>ERZ795057.118-NODE-118-length-82122-cov-30.249991_pt1 | contig 82122 bp, 68 predicted proteins | sample MGYA00375141_ERZ795057 | MGnify/ENA primary metagenome ERZ795057 (study PRJEB30186, sample SAMN05720163) | activated sludge metagenome | isolation source: Anaerobic digester | place: Hong Kong | collected 2015-01-26 ...
CCACAAAAATTACTCCCGGTTCTGTGGATGATTGTCATGTCCTGAAAGAGATGATTGATATCCATGAGCAAAACACACAAAAGAAAGTTGATACGGCGGCAGGAGACAGTAAGACGGAACTATTGACAACTTCCTTCTCTGTCATGATTTAGGGATCAAGGCCCATATGCCTTCCCTTGAAGAGACACACAGGGGTTCAGGAAGACAAAAGGGGATCTTCCCAAAAGAAGCTTTCTCCTATCATCCTGAGACGGATACTTTTACCTGTCCTGCCGGGGAGATACTGCGAAGACGAAATTACAGTAAGAATCGCAACCACTATGAATACAAAGCCTCAGCCAAAATTTGTGCTCAATGTGAACTTAGAAAGCAATGTACCAGGGCAAAAGAAGGAAAAAGCCTCAAAAGGCATGCAAGACAAGACGATTTAGATATAATGCTTGAAGAAGCAAAGGGTAAAAGTGCAAAGCGGGACATAAAACATCGCCAGGATTTATCAGAGCGATCTTTTGCCTGGTCAACGAGATATGGGTTCAAGCGTGCTAAGTGGCGAAGGTTATGGCGCATGGAAATACAGGATTTCCTTATTGCAGCTATTCAGAACATCACCATCCTCATCAGGCAGCCAAAGAATAGAATGTCAAAGAGTAACGTTAAAACAGTTGAATGCAGCTACTATCTGAAAAGTGAGTTATGTATTTCCATTATACGATCTTGCATTACGGTTATTGATGGTCACTTCAATAAGGCTTTGGGTTTGGATTATTTGCCTTAAGATAATAACCAATAAAAGTTTTCGCTGAATAAATCTTCTTAAATCCCTTTTTCAAAAAAAATTTTGGGCAACAGACCGTCAAGATGTGACCCCGAAATTAGAATCATACCCTCTCTTTCCATATATCTCAGCTGTGAAATTACCTGCGTCATCTCAAGGCATTTCTGCTGATCTGACAACTGGCTCCACGAACCACCCCGAACCCTCTCAACCACTTTCGAGGTCACCTGATAGGCATTTAAGGGACCCCCATCAAGAATGCTGCGAATTATATCGAATCGATCAAAATGAAAACTTTTTGTCTCCTCTATGCGCTCCCGGTGACTCCTGAACAATTTTCTGTGTCCGGGCAGAACGAGATCAACATCCAGTTCCTTGATCCTGTCAAGACTCTCGAAGTAATCCTTAAGCGGATTTCCCTGATCTGAAAGACAGGGTATGCCGGGTGTGACATCGGCAAACAAAAGATCCCCTGACACGAGAAATTTTTCTTCAGGTTCATACAAACAGGTGTGACCCGGGGAATGACCGGGCGTGTGAAGGCAGATAAAGCAGCGGTCCCCGACCCGTATTCTATCCCCCTCTACAACTATTTTCAGGCTCTTTTTCCATCCATAATCATGGCTATTATTGGAAATGCTTTTGGCCATTGTCCGGAGTCTACTATTCGGGAAGCCGTTTTTCCGATTATAGGCAATCAGGTGTTCAAAAAAGTTGCAGGATCCGATCAATCGGCTCTCGGGTTCATTGAAATAGATCCTGTTTTCCTTTTCAGCCAAACGTGAAAGCAATCCCGCGTGATCCCCGTGAAAATGGGTAATAAAAAAATCCGCATTTTTCAGATCGATTTCCAGACGGTCCAAAGCGGTCTTCATAACTTCAAGGCATTCCGTTGAATCAAGACCGGTATCCACAATCAGATGCCTGTCTCTTCCCCTTATAACATAGGCGTTGAGATACTTGATAGTAGGCAGGGGAATTTTTATTCTGAACAGGTCCGGAGCAATCTCTTCCATCTTCATTTTTAGTTTTATTTCCAATCCGTCAGCGAAATTTTCTTTGACCGTCTTTCCTTAATCCGGCTCCTGTGTTTTTTCTCATCAAGCCGGCTCTCTCTTGCAGATTTAGGGATTTTGGTCTCTCTTCTGGGTAATTCCTCCTGCAATGCTTCCTGTAAAAGCAATGCGAAACGCTCGATAGCGGCATTCCTGTTGGCGGCCTGGGTGCGGTGTTTCTGGGAAACTACCCTTAAGATACCATCTTTGTTCATTCTGGTCTGAAGCCGGTCTTGGATCAATTCTTTTTGCCGGTCTGAAAGACTCGGAGACGTGACCACATCAAACCACAGGGTTATCCGGGTGCTCACCTTGTTCACGTTCTGCCCTCCAGGCCCGCTGCTCCTTGAGGCAGCAAATTTCAGCTCTCTAACAGGGATAGAAAGTGTCTCCGATATTTTTATTTGAGACTGCGATGTCATAATCTCCCGTCATCCATTTATGCATGTTAAGACATTCCGGATCATCGCAAAGGCTTGAAAAGATACTCAAGCCCATTAACCTTAACCTCATAGACAATGCCCAGCATCCTGCCAAGTTCCCCTTCGGGAAATCCCTTTTTTGAAAACCATACTACATAAGGCTCGGGAAGATCGATAAGTAGACGCCCCCTGTATTTCCCAAAGGGCATTCTGCTCTTTGCGATCTTTAATAAAACCTCAGGGTTTGCTATTGCCTCTTCCATCACAGGCTCCTTTTACATTTTAAGTAAGGATTAGCCTTACCATCTTACACTACTGAATTTTCTAATCCTCCTGAGCATTTGAGGCAAGGAAAAAATCTGTGTCAGAGGAGACACGATTATAGCCTTTGATCGAATTATCTCTGACAGTCAAGACAGGACATGGGTGTAAGATATGAAATTTGTGTAATGGCAGGCTTCGCATCGGATGTATAATTCAGAAATTAGAGCAATTGTAGGCTGAATTTCTCTCTTTTCCCTCTTTATAATGCTGAAAAAGGATTAAGAATTCAAATAATTATACTGTTGCATTTTGCTATGATTATGATTTATATTGAGACAAAAAATCAGCGAGGTGGCAATATGCCTACGGCAGTTAGAATCTCGGAAAACCTGTTAATTGAAGCAAAAAAAATCAGTAAAATTGAGCATCGATCGATAACCGGCCAAATTGAGCATTGGGCCAAAATTGGAAAATGTGCAGAAGAAAATCCGGATTTGACTTATAATTTAATTAAAGAAATCCTTATTGGCATGGAAGAACTTAATCAAGGTCAAAAATCGGAATATAATTTTGGCTGAGAACCTATGAAAATTTATCAGTCTCATTCCTTTGCAAAAAAGGTAAGAAAGTTTAACCAAAAAGAAAAGACCGAACTGGACAACGAGATAAAAAAAATTGCCCAGGACCCTTCTATAGGTATCGAGAAAAAAGGAGATCTAAAGGGGATTTACGTTCATAAATTCAGGATAAAAGGCACGCAGCATTTGATTTCATATCGTTTTTTAAATGATGATCTTGAGCTAATCATGATCGGAGTGCATGAAAACTATTATCGTAACCTGAAATCATATCTGAAGCATAAATAAAACTGTTTCCCTCACTATGAGTTATCTTTATGCGGGAGAGGGAAAATTCAAGAGGCATCATGACAAAGAAGATTTTCTGGTCAAACCCGTATCAAACTGTTCATGAAACCGTTGTCACTTCGGTCAATGGTTCCGATATCACTCTTGAATCAACAATTTTTTTTGCCTTTTCCGGCGGGCAGGAGAGCGATCACGGAAAGATCGGGGGTTTTCAGGTTATCTCAGCCCGGAAGCAAGGTTTTGAGATTATATACACACTTGTTTCAGATCACCTGTTATCAACCGGCCAAACCGTACAGATTGAAATCGACTGGGAGAGGCGGTATCGCCTTATGCGGCTTCACTTTGCCGCAGAGATTGTGCTTGATCTTTTCTACAAAAGGCTCAAGGGAGTTGAAAAGGTGGGCGCACATATTTCCCAGGATAAGGCCCGTCTTGATTTTGCCTGGCCTGAAAGTATATCGCCAATGCTCCCGGGATTTTCTGAAGAAGCAAACCTAATCATAGAAGCGAATCTTCCAGTCAGATCCGAATTTGAAGATGAGGCAAATGAACGGAGATATTGGGAAATTGAGGGGGTTTCGCGCGTCCCCTGCGGAGGAACCCACATTAAACGAACCGGTGAAATCGGCCCGATTCGGTTGAAAAGAAACAATATTGGCCGGGGCAAGGAGCGGGTTGAGATTTATTTAGAGTAAAGGAGATGACAAATGAAGATCAAAATATTGACATTTTCAGCATTTATAATTGCCGTTATTCTTGGAATCTTACCTATATGCCATGCAGAATCGCCAAATGACAAAACGTCAGCAGAAGATATTAAGCAGGAAACACAGGATTTGCTGAAAGCGCTTAATTCCTATACTGCTGACCAGAAGGATGAAGCTATTAACAAGACAAAAGACGCATTGAACAGCCTGGATAAACGAATAGATGAACTGGAAGGGAATATTAATAAATGCTGGGATAAAATGGACAGGGCAGCACGCGAAAAGGCACGCGACAGCCTCAAGGCACTGCGCAAGCAACGGACCAGGGTAGCTGAATGGTACAACAGACTGAAAAGCAGTTCAGGCGATGCATGGGATATCATTAAGAAAGGCTTTTCAGATGCGTATAAGGCCCTTGATGACGCCTGGAACAAATTAAAAAAAGAACTTAATTACGAAAACGATAAACTTTACGAGGAAATTTGACATTTCGCCGACCGCTTTCAGATATGCAGTTCAATGCGTAAATAAAACAGGAAAAGAGCCAGTATATGGTTAATCGTTGTATAATAACATGCATTTTTCTTGCAGTAGTGTTCAATGGAACTGAAATTAGAGAGATAATTGTAAACGGCGCCGGATGGCTATATAAGAGCCTTTTCGTCTGGCAGGTATGTTAAAATAGATTAAGGAGGAAACATGAGTCGAGCCCTTATTAAACTGTTATTATGCATTATTCTGTTCTCAGGCGGCTGCCTTACGACTAAACAGGTTATTACCGGAGATAATTTTATGCCTGCTGAAAACATCTTAAATACCGCCGTATTCAGTCTGGATAATCTTCTGATAAACACCCTTGCATCCCTGGAACTGGCAGCCATGACCCCTGAGGCCGGAAGAGGCGACTGGCCGGGAATAAAGTCTTATCTTGCAAATTTGAAGAAGAGGGTGAAAGGTGTTTATTTTTACCTTATGCCGGATGGTAATTACTACAGTGTGGAGAAGGATTTTACCAATCTGAATCTCACCAGCCGCGGGTATTTTAAACCTCTCTTTTCAGGGAATCAGATAAAAGGTTTTCAAATCTACAGCCGTTCTACAGGTAAAAAATCAGCCGTTATGGCCAGTCCGATATTTAAAGCTGGCAGGGTTACAGGAGCTCTGGGAACATCTGTTTTTCTGGATGACCTTCATCGGGTGCTTAACAGTGAAATGGATCTGCCAAAGGACTATACCTGGTTTGTGGTAAATTCCGAAGGGGTGATTATGCTTGATAAGGATGCCGACTTTATCTTTATGAATGTGCTGACTCAGGGCAGCGAATCCCTCAAAGCGGCCATAAGCACAGCCCTGAAATCCGACAGGGGAAGCATGCAGTATGAGCTGGGGGGTGTAATTCGTCATGCCCTGTATCAAAAATTGCCTAACCTGGACTGGTGGATGATTTTAGCAAGGATAGAGGGCGGCAAACCAACCTCGCCTCCCACGCTTGAACTCTCGCTTGCTCAGTTTGTGCCCGAGCTGCAATCTACTTTGAACCGAATAGATTCAACCCTTTATCGAGGACTCGCTAATACAGAAAGTCTGGACGGTGAATCGGAACTCCGCAGCCTGCTTAAAAATATTATAAGCAGGGAGCCTTCTGTTATAACTGCTTCATACATAAATGCCAAAGGGACCTTGCTCTATATTGAACCACGCGAATACAAAAATGTTGAGGGCAGCGATATCAGCATGCAGGAACATGTTAAAGATATGATCAGAAATCATCAGCCCCTTCTTAGCAACAGCTTTAAAGCGGTTGAAGGGTTTTCTGCCGTGGTGATTTCTCGTCCCGTTAAAAGCATTGACAATAATTTCAACGGCTCCATAAACCTTATCCTTCGCCCTGAATTCATCGTAAGACCTTTACTGAAAGGCCTTAACATTCCGCCTGATTTTGAACTTTGGATTATGCAGACAGACGGACAGATAATCTATGATCAGGACAGCACGGAGATTGGCAGGATGCTGTTCAGCGATCCGCTCTATGCGGAGTATGAAACCCTGCTGAAACTGTGTAAAATAATCACTTCCGATAAATCCGGGGTCGGCCAGTATATATTTGAAGCGCCTGGCAGCACTGAGAAAGTGATTAAAATCGCCACATGGGATACGGTTAAGCTTCATGGACGTGAATGGCGGGTAGTGCTTTGCTTTCGTCCATACCAAAAGTAAGTATCAAGTTTTGATAGAATAAGCTGTTATAAGCAGCAGGGTTTTTTCTAAGGAAAGTATTATCTGATTAAAATAGAAGATAAGAATGCTGTACTTTTTAACATTCGGAACAGTTCTGGGATTGTCTGCCGGGCTTGCCCCTGGTCCGCTTCTGACACTTGTGATTTCAGAAACAATTCAGCATGATGTTAAATCCGGCATCAAGGTTGCCCTTGCTCCAATACTGACGGATTTGCCTATCATAATTTTAACGTTTTTTGTTTTATCAAAATTATCCAATTTTCATACCATATTAGGAATAATATCTCTTGCGGGCGGGCTCTTTATTTTAACACTTGGTTGCCAAAGCATTTGTACAAAAGGCATTGAGGTTAATATAAAAGGAACACGATCCAGATCATTAATAAAAGGAATTTTTGCGAATTTACTGAATCCTCATCCTTACCTTTTCTGGCTCAGTGTTGGAGCTCCGACCATGACAAAAGCAATCAGTGTGAATGTCCTTGTTCTGATTGCTTTTATTGCAAGTTTTTATGTATCTCTTGTGGGGTCTAAAATAATAGTGGCCATATTAACCGGAAAAACGAGAGCTTTTCTGAAAGGCAGGGTGTACATATACATAATGCGTTTCCTTGGCCTGGCATTATGTGTTTTAGCGTTTGTTCTTTTTTATGATGGACTGAAACTATTAGGAATTATTAAGGTCTGAGAATACTGATCATACCATTTTTTATGTCTCGGGCCTTGGTTAAAGTATTCTATTTTTTTAAATAATGACAAGAAAATTTATATCGATATATAAAAGGATATTTTTCATAACCTGCTATTTCATATCTCATGGCATGTCGGAGTATCTTCACATAATTTCATTACGGACAAACATTTCAGCCAGATCAAGACACTGGCAGTATCTCTCACCAAAATTACACTGTTTTTTTTCTGTCTCTGCCCTGATCCTTTTTGCAGCAATGGTAAACGGCTGCGCCATGCCTCCCGGTGTAAAGAGCCTTGATGAAATTCTTGAACAGGAGGGAATTAATAGAAGGTCACATTACGGATACAGATGCACTCCAGGTGCACATCGCGGCGCATCAGAAGAATACCTGGAGAACACTCTGGCGGCTCTGAAGGCCGCAGACAGAAACAAAAAGTATGCATTCATAGAGTTTGATGTCCAATACTCTAAAGACAACAGGATAGTTGTCTATCATGACAGTAGGATGCTCAGATTATTTGGAAGCCTGAAAAAGATAGGCAATACGACATTTGAAGAACTTTATGATATAACAGGCGGAGAAATAGCTGCCTATGATCAGGTAATGGATATTTTAGAAAAGAAAATTAACATTGAAATAAAATCACAGGGGGATAATCAGGAGGATGAACGCCTGGCCGATGAAATAATTGCTGATATCCGGTCTCGCAAACGTGAAAATGATGTATTGATAAGCTCTGTTTCAAGCGATGTAATAAGATACGTCAAGGAAAATTATCCTTACATACCGACAGGTAAGGTGTTCTGGCTGACATCCTCAACATATATGCATTTCGACGCTCTGACAAAAGGACTTTATGAAGATATTACTGATACCCGGGCAGACTATCTCATGCTACATGTAGCCAACCTCCGTAATATAGATGATCTGCTCAAATTTAAGCCCAGGAGAAAGACTATTGTTTTCTGGGATTTTGACGATACGATTTATATCGTGCATAAGGACTTATCAGACAGGCTATGGGGTGATTCAGGCGTTAAGACATTTTTTCAATTTCTGCAATATAAGATTATTTCACTATTCCGCCAGCCAAGTACTGACAACCAGCCCGGTCCTGTTAACAACGATATTTATACGACCGAGGGATTAGGCTATTAATCTTTTGACCTTAATACTGTAACAATATACACTGACTTAAAAGAGAAGCGATGAGTCAATGTTGAGGATTACAGGAAGTCATTAAGGAAGGAAATAAGGAAATATGAAATATCCCGAAGAGAAAATTATTCGTATAAAATCTGATATTGAAAACCAGGTAAGAGGCTTTATTGAAAAAATGAAAAGAGAGGTAAAGATATTAAAGGAAGCCCTTGCTAAAGAAGATTATGAATATATCTGGATCATGGGAAAATCAATGATGGAATCCGGTCAGCAATACGGCTTAAATGATTTAATTCCTATAGGAACCGCAATTGAAGACGCAGCCAAAGAAAAAAATGATAAGGAGATCAGGGATAAAACAACCCTGCTTGCGGAATGGCTGCGGAGTATTCAGATTGTTTATGAATGAAAGGTATTTCTGATATATTCTACAGCATTTCTGAAAATCTTAATCCCGTCTCCTTCTTCATTCAAAATTGACTTTCCCTGCCGAATAATTGTTTCCTTTTTCAGGGTCCAGTCAGGATGATTGGTATAGTGATTAAATGCCTCCGGATGAGGCATAAGGCCTAAAATCCTTCCCGTCGTATCGCATATACCTGCAATATCACGCAGAGAGCCATTGGGATTTAATGGCCATTGGCCATCGGCCTCTCTGCCCCGATTATCAGCATATTGCAGAACTACCTGGTTATTTTTTATAAGGGTTTCTATGTCCTCTTCCTTTGCATAAAATTTACCCTCCCCGTGCCTGACAGGAAGTTCTATGCAGGATATTCCGCTGGTAAAAACGCATGGTGATTCAGAATTGACCTTCAGGTTAACCCAGGTATCAATGAAATTGCCAGAATCGTTATAGGTAAGGGCTACACGCCTTTCGTTGTAATTACCTCCAAAGCCAGGCAAAAGCCCGAGATTAACCAGGGCCTGAAAACCATTGCAGATTCCAATAACAAGCTTGCCTTCCTTTATAAAGGAATCTATTTGTTCTCCGAGGTGATGTTTGAGCTTTGAAGCCATGACCACTCCAGCCCCGTGGTCATCGGCCCAGCTGAATCCGCCGCCGAAGACCAGAATGTGAAAGTCCTCCAGATTTACCTTTGATCCTTTGCTTCTTCCCTTTATCAAATCATTTATATGGATCAGGCTGGACTTTGCACCTGCCGATCTGAATGAAAAATCGGTCTCATAATCACAATTCAGGCCGTAGCCGGTAAGAATCAGCGCCTTTACCTCTATCATCATATTAACTCCGTGAATGGCTTTTTCCAGCAGCTTTTAAGCCTCATAACATCTTCCTCTATTATGGGCTTTCCCCTTTCGCCCTTGATCATGAAGTGAGTTGCTTCAGTAACAATGCCTGCCTGACCAATTTTCATACCCCGAAAGATTTCCTCAAAACGTTCTCTTTTATCAGGCGCCACTGTAATGATGAATCTCCCGCACGACTCTGAATAGAGCATCTGCGCTGCGCCCAGGCCTGACACCGCTGGAATATTATTGAGGCTTATGTCCATTCCAAGCTCCGCACCCATTGAAACCATGGCTAGATGCACAGCAAGACCCCCTCTTGAAACAGCGTGGCAGGAAGAGATCAGTCCTTTCTGAACAGCACTGTGTAAAGCAAGGTATTGAGGCCAGAGCTCTTCGGGATCCACTTCAGGAACATTGAGTCCTACTGACCCCATCATCTGGTAATACTCACTGCCGCCGAGCTCATTTCTGGTCTCACCAAGCACATAAACAAAATCACCCGGAAATTTGGCCTCCATTGTCAAACAGTTTGAAATGTCTTCAACTACGCTTGAAACAGTAAAAAGCAGCGTTGGCAAACCGGAAACCTTCCGTCTCTCGCCAAAACGACCCTCCAGATTCCCATCTATATACATGCTGTCCTTGCCTGAAAGCAGAGGTATGCCGTAGCTCAGACAGAAATCCCTCAAGGCCCAGTTTGCCCTGACCAGTTGAGCGGCCTTATATTTGCCGTCCGGATTTTTTAAAGGATGATACTCAATGGTGGGCCAGCAGAAGTTGTCCACTCCTCCAAGATGGCCGGGATCTCCTCCAACAGCCAGTACCTTTCTAACCGCTTCGTCAATAGTGGCTGCAACCATTTGATATGTATCAATCCCGGAATAAAACGGGTTTAAAGCCTGAGAAACAGCAATTCCCCTGCTCGAATTCAATAAAGGCCTTACTACCGCTGCGTCCGTGGGAATGTCCCTGTTTTTTCCCACCAGCGGTTTTATAACACTTCCTCCCTGGACCTCATGATCATACTGCCTTGCAATCCAGTTGTGTGAACATATATTCGGCCGGGGAAGTATTTCTGAAAGTAATCTGCCATGGTTTTCCGGTTCATCAATGACAGGCTCCGTCAAACCTCTGATTTCAGGAGGAATCCATTCAGCATCAAATTCCCACTGTGGAAAATCGGATTCAAGGAGTTCCATTCTAATATATGCGCAGGTTTTTCCGTTATATTTCAGGTGGAGGTACCCGGAATCATTGTATTCTCCAATAACTGTGCTTTCCACTGCATGCTTGGCTGAAAGCTCCATGAAAGGCTCAAGATGCTCCGGCTTGACTGCTATAGTCATCCTTTCCTGTGATTCGGACACCCAGATCTCCCACTGGTCCAACCCATCGTATTTCAAAGGGACTTTGTCCAGGTCCACAATGCACCCGTTGCTGAATCTGGCGGATTCCCCGATCGAGGAGGAAAGCCCACCGCCCCCGTTGTCCGTGATATATGATATCAGGCCCCTGTCCCTTGCTTCGAGCAGAAAATCATGCATTTTCTTTTGTGTATAAGGGTCACCAATTTGGACATGACCGGCTGGTGTATGTTCGCTGAATGTCTCAGAAGCCGCTGTAACCCCGTGTATGCCGTCTTTGCCCACTTTTCCTCCCGACATGATAATCAGGTCTCCGGGGCTGGTAGCCTTTACATGAGAGGATTCATTTCCGATCCTTGCCGGCATGATTCCTAATGCAGTCACAAACACGAGACATTTTCCAAGATAGCTTTCATCAAACAGCAGGAGACCATAGGGAGTAGGAATTCCGCTCTTGTTTCCTCCGTCCCTCACCCCTTCAATGACTCCATCAAGGAGGCGGCGCGGGTGAAGATGAGGCCTTAGATCTCCAGAATAGTCCCTGTGGCCTGCACAATAACCATACATTCCAAGTATCAGTTTTGAACCTTTTCCCGTGCCCATTGGATCACGGTAAATACCTACTATGCCTGTAATAGCCCCTCCATAGGCTTCCATATTGGAAGGGCTGTTATGGGTTTCACCAGTAATAACATAATAATAATCCCCATCAAAGCGTCCCACTCCAGCATTGTCCCATAGAACCGATATTACCCAATCCTTTTCTTCTGTTATCTTCAGTGTGGGAGCCTCAATGCAGGTTTTAAACAGGTTATCTACATCTTCCCCATATCCTGACACTATATCCCGGTATCTGAACAAGCCTCTGAATGTGTTATGATTACAGTGATCACTGCGTGCCTGGGAAATGTATTCAAGCTCCACGTCAGTAGGAAGCTCCAGTCCGACCTTTTTCCTGTCGATCAACACATCCTCTCTGAGAAAATATTCCCGTATTACTGGTATATCCCTGTCCTGGAGTGCCAGATTGCGTTCAAAGGATATGTCCTTTAACTCTTCATTGCTTTTTATGGAGATAGTGCTCACCTTAGGTTCATGATCAAGGATAACCTTCGGGACCAGGAACCCGACTCCTGAGTCTGGCTCCCAGTTATCTGCGGAATAAACCTTCCACTGCTGGATTATATTATTCGCAAGGAGTTCTCCTGCAATCTTATTGACCTGATCCTCATCCAGGTTCCCATTAATTTCATAAAGTTTTGAAGTATAAATTGCCTGACCATGCCCGAATTTGATCCCCAAAAAGTCCTCAACCGCCTCGGCTGCGGTGCTGCCGGCCGTATCTCTTACCCCCGGATGGAATCCAACCCAAATAAGCCAGTCAAACTTATCAGCAAGGGGGGAATAGGATGATTCCTCTATGACAGGATTTGTGAATATCTCAGTTCTTATTCGCTCCAATTGATCCTGATTCAAATCAGTATCAATAGTCAAAACCCTTATTACGCGGATTTCATTTACTTCGAAACCGAAATATTCTCTTGATTTTTTTCGGATACCCACGCCTTCCGCGTCCTTCAATTCCTTTCTAAGCCTTATTTCCAGCCTTGAAACCATTTTTTTACCCGCTTTAAAATATACAATTCTTTCTAAAATTCGAAGGATTTCCGGTAGCAATCCGCCGGGATGTTCAATATGACAGACCCATAAGAACCAGTAAAATACATGTCCTACATTAATCAAATTGTGTGCCTGAGTCAAACACATAAACTTCCCAGACAAGAATATAGGTTGAAATACCGATACCCAATGGATATATTATTTATTAGCATTCGAAAATATTCAATCGAACACAAATGCTATGCATAAAAAAGGAGCATTTACAATGGAATATGAAGATAAACCTGAAGATAATAAGAATGGAAATGCAAAACTCCCGAATCAGAAAGAGCTTGAAAGAGAACTGAGCCAGTATCTTTCAAAAAAATATGGTGACCGGGTAAAAATAATATCTCCCTTTGTTTTTCCTAAAAACGATGAGGCAGAAATTGATGCTTCCCGCACAATGCTGAAAACGGAAAACACCTCTGCATTTGATATGTTGCCCGAGGAATTGGAATCTTATCTGGATAGTTTTGTAGTTAAACAGGAACAGGCAAAAGCGGTTTTATCAACAAAAATTTGCACACATTTTAACAGAATATTTTTTAACATGGTTAAGCCGGAAACTTCCAGTGCTTCAAGAAGGTCTCCCGGCAAAAAGAAAAAAACCGGAGTGGGCATGATCAAGAATAATGTGTTGATGATAGGTCCGACCGGCGTAGGCAAAACTTATATTATCCGTCTGATCGCTCAGAAGCTTGGAGTTCCGTTTATAAAAGGAGATGCAACCAAATTCAGTGAAACAGGTTATGTAGGCGGAGATGTTGAGGACCTGGTTAGAGATCTCGTATATGAAGCAAATGATAATATTGATCTGGCTGAAAATGGAATTATCTATGTTGATGAAATTGATAAAATCGCTTCACATAAAAACATAATAGGACATGATGTTTCAAGAACAGGTGTGCAGAGGGCTCTTTTAAAACCAATGGAAGAAACTGACGTCGATTTGAAAGTTCCTCATGATCCTATTTCACAGATTCAGGCAATTGAACATTACAGGCGTACAGGAAAAAGAGAGAAGAGGGTTGTAAATACTAAAAACATACTTTTTATCATGAGTGGCGCATTTGGCGATTTAGGCCCGATTATTAAAAAAAGACTTCAGAGTCAGGGTATCGGTTTTGAGGCCGATGTCAGATCAACTGAAATACCCTGGGAAATCCTTAAAGAAGTTACCGCCCAGGACCTTATTGAATTCGGCTTTGAGTCTGAGTTCATCGGACGTCTTCCTGTCATTGTTGTTTTTGATGAGCTAACCAAAAATGATCTTGCCACTATTCTCAAAAATCCGAATAATCCGATTATCATCAGCAAACGAATGGATTTCAAGGCATATGGTATCGACATCAAATTCGAAGAAGAGGCATTGATAAAGGTAGCGGAACTTGCGGCAGTTCAAAAGACCGGAGCCCGGGGATTAGTCAGCGTATTTGAGAAGGTGTTGATACCCTTTGAAAAGAAACTTCCTTCAACTGATATCAAGACTTTTCTGGTTACTACTGAAGTTGTTGATAATCCAGAGACAGAACTTGAAAAGCTATTAAAGGATCCTTATTCTGCTCAGTCTACAAAAAGGTTCGAAAAAGCTAAGGACAAGGAATTTGAAAACATCAAAAACTATATCCTTGAACGGGCCGATGAATTTCATAGGAAGTCAGGGCTTGATATCTATGAAAGAAGGGCAGAACTTATTGCATTATTGTATTTGAATAACTTCTCGGATATTAACAGCGCTTTTGATGATTTCAGAGAAATGCATGAGCTGATCAAAGTTGAGGAATCATCCCTTGTTGAAAAACTTGAGGTAAATGTGTTATTTGACGAAGGTGCTGTTGATGAGCTGATAAACCAGGCTATAGAAACCGGCCATGATGTCGGATTTCTGGCGCTCCAATTGGCCGAGAGGCTTGAATACGGCCTTAAACTTGTTAAGGAGAAATCAGGCATTGAGAGCTTTGTAATAGATCATGAAGCTGTTACTAATATGGATAATTTTGTTAGCAGCCTTGTTAAAAAATTCTATCGACAGGAATAATACTGAATAATCTTTCAGTCACTTATCCTTTTCGATTTTGAGAAAAAATACTTCCCTTTGCCTGTTGTGCTTTCTGCAGGCATGGCATGAGAAAATTGAAAGAAATAATCTATGATCGGTATATCAAAACTTTTCTGCGGGACAATAGAGCCGTCTGACGTCCTTCGATATGGAGGGCTCTCTGGTGACTTGCCCTCCCATTTGCTGCAATTTTCAAAGGATAAAAAACCGGTTGTTGTGTGGAATGTCACACGCACCTGTAACCTGAACTGCATTCACTGCTATGCCCGGGCCACTAAAGATAAAAATGATATGGAACTGAGCTTCGAACAGGGTCTAAGTCTGATTGATGATCTGGCATCTTACGGTGTCCCCGTTATCCTGTTTTCAGGCGGAGAACCCCTTATGCGTCCGGATCTGGTAGAACTTGCACATCACGCCGTGAAAAGCGGCATGAGGGCAGTCATATCAACAAACGGAACATTGATTACCAGGGAAAAGGCCAATGATTTAAAAGAAATCGGGCTTTCATATGTCGGAATCAGCCTGGATGGCATGGAAGCGATCAATGACCGTTTCCGCGGCAGGAAAGGAGCTTTTCAAGACGCACTGAAGGGCATAAAAAACTGTCAGGAGGCGGGCCTTAAAGTTGGCCTCAGGTTTACAATAAACCGCATTAATGCGAATGAAATAGATGATATTTTTGACCTTCTGGAAGAATACAATATACCCAGGGTCTGTTTTTACCATCTGGTCTACTCCGGGCGTGGTTCTGACCTTGTAGAACAGGATCTGGATCACATCGAAACTCGAAAGGCAGTAGACCTGATTATAGACAGGACAAAAGATCTCCATGATCGTGACAAACCAGTAGAGGTCCTGACCGTGGATAACCATGCTGACGGCCCCTATTTATACCTTCGAATGTTAAGGGAAAATAATCCGAGGGCGGAAGAGGTACTCGAATTGCTGAAAATGAATGAAGGTAACAATTCCGGCAAAGGCTTCGGCTGCGTGAACTGGGACGGATCTGTTTATGCCGATCAATTCTGGAGACATTACAGCTTTGGGAACATCCTTGACAGGCCCTTCAGCACAATCTGGTCGGATCTTTCAAATCCCCTGATGGCTAAACTGAAGGAAAAAAAGAAACATGTCAAAGGACGCTGCCGGAAATGCAGATGGCTTGATATCTGTGGCGGAAATTTCAGGGTAAGGGCGGAAGCAGTAACAAATGATATCTGGGCTCCTGACCCTGCATGTTACCTGACGGATGAAGAGATTACGGCTTGATAATGCTCTGCATGAGTGATCAATAGCAATTCGTTCCTGATCCCAAAACTCTTCCAAGAGCTGCTTAATTTTAAACGAGGGTTCACAACAGATCTTTTCTCCCCGAGGCAAGCCTTTGAATTGCAGTCATATTTGTTAAAACAGCAAGCAGAATCAGTGTGCCTGTAAAAATACAGTCCTCATATGACGGGAAGTGATTTCCTACAGTTGTATTAAGCATCGAGCCAATGGAAAGTAAAATAATCCTCTCAGGTCTTTGCATTAATCCTACATTTCTTTTTTGGCCAAGTGATTCGGCGCGGGCCTTAATATAACTTGTCATAATTGACCCTATTAAAATCAAAATAATGACAAAAAACATTATTCCATTTCGATAGTAAAAAAGAATGCCAAATAAAACAAAAAACTCTGCATAACGATCCAGCGTTGAATCAAGTAAAGCACCAAACCGTGTTGACCTCCCGGCTATGCGGGCATATGTGCCGTCTATTGTATCCATTATTCCGGATAGCAAAAGCAGTATCCCCCCAATAAAAAACAAACCGAACGAATAAGAGAGCGTCGAAATTAATGCAAGGATCAGGGAGATCGCCGAAATTTTATTAGGGGAAATACCTTTTTTTGCGAGAGGTTTGACCAGTTTCTCAACAAGTGAATAGTATTTCTCAATAACGGTATTACGAACATCTGAAATACTCATTGTTTGATCCTGAATCAGGTTAAAATGATAATTTTCAAGAATTCCTGAAAACCGGATTTAAACCGCTCTGCTTATATTCTCCATGTTAAGGGGTATTGTAACGGTAAAAATACTGCCCTTGCCCAGAACGCTGCTAACGGATATATCACCTTGATGGGCGACTGCAATTGCCCTGGCAAGGCTTAGCCCCAGCCCTGTACCGCTCTGCGCCCGGCTTGGATCACATCTGTAGAACCTCTCAAAAATATGCGGGAGGTCTTTTTCAGAAATACCTGCGCCAGTGTCATCTATTGAAATCACTACTCCTTTTTCTTCGTCAGTATATACCGATAAACAAACTTTACCCCCGGGAAAATTATATTTTATGGCATTGTCAAGCAGATTGGCTATCATCCTCTGCATCATACTGATATCGGCATAGACCGGGTGCCTTCCCTGTATATTAAAGTCGACAGATATGCCCTTATCTTCCGCCATAGGCTGAAACAGCTCACAGGCATCCCTGACAATCTTTGCCATATCCACCATTTCCGGCTGGATTTGCCTTACGCCGGCCTCGGTTTTGGAAATGAGCAACATAGTGTTTATCATATCCAAAAGGCGATCACACTCTTCTATTGTGCTTGCTGCCATTTGTTCAAATCCGTCCAGGGAATTATCTGTTGTCAATGCCAGTTCAGCAATCCCTCGAATTCTTGTAACAGGGCTTTTTAAATCATGGGCAATATTGTCGCTCATTTCCTTAATACTTGTGACAAGTGTCTGAATACGATCCAGCATTTGATTGAATGTTTTTGCAAGCTGGTCGATCTCATCTCCCCCTGTTTTCACCGGAACGCGTTTTTCCAGCGTGCCTTCGGATATATTCCGTGCAGTCCTCGTAACATCCTCTAAACCGGAAAGTGCACGCCGCGCCATGAACCATCCGACCAGGGCAGCCAGGACAATTAGTAAAGTCATGGTTATTATAAATATCTTCTCAAATACTTCCATGAACCTTGTGTAACTTTCCATTGACTGTCCCAGCTGAATGATCAGGCCAGGCCCCAGCACACTGTAAAGTATGCGGACTTCATACTTCCGTTCTGGAATAACCAGCGTATCAAAAATACTTGCGCTGCCCTGTATAAGGGCCTTGATTGCAGAAATAGAAACACTGATATCCTTCCAGTAGGACATATTTGAAGAGAAAAAGGCCTGGCCGCTTTGTGAAAGGATACGGAAGAAGATCTTTTTTTCTCCGGCAGCCTGGGACTCAGCTATCGCCACACGCCTTACAGCATCTATCCCATTTGTTTCCAGAAGTCTTGAAAACTTGCCGGCCTGATCTAAAAGGTCCTGGTCGGTCCGGTCCATGATAAGAGAATTAATAAGCACATAGAAAAAAAGGAAGGCAACACAGGAAGAAACAGTAAAGATACCTGCATACCAGAGTGTCAATCTGAATGTAAGGGTATATCTAAGCCTGATCAGTCTCCTTAAGAACATACCCCACCCCGCGTACTGTTTTTATAAGCGTTTCTGGGAATCCTTTGTCAATTTTATCACGCAGCCTGCATATTCTTGCCTCAACAACATTTGTCTGGGGGTCAAAATTGTAGTTCCACACATGCTCCATAATCATGGTCTTTGAAACTACTCTTCCGGCATTACGTGTGAGGTATTCAAGCAGGGCAAATTCCAGTGGCTGCAACTCAATCTTTTTGCCGCTCCTTGTGACTTCTCGAGTTAAAAGATCTATGGACAGTTCCCCTGCAGTAATACGTGTGGGCTCTGAAACACCGCTTGCCCTCCGAATCAGGGCCTGTACTCTTGCAAGGAGCTCGGAAAAAGAAAACGGCTTGGTTAAATAATCATCGCCCCCGGTATGAAGTCCTTTAACCCTGTCCTCCACAGACCCTTTTGCGCTCAGGATTATGACAGGTGTATGGATATCTTCCTTCCGTATCCTTTCAATAATCGAAAGCCCGTCAAGTTTCGGCAGCATAATATCGATAATTGCAGCATCATATGGCTCTGTTAATGCCATATCGAGACCTTCCTGTCCATCCGGTGTATGATCAACGGCAAAACCAGCTGATTTAAGGCCCTTTTCAATAAAAGAAGCGATCTTCAAATCATCTTCAACCAGGAGTATTCTCATTGAATATACCTTTAAAGGACATGTTATTCCCGAGCCACGGCCCGGTATCCTATATCCGTGCGATAATAGACCCCATCCCAGTTTATTTTGTTCACCATCTCATATGCCCTTTTCTGGGCCTGGCTTACCGAAGACCCCATTGCCGTTGCGCAAAGCACCCGCCCTCCGTTTGTTAGAATATGTCCATCTTTTAGTCTGGTGCCTGCATGGAAGACCTTGACACCTTCTTCTTCATGATCAGGAAGTCCGGAGATTGCATCACCTTTTCGGTAGGTTGCCGGATAACCACCTGCCGCCATAACTACGCCGAGGGCCACCCTTTCGTCCCATTCAGCGGTTATCTGTCCCAGACGCTGGCCAAGAGCCGCCAGGCAAAGTTCTACAAGGTCCGATTTGAGCCGCAGCAAAATAGGCTGCGCTTCAGGGTCGCCTAAACGACAGTTGTACTCCAGCACCCTGGGATATCCATCATTCGATATCATCAACCCAGCATACAGAAATCCTGTGTAGGGATGTCCCTCTGCTTCCATGCCCCTGACTGTAGGTTCAATGATCTCATCCATTATCCTCTTATAGACTTTCTGCGTCACTACCGGGGCAGGAGAATAAGCGCCCATGCCTCCGGTATTAGGCCCTGTGTCTCCATTATCCCGAGGCTTGTGGTCTTGGGATGTTGCAAGCGGCAGTATATTTTTCCCATCGACCATTACTATGAAACTGGCCTCTTCTCCTTTAAGAAATTCTTCGATAACTACGCGATGACCGGCTTCTCCAAATGCCTTCCCTGAAAGCATGTCCTGTAAAGATATAAAGGCTTCATCCTCGTTCCGGGCAATTATCACACCCTTCCCGGCAGCAAGGCCATCAGCCTTGATTACAATTGGAAAACCCTTGTCTTTTATATAGGCCATTGCTGAACCTACTTCATTGAAAGTCATATAAAACCCTGTGGGGATATTATGGCGAGAAAGGAAATCTTTAGTAAATGCCTTGGACCCTTCAAGTTGAGCGGCATATCTTGTCGGACCAAAACATAACAGCCCGGCTTTATTAAATGAATCCGTAATACCATCAACAAGAGGAGCTTCCGGTCCGATGATAGTGACTCCTATTCCTTCCTGCACAGCAAAATCAAGCAATGACTCTATATCTCCAGGCAGCATGTCAATATTCTCGATATTCTTTTCCAGGGCTGTGCCTGCATTACCTGGTGCAACAAATACCTTTTTAACATGCCTTGATTGTGCAGCCTTCCAGGCAAGAGCATGTTCCCGTCCTCCGCCTCCGATAATCAATACCTTCATATTTAACCATCCTTTTAAGGCAACTATTATTGATGAACCCTCAAAAAGTCATAAACTGCTTTTTTTCGTCACTCCGGCGAAAGCCGGGAACCAGGGATGAACTATCCCGCCCCAGGCATCGGAGGTATCTTGAAAAGCATTGAACACCCAAAGGGGCTGGTACTTGTCCGCCGTGTTTATGGCGGGCTTGTCTGCCTTTTACCAGCCTTTGGCTGGCTGGCGGATTAAAAAATCATATACTAGCCTTCCCAGCCAAACTCAGCCGAATCACCAAGTTCTTCTTCAATTCTCAATAGCTGATTGTATTTGCTAACCCTTTCAGAACGACATAAAGAACCCGTCTTTATCTGTCCGGTTCCTGTTGCAACAGCCAGATCTGCTATGAAGGTATCCTCCGTCTCTCCCGAACGATGTGAAATCACTGCCTTCCATCCTGCACTATGGGCCATCCGGATGGCATCGAGTGTCTCGGTCAGAGTACCTATCTGGTTGAGTTTGATCAATACGGCATTAGCTGAACCTTCTTTAATTCCCCTTGCTATACGTTCGGTATTGGTGACAAAAAGATCATCCCCAACTATTTGAATCCGATTTCCCAGTTTCTGGGTCATTTTGCTCCAGTGTGTCCAGTCATTTTCATCAAGTCCATCCTCTATGGAAAAGATTGGATACCGGTCAACCCAGCCTGAATAAAAATCAATCATTTGACTTCCATCCCGTTCCGATCCGTCAGATTTGGAAAAAACATACAAATTTCCCTTATAAAAAGATGACGAAGCCGGGTCCAGAGCAAGAACCACATCCCTCCCCGGCTGGTAGCCTGCCTTTTCTATGGCAGATAAAATCATCTCAACTGCCTGGTCATTCGATTTCAGGTCCGGAGCAAATCCTCCCTCATCTCCTACGCTTGTTGAAAAGCCGTTATTTTTGAGAACAGCAGATAGTGAGTGAAAGACTTCCGCACCAATGCGAAGGGCATCCTTAAATGTCTTTCCTCCAACAGGCATGATCATGAATTCCTGGATATCTACATTATTGGCTGCATGAAGACCCCCATTCAGGATATTCATCATTGGCATTGGAAGCCGGCATGCATTTGTCCCCCCTATATACCGGTACAGCGGCAGATAAACAGAATCTGCGGCAGCACGGGCTACAGCCAGAGATACGCCTAAAATTGCATTTGCGCCCAATCGCCCCTTATTCGGAGTACCATCTAACTCTATCATTGTCTTGTCAATCAGGCGCTGGTCAGTCGCGTCCATTTCAAGCAGTGCCGGTGATATTACCTGATTTACATTTTGCACTGCCCTTTCAACACCTTTGCCCAGATATCTATTTACATCTCCATCCCTTAACTCCACTGCCTCATATTCGCCGGTGGAAGCCCCTGAAGGGATACCTGCGCGCCCGAAACTGCCATCACTTAAAACAACCTCTACCTCTACAGTTGGATTCCCTCTCGAATCCAGGATTTCACGCGCCACAATTTCTTCTATCTTTTCCATCTCTAACTCCTATCAAAAAGTGCTGCCAAAAAAAATTAGCTCATTCACAATAAGACCTCAATTCTATTATCTTGACGGCATATCCCGACGGGAAAGGATCTTTTCCGGATCTATTTCCCCAACATTATTAAAAATATAATCTGGCTGGTACGGGAATCTGTCTACCTTTTCAGAAGAGGTAACTCCTGAAAGCACAAGGCAACATGTCATGCCAGACTCAAGTCCACCCACAATATCAGTATCCATCCTGTCTCCTATCATGAAACAATTTGCAGAATGGACCTTTAGTTTTTTTCTTGCCCAGTACATCATTGCAGGATTGGGTTTTCCTAAAAAATAAGGGCTTACACCTGTTACCTTTTCAATTGGGGCAACCAGAGCCCCGCAGGCCGGAACAGGGCCTCTTGGTGTCGGCCCGACAATGTCAGGATTTGTAGCTATAAATCTTGCCCCTTTGGATATCAATTGGGTTGCCTTCATTATTTTTAAGTAATCATATTGCTCGGTTATCCCTACTATCACGTAATCCGGGTTATCTTCAGTTATTGTCACACCCTGTTTTTCCAGCTCCAGGAATAGCCCCTTGCCGCCTATAACATAGGCAGAACACCTGGGCTTTTGATATTCAAGAAAGTTGGCAGCTGCCATGGAGGAAGTAAAGAAATGTTCCTCGCCAACAGATATGCCGAGGTTATCGAGTCGTTCCTTCTGTTCAAGAGGGGTATAATAGGAATTGTTAGTAAGAAACAGGAAAGGGAAGTCTCCTTTCCTGAGTCTTGCCACAAAATCAACAGCACCGGGGACAATTGTGTTCCCGTTGTTTATGACTCCATCCATGTCAACGAGGAAGGCCTTCCTATAGCTGCTGCCATCCATGTCTTTATTCAAAGCCATAATTCTTATATCCTTAGAGGGTAAAGCCGTTAAATACTATTTCTAAAGGCAACAAAACGATCCTTGACCTGTAATCAAAAGGGAGAAACCAAAATATTTAGAAAAAACAAAGAAAAAGCAATTAACCTGTTCTCAGACAGGCTATAAGCAGGGAAAAATTTCAATAAAAAAAATCCTTGATCACTTAATGACCTCATAATTCCATTAAAATTTCACTTTGGGTGCTTCCTGCCTCTCCTTGGGCACCTCGAAGAACGTCGCTTTTTCAAAACCGAACATGCCCGCGATTATGTTCGTAGGGAAGGTCCTTATTCTGGTATTGTATACCCTTACCGTTTCATTGAAACGACGCCTCTCAACGGAAATACGATTTTCGGTGCCGGCCAGTTCATCCTGTAAACGGATGAAATTCGTATTTGCCTTCAGATCCGGATAGCGTTCCACAACAAGTAAAAGGCGTGCAAGGGCAGAAGACAATTGATTATTAGCCTCTATCTTGTCATTGATACTTGCTGCGGTGGATACCCTGGAGCGGGCCTCAGTAACCTTTACAAAGACCTCCTTTTCATGAGCGGCATATCCCTTGACAGTCTCCACATAGTTGGGGATCAGGTCATAACGGCGCTGAAGCTGATTTTCAACCTGAGCCCATGCCGCTTTTACACCCTCATCCATAGTAACCAGGCTGTTATATGTCCCTTTTAAATACAAAATTGGAATCAGAATAATGAGAATTAATATTCCAATTATAATAAGTGCAGCCTTGAGTGTTTTGCTCATATTAATCTCCTAATGTGTCCACCAGTTTTGATAATTTCCTGACTTCTGCCAAATAATATTTATATAATCTCAATAATTCTTCATTATTTAACTTAAACTTTTCCTCCTTTATATCAAGCAGCCTTTCAAAGACGTTGACATCGAGATCAAAAGTAGTACATGTGGCCTGAATAACTCCTCGTTTATCGTTGGGTATTTTTTTTCCTTTGATATGTAAAAGGGCTTCAAAGACAGCAATAAAAGATAAAACTGACTGGCTTATTACATCCTTAAGGCCCTTTCCCTTTCCTTCCGTCTCAATGAATGCCTCCCTGAGCAAAAGCAGCTTTCCCTTTATCTCACGTTCGCACTGAAGCCGGATAAATTCAGGTTTAAAGCTTAAATCACAAAGAATATCTTTACCAAATATAACCATATTATTTCGCTGAAAATTAAGATATTCTATTGGGAATACGTCCATCGAAGTATCAATATATGTTTCAGTCAAAAAAAGCGGAATTGCTACATTTCTTTTTTTCCACTTTCTTACAATTGAAAAGGCCTGATCAAGATGCTCAATTCCACTTTCAGAGAGTACAATCATGAAATTAACATCAGATTTGCCTGGCCGGTAATCCCTGCCTGTTGCACTTCCATACATAGTGATACTTACCAGATCATCGCCGAAAACACCCTTATAATCGGCAATTATTTCAGGAAATATCTTTCTTATGTTATGTTCATTTTCAGCCATTATCGTTCCTCATTTAAAACCCTCCACCGGCACCGCCGCCGCCACTCATTCCTCCGCCAAATCCACCAAATCCTCCGCTAAAACCTCCAAAGCTTCCGCCGAATCCGCTGCCATGCCTGGAGCCATAACCTCCTCCACCTAATAGCAGGGGCAGAAAAAGCAGCCAGGATCCTCCACGCCTTTTTGAGACCATCATTATGATGAAGATGATAAATAAAATTGGGAAAATAGAAAAGGAAGACTTTTTCTTTACAGATTTTTTCGGTATCTGTTCAGTAAGATCGATACCTGCATCCTTTGCAATAACCTGGGCCACTGCAAGGACTCCATACAGCAGCCCTTCTCCGAACCTGTTTTCTTTAAGATAGGGCAGCATATAACGATCGCGTATCTCGCCAACAATACCGTCAGGGAGAATGCCCTCCACGCCATATCCGGTTTCAATACGCAATTTTCTTTCCTTAATAGTTACGAAGATCAAAACGCCCTTGTCTTCCCCCTTTTTCCCTATCCCCCATGCGCTGTATAAACGGTTTGCATACTGGTTGTATTCCTCACCTCCGATGTCCGGCATGGTTACTACTACAACAGGAACACCTGACTTTTGAAGGATTTGATTTGATACCAGGGAGAGCTTCTGTTCAAATTCCGGAGATATAACACCGGCGAAATCATTTACCATTCCCTTTGGCTCCGGAATTGGACTTTCAGCCAGAGCAGACCCAAAAAAAACCAGGGAAAAAATACCGAATAAAGCAAGGAAGGATATGCATACCAAAACTTTAATTCTATTCATCAAAAGTAACCAGTAGTTGAAATAGTAATAAAAATGCTAATAATGCAAAAGTGATTTCAAATCATATATATCATTTATTCAGACTTGGCGGTCAACCTTTTTCTGAAAGGTACCGGATGCGTTTAATATGTCTGCAATAAAAGCACATAATTTATCCATTTAAAACAGGCCGCCAGGAGTTTATCAATCAATATTTTAATCCACCTCCGATTGAATCACCTGCCATTCCCCTGCGTAAATAGCCGCCTTTAAACCCTCAAAAAATATCTCCTTCTCTTTTAGACCAGGCGTCGAAGTTAAAGTATAACAATCTTAATTTATATTTTAAATCACGTTTTTAACATAATATACAAATTTTGATAATTATGAAACTTAATTATTATTTTTATATCATTTCACCCATTTATTGACGGTCTTCATTTAATTTTTTATAATTAACGCTTAATTACAGTCAAATATAAAAGCAGTTGATTTATTTCAAAAATGCAAATGATTATTTTGCTTATGATAGAGGCAGGGTGTCTCTTGAATTTATTGAAAATCATGTTAAAAGCGCGGGCTGGGAAAAGCCCCATTCTGGTGCTCTCTTTGTATTAGTAAGGGAGGTTTCCAGTTTCTGCTGAGCAAGAGTCAAGGCCAGGCCTGACCCCTTTAGCCACAAATGTTCTCCATGCCACACTTGCTTTATCAAACATAAAGAGGACTGCTTAAAAAAACTATCTATTCAACTTTTGATTATAGATCCCTTTACGTGAGTGCCCTTTTCTTTCTCAAGAGGCGAAGTGTCTGAAATGAATCTAGGAAATGAGTTTTTTGTGGGGTGAAGCTGGTCTGGAAACTGCTTTATGAATTAAGAGATGGTATAGCGAATGTATTTTGACTGGATTGATGATTTCGTGCAGTATTTCAGTATAATTGCACGACAAGGGTGAATTTTAATTGATTCTTTTATTTTGAGAAAGAAGATCCTGTGGGTAATTTCAGTGAAGAATCTGCCAGGAGATATGAGCCTATGAAAATAGGCTTCAAAATGTTCGGCTGAAAAATGAATGGTGGCGGGAACTTGCCCGCCACCGATTATATATTAACTGAAAGGTATGTTGATTAATTCTTGTTCCTCTCAGATTGCAGGGGAGGAGACGATGGATGATTAAATGTTGACAAAGACAATCCACCGCGAGGCAAATTTGTCGGAACCTTCAGTCTTCCGCGGGAAAGGCTCTCAGAATTCCCATCAAATCTACCTCTTTTAAGGAGTTATAGTGTTTATTGTAGATAGTTTTGATTATATACAACGCATCTTTTTCAAGTTGCTGATCTGCTGTTATTGTATGTTCAGAATTCGACAGTTTAATTTCCTTTTGTTTTTTCATTTTAAAGAATATTCCCGGGAACGCGCCTGTTTACAATTAGTTTGGGGGATTAGGAAATAAAACATAAAATGGGAAAACCGCCTTAATTTCCTTGAGGTTACATCCCTTCCTAATCCCCTGTGGAAGGTGTCGACAATTTTAAACCTCCTTTGCTAATGCCGACTGTGGACATGTAGTTAGTGGTTAATAAAAACGCTGACAGTAATACCTTAAGCACTGTACCATATCTTCCAATGTCAACGTTGTAACAAATAACAATTCATTAATCGTGCCATAGTGAAAAATTTCCACATCTAAATCGTTAAATAGCAATAATTAAAAAGGCTTAGATAGGGTTCTTCAGCGCTACAGACGATACTGAAGAATCTTTGGAAGAGGGTGACAAGGTCACAATGGCATTACTAAGGAATTTTGAGGAGTATTGATACGTGATATCAAGGGTTTTGGCTTTCATGTCAAAATGGCATATGTAATGTCATTTTGACGTGGTTTTTGTTACGGCCCATTCATGCAGCTTTCGCTGAAGAGTTCTCAGTCCGATTCCGAGGCTCCGTGCCGCCAGTGTCCGGTTATTCCCAGTTGCCTCCAGGGTCCGCTGAATGTGAGCCTTCTCCAGTTCAGCAAGGGTCCCCAGCTCTCCCTGCATTCCCATGGGAGGAGATGAGATAAGCATCTGATCACGAACAGCCGAAGAGGTAAGAGATTGGCTGTGTTCCATAAGCACCGCCTTCGCAATGATACTTTCCAACTCCCGGACATTGCCGGGAAAGGCGTATTCCAGGAGACATTGCGCAAATTCAGGATCAATAGAATGGATATTTTTTTTATTGCTTTGAGCATGTATCTTTAAAAAGTGAAGTGCCAGAGGAATAATATCCTTCTTCCGGTCTCTGAGGGGAGGAATTGCAATATGAAATATATTTAAGCGGTAAAACAGGTCTTTTCTGAAGCGTTCTTTGTCTAACTCTTCTTTGATATCCCTGTTGGTGGCTGAGATGATTCTGACATCAATATCCAGTGCCTGCGTACTGCCGAGGCGGTAAAATTCCCTTTCCTGAATGACACGGAGCATTTTCCCCTGGAGTGAGGGGTCCAGTTCGACTATTTCATCGAGAAAGAGTGTGCCCCCACGGGCGGCCTCGAAAAAGCCTTTTTTTTCTGTGATTGCACCAGTGTATGCCCCTCTGTCATGGCCAAAAAAATCGTTTTCAAAGAGGGTTTTACTGAAAGATGCCATGTTGACCGCTATAAAGGAGCCCTGCGATCGTGCACTCAAATCGTGGATGACCCTGGCGATCATCTCTTTGCCTGTGCCTGATTCACCCGTTATGACAATATTATAGTCTGTTGGCGCCACGACTTCGACCTGGTGAAACACCATGGCCATAGAAGGATCTTCGGCAACGATGTCCTTGAAGGCAGCAGGGTTTTTAAGGTCGTTGAATCTCTGCCTCCTTTCGAAAAGTGCAAGATTGTTTTTCAGGTTGTATCGTTCGAGGCCACGGGTTACAGCGATAATGAGCCGTTCGCTGTTTATCGGTTTCACCAGGTAATCATAGGCACCGAGCTTCATAGCCTCAACTGCAGAGGATACATCATCAACAGCGGTTATGATAATACATTCAATGAAGGGGAAGGCCTCCTTAATCTGCTGCAGGAGTTTCATTCCTCCAGGGTCGGGCATGACGAGATCCAGCAGGACCAGGTGGAAATTGTTGCCTTTTATGGTATTCATTACCTGACGGCTATCTGAAATCAGAACCGGTTCAGGCATTCCTGCACTGGCTAACGAAGCCTTGATACTCAGGAGCAGTCCCGCGTCATCATCGACTGCAAGGATGGGGCTTTTATTGTTATATGAGGAATTCATCTGCAACCTATCCCTTTTTTGAAGTTATGCGCGCAGTGCGGGAAAGGTGACGCTGAAGGTAGTCCCTTTTCCCTCTTTACTGGCGAATGTGATTTTTCCAGCATGGGCCTCAACCAGATTATAGGTGATGGGAAGACCAAGGCCGGTCCCTCCGTCAGCCTGTCGTGTCGTGACAAAAGGATCAAAAAGTTTATCGATTATAGAAGGATCTACACCCGAACCATTATCTGCAATGGTAATGACTGCCTTTCCACCCTTTCTTTTAAGTCTGGTCGAAATTATAATTCTGCCGTTATTGTGATCGATTGACTGGATCGCATTAATGGCAATATTCATAACGATTTGCTCGATGCTCTGGAGATTCCCCTCAATCTCTGGAGATTTTTTAGCAAGTTTAAGCTCCAGCATAATATTAGATTTCCGCAGGGTTGTCTCTATAAGCCGCAGGGCATTCTCTACAGCCGTATTTATCTCCATTGGAGCTTTGTCGGTTATACTTGACTGTTTGGTAAAATTCTTCAGATTATTTACTGTTATAGCCACTCTGTTTGCGGCCATCTCCATATCAGATATGAGTTGCGGCAGGTTTTCCCTCAGAAAATCGCAGGTAAGGCCTCCATATTTTCTTGCCGGATCCTTCTTCTCCTGTTCTTCCAGAACGGGCATAATATCTGTCCAGACCTTTTGAAGGAGAGGCACGTTAAATATGATTTTATTGACCGGGTTATTGATCTCATGTGCGACACCTGCCACAAGCGTCCCCAGTGCTTCCATCTTCTGGGCATGCAGCAGTTGTGCCTTGAGATGCATTTTTTCCTCTTCCGCGCGCTTTTGCTCAGTAATGTCTTCTATCATAGCGATCAAGTAGAGAGGCTTGTTATTTTCGTCATATATAATGGAGGCTGTTACACTTCCCCATCTATACTCTCTATCTTTCCTGATGTATCTTTTTTCCGCCTTATAATACGGTATATTACCATGCAATAACTGCGCCATCTGTTGCAGGTTTTCTTCGATATAATCCGGGTGGGTTATATCGATAAAGGTCAGATCCGTCAACTCGGCCTCCTCATATCCAAGCATGGCGCATAGCTTGGCATTTACCCGTTCAAACTTATATTCGAGATTGAGGAAGGCCATCCCGAGGGCACCTCCCTCAAATATTTTACGGAACCGTTCTTCATTTTCCCGTAATCTTTGCTCTGCTTTTTTTCGTTCAGTAATATCTCTGAAGATCCCCTGAACAACATCTTTGCTCCCTATGGTAATTACATTCCCTAATATCTCAACGGGAACCAGCTTCCCGTCGCTGCGCTGGACGAGCAGTTCTGCCCTGCGTCTCACGTCTTCCCCCTTAATCTCGCTAAAGCGTGCCTTTACTTCCTCTCTTTCGAATTCGGGATACAACTGTAAGTGGTTCATCCCTATCATTTTGTCACGCGGCATCATAATAAGCTGAGATGCGGGTAGATTAACATCGATCAAAATTCCCGTTTTGATGTCGGTGAGAAAGATTGGATCGGGAGCCCCCTCAAAGAGCGCCCGGTACTGAACTTCACTCTGCTGCAAGGCCTTCTCGGTTTCCTTCAGTTCCGTTATGTCCCGTCCCACCGACTGATATTCCACCAGGGTCCCATGGTCGTCGAATATGGCCCTGTTAACCCATTGATGCCACCTGAGCCCCCCTTTAATATCGTAGGCCTGATGTTCATGCCTTACCTCCTCGATCTTGGGATCCATCAGCTGTGCATGGTATTCCTTGACCTTTTCCCTTTGCTCTTCAGGGATGAACGGCATAAAACTCTCCCCGATTAATTCGCCCCGTTGTTTCCCGGTAAAACGGCAGTATGGCTCATTGACGAAAGTAAGGTGCCAATCCGGTGTGTACCGGCATATCAAATCGCCCTGGGTTTCCAGAACATTCCTGTAGCGTTTCTCGCTCTCTCGAAGCGCCTCTTCCACCTGCTTGCGTTCCGTAACATCCTCCCCATGAATAATTGTAGCAATTAATCCATTGCCTGTATCGGAGTAAATATTGGCGGAATTCCATAAGACGACATGCAGCTTGCCGTCTCGGTGCCGTATTGCCATCTCCTGGGCATAAAGGTCTTTCCCCTCGCTTTGTGCCTGTTTAAGCCTTTTCATTGAATCGACGCGGCTGGTATCGGGAAAAAGTACATCGAGAGACTTGCCTATCATTTCCTCTTCGGTCCTGCCGCTCATTCGCTCAAATACGTCGTTGAAGATGGTAACCTCCCCATGATGATCCAGCACTACCACCGGGGCATTGGCACATCGGATCAGGTTATTGAGGTAATCGGTGGTCTCCCTCAGCTTTTTCGTCCTTTTGCGGACCTCACTCCTGAGGAGACTGGACCAGCGGTAGACGGAAAGGAATGAAAAGGTACCTGCAAGGATGAAAAAGAGGATGATAAAGGCAAAGGTGTTTAATGCATGGGAGCCTCCTTCGCGAATAATTTCATCCACCTCATTGACCGGCGCGACAACGGCGGCTGACCATATCTGATCTATAACATGTATGGGAGAATACGCTATCAGTTTCTCAATACGTCCCTTTTTACCTCTGTGCCATCCCGAAAAGTAACGACCGATCCCTTCACCTCCGACCATTACCTTCTGCTGGATCTCATTGATCGATTCATAAGACAGTTCAGGATCATATTGCTCCCGAATGTGAAAGGCATCCTGCCCTACAAATGTATCCACGTTATGGGCGAGGAAATAGCCGTTCTGATCCATCAGCCAGGAATACCCGGTTTTTCCTGACCTTATTGGCGAAATAAAGATGCTGGCTATTGCCTTAAGGTCAAAGGAGACAACCAGGACTCCAGTGAACTTCTTTTCGCCGCTTTCCCGGGTCGCCGGCACATAAACAGGCATGGACATCCTGATGCGCTTTTCACCAATCTCATTGATGGTTATTCCCGATAAAACGACGCCCCCCTTTTTCTGTGCATCTTTAAAATACTTCTCGCCGCCATAGTTTCTGCCGGTCAGCCTGCCGCGCCAGTCGTCGGAAGGATAGATGAAACGCAACACCCCATTTTCGTCAAGACGCCTGATAGAGGTTCTCGGTATAAATCCGAGGTACATATTCTGCATATATTCAAGACAATCATTGGTCATATTCTTTATGGCATCTACTTTTGTGGCCGACACGAGAGAGGCTTTGACTTCGCTGAAATAGGTTTCAATCCCGGCTGCGGCGGAACGGGCGAGGATAAGCTGGTTCTGGTTGAACTGTTCGAGGACTGTCTGCCGGGTTTTGTTGTATGTGTTGATTCCAAGAAAGGTTGTTATGGCGACAGCGATGACGGTAATACTCACAATAGTTATCTGAATCCACCATGCCGGTTGTTTGACGCCCCCATTAACGGAGTCCGATTTTTTTGTGGTATAGGCCATACACGATCTCCTGTTCATCAGCATATTAGGTTTAACACCTTTTTTCTATTTTCCGCTCATGATACAGGGGCGAATTTGTGACACCCCTCGGCTTGTGTTTGGTGACTTTCGATTATATAATTTCGTTTAGCAAATATAACGACAGGCTTCAGTAAGTGCAGGGGATTCTCGCTATCCAATCGGTGCCAATGTGAACGCCCGGCATGCTGAAGATCCCGCCATGCTGAGGGCATGAATTTATGGGGTAACTTTAGACCTGGCTCAGTCAAATAATCCCCCTGTACGTGAATCCTGTTAATATGCTGAACATATTAACAAAAGTATTAACCGAAGACAAGTCTTTGATGCCGCAGTCATGGGGGATCGACGAGAATAGTTGTCTGAAGCTTGTCTGCCTCAGGCAGGGAAGTCCAGGGTTCAGGAGATTTGTATGTAACAGAGCAGGCCGGGTAGTCGCCAAATGACCAGAAATGAGGTTCCGCTTGAAAGAAATCCATTTTTGAATTCCCAAAGTATACCAATGTCTGTCCCTGCCCCCTATTTTTCCTCCATGATACGGCGTATGTTATGCACAAGATCCTCTATATCCTGCATGGAGGTATGTGGACTCATCAGCGATAACCGCAGATACCTGGAACCCATAAAAGAGGTAGTGGAGATATAGAACCGTCCCTGCTCATTCAGCCTGTTGCGTATTCTGATTTGCACCTCATCATCCCCGTCTACGCGGAAGCACAGGATATTGCTCTGAGGGCGTACCGGACAGGTGAAATCGTCGAGCTGCTCGAGATAGTCCCAGGCATTTTTCGCCAGGTCATACTGCCTGTCGATATAGTCCGCAATCCCCTGTTCCCCCATGGCGGCAAGGACGAAAAAGAATTTCAGCCCCAGACCGGCCTTTGTACATTCTACGGTACGATGGATAAAATCAAAGCCGGGCTGCTCTTTGTCGTGGAAGAGATAACTTGCCTCCTGTTTAAACGCCGCATCCAGATCCCTGTGATCCTTTACCAGGAGGGCGGCGCATACTGTGGGCGTGCGCATGAGCTTGTGAGCGTCCCAAGTGATTGAATTTGCCTTTTCAATGCCCTTCATCAGAGTCCTGTGCTTTTTGGAAAACAGCGCGCTGGCACCATGGGCACCGTCCACATGGAACCAGATATCATGCTCATTACAGAAGTCTCCGATCTCATCCAACGGATCGTATATGCCTACTGCCGTGCTGCATGCATTGGCAACGAGCGCAATCGCTCTCCTTCCGTCAGTACGCATTCGATCATAGGCCGGGGTGAGTTTTTCCGGGATTATAGCCCCTGTATCATCAACATCCAGTTCATATATAGCGTTGCGCCCTATGCCCAGGATGCCGGCAGCCCGTGCAATGGAATAGTGAGAATCGGCAGGGGCGAGAATGGCCAGGTCCTGAGGTATGCCGACATCCCAAACGTCAGGAACCAGCCTGGTACGGGCGGCAATGAGCGCAGTAAGGTTGGTGAGTGATCCGCCATGGGTCAGAACGCCGCCTGCATACGCCTGTGAATAGGGTACTTGGCGCAGATTCAGCGGGGCAGGCTCCCAGCCGATCTTTTTCAGAAGTACGTTAATCACATGGTACTCGATACTTGCCGCCCCGGGCCCCATTTCATAAATAGCCATGACATTATTGGTAAAGGTGTCGATCAATGCTGCCAGTGCTCCCGCATAGTGCGGTACGGCTACCTGGTGCGACATATAGCCAGGATGATGCAGCCTGGTTGTTGTGGGCAGGTAGTCTCTTATAAATTCGGCGAGGCGGTCCCCGGTCAATCCTCCTTCATGTGAGTATAATGCGAGCTTAAGATCTGTGATAATTTTTTCCAGCGGCTGCTGAGCGATAGCAGGCTTTTCTGCCGAGACGGAATCCCGGTAATATTCATCGAGGGCATTGATAAGTATCCGGGCATCCTGGAGAAAAGTCATGTTGCTTCTCCTTTCGTTATTCATGTCGACTCTTGAAGTTGTGATGTTGAACTATGCTGAGGGAGACCTATACAGGCTGAAAATTTTCCCACAATTTGTGATCTAGAGTTATTAGAGAGGCTTCGTCAACCATTATTTTGCAATAGTAGATAATACTGTAAAATACCGGATTCCTGAATACAGGTGCCACTTCGCTTCATCCCAATTCACTTTGACAGCAAAGCCGGTATTGACGTAAATCCTCCTGGGTGATATCTTCCAGTGATTTGCTCGACCAAGCAATTGAATAAGATCTAGTCGTTTTGACATCTTCATTCATGTCTTTCCCGGCAAAGTGAGGAAATAAGGATTTGAAGAGTATGAGTTTTCGAAAAGGAAGTATTATTGAAATTGAAATCGATAAGATGGCCTACGGAGGAAATGGACTTGGCCGTTTAGACGGCATGGTTGTTTTTGTCCGGGGTACTGTCCCGGGCGACAGGATAACAGCTAGAATTTACAGAAAAAAAAAGGATTATGCTGAGGCGGCCCTGGTAGACATCCTGTCGCCTTCACCGCACCGGATAAATGCCCCATGCCCCTACAGCGGCTACTGCGGAGGCTGTCAGTGGCAGCATGTGCGTTATGAAAAACAGCTCGAGTATAAAAAAGAACATGTAAGGGAATCCATAGAACACATAGCCGGCCTGAAAGATCCTCTGGTTAAGGATGTGGTGCCTTCCGAAAAAGTATTCGGATACAGAAATAAAATGGAGTTTTCATTTTCAGACCGCCGCTGGCTTATGCCCGGAGAATTACCTGATTCGGACAAAGACAACTTCGCCCTGGGCCTTCATGTGCCCGGAACCTATCATAAGGTTATTGACATGGAAACCTGCCTGCTTCAGCATGAAGCGGGCAATCAAATCCTTTACGAGGTAAAAAAATATGTGAAAAACTCAGGTATACCCGTATATGGATTGAAAACCCATGAGGGCTTCTGGCGGTTCCTGGTACTCCGATATTCAACCGCATTTGATGAGTGGATGGTTAACGTGGTCACCTCTGAAGAACGACCGGAAGCTGTCCAGCCTCTTGCAGATTTTCTCAAAAGGAGCTTCAGTAAGATCAAAACAATAGTGAACAATATTAACAGCAGGAAGGCATCCATCGCTGTAGGAGAAAATGAAATAGTACTCTCAGGAGAAGGGATCATCAGCGACAGGATAGGAAGATTCACATTTCAGATATCGGCAAATTCCTTTTTCCAGACCAATTCCCTGAGTATTGAAAAACTGTATCAGAAGGTGGTCGAGTTTGGAGAACTTAACGGAAATGAGAGGGTGATTGACCTTTACAGCGGAACCGGAACAATTCCAGTCTTTCTGGCGGAGAGAGTAAAATCCGTAACAGGAATCGAAATAACTGAAAGCGCTGTAGCAGATGCCCGCAGAAACTGCACTGAATTCGGTATCAAGAACTGCAGTTTTATATGCGGAGATATCCGAAATAGCCTGTCTTCAATTAAATACAAACCTGATCTGATGATTATCGATCCGCCTCGCCAGGGCATGCATAAAGATGTACTTTCGCAGGTCATGAATTTGTCTCCTGAAAAAATCATTTATGTCTCCTGCAATCCTGCTACTCTGGCAAGGGATATCGGCGAAATGATCTCAGATTATGAACTGATTGAAATTCAGCCCTTTGATATGTTTCCCCATACATACCACATTGAAGCAGCTGCAAAACTGCACCTGAGAAAAAACAATTGACAAAATAATTGATTATGATATTTTTGTTTCTCTTTTAAATAGAATTCCGTCTTGTTTGTAAATTTGTAAAAAAGTGGAGCCCCTTTTTTTAAAAGGGGATTGTGAAGTTAGGAAAAAGGGGGTGATTAAATCTGACCGTATGAAATTATAATATGAACTGGCTGGCAGTCAGCCAGGGAATTCGGTCAGAGAAATCCCTGATACCCATTTAATGATTATGAGTGCTTCCTTACCTTCTACAAAAATGAAGAGGTTGAATACAATGACCATCCTTTAGCAGGCTAAAAGAAAATGCTACAGGGAATATCCCTGTTTTGAAGGCAAGGAAAAGCATCTCTTTGAAAAATTGAGGTGCTTTTTTATTTCCTAATGTTGAGGTGAAAATATGAAAGTAATTGTTCAAAACAATCAGATTGAAAAGGCCATAAGAGATCTGAAAAGGAAGTTGACCAAAGAAGGTTTCTTCTCTGAGATAAAAGAAAGACGTTTTTATGATAAGCCTAGCGTAGCCAAAAAGAAAAAACAGGCCAAGGCAGCAAAAAGACGCAGAAAAAAGATGAGAAGATTCTAATTCACGCCATCAACCAGGGCCCTCTCATATTATAAATAAAAGAGAGGGCCTGAAAATACAGTATCCCAAGCCCTTTTTAGCCACTATTAATGGCATTCACTGAAATTCCAAATAAAGCTTAGTCAATTTATCCCGGACAGGGAAACATTTATCTTCCGCCTGTTCATTACTTTTGCTTACAGACCGCCAGGCATGTTCAGGAGTAACCTCCATCTGCTGATGTACTTTATTTTAATTTCATAGACATCTATTACTTTTTTTCTTGACAAAAAGGGGGAAGAAATAGGTATATATTTGCAATTGTTGATGCTTTATTAGGCCTTGTTTTTAGGCCTGAGCTGGAAAAGGGAAGTATATAATATTAGGTCTTTTTGATTCAAGCTATTGATAATGCATTGAATTTGCATTTTAGTACAACCTCAAACTCAATGGATGAGAGGCTTAACAATATGAAAAATTCCACAGAATCCCTTAAAACCTCTTCCAAAGGGGGATGGATATTTTTCCTTGGAGGTTTAATCCTTTCCCTGATAGTGGGGTGGGTTGTTTTTCCTATGGTTTTATATTCCCATCATGATCAACCCATGGATTTCAGCCATGCCCTGCATCTTGATCCGGAAAGGGTGTTCGGTATTGAAGGAGAAACGGATATAGAAAGATGCCAGTATTGCCATGGATTCCGTGATGATGGAACCTTTCAAGGCATACCGAGGTTGGAGAAATGCACAGAATGCCATGATGACCCTGAAAGTCCGCTTGGAGAATCTCCCAAAGAGGCTGAATTTATGGAGAAATATGTAGCCGATGAGAATGAAATACCATGGCTTGTTTATTCTGAACAGCCTGACTGTGTTTACTTCTCTCATATAGCCCACGTCAAAATGGGGGAGCTTGATTGCAGTGTGTGCCACGGGGACCATGGTGAGAGCGAAAGCCTTCCAGTGTACAAGAAAAACCGCCTGACAGGGTACAGTATAAATATATGGGGAAAACGTATCTGTGGGTATAAAACAAACACCTGGGATCGTATGAAAATGGATGATTGCGGCGAGTGTCACACCAAAATGGGGCACGAAGAAAATAACGCCTGTTTTGTCTGCCATAAATAAGGGGAAAATAACCATGGAATTGAATAGAAGAAATTTCATCAAATTTCTAGTTGGCGGAGTGGTGGGGACCACTTTATCCCCGCTTCCATGGAAACTTACTGATGATATAGCCATATGGACCCAGAATTGGCCCTGGGTGCCGGTCCCGCCTGAAGGGGAATTTCTGGATATCAAATCCGTGTGTAATCTCTGTCCGGGGGGATGTGGAATAGAGATCAGAAAAGTCTCTGATAGGGCTGTTAAAATTGAAGGTCGAACCGACTATCCAATAAACCCCGGCGGTATCTGTCCTCTGGGTGCCGGTGGACTCCAGTTGCTTTATGACGAATCAATAAGATACACCTCCCCTATGAAGCGTGTGGGAGAGAGGGGCTCAGGCCAGTTTTCAAAAATAACATGGGATGAAGCTCTTAATATCCTCATTTCACGAATTACCGATTTACAGAAAAAGGGAAAAGCCGCATCTATAGTTGCCGTAGACGGAAACCCTGCAAGGTCAACTATTGCTGTCATGATTGAGAGATTGCTCACATCCCTTGGAAGCCCGAACTACATCAAAATACCTACGATAGAAGACACATATTCAATGGGAAACATCCTTATGCAGGGCAACGAAGGGCCCATGGGCTATGACCTTGAGAATGCTGATTATATCTTGAGTTTCGGATGTGGTCTTCTGGAGGGATGGGGCGCACCGGGACGGATTATGAATGCATGGGGAATTTGGCATGAAAACCCCGGCAGCAAAAAAGTCAGAATCGTGCAGGTCGAATCAAGGGCCTCAAATACTGCATCAAAAGCGGATAAATGGGTAGCATCAAAGCCCGGAACTGATGCTGCACTGGCCCTGGGAATAGCGCACATCATTATAAAGGAAGGACTTTTTGATCGCGAATTTGTAAATAAATACTCATTCGGTTTTGAAGATTGGACTTCTGCGGACGGCAAAGAGCATAAGGGCTTTAAAACCATTATCCTCGATAATTATTCTCCTGCCATGGTATCCAATATTACGGGCCTGGACCCCAATGATATTGTTTCACTCGCAAGACATTTTGCAGGATCAAAGGCCCCTGTTGCTATATACGGCAAGGGGAAAGACTCTTTAAACGGCAGCCTGTATGAATTTATGGCCGTGCATTGTCTCAATGCCCTTGTAGGGAATCTTAACAAGCCTGGCGGAGTAATAATGTTTGATAGCCTGCCATTGACTCAGTTCCCTGATTTAAACCTGGATAGTGCTGCAAAGTCATCTCTTAAGAAGCCGCGTCTTGATCAGGCCGGCACTGTGAATTTTCCTTTCTCTCGCAGTCTGATTAACAATTTTACTCAGACTGTTATAAAAGAAGGCGAAAATTCTGTTGACACACTACTCATCTTTTCAGCAAATCCGTGTTTTACACTTCCTGACGGAGGAGCCTTTAAAGAGGCCATAAATAAGATCCCCTTTACTGTAAGTTTTTCACCTTTTAAGGATGAAACATCTGAAATGGCCGACCTTATTCTTCCTGACCACATATACCTTGAAAAGACAGACGACGTGGTTTGTCCTGACGGCCTGCAGTATCAGTTTTATGGGCTTTCTAAACCGGCGGTTAAACCCCTTTATGATACAAGAAATACCGGTGATGTAATAATTGATATTGCAAAAATGGTGGCCCAATCCGCTGCATCAGCTTTTCCGTGGGAAAATTTTGAAGAAGCTTTGAAGCAGAGGGCGAAAGGCCTGTATGAGTCAGGAAGCGGTTTTGTTACCTATAACCCGAGCATTCCACCCTGGAAGCAACAGAATAAATCAGAAAGTCAGGTATCTAAATATAACTCCTTTGATAAAATGTGGGAAAAGATAAAATCAGGAGGTTTTTGGTATCGCCCGGCATATCCTTATAAAAGATGGGATGGATTGTTTAAGACACCTTCGGGAAAATTTGAATTTTATTGTTCAAAAATTGAACTTGCTGTCAAGGAGTATGCAAAAACAGCTACCGAAAAAAATGCCCTTGCTAATATGAAAATCAATGGTACAGGAGATGAAGTCTTTATGCCACATTACGAAGTGGCTGACAATAAAGGTGATTCTGCTGAATACCCCCTTTTGATGCTTCCATATGATATGATCAATATCTCAAGCAGCTGGGTGCCGAGCCCTCCTTTTCTGTACAAGACACTCTTTGATAACCAGTTAAAAAAGGACGAATCATTTGCTTCCATAAATTCAAAAACAGCGAAAGATTTTAACTTAAAACAAGGTGACAGGGTTATAGTAAAGTCTCCTGCGGGAGAAGCAAAGGTGCGTGTAAACATTTCACAGGGTGCAATGCCGGGCATTGTGTACCTTCCATTCGGATTGGGACACAGCGCCTATGATGAATTTATAAGAGGAAAAGGCGTTAATCCCAATCAAATCATTTATGCCCTCAAAGATCCTTTGAGCGGACATGCAGTGTGGTGGAATACCCATGTAAAGTTAATCAAGGTTTAGATGAGGTAGATGATGAAAAAAGGACATGACCAAGGCAAAAACAAATATGGTATGGTCATAGATCTTGACAAATGTACCGGGTGCGGCACCTGCATGATTGCCTGTGCGGCGGAAAACAATGTTTCTGTCAGGCCCGATGAGTCAGATAAAGAACGAAGCGTTACATGGATGCGTCTTTATAAAATATCTAATGAAAAAGATTTTCCTCACGCGGAATTCAGTTATTTTCCACGACCCTGCATGCATTGTGATGAAAACCCTCCATGTGTTTCTGTATGCCCTGCAACAGCAACGAAAATTGATATAAATACGGGTATTGTAAGTCAGATATATACACGCTGCATAGGTTGCAGGTACTGTATAGCTGCATGCCCTTACCATGCCAGAACATTTAACTGGTGGGATGGCTATTTTCCTAAAGACAAAGGTCTTGACCGCTATCTTTCTCCAGAGGTCTCTCCCCGTATGAGAGGCGTTGTTGAAAAATGCTCTTTCTGCCATCATCGACTCATGAGGGCCAGAAATAAAGCCTATTCAGAAGATCGCAGAGAGCTTGAAGAAAATGAATACATAACAGCCTGCACTGAGGCATGCCCGGTTCAGGCTATTACATTCGGTGACCTTAATAATCCGAACCATAGGGTCTCAAAACTTGCAAAGAGCCCTAATGCATTCAGACTCTTAGAACGACTTGGTACGGAACCGAAAGTCTACTATCTTTCCACCAAGGATTGGGTGCGCAAGATGGCTGACAACTATCGTCCAGACCAGTTCAAACCTGTTACTAAGGGATCTGATTGATCAGTCAACAGAGTCTGCTTCAGGAGGATAAAAGATGGATTTAGCGTTGATGCCGGAAGGAGTTAAGAGATGTTCCCTGAAGACTTTTCTACTTTGGTCCTTGCCATGGATAGGTCTTCTTGTCTGGGGAGCAGTATCGGCCTTTCTTTGCCTGTGGAAGGGTCTGAACCAGACCAACATGACGGATTATTTTGCCTTTGCATTATGGATTGTATTTGATCTATCAGTAATAGCACTCGGCGCGGGAGCCTTTTTTACTGGTTTTTTGACATATATCATTGGGAAAAAAGAGCTTAAGGATATAATCAACGCAGCGGTAATAATCGGGTTTATTTGTTATTCAGGTGCCGTAGCCATGCTGGGCATTGATATAGGCCAGCCGATACGGGGATGGTTTATCTTTTGGCATGCCAATGTACATTCAATGCTAACAGAAGTTTCATTCTGCATCACTTGTTATCTCGGCGTTTTGACAATTGAATATCTGCCGCTTATCCTTGAAAACAGAAAGCTGAACGAGGTTCCGGAATTTCACTTTTTTGGTCATAATCTTCATCAGATCATGGCAGTCTTTGCTGCTACCGGAACCTTCCTGTCTTTTTTTCACCAGGGATCTCTTGGCGGCATGTATGGAGTTATGTACGCAAGGCCGTTTGCTTTCAGGGAAGGATTTTATGTCTGGCCCTGGACATTTTTTCTTTTTATATTATCTGCAATAGCAGCCGGGCCGTCTTTTACTATATTATGTACAAAACTTGCTCAATGGATTACCCGGAAGAAACTTGTACATGACAGTGCATTTCAGACCCTGGCAAAAATATCAGGCTGGCTCCTGGCTTTCTATATTCTTTTGAAGATCATTGACACCCTTGGCTGGATCTATGGGGTAATACCCAGGGCTGGCCTGATGTTTTCGGATTTTTTCAAAGAGGGGCCTTATGGAGTATGGCTGCTGGTATGTGAAATAGTTATTTTCGGGATAATACCTGCAATTATACTGTTAATCCCCAAAGCCAGAAGAAATAACGGCTGGTTGATTATAGGCTGTCTTATGAATTGCACGGGCATTGTCCTGAATCGTTTTGTTCTGACTGTTGTAACACTTGCAATACCTGTCATGCCCTTTGATAACTTCACAAGCTATCTTCCAACCTGGCAGGAATGGGGCATTTCTATGGCGGTCATAGGTTATGGTTTTTTACTTTTTTCACTTTCTTACAGGTACTTACCTGTATTCCCAAGGGAGAGAGAACTGAATCCCGCAACTCAATAAATCATCTAAAGGAGCTGGAACATGTTTCCTTTTTGTTTTGAATGGTCCTGGACATCTGATTATTTTATCTTTTTCGGCCTCTTATATGCTGCACTTTTTATTATAGGCTGTGGATTGACATTTGTGTTTGTCAAGACATGCCTGCAGGTTCTTGGAATTATCTGGGAAAAGGAACATTAAGTTTATCAACAAAACGGCATATAAGTAAAAACTGAACTTTTTTTAAATCAATTTATTTACTCTTTTCAAACTCTCACAACTCCGAGGCAGCCTCGAGGTATTTTATCATATCCCTTGTTCTCTTGATATTCTCTCACCAGTCGTATAATCTAATATAATAAAACCTCATGAGTGAGGGGTGTTCAATGACAGAAGACATATCAGGAGAGAAAGTACATCACAGGCTTGGCTGGTTAATGTTTCTGAGGGTTGTTATAGCGACCTTTCTGCTCGGCATAGCTGCGTTTATACAAATAAAAGGGACAAAATCATTACCTGAAATATCAATTAGCTGGGTTTATTCTGTAATTATAGCAACTTACTTCCTATCATTTTTTTATCTCCTGTTATCAAAAAGAATAAAAAACCTGAAAATAAATCTATATATTCAGGCCCTCTGCGATGTTTTCCTTATAACAGTTCTCGTCTATTTAACCGGTGGAATAAGAAGTATTTATTCTATACTGTATTCGCTGGTCATAATATATTCAGGCCTTTTCCTTGAAAGAAGAGGGGGGCTTATTATTGCCTCTGCAAGCAGCATACTCTATGGTTTGTTGCTTGATCTGCAGTACTATGGAATTGTCTCGCAATTCCATGCTTCTCCATGGAATTATGAGGCCAATGCAGGATATGTCCTATCGAGAATATTTATACATATTGTATCCTTCTATATTATTGCACTGCTTATAAGTTTTGTAGTTGAACAGGAAAGAAAATCAAGGGACCTTCTTGCTGAAAAAGAGAGTGAATTCTATAAACTGGATTTGTTGTACCGAAGAATTATTGAATCTGTAAATGCAGGCATAACTACTATTGATCTGCTTGGCAGGATAAAGTCCTTCAACAGGGCTGCTGAGGAAATTACTCGCTTTTCATCAAAAGATGTGGAGAACAAGAGTATAGACAATATTTTTACTGATTTTTTTAAAATGCTGCAGAATTCTGAAAATGAAACAATAAAAGAATCTTGTGCCGTAAGGCACGAAGCTCTAGTTACCACAAAAGACGGCAAAAATATTTCCCTGGGTTTTTCAGTATCTCCCCTTATTGACAGTAAGAACAATAAGATAGGCTACATCGTGATATTTCAGGATCTGACTCTTGCCAAAGAACTTGAAAAAGAAATAGAAAAAAGCAGAAACCTTGCGCTTATAGGTGAAATGGCCGCTGGTCTTGCCCATGAAATAAGAAACCCCCTTGCATCACTTAGCGGATCTATCCAACTCCTGAAACTTAATCTTACCTTGGATGATATCAATAAAAAACTGATGGAAATTGTGCTCAGGGGGAGAAACCAGCTTGAAAATCTGGTGAAGAATTTCCTCCTTCTGTCACGTGTTAACCTGAATAATCAGGAAGATCTTTTTGATATTAATGAGATCATTTATAATATCCTGGAGTCTATGCAACTCAACCCTGACTGGAATGAAAATATAATGCTGATACGAGAAGCAACTGACAGAATAAACCTTTATGGGAACATGACAGAAATAACACAGATGCTCTCGAACATTATCTTGAATTCTGTACAATCAATGCCTGAAGGAGGGAATTTGACAATTAAAACCGGTACAACCTGCACTAATGATGGAAATGAATATATTGAAATTCGAATAAGCGATACCGGCTGTGGGTTTGATCAAATTAATTTATCCAATATATTTACACCTTTTTATACCACTAAGGAGGGTGGAACAGGACTCGGTCTGACCATAGCCCACAGAATTGCAGACAGGTATAAGGGTAAGCTGGATATCTCAAGTGAATTAGGTAAGGGGACAAGCTGTACTATCATTCTGCCACAGAAGGGGAAAAGATCATTGGCAGAATAAAAGAATCTGGAAAAGAATTTGCCCCCTTTATGGCCTTTGGATAATGTACCAAGAAATCAGATTCTGGAAAACACCACTATAAATTCCATTTGGAGGGCATTATTCAGCTTAACAGCGATTTATAACTTTTTGCATCAAACTTCTGCAGGAGAATATATAAAATGACTGATATCCTAGTCGTAGATGATGACCTAGGAATGAGAGAATTCCTGGAGATCATGCTAACTCAGGAAGGTTACCGCGTAAAATGTGCTAAAGAAGGAAAAGAAGCACTTGAATTTTGTAAAAACTGGAAGTTCGATCTGGCCATTACTGATTTAAAGATGCCTAAAGTTGACGGAATCGAATTCCTGAAAATTATCAAAGAGATTTCACCTGAGACAATGGTTATTCTGATTACCGCATATGCATCCGGCGAAACCGCAGTTACAGCAATGCAGGAAGGTGCATATGACTATATAGAAAAAAATTTTGATGTTGAAGACCTAAAAAAAAGAATCCGTGAGGCGCTGGCCAAAAAAGGATTAAAGAAGGATGACGCACTGTTCATCAAAGGGATAAAAGACTCGGTCAGCTTTGGGAAACTGATAGGCAGAAGCAAGGAAATTCTCAAGCTATACTCTCTTATAAACAAAGTAGCAGATACTACAGCTAATATCCTCATCCTGGGTGAAAGCGGAAGCGGTAAAGAACTCGCAGCTCAGGCTATTCATGAGAACAGTTCGAGAAAAAACAATCCTTTTGTAGTAATAAATTGTGGTGGAATTCCCGGAGAGCTTCTGGAAAGTGAATTGTTTGGTTATATGAAGGGTGCTTTCACCAGCGCTTTTGCAGACAAACCCGGCCTGCTGGAAGTAGCAACCGGAGGAACTATTTTTTTGGATGAAATTGCTGAATTACCGACAATTCTTCAGGTTAAACTTCTGAGGGTAATTCAAGAAAGGGTGTTCAGAAGACTTGGAGGCTCAAAAGATATCAAGGTGGATGTAAGAATAATTGCAGCTACAAATCAGGATTTAAGAAAAAAAGTCAAAGATGGGAGTTTCAGAGAGGATTTATATTATAGACTGAATGTAATTCCAATTTACATCCCGGCGCTTAGAGACAGGAAGGAGGATATACCCATACTGACAGAGTACTTTATTCGAAAATACTCAAAGGAATTCGGCAAAGAATTGAGGAATATATCTCCATATGCAATGGAACTTTTGATGCAGTACCGTTTCCCCGGAAACGTCAGAGAACTTGAAAATATAATTGAAAAAAGTGTCGCTCTGGAAACCTCAAATATTATACTGCCTGATAGTCTTGGATTTTCAGATTCAAATGAAGATGCAGATAAAAAGGGCATACTGGAGGAACTTGGACCGGACGGAATTAAATTAGATGAGGTCATAAATAGAATTGAAAGGGAATATATCCAGAGTGCTATGAAAATGGCCCAAGGTTCAAAACAGAAGGCAACCGAACTTTTAGGGATAAGCATGAGATCCTTGAGGTATCGGCTGAATAAGCTTAATTTACGAGAATAACGTTTTGCCTTTTTCCAACCGGCTTATTACAGAAAACCTCTTATTGCGATATCTTCTTCTCAATCTTCTGCATGAAAATACTGCGGATTTCCTCAAGACGCTCTTCATTATCTGCTTCAAAACGAAGCACCAGCACAGGCTGAGTATTTGAAGTTCTGACTAATCCCCATCCTCCGTCAAAAAGGACCCGGGCACCATCAACATCTATTACTTCATAATCCTTTTTGAATTCCTCAACTAATTCAGCCACGATCATGAATTTCTTATCATCCGGACAATCTATTCGAATTTCAGGAGTGTTTACCATTCCTGGGATATCATCCAGCAGTTCTTTCAAACTTTTCGGCGAATTGGAAAGTATCTCAAGAAGCCTGGCTCCTGCATAAATCGCATCATCAAATCCGAAATACCTCTCACTGAAAAAGATATGCCCGCTCATCTCCCCTGCAAGGAGGGCACCCTCCTCTTTCATTTTACTCTTGATAAGCGAGTGCCCGGCCTTCCACATAATTGCCTTTCCTCCATGGCTCTCAATATCATCATAGAGGACCTGGGAACACTTGACTTCTCCGATTATCTTCCCGCCTGGATTCCGTGAAAGCAGCTCCCTTGAAAAAATAATCATCAACTGGTCTCCCCATATAATATTGCCTTCCTGATCAGTGACGCCAATTCGGTCGGCATCTCCATCAAATGCAATTCCCAGATCGGCAGAGGTCTCACTGACTCTTGATATCATGGCCTCAAGGTTTTCGGGAATTGTTGGGTCAGGATGGTGATTCGGAAATCTCCCGTCCGGCTCACAGAAAATCGGCACCACCTCAAATCCCATACGCGTAAATGCTTTATCGGCAATCATGCCTCCCACACCATTTCCGGCATCAACAACAACCCTTCTTTTGAATTGGCCAGTCTTGATATTATTATTTAAATAATCAATATAAGCCTGGGACAGATCTGACTTCTCGATCTTTCCACTGCCATATTTGAAATCACCCGATTCAGCGATTTTCCTTATCTTCTGGATCTCCTCACCATGAATTGAAGTATCCCCAAGGCAGATTTTAAACCCGTTGAACTCCGGGGGGTTATGGCTTCCGGTTATTTGGATTCCACCATCCACTTCAAGCTTATGCAAAGAAAAATAGAGCAGCGGTGTAGGGACTAATCCAATATCCACAATTTCAATCCCTGTTTCCATTAGACTCTTAATCAGCCATTCAGAGATATCTGGAGAGCTCAAGCGGCAGTCACGACCTATGGAAATCCGTCTCGCGCCCCTTTCCAGATAGTAAGTTCCTATTGCACGGCCAAGCAAACTAACACTTTCCTGCTTTAATTCTTCCGGGTATATGCCGCGAATATCATATTCTCTAAAGATATGAGAATTCATATCAAGTCTTCCTTTTCATTTCTTTTCAGTTCTTCTACAATTTTTCGAATATCCTGAGAGCAGCTCAAATCTGCAATTAACAGCACATCAGAGGTATCAACCACCAGACAGTTCTTAAGTCCAAGGCATGTAATCTGGCGCCCCCCTCTGGAGGAAATAAAATTCCGCTCAGAATCTATCAGGAGAGCCTCTCCGTCGACTAAATTCTTTTTATTATCATGATCCAGCGACTTCAGTTCATACAATGATTCCCATGATCCTACATCGGTCCATCCGCAATCACATGGTATAACATAGACATTTTCAGTTGTCCTTTCCATGATCCCGTAATCAAAGGATGTGCTTTCAAGCTTCATATATACATTTTCAAGCTCTTTTTCAAATCCCTCTTTGCCTGACATTTTGTCTATCTGCTGTAATCCGAGGTAAAGGTCCGGCATCAACTCTTCTATTTCTTTAAGGATAGTCTCAGGACTTGCTACAAAAATTCCTCCGTTCCAATAATACTCACCACTCTCCAAATATAAACGTGCCGTATCGAAATCAGGTTTTTCAACAAATTCCAACACACTGTAAACAGTAGACTCTTTAAAAACAATGCCCTGATCCCTGCGTATATATCCGTACCCTGTTTCAGGCCTGTCAGGAACAATACCCAGGGTCACAATGCCCCCTGTATCAGCCAGATCAGCAGCTAAATCAAGCATCTCTAAAAAAGGACTGACATCTGCGATAAAATGGTCAGCAGGCAGAAATGCAACAGGCCCATTACAGCCCAAATAGCGGGCGTAAATTGCACCGAGACCGATACATGGGGCAGTATTTCGTCCCACTGGCTCGCTAAGTATATTTACATTACGGCCCTTGAAAATATCTTTTGCCTTTTCAAGGTGTTCCCGGCCAAGTATTATGATCATCTCCTCGTCTCGAGCCAGTGGCTTAATTCTGTCACAGGTCTCAACAATCATTGTCTCCTTGCCGGTTATATTTAAAAACTGCTTTGGTTCTTTCTTACGGCTTACAGGCCAGAATCGTGTTCCTGAACCGCCCGCCATTATTACAGAAAACATCTAACTCTCCATACATTTTACAAAACATTCATCTTGTATAAAGCCAGTTACAGTCGGTTTAACAGTTTGATTATAACTGTATTGCACGTTTCTCTGTGATCGTGCTAAAGGTATCCACAAAAACGAAGTCTATAATATGAAAAATATTTTATTGCATTAGACTCCTCAGGTCCTGTAATTTGCATTGATTGTGACATATTCGTGAGTAAGATCACATGTCACAATCCGGTCTTCATATCTTCCCTTGTTGAGATCAATCATAAGCCTGAATTCCTTCTGGGACATCTTTGCTGCCGCATCTTTTTCCGGGCCAATGCCTTTCCCCAGGCCCCCTTCAACAATCAAAATATCGTCAACCCAAATATCAACCTTATCCTCTTCCATCACAACGCCTGATCTTCCAAGAGCGGCAATAATCCTGCCCCAATTCGGATCCTGGCCGTAAAATGCGGTTTTTACCAGGCTGGAGTTTGCGACTGTTCTTGCTGCACTTAAGGCGTCCGATGAGCTATGCGCCCCTCTTATCTCGATATCAATCACCTTTGTCGCACCCTCTCCATCGCTCACGATCATGCGCGCCAGATCTCCCATTACACTTTTCAGTCCAATATTAAAATCACTGTATTCCGCCTTTGACAGAGACTTATTCCCTGCCATGCCATTGGCCAAAACCAGTACCATATCATTTGTGCTGGTGTCTCCATCGACAGTAATTCGATTAAATGTGGTATCTACTGAAGCAAGCAGAGCATCTTTCAATTCCTCTGGATCGATCACTATATCACTCAGAATAAAACAGAGCATGGTAGCCATATTTGGCATAATCATGCCCGCCCCCTTGGCAAAACCCAGAATACGGTAGGGTCGGCCTCCGGCAATACCTTCAAATAAACGAATTTTAGGAAACGAATCGGTTGTCATGATCGCACTGGCAGCTTCATCAAAACCTTTATCGGAGAGTTTATCCACCAGTCCAGGCAATGCATTTGCAATAAGATCTACCCTGAGAGGCTCTCCGATCACTCCTGTAGATGCAGTCAGCACCTCATCAGCCTGAACTCCCATCGTCCTTGCCGCAATATCGGCGGTTTTCCGGGCATTTTCCAATCCGGCAATTCCAGTACAGGCATTAGCATTTCCTGCATTGGCTATTATGGCTCTAGCCTTTCCTTTCTGAAGAAATTCGCGGCTCAGTATAACCGGGGCTGCCTTTACTTTATTGGTTGTAAATACACCTGCGGCCGTGGCTTCTTTCTCCGAAAAGATCAGGGCTAAATCAAGGCCCCCATTCTTTTTCAAACCAGCCGCCACTGCAGCTGCCTTAAATCCATTAACTGTAAATTCTTTTTCAAGCATAGATCTTAATCCTTAAAATATACTGATAACTTCGAAAAAATAGGACCTGGAAGCTAACTTCATGCTGTTAAACCTTCACGCATTAGCTCCGCAACACTTTTTATATTTCTTGCCGCTTCCACATGGGCATGGGTCGTTTCTGCCGATCTTTTTTTCCTTCCGTTTAAATGTCGCAATCGCTGAATCATCACCATGGCTGAGGTTCATGCTTCTTTTTTTCCTCTCAGGTAAAATTTCAGGCCTCCTCGCAATCTGAATTCTAAAAAGCATTCCCAGGGTTTCTGCCCTGATCCTATCCATAAGCTCTCCAAAAAGAGCAAACCCTTCCTTTTGATACTCCTTAAGCGGATCTAACTGCCCGTAGCCCCTGAGGCCTATTCCTTCCTTCATATGATCCATATCCTGAAGATGGGCAATCCATTGATTGTCTATAATCTGGAGAATAATCAATCGCTCAACGTTTTTAAGTTCATCCTTTCCAATCAGCCCCTCTTTTTCCCGATACGCTTTCAGGACCTCCTTCTTGAGCAAGTCGTTCAAGTCTTCTGCTTTAAGCTGATCAAAAGCCTCATCTCCAATATCCTTTGGTCCAATCTTTGGCCTGAACCCGAACAGCCTGAAAAACTCATCTCCCATCCCGTCGATATCCCATTTTTCCGAATACTCTTTGGGATCAACATGATTCTCTACAAGGATATCAATCTTCTCATCAATCATTTCCTCAATAATTTCATTTATGCCCTCACCCTTAAGAACATCCTTCCTCAACGAATAAATAATTTCTCGATGTTTATTCATTACATCGTCATATTCAAGCAGGTGTTTTCTTATATCAAAATTATGAGCCTCAACCTTCTTTTGCGCACTTTCAATAGCTCTTGAAATCAGATTATGCTCAATCGGCTCACCCTCCTGCATCCCCAAACGATCCATAATGGAAGAAATTCTTTCTGAGCCGAATATCCTTAGGAGATCATCCTCCAGTGAAAGATAAAAACGGGACGAGCCAGGATCACCCTGCCTTCCAGAGCGTCCCCTGAGCTGATTGTCAATTCGGCGGCTTTCATGCCTTTCAGTGCCCAGTATATGAAGGCCTCCCAATTCTCGAACTCCTTCTCCCAGGACAATATCCGTACCTCGGCCTGCCATATTGGTTGAAATGGTTACAGTCTTTTCCTGCCCTGCATTGGCTATTATTTCTGCCTCTTTCTGGTGATGCTTGGCATTAAGTACGGAATGAGGTATTCCTGTTCTCTTAAGCATCTTGCTCAGCATCTCTGATTTCTCTATAGAAATAGTACCGACCAGAACTGGCTGTCCTTTTTCATAAAGTTCTTTTATCTCATTAACAACTGCAATAAACTTCTCCCTTTCAGTCTTATAAATCACGTCAGGGTAGTTTTTACGAATCATTTCTTTGTTTGTAGGAACCACTGTAACGTCAAGCTTGTAGATATTGTTGAATTCGGCCGCCTCAGTATCCGCCGTTCCTGTCATGCCCGCAAGTTTTTCGTACATACGGAAGAAATTCTGAAATGTTACTGATGCCAGGGTCTGGTTCTCCCCGGCCACGCTCACGCCCTCCTTTGCCTCAACGGCCTGATGCAATCCATCACTCCATCTGCGACCCGGCATCATCCTGCCCGTGAACTCATCAACAATCATAATCTGGCCGTCTTTAACAACATATTGAACATCTTTTTCAAACAGCCAGTAAGCCTTGATAAGCTGTTGTGTGGCATGAAGGAGATCCGAATTTCTTCTATATTCATCTTCGAGCGCCTTAAGTCGCTCAGCTTTTTCCTGCTCACTCAGCTGCTTATCTTCTCGAATTGAATGGCCCTCATCATCAAGATCAGGCAGAATAAAATCACCCAGTCCACTGCTTCCGGTCAGCTTTATTCCATTTTCGGTCAGTTCCACTGAATTGCTTCTTTCATCGATGGTACAGTAAAGGATCTGATCCAGTTCAGGAAGCAGTTTTTGAGCACTTAAAAGACTCTCCATTCTTTCTATCTGCTTTTTCAGTGCCTGATTTTGGGCCAGTATCTCCATAAAAACAGGATTCTTCGGATCGCCTCTCTTTATCTGAACCAGTGTTTCAATAGTTTTGTCACTTAAATCCCCTGCCTCAATGCTTTGCCGTACATCCTTAAGCAGAGACCGTATCACCGAATTCTGCTTCTTTTTCAAATTTATTACTAGGGGTTTTACCTCCATAAATATCTTGTTTTCGCTATGCTCCACTGGCCCGCTGATGATCAATGGAGTCCTTGCCTCATCAACGAGAATGCTGTCAACTTCATCAACAATTGCATAATAGAAGTCTCTTTGAACAAAATCAGCAAAATCATATTTCATGTTATCTCGAAGGTAGTCAAAACCGAATTCATTGTTGGTTCCGTATGTTATATCGCAGCCGTATGCATTTTTGCGTTCTGAATCATCCATTCCATGGACTATTACACCAACAGATAAACCTAAATATTTGTAAATTCCTCCCATCCATTCAGCATCTCGCTGTGCCAGATAATCATTCACAGTCACCAGATGTGCACCCCTTCCAAGCAATGCATTTAAATAAAGAGGAAGTGTGGCAGCCAGAGTCTTGCCTTCGCCGGTCTTCATCTCAGCAATTTTTCCCCTGTGCAGTACGATTCCCCCTATAAGCTGTACATCAAAATGACGCATTCCCAGCACCCTGACAGATGCCTCTCTGACAGTAGCAAAGGCTTCAGGCAATATGTCCTCTAAAGACTCACCCCTTGACAATCTTTCCTTAAAATCAGAAGTTTTTGCCTGAAGCTCTGTATCGGAAAGTGCCTGAAAATCCGGTTCCAAACTGTTGATCCGATCAACCAACGGAACCATTGCTTTCAATTCTCTTTCATTCTTACTGCCGAAAATTCCTTTTATAAATCTTCCAATCATTTGTTTCCTTCCAGGTGTTTCAGTACCGTAAAAGATCTCTTAAGAATAGCATTTCAAGTAAAAGAAGAAATTTTTAATAAATCATAATACATTTAATAAATGAGATAGCTCCTGGAGCCTGTACTGGACATGAAACCTCGATCCCTCGCCCGGCAAAAACAAAGCCCAGTAAATATAGTCATATTAAAGAAGCGAAGGGGCTGTAAATACATATTCACCGAATCTTGCTTTTTACTGATGAATCAAATATGGCAGTTCTGTAAAACTTAAAAATCAGGCAAACATTAGGCATTAAAAAACTTTGAAGATAAAAAATCAAGAAATTAGTATTCTCTCCCGACAGTGAATTTATAGGAGAATGTAATCATACTTTTAAGTATTTCACGGATTAATCTATCTCAGGCTGGATAGAATCAGGCACAGGCGTTGCAAAAAATGCCCATCTGTAGAACTGGACTAATTAAGGATATAGTGAACAGGGTTTATTCGCACGTTGTTCAGGAATACTTCATAGTGCAGGTGGGGTCCTGTTGATTTTCCGCTATTGCCTACCAGGGCTATTGTTTCACCTCGCTTAACATACTGACCTTTTTTCACAAGGGCTGACTTGAGATGGGCATATCTTGTCATTAATCCATAACCATGTTTTATGGTTAACATCCTGCCGTATCCACGGTCTGTCTCTATTAATGAAACAAATCCATCCGCAGGTGCAAGGATCGGTGCACCCATCCTTGTGGCTATATCAATACCCTTATGAAACTCTCTTTCACCGGTAAAGGGGGATTTCCTGTATCCGAAAGAAGAACTCATCCAGCCCTTTGTAGGCCAGATGGATGGGGTACAGGCAAGCACCATTTTCTGATTTTCGAGGAATGTGTGAAGCTGCTTTTTATCCTGTTCTCCAATATAAATCTCGCTTTCGAGCCTGTCTAATGAACGATGCATTGATCGGACAAGGTCTTTATGCGACTTGGATTCGGCATCATCAGAATTCAGAAAAATTGGTTCTGAGCCTCCAACCCCCTGGAATTGATCTTTTTCATCGCCAGTCTCAAGGTTAACCATTATTTTTAATTTGCGATCAAATTCATTTAATTTACCTACCTTTTGCGTTACCTGGTCAATGCGATTTGCGAGGTGAATGAATTGATTCTTATTTTTCTCATATTCCTTTTCAATCCAGGCCAAGCGGGGAATCTGGACTTTCAAGGATTTGTAATCTATTATTAGCCAGGTAAAAAAAGCTGAAGAAAAAACAATTATAACAGCGAGTATAACTGGAAGAAATTTTGGGAAAGAGAACTGCCTTATCTTATTTGTGCCATCAGGGACTAAAAACAGAGTAACCTTTTTGGAAGCCACTATAAAACCTCGCTATTGATTAATGACTAAATCCCGGGCCACTTTTCATTATTAGCTGTAAATCTTTTTTGTTTCCATCTTACCGGACCAATGAAAAACGACTTTTTCATTTAACATATTTAACAATAAAGTGTCAACCCCTGCTTTATCCTAATATTTATACTGTATCTCTTCTATTCGTTTCCAGCTCTAAAAAATAAATATATCTTCTCAGCCAAAGAGATGCTGATTCCAGGGATTTGAGTTAATTCGCCAATTGTCGCACTGGATATCATATTCATATCATTAAAATATGTTAACAAAATCTTTTTTCTCTTTTTACCAATGCCAGGAATTGCATCCAGTTCTGATTTGATGAGGCCTTTTGACCTTAACATACGGTGATAAGCTATTGCTCGACCATGTGCTGCATCTCTAATCTGCATCAGCATTAGCAATACGGGATGATCCGGCCTGAGTGTGACAGGATTTTTTCTTCCGGGGATATATAGCCTGTCACAAGTTTCCTGCCTGGACTCATCCGGCTTTGCAATGGATACTACTGCAGGGACTTTTTCAGGATCTCTGCGAACCAGTGCATTTTCAACTGAAGATAGGTGACCCTTTCCTCCATCCACCAGGAAAAGGTCCGGCAAATTACCACTTGAAATCCTTCTTTGAACTAATTCCGCCATCATGCCATAGTCATTAATCCCTTCCACGCTTCTTATTCTGTAATTTCTATATCCTGAACGGTGTGGTTCTCCATCAATAAATGAAACAATTGTTCCAACCGCCATATCCCCTCCAAGATTTGATATGTCAAGACCTTCGATATGTCTCGGAACTATTCTAAGCTTGAGAACGGATTTCATCATTTGTATTGTATCTTCCTTTTGGGGTGGTAAATGGCCAGAGATTAGATTTGAGGCATTTTTTTGGGCCATGTTTATTAATTGAAGTTTATTTCCTCTAAGCGGCTTTTTGATGACAACATTTTTCCCGGCTAATTCACAAAGCCATTTTGTTAGTGGCACCAGATCTTCAATATTATCTGATATCAGTATCTCTTTTGGTATAAAAATCCCGCGTGAGTAGTATTGCTTTAAAAAAGATTCAATTACCTGGGAGGCTGATTCAGAAATCCCCTTGAAGGTGTAATTTCTACTGCCAACGATATAACCCTTTCGAAGAAAAAGAATTACCAGAATACAAAGGTCCTCTTTTAAGGCAAGGCCGATTATATCCTTATCGTCTAATCGTTGTGACACCACATGCTGCTTTTCTATTGTATTTTTGATTGAAGTGATCTGATCTCTTATCCTGGCTGCCTGCTCAAAATCCAGTTGATCAGAAGCCACTGACATATCCTTCTTCAGTCGGTCGATCAATTCATTGTTACGTCCTTCCAGAAAAAGCCTTACCTGATCAACAATATGATTGTAATCCGATATGGTTACACTGTTTGTACATGGACCAAGGCATCTGCCCATCTGGTAGTTCAAACAGGGCCTTGTCCGTTTTGGAAGTCTGCTGTTTTTGCACTTCCGGAGTTGAAATACACGGTCAATTACTCTCAAAGTGCTTCTCACAGAATAGGCTGATGAAAATGGACCGAAATATAATGCCCCATCCTTTTTGATCTTTCTTACAACTCTAAGGCGAGGATAGGATTCTTTGATATCTAACCTGAGACACGGGTACTGTTTATCATCCCGGAGGATAATATTGTAGCGCGGCATGTATTCCTTGATAAAATTACTTTCAAGTATAAATGCCTCCTGTTCGGTGGCAGTGATGACAAAGTCCAGCCCGCAGGCCTTTTTCATCATGAGATATGTTTTTCGGGAAATATCTCCAGAAGCTCTGAAATATGATAGAACTCTTTTCCTGAGGCTTTTTGCCTTTCCAACATAAATCACTCGTCCGCTGTGTTCTTTAAAAAGATAAACTCCGGGTTCATCAGGAAGTGCCTTTCGAAGAATGTCGGGATTTAATTCGTTCTGGAAATGACTATCGGTCATCACTCATTTCTCTATTGAAAAATTACAATACTATTGACAGCCTGTTCAATTTTATACCTAATAAATTGTTTCGAAGAATTCAGCATTTAATTGCCAATCGCTATCAAATTTGAAAGAAATAGGATAAAAGAAGTCCTGATCATTTGCCCGTGCCCTTTTTGCAGCAGGAGTATAGTGCAGCTTTTCGGCTTTTCTAAGGGCTGTGAGTATGTCTAACGGCATTTGATTTCTTGATGGTTGATCAAGTTTCAGCCATCAGCTATAAATAGTATTGCCTAAATAAAGAGTAAATGATATTTGTTGGTTCAGTCAAGGGTATTCCCACAGTGTAAAAAGACTCTTTTTTACAATTTCGGCATAGAAAAAGGAGAAGATTTTAAAAATGAAGATAAAACCTGAACGAATCAGTAACCTAAGCCCGGAAAAATATGATGCAATCATGCAAAGATCGATGGAAGATGTCTCTTCTATCCTTGAAGACATGCGGAAAATTGTTGAAGATGTTAAAAATCGTGGCAATGCAGTTGCACTGGAACACTATCTTAAGCATAAAAATAATATCTCTCCGGCCGATCTTGAAGTAACCAAAGAGGAGATTAAAGAAGCTTACAGTATTGTTGATGCCAGGATTGTTGAGAGCCTCAAGGTAGCAGCCCGAAATATAACGAAATTTCACCGCGCTCAGCTGGAACGTGATATGTGGTCCATAGAAGTCAGTGATGGTATACTGGCCGGGCGCATCACAAGGGTCATGGATGTAGTAGGATGCTATATCCCCGGCGGAACTGCCTTTTATCCCAGCTCCATTCTTATGACAGTCCTTCCCGCTAAGGTTGCCGGTGTACAACAGATAATTGCTGTCACTCCTCCGGGCAAAGGAATGGTTGCCAATCCAGCAACACTTGTAGCCGCCGATATTGCAGGATGCGACCGGATATTCAAGGTTGGAGGCCCATGGGGAGTCGCTGGACTTGCTTATGGGACGGAGACCATGCCAAGAGTACATAAGATTGTGGGTCCGGGAAATAAATACGTAACCGCCGCAAAAATGCTGGTATATGGCCAGGTGGACATAGATTCTCCTGCCGGCCCCAGTGAAGCACTTATACTGGCCGATCAGACCGGCGACCCTGAACTGATTGCATTGGACTTCCTGTCACAGATAGAACATGATCCTGATTCTGCTGCCGTTCTGGTAACTGATTACGAAAAGCTGGCTTCCCGGGTATGTGATATCATCAATCGGGATTACGGCAGCCTGCCAAGAAAGGAAATCTTCGATTCTTCTTTATTCAAACATTCTCATGTCCTGATCGCCGACAGTATTGATCAGGCCATTGACTTTACGAACGAATATGCTGCCGAACACCTTGAAATACTGACGGAGGACCCCTTTATTACACTGAATAAGATCAAGCACGCAGGATCAATTTTTATGGGTCCCTATGCACCGGTTCCTGTCGGCGATTATGCCTCGGGTACCAACCATGTCCTCCCAACCGGTCAGTGCGCCCGAATGTTTTCCGGATTGTCTGTAGATGATTTTATAAAGAAGCCCACATTCCAGTATCTGAGCAAAAAAGGACTGGCTGATTTAAAAGATGTTGTTGTCACATTGGCTGAAGCTGAAGGCCTGCCTATTCACGCGAAAGCAGTTAAAGCAAGATTTATGTAAATTTCGGCTTGATTCCCGAAATAATTACTGGTAAAGAATAATAAAAATTTTTACCCTAAACAGAAAAGGAGGATAAAGGAAATGGCTACCATTCTTGGATACGACATGCCAGATGAACTTTATTATCATAAGGACCATAGCTGGGCTCGAGTCGAAGGAACAAGGGTTACAGTGGGTATGCATGATATGTTTCAGAAGGAATCGGGAGATATTGTATTTGTTGATCTCCCGGAAGAAGAAGATGAAGTTGAGCAGGGAGAGGTTTGCGGTAAAATCCAGTCCAGAAAGTGGATTGGCAAACTGGTCGCCCCGGTATCCGGAGAAATTGTTGAAATAAACGAGGATCTGGAAGACGATACAAGTCTGATCAATACGGATCCTTACGGTGAAGGTTGGATTCTTGTGATTGAAGCCTCAAATCTGGATGAAGATCTGGGAAGTCTCTATCACGGCGAGTCTGTTGTTGGTTTTATTGAAGAAGAAGTAAAAATTGCCGAAGCAGAGAAGGCTAAGGCTGAGGCAGGTAATTAGTAAGTATTAACCAGTATGGCTGTTTATTGGCGTCTTTTTAAAAATCTGGAAAGGTCTGTATCCACCGCTGAAGGACTGGCGGTGGATGACACCTTGCCCCTGGCAGTTGCACATAACCAGTCCCCTCCAATTTTAAATCTGTACACCTTTATACCTTCTGCAATTGTAGGCAAATATCAGGATATTGAAGCAGCGCTCAAACTTGAAAGGTGCCGTGCAAGAGGAATCGAGTATAACCGAAGGAGTACAGGAGGAGGGACTGTGATTATGGGGCCTGCGGTTATTTCACTCGGTCTTGGTATCAATGTGGACTATCCGGGTATGAAAAGGGGTATTGGTGGCATATTTGAGTCTATGAGTCAGGCCTTAAAAAGGGCATTAAATAGCCTCGGCATAAAGGCATATTTTCAGCCGAAAAATGACCTGGAGGTTAACGGCAAAAAAATTGCCGGTCTTTCGGCCTCTTCCGAAACGGGAACAAGCCTCCTGTTTCATACAAGCCTTTTGGTGGATTTTGATATCGGTTTGATGACCGATATTATGAATACACCATTAATCAAAATCCGGGACAAGGGATATAACTGCTTCAGTCAGCGCATGACCACTATAATGCATGAATTGGGGCGAAATGTTTCGGTAGGGGATGTAATGAATGCCATTTCAAGGGGATTTGAAGAGGAATTTAATATTCTTTTCAAGGAAGATTCCCCGGATGAATGGGAAATAAATTCAATTAACCGTCTTATAAGTGAAAGATATACCACCGATGAATGGATCTTCTCTCATAAGCATCCAAGATCCAGGATGGGTATCGGGCAATTGAAAACCAGGGCCGGCCTTCTTGAGATATACCTTATGCTTGCCGGGGCTTCCATTGAAAGTGTCATAATTACTGGGGACTTCTTTTCCACTACAGAAGATATACACAGACTGGAAAATGCCCTGAAGTGGACATCATCCCGCAGGGAGAGTATAGAAAAAAATCTTTACTCCGTCTGGCGTGATGATATTATTTATAATCTGGATGTGCCGACCCTGACTGATGCCATTCTTAAGGCCAAGGAAAATCAGATGAGGCTGTAGAAGCCAGCTGAATACTGGTATTCAGTATTAATCCTGACAGGACCAAATGGTTTGTCATTTCAAACCGTGCGCTTTGCTGGACGGGTAATCTTAACTAATTAATATGTCCCGCCACAAACACCGAAGTATATAAGCACTCGAAATGGCAGATTTGGCTGAAAACAGTTTTTTACTGATTTATTATTGACGAAGTCGCAAAAAGTCATAAATTGTTTTTTTCGTCACCCCGGCGAAAGCCGGGGTCCGGTAATTTCAGTCACTTATAGAATCCGGGCCCGAACAGAAATCCGGGACAGGCTGGAGTTTACCCGCCAATGTTTATGGCGGGTTTACCCGCCAATGTTTATGGCGGATTTATCCCGCACTTGACTCAGGGCCGGAATAACGATTGTTGAACTTTTTACGAGTCTGTTATTATTAAATAATCACCTTTTTTAATATTTATAAAGAATTGAGAATGAAAAAAGAACAAAGTCCCGAATATGTAAAAATGAGTCATGCTACAGGCATATCTCTCGGATTAATAAGGGGAAGGATGTACAGAGGTGCTGTCAACAAATGCGTTAACCTTCTGGTTCATTACCCTGAAGGCTGTTCGGCCAATTGCGCCTATTGCGGACTGGCAAAAAAGCGTCCCGGAGAATACGTGGAAAAAAGCTTTATCCACGTGGAGTGGCCTGTATTCCATATAGATGAAGTTATCGATGCTATAAATAATGCCCCTTCATATGTCAAAAGAACCTGTGTTTCAATGATAACAAACGGAAAATGCCGGCTTCACACACTGGAAATAACAAAAAATCTGAAAGAAAAAACAAGTCTTCCCATATCCCTTTTAATCAGTCCCACTATCCTGGATAAAGAGGATCTTGTTCAGATGAAAGAATTTGGTGCGGATAAGATTGGAGTCGCAATTGACCTCGCCACGCCTGCTTTATTTGACAAATTCCGTGGCACAGGTGTTTCAGGACCGCACAGGTGGAAAAAATACTGGGAAATTATGGAGACTGCCCTCGATATCTTCGGGCCTCTTAATGTTGGCGCCCATCTGATGGTGGGAATGGGAGAAACTGAGAACGAGATGGCTGCAATTATGAACCAGCTATGGGGCATGGGTGTGGCCAATCACCTTTTTTCCTTTTTTGCCGAAGAAGGCTCAAGATTGTCTGATAGGGCACAACCTCCCTGGCCTACATATCTCAGGGTGCAAATGGCCAGATACCTTATTGAAGAGGGAATCAGCAGTTACGAAAATATGGCCTTTGATTCACAAGGTCACATAATTGATTTTGGTATTACTCCAGGCCAGCTGGATGATGTTATCAAGCTGGGGATACCTTTCATGACTACCGGCTGCCTTGGGCCTGATGGCCAGGTGGCATGCAACAGGCCATTCGGAAATTGCATGCCGGATGTTAATCAGTGGAACTATCCTTACCTTCCCAATGATGAGGAAATTTCTCTGATCAGCCAGAATCTGTTTAGGATCGAATAATTCAAAAGACTTCACAAGATATTACTTATAAATACTTTGACATAATTTTTTTTAAATGTTAGACAGTAAGTTTCGGTCGGGCCGTTAGCTCAGTTTGGTAGAGCAGCGGACTTTTAATCCGTTGGTCGTGAGTTCGATTCTCGCACGGCCCACCAGCACAATTCATTAATAGAGGGCCCATCTGAGGCGAATGCCTCGGCGGTGGACAACCATTCTGCTATTAGGTATAAAATTTCCAGATACCACTGGAAATTCCGATAGCGTCCCCATCGTCTAGCCCGGTCCAGGACACTGGCCTTTCACGCCGGCGACAGGGGTTCAAATCCCCTTGGGGACGCCATTTTATATGTTTAAGGGCGGCTTTTTTTAGCCGCCCTTTTTTTTTGTGTTTTGTTGTGTGGTCAGGGCTGTTTCCTGTTTATTTGGTTTAAATTCAATTGATTACGGTTTTATGTGTGTAGTGTGTTAGGCGCCTTTTTGGTGCCTATTTTTTTGTTTTGCTGATTTGTTTTTTTGGTGTAGGGGTCAAGATTCAGGGTAACACTTTTTTTCTTTGCTGAAGGTTTTTTTTGGTTTATTATGTTTTTTATGGAGTCGAAGTTGACGATTCGAGAGAAGTTGATGTTGCTTGAGATGGCGGCTTTTGGCAAAAATGTTTCCGCTGTCTGTAGGTATATGGGAGTTAGTCGGAAAACGTATTACCAGATCAAGAAGGCTTATGAGGATTGCGGGGTTGAGGGTTTGGCCCCAAAACTCCATAGTTCTCAGAACTTCAAAAACCGTGTATCTGATGATGTTGAAGATGCGGTTTTGCGTTTATTCAGAAAGAATCCTGGTTTTGGAAAAAAGAAAATCAGCCGCACCCTAAAAGAACAAGGCACCCAGATCTCACCAAACACAGTAAAGGCAGTATTGAAACGCAATGATCTGGGCAGCATTAAATATCGGAAGCCACGCTCAGCCTAAAGGTTCTTTTCTTTGGAATATGTCGAGCTGTTTCGGCTTCCTTTCTTCCTTTAATCTGCTCAGCTCTTTTTCGATTTTCCTTTTATACGTGGCGATAAAAATCTTTGCAAGATGCTTCGCCATCAAATCCCTCACCTCTAACGGATTCTCATAATCAATCCCAGCACCAACCATTTTCTCTGCGCCTGAATCAGCCAAACAACACTTTCCAGGATTAAAAAAATCAGCAAAATCAGACATATTTCTCCACCTCCTATCAAAAAAATTTTTAGGTATTGGAACCAGTTTTAGTTACATTTCGAATTGCGGCAAACTCGCAACCGAACTATAGACAGACTTCATAAAAAACCATCAGGACAAAATATTTTATGAATAGGACAAGTATTCTCATGCCTATATTCCTTATCTACACAGCCCTCACACCAAACATTTTCATACTATTTAAAGCACATATTTTACCAGAAATATTGCATAGGTTGAAGTTCGGCTCCCGCTACCCTCATCTTTTAATAATAACAATTTCATTTGGTTATAGTCAGAAATTTATTTGGTAAACATTATTTTATGGCTCTTTCCTCATTGGTATGTTAAGGAATTAATACAAAATTATCATTAATTTGCATTAATACTTAATGCATTAGGCACGATCAGACGTCTTTATCTCTATGGCCATTTAAGGAAGTTTATGACAGGTTTAACTGAAGCCGATACCTGCCGAAAGTTCGTCCTGCCGAAACTCGTTGACGCAGGGTGGGACACAGAACCCCATTCCTTCACGGAACAGCGCACCTTTACTGATGGCCGTATCATTGTGTCCGGGGGCAAAGTCCGCCGTGGCAAGCAGAAGCGTGCCGATTACCTCCTCCGCTACACCCGTGATTTTCCCATTGCCGTAGTCGAGGCAAAAGCCAACTATAGATCAGCCGGGGATGGCCTCCAGCAGGCCAAGGAATACGCTCAGATACTGGGCCTGAACTTTGCTTATGCCACCAACGGCAAAGAAATCATTGAGGTTGATTTCCTTACTGGCAAGGAAAAGAAACTTGACGCATTTCCAAGCCCTGTCGACCTGTGGACTCGTCAGCGTAGCAGTCAAGGATTGAACGATATACAGGCGGAAAGGCTCCTAACGGCCTCTTATCTGGAAGCTAATCGTAGACCTCGCTACTACCAGGAAATAGCCATCAACCGCGTGGTGCAGGCGATTGTCCAGGGCAAAAAGCGAGTCCTGCTCACCATGGCGACCGGAACCGGCAAGACGCTGGTGGCTTTTCAAATCTGCTGGAAACTGTGGTCCAGCCGATGGAATCAGAACGGGGAATACCGGCGTCCGAAGATCCTTTATCTGGCTGATAGGAGCGTTCTGGTCGATGATCCCAAGGACAAGACCTTTACACCGTTTGGCGAGGCCCGCCACAAGATCGAAAACGGCGAAGTGGTCAAAAGCCGTGAGATGTATTTTGCTCTGTATCAGTCCTTGGCAAGGGACGAACGCCGTCCTGGTCTGTATCGTGAGTATGCCCCCGACTTTTTCGACCTGATTATCGTAGACGAATGCCACCGTGGCAGCGCCAGTGATGAAAGCAACTGGCGTGAGATCCTTGAATACTTTGAGCCTGCTCACCAGTTGGGGATGACAGCAACTCCTCTGCGTCAGGATAACCGCGACACTTATAAGTACTTCGGCAACCCGATTTATACATACAGCCTGCGGGACGGAATTGCTGATGGGTTTCTGGCTCCGTACCGGGTGCACCGCGTGGTGACCACTGTGGATGCTGCTGGATGGAGGCCCAGTAAAGGTGAGTTAGACCGCTACGGGCGTGAAATCCCAGATGAGGAGTACCAGACCAAGGACTTCGAGCGGATCGTGGCGCTTAGGGTGCGTACGGAAACCATATCCAAGCACATTACCAGCTTTCTTAAAAAGTCCGGCGACCGCTTTGGAAAGACGCTGGTGTTCTGTGTTGACCAGGAGCACGCTGATGAAATGCGCCGTGCGTTGAACAACCTGAACGCGGACCTTGCCAAGGACAACCCGGATTATGTGTGCCGGGTGACGGCGGATGAGGGCAACATCGGTCGGGGGCATTTGAGCCGTTTCCAGGAGTTGGAGACGCTGACCCCTGCCATCCTCACATCGTCCAAACTGCTCACAACGGGCGTGGATGCGCCCATGGTAAAGAATGTGGCGTTGGTCCGGGTGGTTGGCTCTATGACTGAGTTCAAACAAATCATCGGCCGTGGCACTCGCGTCCGGGACGATTACGGAAAATATTTCTTCAACATTCTTGACTATACTGGTACGGCGACCCGGCATTTTGCGGACTCGGACTTTGACGGCGATCCGGCTCTGGTGACGGAAGAAACTATTGATGAGCATGGTGAGACCACGGAGGTCGAGGTGGTCCAGCCTGAAGAGCCCACGGAAACGATTGAAACGGACCTCGGATCCATCGTGGACCAACCACAGATCGCAGACCCACCCGGCGAAGATTACCGAAGAAAGTTCTATGTGGATACTGGCTCCGTTGAAATCGCTGCCCAGCTTGTATATGAACTCGACGCTGACGGCAAACAGTTGCGAGTCGTCAAATACGCGGATTACACGGCGGAAAAGGTTCGGACGCTTTACCCAACGGCTGCGGAACTTCGCCAGCACTGGGCTAATCCTTTTGACAGAAAGGAAATTATAGAGGGGCTGGCAGAGCGGGGCATTGAGTTTGATGAACTCATGAAGCAGACGGGCAAGCCTGAAGCAGATCCCTTTGACCTGCTGTGCCATGTGGCCTTCAATGCACCGCTTCGTACCAGGCGGGAAAGGGCAGATCGGTTGCGAAAGGACCGTAAGGACTTTTTTGATAAGTACGGTCCGGAAGCCCGTGCCGTGCTGGAGGACCTACTCGACAAATACACGGAATATGGCGTTGCCGAGTTTACCTTGCCGGATGTCTTGAAAGGGCCTCCCATATCAAACCGTGGTAATGTCGGGGAAATTATTCAACTGTTTGGTGGGCCTGAAATCCTTCGGGATGCGGTGGCCGAACTCCAACAGGAACTCTATGCGGCGTAAGAAATGACTGTTGACCGAACCAGGAGCAAGATCAGGGAATGCCAAAAGGACGAAAAACCAAAACCAACTACCAACCATTGACCACGGCCCAGCAACTCGGGTCTCTCATCAAATCCGCTAGAGACATCATGCGCAAGGACAAGGGTCTTAACGGCGACCTGGACCGTCTGCCACTTTTTACCTGGGTGATGTTTCTCAAATTTCTGGACGACATGGAGCAACTCCGGGAACAGGAAGCAATGCTTTCCGGGGAGAAATACAAACCTGACATTGAGAAGCCTTACCGCTGGCGGGATTGGGCCTCTTCCGAGGACGGCTTCACGGGTGAAGACCTGATTCGCTTTGTCAATCAGGATGAGGTGGTACGGCCCGATGGCAAGAAGGGCATGGGGCTATTGGCATATCTGCGCTCGCTGCAATCAGCCAACGGCCATGGCCGCCGTGATGTCATTGCCAATGTGTTCCGAGGCATCCAAAACCGAATGGTCAGCGGCTACCTGCTTCGTGATGTGGTCAATAAGGTTAACGGTATCCATTTCAACTCGTCCGAGGAGATCCATACGCTCAGCCATCTTTACGAGACGATGCTTCGGGAAATGCGGGACGCTGCTGGTGATAGCGGCGAGTTTTACACTCCCCGTCCTGTTGTCCAATTCATGGTGGAGGTCAGTGATCCGAAACTTGGTGAAACCGTGTTGGACCCTGCCTGTGGGACCGGAGGGTTTCTCGTTGAGGCATATAGACACCTGGAAAAGCAATGTCATAGTGTCAAAGACCGCCGAATGTTACAGGAGCGTTCCATATATGGCCAGGAAGCCAAGCCGCTGCCGTATATGCTCTGTCAAATGAACCTCCTACTGCATGGGCTTGAATATCCTCGCATTACCTATGATAATTCGCTGAATGTGAAGGTTCAGGAGATCGGTGATAGGGATCGTGTGGATGTGATTCTGACCAATCCTCCGTTTGGCGGTGAGGAGGAGGCGGGCATTAAATCCAACTTCCCTGATGACCTTCAAACATCGGAAACAGCACTTTTGTTTCTCCAACTCCACATGCGCCTTCTCAAAAGACCGGAGAAAAATAACGGCAAGCCGGGCCGTGCGGCTGTCGTAGTGCCCAACGGTACATTGTTTGGTGATGGCGTTTGTGCACGCATCAAGGAACGGCTTTTGAAAGAATTTAACCTCCATACCATAGTCAGGCTGCCCAATGGTGTTTTCGCGCCGTATACCGGCATTCCAACCAACCTGCTGTTTTTTGACCGATCAGGGCCGACAAAAACCATCTGGTATTACGAAGTCCCACTGCCGGAAGGGCGTAAGAACTACACTAAGACCAAGCCTATGCAGTTCGAGGAGTTTGCTGACTGTATTGCTTGGTTCAAAAAGAAGCGCCGGGATGAGAACGATTATGCGTGGAACGTTGAGGCCGAAGATGTCTTGAAATACAATGGCGATGGCAACTTGGTGTCCTGCAACCTTGACATGAAAAACCCCAACAGCGCCGATGCATTGGAACACCTTCCCCCTGAGAAGCTAGCGGCCGACATCCTCAAAAAAGAACGGCGAATCATCGAGATAATGGAGGAAATCGCAGCTGAACTCGGTGGTGGTAAGCATGATTGATAAATATTGGAAAAGAGCTCGCCTTGCAGATCTATTGACGCAGGTATCGAGACCAACACAGATTGACCCTGCTTCCGAATATACCCTTTTAGGAGCGCACTGGTACGCAAAGGGCCTCTATATCAAAGAGGTAAAGCAGGGGGCGGCGATAAAGGCATCGAACCTCTACCGTGTTGATTACGGCGATTTCGTTTACAATCGCCTATTCGCATGGAAAGGATCTTTTGCAGTTGCGACGGAAGAAAATGACGGATGTTTTGTCTCGAACGAGTTTCCATGTTTCAAGGTCGATTCTGGAAAGATAGATGCCAACTACCTATGGCATTATTTTAGCCGCGAATCGTCATGGAATGAAGCGCTTGGATTGAGCTACGGGGCTACACCGACCAGTCGCAATAGATTGAAAGAGAAACATTTTCTGTCGCTGGAAATCCCTCTACCCCCTCTTTCCGAACAGCGCCGTATCGTGGCAAAAATCGAGCAGATAGCTGGGAAGCTCGAAGAGGCGAGAGGTTTAAGGACCACACTAAATGATGTCACAAACAGTTTATTTGTCTCTTACCGTGCAGAAAAAATCAGGGAGTGCCTGTCAAAAGGTGAGATTCCAATAACGGAAGCCGTCCTTTTTGAACGAGGGAAGTTTTCTCACCGCCCGAGGAACGACCCTCAGTTTTTTGATGGGGATCATCCATGGATTCAGATTGGTGAAATTGAAGCATCTGACAAATACATTACCAGTTGGAATACAACACTCAATGATGAAGGGCTCGCCATCAGCCGAAAGTTTTCAAAAGGAACAGTATTGATAAGCATTGCAGCGACCATAGGGGCAGTTGGCATCTTGGGATTTGAGTGTTGTATCCCAGACAGCATTGTTGCGGCCACCCCGAAGCCAGGCATTGATAGCGAGTTTGTCTATCATTATCTTGGCTTTTTAAGAACACACCTTGAGGAGGTTGCCCCACAAAGTGCTCAAAAGAACATCAACCTGAAAATTCTTTCAGGGCTTCCATTTCCATCCATTTCCGAATCAGAACAGCTTGAAATCGCATGTTGCTTGGATAGACTCCAAGCCAAATTAGATGACCTAAAAGCCCAACAAGTTGAAATAGCCGCTGCACTGGATGTTATGCTCCCCAGCATCCTGGATCGCACATTCAAAGGCAAATTATGATGGTTACGGCAAGAGGGTTTATAGCTGTTATCAGGATAATGTTCCGAATAGAACCGGCTATTGGGGGAATCAAGTCTGAAGTAGATGTCATTAAACGGAACATATTTATGACAATCCCTATAAGAGAACTTCTGCCGGATCAGTAGAAACCTCTGCTTAAAAACGAACACGGCATGCTCATCCTGTCATAAGCGGACCGCGGAACATTTTCCTTACCATTAGTTTAATTTCGTGTTTCTATCTACTTCTACCAGAGTGAATTTTGAAAGATGCTCTCTAAACCAATGTCGTCTTTCAAGACGTCTCCAACGTTGCAATTTAAAACGAAAATCACATTTACCTATACGCTGCCCGCATCCACATGGGCATAATAATTTGTTTGCCTCACGCTTTCTCATCCCCAAAGCTCTCAATACTTGCAAAACTGAAGCCTTATCAGCCACATTAAAAAAACGCTGATAATCATCTATTAAACCATCTTCCCCGTGGTCCAGTTCACCGTATGGATATAAATCGTATCGAAGTTTATAGCTAATAGCGTATAGAAACGGATCAAGTATCCTTTTGATAAAATCAATTATTGATGGATGCTCAAAAAGAATAGATTTAAGTTTTATTTCTGATCCGAGACAAAAACTCCCATTTTCGTAAGTATGATGGTCGGAATTTCTTGGAATGCGATTTCCAATTTCGGTGACTTGGGGAAGTGACCTAGGATAGCGATCCGGAAAAATTATTCGAAGCTTGTAGGTCTCTTGGATGGCCTCATAGCCGTCCATTTGAGCATTGAGGTAATATTCACCTTCTATAGTAGCTCTTTCTTCTTCTAATAATTCTATAAGCCGCATCGTGGGATGCAATGATAAAAAATCTTGTAGCTTTAGCTCATACCACTTTGACATTTACATTTTAAACCATGGCCTTGGACCAGAAGCTTCTACGCGCGTAGGCGAAGTAATGACTGCGGCACTGAGTCCTAATACCTGATCGATGGCAATTTGGTCGAGATCAACAGAAAATCCACGGTCGGCTGCTTCCAGGATAATTTGGCTGTTATCTTTTGAACAAATTGCTGCTAAATCGGCCTTTGCCTGAAATAACCATCTGAAAAAATTATCCCTTAGCTTTAGGTGAGCATGTTTTTCAGAGTACCATTTATCTGCAAAGTCCTCCGCCGGATTGACTGGGTTAGGAACTAAAGGTACATTTGGCTGTATGTATTTTTCCATATTATTCAATATATTGGAGAGGGTAGAAGCCAAATCTTTTTCTCCTCTATATGTGCGGGCCGCTAAAGTCGTGATGATGACCGAAATTGGTTTAGAGTCTTCATTGCCTTTAAACATCGTATCCCGATGTCGTTTTAAAAGCTGGACGGAACTTTGAAGCGGTGTTTTCCATTGATAGTAAGGGATTTTATCTATACTGGCTTTAAAGACCCTTTCACGTTCAGCTAAATAGTCAGAGGCTGTGCGCATTCGGCTTTCAAACCAACGAGCATACCCCTCTGGGTTACTAATTCTCCAATCGTTAGTTATTGCTTTATAACCAGGGTCCGTATTGTCAGTTATCGAAACAGCCAAGCTCGATACGTCAGAGGCAAGTGATTCCTCCAACTGAGCGACTTTAATCATTCTGTCCTTCAATATAGTTCTTGTTAAATCACTTTCAGGGATACATGGCACAATATCCATATGAAAGCTTAGGCCATCAGCATATTCCAATCTCCAGCAACGTTTTTTTTCAGCCAAATCTTCCTTTATATTACGTGCCTGCTTGTACTCTTTCAATTCATCGCCAACCAAAACTTTTAGCTGCGCTTGCGTAATGACCTCTTTCGACAATCCAGCACGAAGATTGCATCCCATATCAAGGTCATACTCTTCACCCTTATATGGTCTATTTGCCGTTCCCAGCCGAAAAGAGCCTTGCGAGAATACGTGCGGATCAAAGTCTGCACACTTTGAATCATCCCTATGAAGCCATTCACCAATGTCCTGATAACGCCTTTCTGCTTTTTCGTAGGCGCCCTCCGGCAGTTCGATTTTTTCTAATAATTTGGCTAATACTGCGTTGCTTTTCTTATCTAGCATGGATATCACCTCGTAATTCTATGGATTTAATAAACTCCTGCGTTCCAACATCATGATCGTAAATGATCCATGGCATGTCGGCTTTTGGCATTCTTGCCCGTCCTATCTCGACGCAACATGAAACAGGCATTACAGGAAAAATATGCACAGGTGCATCATTTCCGTGTTTGTTTTTAATATCGACCATCATCTGTCTTACGCATTTGCGAAAAACCGAAAGCTGCTGTTTTGACTTCATAAAATCGTTATGAGGATTTTCAATAGTCACTTCCCAGATATTGGCCCCTTCTAAAACGCGGGTAATGCGATCATATGCAACATGGTCGCTAAGCGAAAACAATAGCGCCGGAACTCCATCAAAATTGTCAGGCTTGTGCACAATAAATTCGAATTCTTCAGGCAATTCCTGCCAGCGCCAACCTTTAGGTTCCCGGTGCAACTGGTAGGTTTCCACTGATATTTTATCCGTGAGTAATGCACCAAGCTGTATCAGGAGCGGTTGTGGTGCCAGCGCAAATACAGAAAAATGCTTGCAAGAATCCTGGGCAATGAGAGGTGCAATATTTCTTTCGTATGCCCTGTAGAGATGGGCATATTCGGCGTTCCAATATTCCGGACTGCTATCTTTTAGCTCTGAGTTCATTGAGAGGATGACCGGCCTTTCATTTGCCGGATACCAATGAGGGAAAATTGATTCCACACAAGAAAGATATTCAATGAGGGATTTTTCAGAGCCTATGTTTGCGCCATACAGGACTACGTGGCTTTTCTTGTCCGCCTTTATGCCAGTTACGATTTCAATTCTACGCTCATGATCGTTTTTCCATCCGATAAGCAATTCCGCCGAATATCTTTCACCATTAACATCCTGATCAATTTTTTTGTGGCAATCGTGGCACATCAACATCAAGTTGCTGATATCGTTAAGATGTCCTGTATTTAACTTAAACGGCCCCCAACCACGCGGGCCTTTATCGGAAAAGGAATAAATATGAGCCTTCTGAGCTAAATTGACGGATTCTTGAGTAACGGCGGACTTGTATAGGAGCTTATTGCACCCGCTAAACTGGCACCTGCCTGCTGTCCGCGCCCACAGTTCGCGCTCTACTGAACTTGATATGTACCGTGTGACCTCTTTAACCATTATCATCCCCTACCTATATTTTTCCCATCAGCGGCAATGATCTGGAGGTCACAGCATCGAGTAATCCTCCAACAACTGAATGAGTCAAACCATTTGGCATCGCTATTTTTCTTTTCTTACGCCTTTGAAAGGCTTTTTATCTGATGTCTTAACATCCATAAAACGCCCTGTTTCTGTGTCTCGTTTCACGTAATTCCCTGAAGGGGTCTTTGTTTGTGATCGGCCTCGAACGGCCCCTTTTCTGTGTCCATCACCTTTTGGTGGGTTGGTAGCCATAACAATTCTCCTTTACAAAAAGTTGACAGCGGTTAATGTGCAAATCAACATTAGTTAATAATATAATTCCTCTGGACACATTTGTCAACCGGTGTTAATATAATTTTTAATAGGAGTTGAAATTATGCCAGATAAAATCGACCAAGCCAAAATAATTAGCCGAAATATCAAAGAGTTAAGAGAAAATCTGGGGTGGAATCAATCTAAGCTGGCAAGTGAGGCCGGTATTACGGCTGCGGCCCTAAGCAAGATTGAAAAAGACGATGGCCGTGTTCCCACAATTGTTGTTCTTAATAAAATCGCCTCCGCATTAAAAGTTCAGCCATATGAAATCACGGGTGAAGAGCCTCCAAATCTTTCTGAGGCCAGTGAACGCAATCGTGAGTTCTATAGGAAATGGGATATACTCGAAAGCTTATCCCCGGAAGATCAGAAATTGCTGAAGGGAATGGCAGAAAGACTAAAAACTATTACGGAAGAATAAATGCTTGAAGAGCAAAGAGGCGCAGAAGAAGCCGAAAAGTTGATAGAAGAGCTGAGTTTCGATTCGTTACCAATCATCCCTAATGAAGTGGCTGCATTGATTGATTGTGCGAATTTCAGACTCGTCCTTGAAGAGAAGGAATTTGACTCAGATGGTATCCTTGGCAAGGCTCAAGGGAATAGCAAGGGTGCCCTTATTTACGTGAATGCAAATATATCTGATAAGCGACGAAAAAATTTCACAGCCGCCCATGAGCTTGGGCATGTTTGCATGCATATAATGCATCAAAAAAAGTTATCATTTGAATGTGGGAAAAAGGAAATCTATAACCAGTTTAATGATCCAATTGAAAAAGAGGCAAATGGCTTTGCTTCGGGGTTACTTATGCCTAAGCGGCTCATTTCTCCGCACTTTAATGGAGATGTAACCTGGCAAAATATTTACCATCTTTCTGAAATGTGCGATGCCTCGCTGGAAGCAACATATAGACGATTGAGCGGTTTAGACAATTCACCCACCGCTCTTATAATCCACGAAAATGGTGCTTTTAAGCGTTTTGTGCCTTCAAACTTTGATTTTTTTATCGAAAGATCCCCGCTTTCGTCTGATCAGCAGGATTTGGCAGTGAACGTAAAAGAAGAGGCTTACCCCTCGGATTTTGAAACTGTAGATGCTTCTGATTGGATTAATCCAAGATCAAAAGGTATTTGTCTTGAGTCGGTGTACGTGAGCACGATATTGCTGAACGAGGGTTTCACATATACTATTCTAACATACGATGATGATTGTTTGCTTGAAGACTCTGAATATTATTAAACAATACCATGAGTCTCATACCAATGAAGCTTGGCTAACTTGACTTTTCCCGATAAAAGACGAATATGGGCGATTCCCTTCATTTTTTTCCAATTCCCAAGCCCATAAAAATTTTTTAGACTAGTGGGAAAGACATGGTTTCAAGTCTTGAATCTTGCCAAAATATCTTCCAGCTTTTTTATGAGTGAGTGAGGGACGTCCATAAAAAACTAATTAACTTGACATTGGAAGGACCATTAGCCTATTATTAGCGCTATGCCTAGATTAGCCAGATTGGACGCACCCGGAGTATTGCACCATATTATGATCCGGGGAATAGAGCGTCGTAAGATATTCAGAGATAATAAAGACCGGGATGATTTCATAGAACGTCTTTCCGTTATCTTGGAGGAAACCAATACATCCTGTTATGCTTGGTCACTTATGTCAAACCACGCTCATTTCCTTTTTAGAAGTGGTGAGTCCGGCATAGCAAAGGTAATGAGCAGGCTTTTGACTGGATACGCTGTAAGATTTAACCGCCGATATAAACGACACGGACAGCTATTTCAGAACCGTTATAAGTCAGTTATCTGTCAGGAAGATACTTATCTAAAAGAATTGGTTCGATATATTCACCTCAACCCTTTAAGGGTGAACATAGTCCAGGATATTCAACAACTAAACTATTACCCATATTCCGGGCACAGCGCCTTGATGGGGCATTTTAAATACGAATGGGTGGATAAGAAATATGTATTGGCATATTTTGGGAAGACTTTAAAAAAGGCTAGGAATGGGTACCTGGAGTATGTAAATGAAGGGATTGAGCAAGGCCGAAGGCCGGAACTGGTTGGCGGTGGTTTGATACGTAGCCTTGGCGGATGGGCTGAGGTGAAGGCAAACCGATTAAATAAGAATGATCGTATTAAAAGCGATGAAAGGATACTGGGAGACAGTGAGTTTGTAACACAGGTAATTGCCGAAGCAGAAGAGGCATTTGATCGGAGATACATACTAAAAAGTAAGGGCTATGATATAGCGGTAGTCGAGCAAAGAGTTTTAGACATATTTGGTATTAAAAAGGAGGATCTGTATTCCGGGTGCAGGAAAAAGATTGTATCGGAGGCCAGGAGTGTTTTTTGTTATTGGTGTGTGAGGGAGCTTGGGGAAAGCATGACAAGCATGGCAAAGCAATTAGGGTTGACACAGCCTGCTGTTGGATACGCTTTAGATCGCGGCAATAAAATTGTGAATAAAGAAAAAATCAAACTGAGCGAATAAGTTAATTAGTTTCTTATGGACGTCCCTAAACTACATTTCACGCCGGCGACAGGGGTTCAAATCCCCTTGGGGACGCCAATAATAAAATCAAAGGGTTACATGGCTTTCATGTAACCCTTTTTCTTTTCATTCTTTCAATACCCAACACTATACCCGCATTCAGCCTTTAAAACAGGCTTTTTTCAGCGTTCAAAATCCATGGTGCTACTCAGCCCATCAGAAATATTTTTCATTCATATAGCAGTTGTAGTCGACAATGATACCGGTAAGATCAACTCTCAACAGAAACAGCCTTTTAAAGTTCAACAGCGCCTGTTTTTGAAACAACATTGGTTAAATATCTATAAGACAGCTTTATCCCACCCCGGACTAGCATAGACATGGTGGATTTGATTATATTGAAATCTCTTGACTTATCCTGCAATCCATGTTGTGTTTTTTACAAATTGTTTTGTAACTGGACAATCTTATGCTATTTATCAAAAGGAACAGGGAAGGAAATCACGATCCGTTTTATCATGCACGGGTAACAGCAAGGTGACACCTATGGATGAAATGATCTTCACACAATATGAAAAGGAAACGGACGCACCTTTTACCGACAGCCTAACGGGACTGTACAACCACGGATTTTTTAATACATTTCTCGAAATGGAAGTCAGTAAATCGCTGCGATACGGCGACTCCTTCACAGTGGCCCTCATAGACATCGATTCCTTCAGCCTCTATAACAAGCACAACGGACCCATAAAGGGGGACCGGATGCTCAGGGACATCGCCGGGATCATAACTGCGCACATAAGACGGTCCGACATGGCAGCTCGGTATGCCGGCGACGTCTTCGCCCTCATCCTGGTTAAATCTAACAGCCGGGACGCATTCAACGCCGTTGAGAGAATTCGCAGCGCTGTGGAGTCATTCACGAACGGGAACCTGACGGTAAGCGCAGGCCTGGCCTCGTCCATGAAAGACGCTGTTGACCTGGACGCTCTTGTCAGCGCCGCCAGGGACGCCCTCCTTCAGTCAAAAATCGCTGGAGGAAACAGGGCATTCTTTTTTCAGAAAAAGCCGGTTGTCGGACCGGAAGACCGTACACACATACTCGTCGTTGATGATGAACCCAGGAACGTGAAATACCTGGAAGCCCTGCTGAAAACCGCCGGATATGACACGCTCGCCGCGTACAACGGCTACGAGGCTCTTTCAATGATCGAAAAAACCGACGTCGATCTCGTTCTTCTCGATGTCATGATGCCGGAAATGGACGGATTCGAACTGTGCCGGAAGTTGAAAAACAACGAGGCGATGCGGACGATTCCCGTCGTCATGGTCACCGCCCTGGATGATATGGAATCACGTGTCCGTGGCATAGAAGCGGGTGCGGAGGATTTTATAACGAAACCGCCCAACAAGGCGGAGCTTATGGCACGGGTTCGTTCGCTGCTGAAAGTCAGCGCTTTGAACAAAAGATTGATCAGCATCGAAAACGTCCTGATGTCGTTTGCCAACGCCGTGGAAGCCAAGGACCCCTATACGGAGGGACACACGCGGCGCGTGGCCGATCTTGCCCTGGCTATGGGAAGGAAAATGGGGCTTTCCATGAAAGAGCTCGATGCACTGAGACTCGGAGGGATTCTTCATGATATCGGAAAGATAGTCGTCCCCAGCAAGGTGCTGAATAAATCGGGATGCCTCGACGGGGATGAACGGAAGATCATGGAGAAGCATCCCGTTGTGGGGCACATCATATGCCTTCCCCTGGAAAAAACCATCGGTCCCGCCCTGGATATCATTCGGCACCACCATGAAAAACTTGACGGCAGCGGTTATCCCGACGGTCTCAAAGGTGATGAAATTTCCCTTCTTTCCCGGATCATGGCCGTTGTCGATATTTACGATGCCATGATTACCGACCGCCCGTACCGGACTGCCGTGTCGAAAGAACGAGCACTCGTCCTGCTCACAGAAAATGCCGATGCAGGACTGCTGGACAAAGAAGCGGTCAATCACCTTATCGGCTTAAAATATGAGGCTTGATCATGGAAACAAAGACGGTTCTCGTAATCGAAGACAACCCGTTGAATCTGAAGCTCTTCAGGAGCCTGCTCCGTCTCGGCCATTACCATGTTCTTGAAGCGGAAGACGCGGAAACGGGTCTGAAGATTCTTCAGAACCACCGGCCCAACCTTATCATCATGGACATTCAGCTTCCCGGAATGGATGGGCTGACCGCCACGGGCATCATCAAAAGCAACCCCGAGATCAAAGATATTCCCGTCGTGGCCATGACCGCATACGCCATGGAGGGGGATGCGCAACGGGTGCTCGAGGGGGGATGTGATGGGTACATGTCGAAACCGATAGAAACAAAAACGTTCCTGGACATGATCGGAAAATTCATGAAGGGATACGCAACGGGAACGCCTCCTCCCGTAAGGACGGCCCCCCCAGGACACAGGAGAACACGGGAAACGGTGCCGGCATCCCCGTTTCCCGGGATTACCGACGACCTGACCGGGCTATACAATCAAGCCTGTTTTCACAGACTTCTCGATATGGAGATAAAACGGACCCATTACCGGCACTATCAGATAGGGCTTGTCATTATCGTCCTCGATGATTTTAAGGCCGTGCAGGCCGCGGCTGGCCGCCCGGCGGCAGATCGTCTGCTCCATGAAACAGGCAGGATTATCACAAATAATATCAGGGAAGTGGACCGTGCGACCCGCTATGAGCATCAATACTTTGCAGTGATGCTCCCCTATGCAGATCGACAAGGTATCTCAGTTGTTATCGAAAGGCTCCGCCGGGCATTCAGCGGGCGCTCACTTCCAGGACAGCCATTCCGCTCCGGCGGGATCGCGGTACGCTTCGGAGTCTCATGCTATCCTGACGACGGAGAGACAACAGATGAACTGATACAAAAGGCTTGCTCCATGGTATCGGGAGAAACAAAGGAGGAAGTTTTATGATGAACAGGACTTTCATCCTTACACTGTTTACAAAGATCGTTATATTCATAGCAATCTGCGTGATTCTGTCTCCCGGAATGATCTGCGCCACCGAAGCACAGAGCGGAAGGAAGGTCGCCCTTGTCATGAAGGCACTCAGCAATCCCTTCTTCTCGAAGATGGAAGAAGGAGCCCAGCAGTTTGCCAGAGACAATAACATTCTTCTTGACGTATTCGGCGTCGAACGGGAAACAGACATCGACCGGCAGATCGGTATTGTGGAAGATCTCATTTCACGGGGATACGGGGCGATCGTCATTGCTCCGGCTGATTCGAGAAAGCTGCTTCCCGTCTGCAGGAAGGCCATGGAAAAAGGGATTGTTATCATCAACATCGACAATCCTTTCCATAAAGATACCATGTCCCGGCTCAGCATCTCCATTACCTTTGTCGGATCGGACAACCGGGCGGGGGCCGGGATGGTGGGAAACTATGTAAAGAGAAAATTGCTGGGAAAGGGAAAGGTTATCGTCATTGAAGGCATCCGGGGAGTTGAAAATGCCGAACTGAGAAAGGCGGGATTTATTGAAGCGGCAACTGAAAAAAGTGCCATTGAAATCGTAGCGGCCGAGAGTGCGAACTGGCATACCGACGAGGCGTTCTCGCTGGCGGTGAGGCTGCTCAATGAACACCGGGATGTCGACGCCATTTTCTGCGCCAACGACGCCATGGCTATGGGCGTTATCAAGGCGCTCGATATTGTGGACACGGAAAAAACCGTCCTCGTTGCCGGATATGATAACATTGAAGCAGCTCGAAACGAGATGAGAAACGGTCGTATGGCTGCGACGATCGAACAGCATCCCGAACTCATGGGTGCCTACGGCGTCAACCTGGCATGGAACGCGCTGAACGGAAAGACGATTCCCGATTACGTCCCCACACCCCTCGACCTCATCACATGGGAAGCGTTCGGAAAAAAGATCGGAATCTCCATTTCGACCCTCGACAACCCATTCTTTGCCTCCCTCTCCCGAAGCCTGGTGGACGCTTTGACACTCCTGGGGGCGGAACCGGTCGTTTCCGAAGCGGGAAACGACGACGCCCAGCAACTGAGCCACATCATCAAGATGCTGAATGATGGTATTTCCATACTCATCGTCAACCCGACACACGCGGCGACCATTGTTCCAGGAATTGAACTTGCCAACGGGAAAAAGGTCCCGGTGATAACCGTGGACCGGAAAGTATCGGAAGGGAAGATCGCCTGCCATATCGAATCGGATAATGAGAAGGGCGGCATAATTGCAGCAAAAACCCTTGCGCGTCTCCTGAAGGGAAAGGGAAAGGTGATCGAGATCGAGGGAATACCAGGGACATCAGCGGCCCAGGAACGGGGAGCAGGATTTAACCGGTTCATGAAAACGCAGCCCGGGATTGTTGTCGTGGCCCGGGAGACCGCCGGGTTCAACCGGGCGAAAACCCGGCAGGTAATGGCGCGCCTTCTGGAAAAAGACGTTGATTTCGATGGCGTTTTCGCCCACAATGATTCGATGATCCTCGGCGTCCTCGATGCGGTTCACTCTGCAGGTTATGGGAAACCCATAGTCTGCGTAGGTTTCGACGCCATCAAAGAGGCGGTCGCCGCGGTTCAGAATGGGAAACTTGACGCCACCATCGCCCAGCGGCCCGAAGAGATGGGATATCGCGCTGCCGAAACCGCCGTCCGGCTTCTCCGGGGAGAGTCCATTCCCTCCAGAATACTGGTGGATTTAAAAGTAGTAGAAAAATAGACAGCGGGGTTTTCATGTTCGGAAGCGTAACCAGAGGATTCTATATAATAGCCGTGCTTCTCGGCATTACTTTTCTCCTGGAATATATTCAGCTCGCACATTTTCTCAACAAATCGGAAGAAAGCGCTAAAAGGAGCGGGCAGGCGGTTATAATCGAACGATCGGTCAGCGGTCTGGAAACTCTCTTTTACACAATGCGATTCCGCGAAACCTCCCTCATCTCACTGGACCGTCCCGAACCGCAGAAGACCCTCGGGGATCTCATGAAGCAGATGAGGGGAGAAATAGCCTTTCTCGGCAGCATGCCCGTCAGCGAAGATATGAGGGATATTATCGACCGGATATCCAGCGATCTGAACCAGCACAAAAACGACTTCGATGAGATTATACAGCTCAAGACGGAACAACGGCTGATTCGGACGATCTTTGATTCCACTTACCAGTCCCTGGTTTCCACCATCCTTATGAGCGACGAAAGCGGCCTCTTGAAACCCCTGTTCAATCTCGCCCACTTTCACCAGAAATACCTGGAAGGCCACCGGGATACGGAACTCCAGGCCCTCAATCTGGTCCTCGATTCGCTTAAGAGCAGGCTGATCCAGTCGAAACTGATGGACGACCGGATCAACGGCTACATGGAGACATACCGGAAGCTCCTCTCGGACGATTACGCAAAGGAACAGGCTATCCGGTCTCTCCTCGAAAGCTCCGACAGGACGACGGAAAGTCTGTCGATTCTTTTCTGGATCATGGCAAAGGGAGCGGAACAGACCCTTAAACAGGAGTCTCTGGCCGCCGAAAGCATGAGAATAGGGCAGAAAAAGGCCTTTGTCCTCTCCTCCACACTGAGCATGCTTATTTTCCTCGTCATCTTCGTTTTTCTGTCGGCTCGGATTGTTTCCCCCATCAGGGCGATCGCCGAGGTGGCACGCAGGGTCCACCGGGGAGATGCCGCCGCGCGTTATATTCCAGCAAAAAAAACAAATGACGAAGTGGTGCAGCTCGGCCTTAATATCAACGCCATGCTTGAAACGCTCGACGAAAAGAATATTCAGCTTGTGTCATACCAGAAGGAGCTGGAACACAAGATAGAGCTGCTCGCGGGCAGGGAAAAAGAACTGGAAGAACACCGAAGCCGGCTTGAAGAGCTGGTGGAGCTCCGTACCGGGGACCTTACCGAGGCAGTGGACCGGCTTGAAGAGGAGGTTCGATTCAGAATACATGCGGAGCGCGAGTTGAAGGTCGCCATGCAAAAGGCGGAGGCGGTCAATCAGGCTAAGAGCGAATTTCTGGCAAACATGAGCCACGAACTCAGAACCCCCCTCAATCATATCATCGGCTTCACCGAACTTATCGTGGACAAGAGCTTCGGAGACCTGAATTCCCTTCAGGAAGAGTATCTCAACGACGTCCTGCAGAGCAGCCGGCATCTCCTTTCGCTCATCAATGATATTCTTGATCTGTCAAAAGTGGAGGCGGGGAGACAGGAGCTCATTCCCAACGAGGTTGATCTGAAATCGCTCATTGAAAACAGCCTGGTCATGATCAAGGAGAAGGCGCTGAAACACAGGCTTCGCGTGGAAACAAATATAGACGATCTCCCTCCCTCAATAACCGCCGACGAGAGAAAACTGAAACAGATAGTGTACAATCTCCTCTCCAACGCCGTCAAATTTACACCGGAAGGGGGGCATATATCCGTCACAGCCGTAACAATGCCGGACGGATATACCGCTGTTGCCGGCAAAGAAACAGGAGAGAAGGTCCCCGCTGTCAAGGTCAGTATCATAGACACTGGAATCGGCTTGTCACAGGAAGATCTCGAACGGATATTCAGCCCATTTGAACAGATTGACGGTTCAAAAAACAGGAAATTCGGTGGAACAGGATTGGGCCTCTCGATCACCAGGAATCTCGTTCAACTCCACGGCGGCAAGGTCTGGGCGGAAAGCGGCGGAAAAGGGAAGGGAAGCACCTTTAGTTTTATTATCCCGGTAAACGGAATTGAAATAGGCTGAGGGACCGTTACATTTCCATGTGTGTAACACAAACAATCACGCGTGGGAATGAATTCACTATGGAAGGAAAAACAGTTCTTATCATCGACGATGACAGTTTGATCCGAAAGCTTATCGTAAACTCACTTCGATCAGAACCGTATCGGGTAGTAGAAGCAGGCACCGCACAGGAAGTAACAGCGCTTTCCCGGGAAGAGAAACCGGATATCATTCTTACCGATATAACCCTGCCCGATATGGACGGATGGAGCGCGGCACAGATAATCAAATACTCTCCCGGTCTTCGGAGCGATCCCATTCTGGCTGTCACGGGGCTGTCCGACGAGGACTTCATAGACCGCATCAAAGAATCGGGGATGGACGGTTTTATTCCCAAGCCCTTCAGTACAAGAGAACTGCCTGAGATACTGAAAAAGCACCTGCGGTAAGGGTCAAAGCTACTCTTGCAGCCGTGAGCTGCTCAGGAAAAAAGGGAGAAGAGTCAGCGAAAGAATCAGGTTATTGTCTGGACGATTAAGTTGTTTTATTATTTAAGGCCCCACATGCTCCATATGCTATTAATGATCAAAATGGAGCTGGAGGGTCACAACGCCATTTTTTTCTACGCATGCCATTCGATCTACACTTCGCTGGATAATTACCGCTGACAGGCGATACAGCGCTGATCTATCAGCAAGCACTTCATCCGGTGTTGGTATTGTACCTGAAAAATCCATTGGCCGCCCCTGATATTGAAGCGCGATATCAAGATTGAATTCATCATACGAGACGGTTGACTGAATTTCGCTCTTCACCAAACCAATCTCTCTTGAGACTTCAACAAATTCCGTGATAACACGGGAAGCACGGTCGATGATTTCCTGCCTGGCACCCCAAAGCCGTCCTTGTTCGTCCATAAACTTGTAAATGGTATCGTCGGCATCTTTCCGGGGTTTCAGCACAAGGGACTTTTTCTGGGCGATGCCGATCCTTGTGATTATATTGAGCAAAATGACTGAAATCGTGGACAGGGACAGGGATGAACTGAACACCGGTGCAATCCATGCCGGCAGGCCATCGTAGACACCGGGAAGCATATCTACGCTCAATCCCAGGATGATGGAAATGCCGATCACAAGCATCTTTCGCACATCCAGCATGCGGGAGGTAATGATCTGAAATCCAACTACAATCATGAAACTTACAGTAAATACCAGTGTTGCACCCATCACTGGAATGGGCATAATAACGAAAATGTTTGCGATTTTGGGCATAAAGGCCAGTATGAACAGTAAAATACCAATGGCCCAGGCGATTTTCCTGCTTGTGGCCCCATTGGCGATTGACATGGCCACATTGCTGGATGAAGTCGACTGTCCCATGCCTCCCAGTATCCCGGCACTCATGGCGCCTGCCGCGTCGGCCAGGAGACCGCCGCTTACTGATTCCATATCCACCCGTTTCCATTCAGCATCGTTGATTTTCTGGCAGGTTGTTAAATCCCCTATGGTTTTCAATGATGAACAGAGAGAGGCTACGACAAAGGGTATGCTCAGTCCCCAGCTGAATGTCCACGAATAAAAAACAGGTATTGGCGCAGCGAAATATCTGGCTGAAGATAAGCTTTCAATCTGTTCGGGGGTAAATATCCCGAAAACCCAGGAAAGCAGATATCCAACACACATGCCGATGAGGATATTATACAGCCTGAGTTTTTTCTTTCCCCATATGGTGGCTGAACACATGACTGCAAGTGTTATTACCGCGACAATTATATCAAGACACCGCATACCTGCATTGGTTTCTGTTAATCCGAGAAACCGCGGCATTGCAAAAGGAATAACCGTGATGCCTACCATTGCCACAACTGTTCCTGTTACTTCAGGAGGGAAAAAACCCGCAGGTGTTTTATAAACCTTGAAAAGACTGCCTCAAAAAAACCTCCAATGAATGTGCCGATAAAGATTGCACCGAGGCCACCGGTTCTTCCTGCCATTATGGATGCGGACAGAAATGAAGGCCCGCATAACTGTGGACACAGGTATCCGGAACCCACAGCACCCCTTTTCAGGGATTGAAGAATAGTGCCTATGCCCCCTGCGATCATGGACATCTGCACCATTGCAGCCGCCTGCCCCAGTGTGCCGCCAGCCTCCTGGACTATTATGACGGGAAAAATAAAGGCTACCGCTATAATGAAGATGTGTTCAAAGCCCAGGACAACAGTTTCATAAAACTTTGGCGACTCATCCACGCCGTAAATAAGGTTGGATGGTTTTTTGGACATAATCTCCTCCTGTTCTTTCCTCATTTTTGAGGTGTTGTGCCGCGATTTTGCCGCAGATTACCCCAGGGATATGAAATATCAGCCACTTCTCCATTTCCTTAAAACCTTCATACCTGCCCGCCACCTGGCAGGGTTGTGAAACCATTATAAAACAGTGTCGAAATTTTTTATTTGTCTTCTTACAGTGTACTGTTCATTTATATCCTCAATTCTAACCGCTATCCATGCCTCATTTACGCGGAATTGATCTGGTCTTATCATCCTGAACTCCATTTAACGTTTGGGGGTCAAGGCGGCTCCTGCTCATAATCTCCAGGAAAAACAAGAGTCAAGGGCAGGCGCATATTCACTTGCATCACCTGCGATCCTGGACCTTTCACTTCGGGAATGAAATATTCATTTCTAATTAAAATTAA
>ERZ795057.122-NODE-122-length-81212-cov-7.890028_pt1 | contig 81212 bp, 74 predicted proteins | sample MGYA00375141_ERZ795057 | MGnify/ENA primary metagenome ERZ795057 (study PRJEB30186, sample SAMN05720163) | activated sludge metagenome | isolation source: Anaerobic digester | place: Hong Kong | collected 2015-01-26 ...
CTTCTTCGCCGCGGATCTTCCAGTTGAACCAGCGGGCGTAAAAGGCGCCGGTAAGGGCGCTGTTAACGCCGAGCATCATGGACCCGTCTGCATGGTACCAGTCCCCCACGATCAGGGCCTTGTCAGAATCTGAATGGTTCTTCAGGCCGTACGTGTACTGGTTCAGGCAGCCCCGGGTAAAGATGTCAAACCATCCGCCCGTAATGACCGTGGGCAGCTTTGACGGGAACACCCGCTCGCCTTCATTGTAATCACCGATATTCCATCCGCCAACGGGCTTGTCAGGCCAGAATATGAACGGTGACCTCTGCTGAAAATCGTCATTTCTGAAGTCATTCTCTGAAAGCAGTATCAGATCGTAAAAAGGTTCGGTATAATTGTTAATTGACGTCAAGAGTTCACTGACGGCTTCCTGAAGGTTGTCGAGATCGGTGTTCACCGCATAATAGGGAAGCTGGGCGTCTTCTCCGAGGAACGTGAGGCCCGGCAGGGAAGACAGGGTCTCGGTCAGAAGGATCCAGAAGGTTATGAATTCAAGGTCAAAGTTGCCCCCGTGCATGGTAATGTCCGCGTAAACATCGCTGAAAGGGACATGGGCCACACTGGCTTTGAAGTGCTCGGGCTCCCCGTTCTCATCAACATCGACAATACCGGCGACCAGCATCTGCAGAATGCCCATGTATGAAGGCCCGACCATGCCGACTTTACCGTCCGACCAGGACTGTGACGGTATCCAGCGGTCAATAACGTATTTCACGTCATAGGTCTCGATAAAACTCATCGCGTTCCAGTGGCCTTCAGAAGAGCCGCTTCCGCGCATGTCAACCACCACCACATTGTATCCGTAAGATACCATGGGGATGATTATCGCTCCCATTATTTCACGGCGGTATGCGGTAGCCATGAGAATGGTCGGCTGCGGTGTGGTGAGCGCCCGTTTCGTTTTTATCACCAGGGCCCAGAGGGATGCGGCCGCCTCGTCATCCGCATATTGAGAGCTTTCGATATAAGGGTTCTCGGAAACCGGGACATCAATACGCTGGTTAATGTCGACAACGCATCCCAGTATCCCGGCCTTTGCAAGATCGCCTTCGATCTCGGTTTTAACTGACTCATCCAGTGTACCCCCCGCTCTGGCTTCAGTGCTCACTACTGCTGCCAGACCAAGCAGAAAAAACAGAACACACGCAATAAAATTTTTTCTCATGGTCAGGACCTCTGTTACATTCAGGAAAAATGAAATTTTTATGTCATGACTAAAATTCTCACTGGCATTTTTCCTGTCAACCAAAAAAACCGACAAGTCGGTTTTTAAATTTGGGCTTTTCAGCAGCTTGCTGCGGGGATTTTTATTGCTTGATTTTTTCAATCCTGATGAAAAAAAATAGCCATGTTACCGATCCTTTCTGAGCTTGAAAAAACATTCAGCGGCAGATGCGCTGCCCCGCCAATGCCCGCGTCACTGTGGCGCGAAATATGCGAGGCGTATCCGCCACGGCTCGACAGCTCGTCGCCTTCTGCCCCATCGCTGGATATGGCGATGACCGCGGGTGATCTGGGTCTTGCCCTGCTCTGGATCGTGCAGGCGAGCCTGGTGCGCGGCCTTATCGCCGATATAACAGCGGATCAGGCAGATAACAACAACCTGTTCAGCGAAATAGGCCCTGCCGCGATCGGGGCGCTGGCGCACAATGACGACCGGGAAAGGCCGGTCATCCTCTCACAGGGATGCATGCTCAACGGGACCAAGCGTTACATTACCGGAGGCACCTCGTCCGACTTCATTTTCGTCACTTCAAGGGAAAAGGCGGATGATAAGATATCACACCTGGTCATGGTGCGGACCAGGGACATCCCCCCCGGATCTCTTGTTGATCTCGACCTTGGTTCACTGAAAACAGTAAGCCACGGACGCCTTACACTGTCCGATTTCGCCGTGCCGGACGGATGCATCATCCCCTGCGAAAGGAAACCGCTCCGAAGATCGATCAAGCGCTGGAGCATCATTGAGCGAAGCCTTATCATGCAGTCGTTTCTGGGACTGATGCAGTATATCAACCGGGCAATAATTCGAGAAACCGGCACCATGGTTATCGAAGAAGATGAACTGGATTCGGCCATAAAAACGCAGAATGAAACAGTACACGAACAGATCGACTCGGCTCTTGCCGGAGACCTGATTGACGAAAAACACCCGGTTTTTCAGCAGTCCGCACAATTTCTAAAAAACCTGAGCCAGTTTTATGCCGACAGCCGGGCCGGCCTTTCAGAAGAGCTGTGCATGCGATTCAACGACCTCAACTTCATGCTTAAAATAAGCCGCTAAACAGCTGAATAACTGCACCTGCTACTTGCCCGGAACAATACCATGCTTCACCAAACCTCGCCATGCTTTTCAGTTAAAGCGCAAATAATTTCCTTGCCAAAATAGGGCACCTGCCAAAGAATGCTGATATAGTGAGCCATGCAGTCACTGATTATGTGAGCACAGGAAAACGGTATGTTTAAGGACATAGAAAGCACCATAAAAGCCCTGGAAGGGGAACAATACATTGCCTCGCGTGAAATAGCGACAACGGTTTTTCTTGCGCTGAAAATGGACAAACCGGTTCTGGTCGAAGGCCCGGCAGGCGTGGGTAAAACAGAACTCGGCAAATGTGTCGCCAGCGCCCTGGGGCTCGACCTCATCCGCCTGCAGTGCTACGAAGGCCTGGATGAATCCAAGGCCCTGTATGAATGGGAATACGCCAAACAGCTCCTGTACACCCAGATCTTAAAGGACAAGCTCACCTGCATCATGGAGGGCGAAGAGACCCTGAAAGACGCGGTGAACAAGCTCACCGAGGAAGAGGACGTGTTCTTTTCAAACAGGTTCCTGCTGCCGCGGCCGATCCTCAAAGCGATTTCCGGCGAACGGCAGAGCGTGCTCCTGATCGACGAAATAGACAAATCCGACTCCGAGTTCGAGGCCTTTTTACTGGAGGTCCTGTCAGACTACCAGGTGACCATTCCGGAAATCGGCACGGTCCAGGCAAACATAAAGCCCTTTGTCATCCTCACCTCGAACAACGCGCGTGAAATGTCGGACGCGCTGAAACGCCGCTGCCTGCATCTGTATATCGATTACCCGACCAGGGATCTCGAAGAAAAAATCATATCGCTGAAAGTCCCGGACTGCGGAAAGGAACTGGCGAGAAGCATCATTAACGCGGTGCATAAAATACGCACCCTTCAGCTTAAAAAGGAGCCCAGCATCAGCGAGACCCTTGACTGGGCCCGCGCGCTGGTACTGCTCGGATACGAAAAAATCGACTACGACATCGCCATTGACACCCTGAACTTCATTCTTAAATACGAAAAGGACATTGAACTGACCAAAAAACATTCCAAAGAAATTTTCCACTGACGCAGAGGAAAGGGCCCGGTATGCAAAGAAAATTCCTGGAATTCATCGATGTCCTCCGGGATGCGAATGTCACCATCTCAACGGATGAAGTGCTTGCACTGTTTCAGGCCCTGCCCCATGTTCCCGCGGATGACAAAACGATCTTCAGGCAGGCCCTGAAAACGTCCCTTATCAAAGATTACACCGACATCCCGGTATTCGACCGGTGCTTCACTCAGTTCTTCGAGGGCATCAGCGGCGTGATCACCGACGTGGACGACCTTGAGGCCCTGAGAAAAAATTCCGCGATCACCTCCGAACAGATAAAAGACATTGAAAACCGCCTTGACGACTTTATCGAATCACTCGGCGAAAACCTGATATTCGAAAAAAACCCGCAGGAAATTTTCGCCCTTTTTATCGAAGAGCTCCAGGAATCGGCTTCGTCAGGCGGTTCGGGCATGGCGATCTTTCAGACCAGCAGAAGCCGGGTGCGCACCCAGTACGGGCAGGGAGAGGAAGGACAGGAGGGGGACGACCTGGGCGAGCTGAAAACAATACTGATACGCATGATCGACCAGAAAATGAAAAAAAGAAAAGTCGGCAGAGAGATCCGGGAACGCGAAGAGTATCTGCTGAACAAATATATTTACCAGCTCAAGCCTGACGAAGTGAAAGAGATGAGGGAGCTGGTCAGAAGGTTCGGCCAGAAACTGAAAAACCGCATTTCACTCAGAAAAAAAAGGGTCAAACACGGCGGCATTGACATCAAAAGGACCTTCCGTTCGAGCCTCGAGTTCGGCGGCATCCCCTTTAAAATTTTTTTCAAGGATAAAAAAATCGACCGTCCCCAGCTCGTGGTCCTCTGTGACGTATCGGGCTCGGTAAACCAGTATACGCGCTTCATGCTTCTGCTCACCCACACCCTGCAAAGCCTTTTTTCCAAAGTGAGGACCTTCGCTTTTATCAGCAATCTCGTGGAAATAACCGACCGTTTCATGGAAATGGACCCTGAACGCGCCATCAACACGATCTTTCATGATACCGACTTCACTTTCGGGTGGGGAAGCAATTACGGCAGAAGTTTTGACCAGTTCATGGAAAATTTCAGCGATTCCCTGAACAGTAAAACCACGGTTCTGATCCTCGGTGACGCCAGAAACAACAATCAGGACCCGGGAATCAACTCATTCATAAGAATCAGTGAAAAGGCACGTAACGTTTTCTGGCTTAACCCGGAAAAAAAACACCTCTGGAACTGGAGTGACAGCATAGCCTCATTATATATCCCCTATTGCAGGGAGATGAAAGAAGTAAACAACTTCCTTGACCTGTCTAAATTTATTGATAAACTGTTTCTGGATTATACTTCATAATAACTATTTCTCAACAATGCCCGGGATCCCTCACGCCTGGCATCTCTGCGGGGAAGAAATATATCAGCTGATGGCCTAAAATAAAAATTCTGCTTTACATGGGAAAAAAACAGTATTACTATTAATAATTTATAATGAGCAGACATAAAAATTTTGTTGATATTTTTACATCTCTATTAGATGTTGTGGATAGTTTCTGGAGGTGAGGATGGATATTGAATTCAGAGATTACGGAGAGCACAAGATAATTGCGGTTAGCGGTGAAGTTGATCTCTACAATGTGAGCGACCTGAAAAAGGCCCTTTTCAGCGTGACTGACGGTAAATATCCCAGTGTTGTTGTTGACATGAAAAACGTAAATTATATGGATTCATCCGGCATCGGCGCCCTTGTTGCCGGCCAGAAAAAAATGAAAGCCCATAACGGCAAATTCGCCCTTATTAATATTCACGACGATGTGCTCAATATCTTAAAACTGGCTACACTGGACAAATTCTTTAAAATTTATGATACCGAGGACGATCTGATTTAATACTCAATCTTCACGTTTAAAAACAAGTACGGTCATATCATCATGGGGGCTTGCTTCTCCCCGAAATGAATCGACATCATTGACAATAAGTTCAACAAAATCATTCGCGTTCAAGCGTGAGTTATCCAGAAGCAGCCGGTGAACACGCTTGAGCCCGTATTCCTCCTTATCAACATTCCTCATTTCCGTGATGCCATCAGTGTACATGACCACGATATCGCCCCGGTTGAGTTTGACCTTGGCCTGCTTATATTCGACATCCTCCATGATCCCGATCGGGACACCCTCAAGCTTGGTGGTGGTACAGGCCCCCATGGCCGCCCGGTAACAGAAAAGAGGCCCGTGCCCGGCATTCGCGAAGGCCAGCTCCTCGGTTTTGCGATTATATATCATAAAAAACAGCGTTGCGAACTTATCAATCGCGAAATCGGCGCTCAGAGAATCATTGATCGCCCTGACTACCTTTGAACAGTCAACATCCTTCCTTGAAATATATGAAGTAAAAACGGTCCGGATCATGACCATGACCAGTGAAGCGGGAACGCCTTTCCCTGAAACGTCGCTGATCAGGGCGCCCACCCTGTTTTCATCGATATCTATGTAATCGAAATAATCACCGCCAACGCCCTTGGCCGCCCTGGTGAATCCCTTGATCTGTATCCCGTTTTTATCGTAAAAGCCCATGGGATTCAGCCCTTCCTGTATGTCACGCGCCATTTCAAGCTGTTCTTCCATGATGCGTGACTCGATTTCACGGTCTTTTGCTTCCTTGATCATGGCGGTCATGACATTGAACTCACGCGCGAGCTGACCGAGCTCATCCGAGCGGTTGATGTTTAACCGGTAATCGAGGTCCCCCTTGCCGATTATTGACGCGCCATGGGACAGCTCCCGTATGGGTTTAATGGTCACTGTGGCAAGGACAATTGAACCCAGAATTGAAATGCCCAGGAAAAGAAGAAAAATGGGGATGACGATTTTTACCAGGTTCTCTCTTTCATGCCGGATCACTTCATCGGAAAGGCCGATCAGGGCAGAACCGATTTTATTATTATTGAATTTGCTGAAAACCAGGCGCGAAAAATCATATATTCTGCCGTTCCGGTCAAGCGGGTCCTGTACTGATACTATCATTATCTGCTCATCGGTCCTGCTTTCCATCTTGCGGCTGATGCCGTCATTCAGGGGCCTTCCGATGTCTCTGCCCTCTCTTTTATCAAAATACTGGATGATATTATCATTTTTATCCAGTACAAAGGCGTACCGGAGGTAAGGGATTTTTTCCAGGTCTTTCATTGCGGCGATGATTGCAAGTTCATCTGCGCCTATTGATTCAAGGGCCGTATTGGCAAGATGAATGATCTCACGCTCAGTAAGCTGAAATATCTGCTCCCTCAGAAGCCGGCTTTCCCTCCAGACAAGAAACCCGGTAATGCTCACGATAATTACCGAGACCAGGGAAATAACTGAAAGGGAAAATTTAAGACGCAGACCGAATCGCACCTTCATGCTTTTATCGTCTTTGCCCTGTCCGTTTTGCAGATCGTCGATCTTTGTGATTTTTTCAGCCATGCGTTACCTGCCAAGAAACACCAGGGTCTTTCTGATGTTGTTTTTCGCTTTGATGTTATCCGGGTCGATTGAAAGCACCTTTCTCCATTCCTCAATTGCCTTGCGGTAATTATTGCTGGAATAATAATTGATTCCACGATAATAATGCTGCTTCGCTTTCAATTTCTGTTCTTCCGTAAGATTGACCCTGGTCGCTATAGAGCCGACTGTTTCGCCCCTGAGCTGAACCTCGATTTTATTGAGACTTATTATAGCTTTAGTATTATTCGGTTCCTTGTCAACAACATAGCGAAGAAGTTCCGCTGCCTTCGCGTAATTCTGCATTCCCCCCTTTTTATAAAGGGAAAGCGCCTGGCGATACATGTTTCCCACTTTCGCTGTTTCACCCGGAGAGAGATCCTTGACTTCACCGACAGTCACTCCGGACTTAGCCCTGGTTATCAAATTATTAATGCCGGGGTATCTGGCTGATATGGCCTTAACCAGTTCAAATTTTTTCAGTGCTCCGCTGAAATCCCTTTTTTTCAGCAGCGCATTTCCGTCAGTGACAGCGTTCTCGGTAATACGCTTATAGGAATCAGGGTTTATTTTTATGAAACATTTCAAACGATATATATTGGCGTCCCTGTTTTTTGGGAAAAGTTCGAGGATCTGGTCCCACTTTTTCATTGACTCCTGATAGCGGCCTTTTTGGTAAAGATCAATACCTGATACGGCAAGAGCGTTTATGATATCGTAGTAAGGGGAGTTCCGGTCGACGATTTCCTCTTCCAGCTGCCGTTGAGCGTCTTTTGCCTGGGTAAGATATTTCTGCGCCTGTTTGTTTTCCGGGTCAAGATACAGGGTCTTGCTGAAGGATGCGATTGCGTCATTGAAACGTCCGTCTGACAGAGCAAGCAGCCCATCCTGAAATTCCCTGTTGATCGTTTCAATTTTTCTGTATTTTTCCCTTTCCAGGTATTCTTTTTTCAGGCGGTCAATACTGTTCAGGCGGTCCCGGGCGTCTTTATAATTATCGATCAGCGCCAGAGCGCTCTCAAAGTCTTCCTGGGCAAGATCATAATTTTCAGCCTTTATATTGTTGATACCTGAAACATAAAAATCTTCAGCCTGCTGGAGCCTTTCCTGGTAGAGCCTTCTTTCTTCAAGTTTTTCATCAATATCGTTGATGTAATTTTTAGCCTCTCTGTTCGTCGGATCAATTTTCAGCACCTGATTAAACTCAACCCTCGAAAGCTGATACTGCTCTGCTTCATACAATTTTTTCCCCTGCGCGAAAAAATTCCTGATCTTTTCAAACTTGAGCCTGTTTTCTATCGCCAGTTTACATTTTCTTTTTCCCTCAGCCGCCTCGACATCCTTTGGAAAAATGCGAAGCATTTCTTCCCAGAGTTTCAGCGCAGCCTCATAGCTTTCCTTGTCCATTTCCGCGATTGCCAGCACTTTTAATTCTTCAAAACGCTTCCGCATGGCCTCAGATACCCGCACTTTTTCTTTAGCAGCGTTCACTTCCTTTTCAAGTTCTTTCATGTCGTCGAGCATCCCCTTTAACTCGGGGTCCCTGGGGTCAATCCGGTATGCGGTTATGAAACTTTCCATTGATGAATTGCCAGACTGAATGCCTTCTTTAAGCCGGTCATCAGAAAAGCGTTTTTTCGTTATTTTATAATACAGTTTCGACTTCTGGTACTCGATGTCCTTCTGCTGTTTGAGCTCATAAATTAACTCAATTTTCTTCTGAATTTTTTCATTATCAGGTTCACTATCAAGTATGTTCAGCCACAAGGCAACAGCCCTGTTATAATCCTTTTCCTTGTAGTAAGCTTCAGCCTGTTCATCAAGCTGCTTCAAATCAACTGACTGGGAAAAACCGCCGGGAAAAGTACATATCAGGACTACTACGAGCGCAACGACCGCTTTTAAAAAACGGTGTTTCTTGTCATGATATCCCATGTCACCTGCCATTTTCATTCATCAATCCTGATGCCGGCGTAATATTTCGTTTAATAATTGAAAAATCCTTGAATTTTTATACCGGTCTTTCCATAGTGATCCGGATAAGCGGGTGTAATTCAGTGGTAGAATGTCAGCTTCCCAAGCTGAACGTCGCGAGTTCGACTCTCGTCACCCGCTCATTTATTTTTTCCATGCACCCCTGTTCCGGTTTTACACCATCATCCGATCATAATCCTGAAAATCGTAATAAACTTGAACTGCATCAGTCGGGTATAAAACACGACCCGTGACCCGAAACCAAAAACCATGGTTATGCCTGTTGCGAACAACACCATTAACGACAGCAGCAAACTCTTCCGTGAAATCTTTTCCAGAAGATCCGCGATAATATATTCAAAAGGATCCCTTTCACTGGGAAGTTCAATTCTAAAAGACCGGTAAACAGGTTTTGTCCAGAAATACTTAAGCTTTCCCCTGACCTCCCGGAAATACCTGCATTTCACCCCGAGATAGTATTCACCGTCAGCAAGGTTCGCCAGATGTATCACCGGCTCGGTAATGCCAACCCTTTCCGGGATCGCCTGTGCAGTCGTTCCATTAACAAAAGCGAACCCGGCGATGTGCTCAGCAGGAATGTTCGCGACTTTAATTCTTGCGGTAAACGAACTGGCAGTGAAAAAATCGGAAGTATTGAAGGGAAAAATAATATTAACCACCGGCTGCGCAACGATCACGCGTTTCTGCTGTATAATTGACTGTTTGGCGATGTTTTTAATTTTTTCAATGTCGATCTGTTCCGCATGGCCAACGATAAAATAATAAGTCGCAGGAGGGCCGATCTGGTTTGTTTTATCCACAGAACTGATAGAAAAGAAATATCCGCCCTCTTCCATATCATCGAACTTGAGCTCAAATGACGACGTATAGATATCAGGGGTTGCTATCCCGTCTTTGGCAACACCGTAATAAAATCCCTTGACCCGGTCAGTATCATCGACCGCCCACCTGAAAACAGGCGAAGCGGATGCAGTATCAACGCCTTCCTTGTGAGTGGGAGAAAATACGAGGGGCATTGGCGGCGGCGTTGACGACACCTGAATTTTATAGTGTACCGTCCTGCTTGTATTTCCGGCGCCGTCTATTGTTTTAATGTGGAAATAATTCACGCCGTCCTCAAGATTCGCAAGCACCTTTCGTGAAGCGTTTGACTTGGTATTGACGATATCAGGAGGGTTAAATTCAGGGAGCTTATTAACCACGGTAACGAAACCGGCGATTCCTGACTCATCCTGGGGCTGCTTCCATTCAATAACAGCAGAAGAACTTCTAGACCATGAATTCTCAGGATTACTCCTAGAATAAACAACGGGAGAGGGCACATCTTCATCCGAATATTTCGCCATTACCCGGCCCTTCTCCTCCCAGAGGGCAACGATCTTTTTCCCGGAATATACCAGGAGCGGATTTATTGAAGGTATATCTCTCTGGGAAAGTTTGACCTCAGCGGACAGGGCCCCGTCAGACAGATTGAGGTTCCGGGAATATATCTGCGCCAATTTCTCTCTTTCATCATACCATGCGATGTATAACTTGTTGCCGCTCCGGGCTATTTTAGGGCTGTAACAGTTTGCCGGAGTTGACGATATGAGCAGCGGCTTCTGGTCATCCCACTTTTTACCGAAATCTTTACCCGCTATCAGTTTGATCGACCACGCCTTTTCATCATTATTCTGATAAGCAACATACAGGGTTTCCTTATACAATACTATGGATGGCGCGATATTGCTTCCCGGGCTCTTAATGATCTTATCCGCCCATCCCCAGGTCATCCCGTAATTGGATGATTTAATAAAATAAAGGTCATCCCTGAAATCAGTGCCCCTCACCTGCCATACAATGAAAATATTGCTGCCGGAAAAACATATCGCGGGGAAGAAAGCCCCTTTCATCCGCTCTTTAAGATTAATCAGGCTGTCGGAAGTCTTGAACACGTTTTCATTACCCGCCACGGAGTGATAAAGGTTAAAGTTTCCTTCTTTAAGGCCGTGGTAAAACAGATGAAGCCGGTCCCTGTCGTCATAATATACCATGGGAAGAATTTCCATTTCCTGGCCGAAGGGGACCTGAACCGGCCTTGACCAGGTCGCGCCCATGTCATCCGATGTGGCCAAAAAAATCCTGTTCGCCGAGTCCCGCTCAACATAATCATGCCACGTGACGGCAATTTTCCCGGATCCCGAAACCGCCGCGCAGGGTTTTTTCTCAATATTATAATCAGTCGCCGCCACCCGGACCGGGGGAAGGAAAGAGTCTCCGCCGTTAAAAGACATCGAAGTGTACAGCCCGCTGACATTATCTCTGCGAGCTTCATAAACAGCCAGAATAAAATTCCCTTTTGAAGTGACATTAACGTTACGCGCGGTGATCTGATATGACGACACAAGAAAAGTTTTTTCCCAGCCGACAGGACTGGTTTCGAGCTCTCCCCCCCTGAAAAAGAGCGCGGCCATCACGATAAAGAAACAAAATATGATGACTGACCACAGTATCTGCCTTATGAACGCGAGCCTGAAATACAGGTATATGAAATATGACAGTATTCTTTTCATTATATTAATTATCGTCAGATCAGGTTTCCGCCACTAACGGATTATTCAATTGTTTTCCACATTAACCAGATTAAACAATATAATCAATCTAAAAAACAATGGCAAGAATTGTGCCCCGGAAAGGGTTTGATTCAGGTCATCTTTGAGAAGATATATGATGCTATCGTATGAATGAATATTTTTTTATTGCTTAATTGTGAGTTCTGGACTATATATGACATAATTTGCTGACAGCATTACGCCTTTGAGCCCTGTTATCAATAAAATTTTCACGCCAGGGACCATTTATCATTGAGCAAGGCGGATAATAATGGAAATAAGCGATATCATTAAATCAGATCAGGACAGGCTCTTTATCGTTGATCCCGAATGTTATATCCTCTATACGGGAGATACACCGGAAGACCAGAAACCGTTCATCCGAATCGGCAACTGGATAAACATGCCTGTTGAACTCATTCCGCTTGTCGAAAATATCATTATTTCCGACTCACTTGTCGGAAACCCTTCACTTGAACAGTTTAATATCGATATAGAACTGCTGCATGAAAACCGCTATATCGGAAGTAAAAACATCATAAGCCGGTATCTGGACTTCCAGAAAATTTTCGGCCTTGACCTGACCAACACCACAATCGTCGATATTGAAAAAGACATCCCGGAAATAACCCGGGAACAGATATCAAAAAAGAATCAGTTTACCGGTGTTTTCTACCGTAACGGGAATTTTAAAATTCTTCATGGGGATGATGTTATTCTCGACCTTCACGCCCTGGCCGGCCAGACAGTGAATTATCAGGCGATATTTGATAAAATACACGAACAATCAGCGGGAACGGGAAGATTCGATGAAAGCGGTATCATTATCATAGACCACAATCCGTTTTTTTTCCACAGAAACAGACTGGCATCCTATCTTTTCCCGACATATGTGTTCACTGATTTTTCACGCCTCGGGATTGACCCCGGCAGCATTCAGGACCTGATTTATCCATCAACAAACTTTATTAACCTTACGAAATTCCTTAAATGGATACATAACACTCAAAATGTTATAAAGATTTTTCATGACCATGAAGAAATACTGGAGCCGATAAAAAAGCTTTTTTCAAATGCAGGAATAATCCGTGAACCGTTCAGCGGGATGTCAATCAACAGAAGCGGGCTGGATATCACCAATTATCCCGGAACCTATAACATGATTCTCAGGTACGACAGCATCCAGCCAGACCAGGATAAACTGACGATCGCCTTTGTTAAAACGCCGGGCGGCATTGATAAAATAATAAGGGAACAAGTTCACTGCATCATTATTAATTATTCGGCATATGAGGACGTCAACCTTCTGCTCCAGTCATCGGATATTCCGGTAATTATTGTCCCTGACGGCAACAGCAACATCAGCCGCCTGAGCCAGAGTGATAAAATAGTCCTCAAGGAAGGCCTTCAATATGAATTTCACCTCACTTCAGACCCCGCCTGCATATGGGAACTGTCGGGCCTGAATAAATCAGCAGTTGAAGAAGTATTGAAGGCATTGCCACAGGACCCCTTTTCAGTCATCAGCAGCATAGGAGCTACAGAGGATGAAACTGTTCAAACGATAAATAAGTTAAACCTGCAGTCAGTTCTCACCCTTGAATTGAATACCACAACTGACCGGGGATACGCCCGTGATCTGAAAAATATCATCACCGAAATAAAAAGTTCCAGAAACAGGCCCCCCCTGTCACCCGACGCCTCACGGATCAAATCCCATATTGTTTTCTGTGACAATCACGCGTATGAACTTCATGAAATCATCCCTGACCGCGAGGGGATGTACTTCTTTGAAGATACGTATCTTCCTCATGAGGGAAGTGAAGGTTATTATGATCAGAAGCAGATGGAATTTTCACGGAGGATCGAAGAAGACAGGGTGCGGCTTCAGATGCTTCTTGATATCTATTATCAGAAGATAAAGGAAACACCCGAAAAAGAACGTGACCTGACCTCACTGAAACATCTCATCGAAAAACGGAAGGAAGAGTATCACAGTGATGCCATATCATCGTTTATTCCGCCACGGGAAACCATACATGAAACAGAGGAGGCCCCTGTCACCGAGGCACACAGCATCGCGCAACCGGAAGATGAACCCTCTCCCCGCGCGACATTTAAGACCGCGTTGAAAACCAGAACAACACGAAAAAAACGCTTTCCTGTGTATATTATTTCGGGCGTAGCGGTAATCACGGTTGCCCTGCTGTTGATGTTTTATAAATTTTCATCGTTTGAAAAACAGCCCGATGTTGTAATTAAGCCCGTTGAACCGATCACTGAACAACAGGCAGAAATTGAGGATGAATCTATCCACATTGCCGACAGGGACATTTATGTCTATGCCAATAAAGTCGCACTGAAAAACGGGTACAACGCGCTGAGCTATTCAAAATTTAAAGAAAAAAACCCTGACTGGATATACCCTTCAAATGTGTTCACGATGCTCGACGGTGAGCGTGTCACGGTAAAATGGGGTGACACGCTCTGGGCTCTGGCCAGGAAAAAGCTCGTGATCATGGAAAAAAAATTCAATTCACTGGTTGACATCATCGAGAAAGCTGATGACGCATCTGTTAAAAGACGAAACCTTAACGAAATAAAAAAGTATGCCTATAAGGATTCACATTTCTCAAAAATCAAAAACCTTGAGAAAACGATACAAAAAAAATAAATCCAGTCGCATACGACAAATAAAGTTGATCGCAGGTTGATACAAAGATGCAAAAAGAACCCGGGAAAAATTATTATGTTGAGCCTGTGGAAATTGAAATCTACTTAAAAAAAGCGGGAAAAGTCCGCACCATCATCAAGGACATGTATATTGAACTCATTGATGCTGTGCCGCTCAATAAAAAAAGCGAAGAGATTTTTGAATACTTCCGCTCATTGTCAGAACCGATAGACCTTATGGAAGTCCAGAATCAGTTTCCCGAGACCATAAAAGTCATCTATGATTCATATTATCAGAATATGGACCTCTTTGAAAAGCTGAGCATGCATTTCAAGTCAGGCCTGTCGGGAAGCATTGACTCATGGAGACAGGCATTGTATTTCACCGAACTGTTAATCAAATATGAACCGACTATCGCATCATCCCAGGTTATCGGTGATTTTCAAACATATAATCTCAACTACCTGATCATCAAACTCAATACACTCGGGGAAGCCTATCTCCTTGAAGATTCAATTGTGAAATATCTCATTAAAAGAAGAAATTACGCTTACGAGGGGAAACCGCGGGACAAAGAATTTGAAAAGCTCGTTGAACTCTGGGAGTATAATATAAGCGAAAGATAAGGCGAAGCGAAAGACCCGGGCATCATCACCCGGGTCTTTCGCTTTTAATTTTTATTCATAAAATTTTGTCAGGGAATTCCTAACCGAGGCGACCTCTCCGCCGTCAATTCCAACGATAATATCATTACCTAAAACAGTTGCGGAAGTTTTCACTGCTTTACTGAATGCATGGCTCCACTGTTCAGTTCCGGAAGAGGCATCAAGCGCATAAAGGCTGCTGCCGCTGGTAATGAATACTGTTGACCCTGAAACTTCAGGCTGTGCGAATACCTTGTTTCCGGTATGGTATTTCCACAGCACCTTCCCGCTGTCGAGTGACAGTGAATACACATTTCCATCATTAGAACCGAAACAGAGGCCGTTCTGGCAGGCAATCGGCGTTGAAAGAATTGAGTCTCCGGCAGAAAACTTCCATAACTGTTTACCCCTGACGATATCAATGGCATATAAACTGCCGCTGTAGCATCCGACATACAGGGCCTTGTCCTCAACGACCGGCGCTGAAGAAACCATACGTCCGTCAACCTGGAATATCCAGTTGATCGAGCCCTTGGCCGTGGATAAAGCATAGACATTCTGGTCTTCAGCTCCCACATACAGAATCCCTTTATCAACTACCGGCGAAGAATAGATACCGTTTTCAAGGTCTTTCTGCCAGATCACGTTACCATTAAGGTTCATGGCATACACTTTACCATAACTTGTGGCGAGATAAATATTCGACTTGTCAAGGACCGGCCGAGACCCGAAAAGAAGCGAACCCTCAACTTTCTTTTTCCAGTTAATCGCGCCGGTTGAAACAGCAAGGGAATAGAAATCACCGCTATTGGTTATTACATACACATTTCCCTTTGACGCAAGCGGCGTTGACTCAATACGGCGTTTCAGGTCAATCTCCCACAGCTTGTTTCCGGCCTTATTCATCGCTACGAGCGTCCCGTTATTGGTAGCGATAATTATCAAACCGCTGTGATACACAGGCTTGAGTGAGAGATCGGCTTTGATATTCCTGCTCCATTTAACCCTGTCAAGGGCCACAATCCTTTCCATGTCAGCCGTTATCGATATCGTCTGTTTAACCTTCAGCTCGGGAACCTCAGCGGTGAATGACTTGAAACCGCGCGCCCTGACTGACACCGTGGCCTTTGTTCCAGCCTTGATCGGGACGGTCACTTCATCGCGGCCTACATATTTCGAATCCACAAAAATACTGCTGTTTTTCACCGGTGAAACGATGGTCACCCTGGGGCTTTCAACAAATTCAACGGTCACAGTCTTTTTCTCGGCTTTTCTCAATTTGAAACTTTTAATATAATCCTCGTATCCTTCAGCAGTAATTCTAACCGCGATAGTTTCATCCGGTTCAGGATTGAGCCTGATAAGGTCATGGCCGACAAATTTGTCATTTATATAAATGACACTCTTCTTTATCGGGGATGTTATCACGAGTTCAGCTTTTGGTTCAACCTGCTCAACCTGGGCAACAGGTTCCTGTTTCTGCTCTTTTTCTTTTACTTCCTCGATCACTGAATCAAGTTCCTTAATGGCCTTGACATCCTCAACTTCCACTTGCTTTTCAACTTTTATCTGGACCACTTCATCCTTTTCTTTTTTCATGATCAGGAAGCTGCTCAACTGGTCCTTAACGACCAGGTCTTTTGTTTTAAGTACTTCGTTTGCCCTGGTTTTCTTTTCCTCCAGCGCGGTCACCATGGATTCTTTTTCAGGTTTCTCTTTCTCGATCGCTTCAACTTCTTTAATTTCTTCAACATGTTTCAGGATGATCTTTTCGATTGCCTTGTTTTCGCGCTCAGCCTTTTTATTGTCGATAAAAGCCGATTCATTCGCATCAACCACCAGCTTCTCCAGCTCAACTTTTTCTTTAAGGCCGGCAAGCGCGACTGATCGGGTGATTATTTTTTCTTCAACTTCTTCCAGGGCCGGAATACGCCTTTGCAGTTCGACCTTCCCGTCAACAACCGCCACTTTCATTTTCCCGGCAGGATGTGATTCAACCACGAACTTGGTCCCGCGCACAGCAGCAATTGCGGTCGGCGTTTTAACCTGAAACTCTTCACCCTTGAGCAGTTTTTTCGGATTAATGACCGACTTGCCTACCTGAAGATTCAGGGAATTATTTTCATTGCCGTTGATGTCCTTATAAAGGCTTTCCAATAAAAGGTGGGACTTTTCTTTAATTGAAATGAACGAATTGTCCCCGATCACTATATTACACTGGGCCATATCGCCAGTTTTGATTTCATTTCCCTGGTAGAGAATCATGTTCTCAATTGCAGTGACCCAGTTGTCGGATTCTTTAACCTGAACATCACCGATCAAAAAAATGACTTTCGCAGTGTTCTGGGTCGGTTGTTGAGGTTTATCCTTGCAGTTTATTGCCATTAAAGCTACAAGAACAAGCAATAAGCCTATTGATAATCTTTTCATGATATACCTCGTTATTTAATCAATCTGCAGCTGTCTGGATAATTATCCATCCATCGGAGAAATGCCAGCAGGCAGTTATTGATAGTAAAATATTAATAATCATCACAGCCATAAAGTGGGCAATTGCATAAAATTGTTCACTATAAATAAGTATCGCACATTTTAAAAAACGTGCAATATATTATTAGATATAAAGATTATTATTTATGCGTATATAAAAGAGGCCATTCTGTTAATAGCTGAACCAGTATACAATATCAAGCATGGTTAAAATAAAATATACCGCAGAAAGAACAATAACAATCATTTTTAATGTCGTGATCATAATCAATCACCGGGAGGCCCTGACAATTTCAAAAACAAGGCGTTCACCTTTTCTGTCTACCACCAGGGTCACCTTGGTTCCGGCTTTACCAAGGAGAAGATTATTATAGACATACTCATGAGTCATCCCTTTCCTGAGCGGGACATCATTAATCTGCACAATGACATCGTCAGCTTTAATTCCCGCATCAAATGCCGGCCCTTCATAAACACTATGGATAACATAAGGGGTTTCATCGCTGATTTTACCTTCACCGGTAGGGACCTCGATACCGAGACGTCCAAAGTTACTTTCTTTCAAACAGGAAATAAAAAGGGGAAGAGCCAGAATACAGACCAGGGTGATCAAAAAATTTCGTTTCATACCATACACCGGGACATGTGTTTTAATATACAGGATGTTCTATTATCCCTGATGAACGGGGACTTTTGCAAGCAGTTTTTATGCGCACCTTTTATTTCTGGTCGGATTGGTTCGCGTTGCTTTCACGGTCCTTCCGGGTTTCTTGTTCTTTATCGGTATCGCCGGCAGGCTTGTTCCCGGTTCTCTCGCCGAGAGTCTCAATTAATGGCGGGACATCCTCTTTCTCTTTTACTTCATCCTCAACTTTAACCTCGTCAATAAGCACATTGAGAAACGAATCCCTGGCAAGCCGCTGATAGTTATCCATAAGGTGAATTTTATACTGCTCATAATTAATGTTTCTGGATTGTGGGGCCTGCGCTGTTTCCTCTTTTACATTGCTCTGCCGAGAAATGAGAACATCAAAGGTTGAGAGGGCAAGCTTGTAGTTGAAGTCCTCGATATATTTTCTCATTATATCTTCTGCCTGGTCAAATTCATGATTCAGAAGATAGCGCGCTACTCTGACTTCATGACGGAATCTGACTCTTCGTGCGACTTTGTTATCAAATGTTCTCTGTTCCTTCTCAGTCTGATTCTGCTTATTTTCATTAAGTTCCTTTTCATAATCATCATAGGACTTTCCCAGCTCATCGATTATCCCCTTCTCATCAAGCCCGATAAAACGGCTGAAAAAACCCTTCTCCTTTTCATTTTCTTTTATCATCAGATCATTATAAATCTGAATTTTTATCTCATCGGTCTGGCTTTCGAAAAGCGCAAGAAATCCATATCGCTTGGCGCGCCGGGCCATCTTTATCGCTTCTTCATATTTGAACAGTTTATAGGAATGAAGCTTGGGATTCGATGCTTCCCCGACTGTATAATGCGTCCAGCTTACCGTCCTGTCCCGATATCCAAGAGTGAGATACAGGCGGGCCCGCGCGTTCTTTGACATTATTATTCCCGGGGCCAGCGAATCGAGAATAAACTTGGCTGCCTCGAGATAATGGTCCCGCAGCACATCCTCATAAAGTTTTACCATGTCACCCTGGCTGGCGTAAATTCTTTTGAAAGCGCGCCGGTAATCGGACTGAAGATAAGCGATCTCCCCGTTAAAATGCTTCTCATACGCGTTTTTTAATTCTTCTTTTTTATCATCAGCGAAATTCGTTACTGAAATATTTATGAAATTCACAAAATATCTGTTTTCTTTTAATATTCTTTCTGTTGTTGTCTGGTCTGAAAAGGCAAAGGCACCGGACGGGCAATACACTATGGCGGTGATGAATATAATTTTAACTATTGCAAAAGAAAGTTTTTTCATGGTCAACCGATCCTCTCTGTCTTTTCTCAGGGCTGCTGATCTGTAACAGTGAATTCGCCCGCAGCAACCTCGTTACCGTCGAGCAGCGCCCGGATCCTGTATCCCCCCTTAACGCTGAAGTATTCACGGGGTATATAAGAATTTATCCTGGGGAATGTCTTCTCTATCTCGTAAGTGATTTTCTTATAGGATGTATATTCTCCGTTATTTTTCTTTTCAATAATAAGTACAAAATCATCCGCATTCAACGGGGTTTTCTTATGTTTCAGGGAAAAATAGATTCTGTCTCCCGCGTTAATTGTTTCTATGCTGTCAGTATCATCAAAATCAGTGATCTCGGTATTTGAAAGGATGAAATCCGCCCTGTTCAATCCTGTTTTTAAAACATAAAATAATAAAAATCCGGCACCGATAAATCCGATGGCAATACCTATAATTACGGCCTTTTTCCTTAAATTCAATCCTCCCTTCAGGTCAGAAGATGAATTAGTGTTGTCATCATCTTCACCGATGCTTTGCGACTGAACATTGTTATTATCGTTTGCCGTACTCATTTTGCCCTCTGTTCCAATTAATAATAGATCACCGGACGTTTCACAGAAAAATATCACGTGTCAGATAAAATCATCGAGAACACAAAATGTACTATGATCACACTATATTTATCGTAATTAACTAAACTAAATCAATCATTTTTTCATTTTCATCTCATCGTATGAGGTGAATATTTTTGATTGACACATGAAAGTTTATTGTTAATACTATCACAACAACTATAAGGGTTGAATCCAAAAACAGTTGATTCTTTCAGTATAATTCCTATTCGTTGAACCGGGTGTTCATTTTAAGCATCATCAATCAGCGGATAAATGCAAACAGTATTGTGAAATAAGGGCCACAGGAAAAATCATGAATAACTCAGAGATGAAGGAATACTCGGAAGATAATATTATAATTATCAAAGGCCGTTTTAAATCAAGTTCAATGAACATCTTCGGTCAGTTCCTGATAATCTTCAACAATAAGAAACAATTCGAATCATATAATATTGTGGTATCAAGTTTCTCAGAAGCGTATGATCTGGAACCTCATCTTGGATGGGAAAAATTCGAGGAAAATATAATTAACCTCAAGTGGAAAGGCAATTTTAACGCCAGCATGACCAGTTCCCTGATGGACCAGTTTAAAAAGCTTATTGATGAACAAAAGGCCGTGGAACTGCTTTTTGATAATGCCTATAACTATGATTATGACAACATGGACATCACCCTTTATGATCTGATCAACCGGATCGTACATGATAAAAACCTCATTCTTGAAACCGGGATTCAGGAACTTTCCCAGGAAGATTTCATTAAAACAAAAGAAAACAGGGGAAAGGATAAAGACATCCCCGAAGACAATAAAGTCACCAATGAATTTGAATCACAGCTCGCCGAAGGATCCGTAATTCTGCCCATCAAAGCAATCGTCGCTCCTGTCAGAGGAAAGGCAATTTACGAATTGAAAATCGGCGATAAAATAATGGTTCGCATCCTCGCCAGCTCTGACAGGGCGAATTATTTTATTGATCTCCTTGGCCTCAGGGATGATACCCAGCGAGACGAAAAAAAAATAAAACCCACTCCTGCTGAAGTCATCGATATCAAAAAGGGGACGGGGAAAAGAGACCCGGTGGAAATCCTGGTTGAAATCGGCCCCGGCCTGTACGGCAAGCTCATAGAAGATGAACAGCAGATTCGGCTTAAAATGTATAATCCGGCTATTGATGGACCGGTAATAAAAAAAGACCTGGGACCATTTCCCGATACTATCGGCAGCAAGCAGGGAGACGCTCAGAAACCCAGCATATCCAAAGGATCTATTGTTTTACTCGTACTTTTCATGGTAATACTCACACTCTTTCTGGTGCTTATATTTTTAAGCTGGTGACAATCATATCCCTTATAAAACAACGGAAACACTCATGAAACACGATAAAGAATATACTCTCAAACTGGCTCACGAAAATAATGTCAAATTCATAAGATTATGGTTCACCGACATTCTCGGGTTCCTGAAGAGCTTTGCCATTACCATTGATGAGCTGGAAGATGCTATTGAAGAAGGCGTACGTTTTGACGGTTCGACCCTGCACGGGTTCATACGTTCGGACGAACGCGAAATGATCGCCATTCCCGATATATCCACGTTCCAGGTTCTACCATGGAGGCCGAAAGAAGATTCGGTTGCCCGCATGTTCTGCGATATATACCAGGTGGACATGACGCCTTACGAAGGCGATTCGCGCTATATTTTAAAACGCAACATGAAAATCGCTGCTGAAAAAGGCCTGACCTTTTATACAGGACCGGAGATAGAATTCTTTCTCTTTAAAAACTTTTCATCCCCGGAAACGCTGGACAGAGGCGGATATTTTGACCTGACTCCCCTTGATGTTGCGGCCGATTACCGGCGCCAGATGGTTCTGGTCCTTGAAAAGATGGGGATCGACGTTATTTCATCACATCATGAAGTTTCACACAGCCAGCACGAAATTGATCTCAGGCATGGTGACGCCCTCACCACCGCAGACAATATCATGAGCTTCAGGCTCATAACAAAAGAAATAGCGCAGTCAAACAATATATACGCTTCTTTCATGCCCAAGCCTCTCGCAGGCCAGAACGGGTCAGGCATGCATATTCACCAGTCACTGTTCAGGGAAGATGAAAATATCTTCTTTGACCCGAAAGCGGAAAACCATCTTTCTCCCGCAGGCAGATGCTATATAGCGGGATTATTGACCCACTGTAACGAATTTTTTGCGATAACCAATCAGTGGATAAATTCATATAAACGCCTTGTTCCCGGCTTTGAATCGCCGACACACGCCACCTGGAGTGACACCAATCAGACTGCCCTTGTAAGAATACCCCAGTGCCGGTCTGATAAAAGCGCCTCAATGAGGGTCGAGCTTCGCAATCCCGACCCGTCATGTAATCCTTATCTCGCATTTTCAGCAATACTGGCCGCCGGGCTTGCTGGCATTGACAACCAGTACAAGCTCCAGGAACCTACTAACGCCAATACGTCAAAACTTTCAAAAGAAGAACTCGCCACTCAAAAACTGAAAAGCCTTCCCACTCAACTGAACGAGGCTCTTGCTGCGTTTGAAAAAAGCGAACTGATGAAAAAAACCCTCGGAGAAATCATACACAAAAATTTCATAGAGAATAAACTTCTTGAACTCGAGCGGTATTACAGCTATATTACCGATTATGAAATCAATGAATACCTTCCCAAACTGTGACGGTCTTTATCCCGAAACGGCCTCTCACCTGCGCGTGGCATCACATTCAATCCGCATCTGGAGATTCAGGTAATGAAAATCGCTTTGATCGGATGCGGAAGAATCGGTTTCAAACTGGAATATGATCCGCTCAGGTACAAGCCGTGCACTCACTGGGGAGGGGCAACTGCCGCAGGCCTTGTAATCAGCCTGGCATGCGATATAAACCCGCAGAGGCTTAAAGAATTTTCATCCCTGACCGGGGTCCACGAAAAAAACTGTTATACTGATTACCGGCAACTACTGAAAAAAAACAAACCCGAAATGGTAATCATTGCCACCTGGACTGACAGTCACGCTCCGATAGCAATTAACGCGGCACATTCAGGAGCACGGGTGATCGTCCTTGAAAAGCCGGCAGCTTCCGGCCTCAATGACGCCGCAAAAATCATCACTGCATGTGAACAAAATGATACTTCTCTGCTCATCAATCATGAAAGGCGGTATGACAGCCGTTATATCAAACTGAAAAAAATTTTAAACGATGGCATTATCGGCGAGGTTAAAACCGTTCATGCATCGATGTTAACCGGGGGATACCGCGGCAAATCATCACCTTCCGAGGGAGGAGGGCCTCTCATGCATGACGGGACCCATATCATCGACATAATAAGGTTTCTCTTTGGTGAAATCGACTCAGTGCGGGGTTCGTTTCAAAGAGGCCAGAGAATTACGGGATATGAGGACCGGGCTGCCGCGTGGCTGAAAGTTGCGGGCGGCATCGATGTTTTTCTTGAGGCCGGAGGAAACAGGGAATACTTTATTTTCGAACTGCAGATATCCGGGACCAGGGGAAAAATCATAATCGGGAACGGCTACCAGAAACTTCTTTTAAAGAAAAAATCGCGCTTATATACCGGGTTTTACGATCTTGCAGAAAAGCCTTTTCCTCCATATAATAATAACAACTGTTTTACCGAGTTATACCGGCAGACAAAAAAACTTTTAAACAACAAAGAAACTGAAATTAGCTCGACCGGTATCGACGGCTACCGTGCTGTTGAAACCATTCACTCAATTTATTACTCCGCGCACCTTAACGGCAAGGAGATCCCGCTGCCCGTTAACAGAAATAAAATTAACCTGAAAAAAATTTTTTCCCTGGATTGAATGCTTTTGAAAAACGCTTTGACATTTTTGATAAATGTTCAATAATTCAGTTTATTCCTCATATTGGGCAGGTGTCCGGCATTTATTATGAAGAGATCAATCACAAGCATCAGACTTCCGCTCATTGATAATTTTACCAGAATCATAAAAAGCCTTGCTTCCAGGGGACGGGCAGTATATCAGCAGTATCTCATCCATCCCCTTACCACCTGGTCTAAGCTAACTCCCTATGAAAGCATCGAAAAACTGATAAGCATGCTCGATGAAGGAGAAAAGAAAGAGAGCAAAAAGCTTCCCCTTATATACAAGATGGCTCTGCTTAAATCAGTTTCACCCGAACAGCTTGACCTTTCGGTACCGGGGACTATCTCTATAAGGTTTCTGCGGTCAATGAAGGAAATCCCCCGTCTCACGAAATCTGACGAGGCTCTTGAATTCATCAACATCCTGAGCACCCCTTTTAAAGAATACTCTGAGCTCGAATTCAAACGGATGAATAAAAAATTTACCGATGAAATCACAACCGCAGAAACCGTACAGGTTGAAAAACTGATCAAAACCCATGAAGGAATGGAAGCGGACCGCGCAAGAATCAGCACCACCGCTGAGAATCATCTTGATCACATAAAAAAAATTGTCAGACACAGTAATGAAAACGAAATCAAAAGGGAGATGATATCCCACCTGTTGAAATATTCTTCACCGACTTATCCAGACATGCACACGCCCCTGTATGAAATAATGGATTCCCATGAAAAAAAATTCAAATTACTGAAAAAAGAAGTTATGGATTCCGCGGCCGTTATTATTTACCATGAAATTCTTAAAGCGATAAAAAACGGACAGCTGGGCAGAGCGGTTACGTTTATCGGCAAATACACGGTAATATTCAGGGGTAACCCGCAAACCCCCAATTTTGAGGAAGTCGACAGCTTTGAAAAAAAATTTTTTAAAATTATCGAAGAAAGAAATTTGTGGGAAAGGATATGAACCAGCTGGACGTCATTATTAAAAAACATGAAGGCGGTTCCGTTATCTGGCTTTCCGGCAAGCTGAATATTGAATCAGTGGAAATATTCGAAAAAAAAACATCTGAATGCGTTAAAAATGAAATCTCTGTGCTCTTCATTAATTTTTCAAAACTCATGTTCATCGATTCGTCAGGGGTCGGGGCCCTGATAAAATTCAACAACAGGGTAAAAATTCACAGCGGTAAAATTATTATCTACAATCTTTCCGAGCCGATAACAAAAATCTTCAAACGGGCATATCTTGACAGGTTCTTTACGGTCCAGACGATCGCACAACTGCGGGACAACTACCCCGGAATCGACTTTTAAACGAATCCTTCTTCGATCAGTTTCTTTTTAAAAATCAGGTCCCGCGCTTCAGTTTCATTTTCATCCCTAACCGAAAGCATCTTCTCGACATACTTCGCGAGGATATCAACCTCTATGTTCACCTCATCGCCGTTCTTCCAGTCTCCCGCTGTGGTCTTGTCAAGCGATTCCGGAATCAGATAAAGGCTGAAGCCCCGCTCATGCGCGGAAACAACGGTCAATGATATGCCGTCAACCGCGACAGAGCCCTTGCCGACGATATATTTACTCAGTTCGCGGCCACAGGAAACAGCATAAGACGATCCCCTCGAATCCCTGTCAACAGAAGAAACGATGCCTTTCCCGTCGACATGTCCCTGAACAATATGGCCGCCAAGCCTCGATTGAGGCGACAATGCCCTTTCCAGGTTTACCCTGGTCCCCTGCCGGAAGCGGCCGAGTGTCGTCACCGACAGAGTGACCCTTGAAGCGAATGCTGAAAAGAACCCGTCGCCGATATCCGTGACTGTCTGGCAGGCACCGTTTATTGAGATGGAATCACCTATCCGGGTTCCTTGAAGAACATCGGCGCATCTAATGTGAATAATTGCTCCATCGCCGCTCTTCCTGACTCCGGTCACTGAGCCAATTTCTTCGATGAGACCTGTAAACACGGCATACCTCACATCATCTCAAAATTATATGCTTCCCTGTAGCCATTGAAGAATATGTCATCCCCGATCATCACGGTCGATACATCGCGGACCATTAACGTGTCAGCCATAAAATCACTTCCCGCCCCCGCAATTGAAGGGATCCCCTTTCCGGCAATTCGCGGCGCTATAAAATATGTGAACTGGTCAATTTCACCGGCGTCAAGGAATGACCCGGCGAGCTTTCCTCCTCCCTCGAGCATGGCAAACATAATGCCCTTTTCGGAAAGCCAGCGAAGAAGAGATTTTATATAGCCTACCTGATCATCAGGTTCAATTGCAACAAGATTCAATTTTGAAAGAAATTTTTTTTCATCCCTTTCCCGCATGGTCTCAAGCCTGGATTTTTTTTCAAAAACAACGTAATTATCATCTGATAAAAAACTTGCACTGCTGTCCAGCGAATCAGGGATCCCTGCAAGTACCCGCAGGGGCTGCCGGCATGTTTCAATTTCCCTTTCAAGGAGTGAACGGATGAAAAAATTTTTCCTTCCCTGAATAGCAGCTTCAGGATCCGTGACAATCTTCCGCGCTGCATCATCAAAATCATCGAATCTCACCGTCAGTGACGGATTGTCAGCGGCAACCGTGTTTTTGCCGATAATGACCGCATCAACTTTCGCGCGAAGTTTGTGAACAATGAAGCGCGACGACGGGGATGATATCCACCGGGAATCCCCCTTCTCTGTGGCGATCCTCCCGTCCAGGGTAATAGCGCTTTTATGAAGGATGAAAGGGGTCTTTCGCAGGATGTTTTTCTTGAACGGCCGTATTAAATCTGCTGCCGCAGGTGCAAACTCATTCATGATAATCACATCCACGCCCGCTTCTTTAAGGCGCTTCACTCCCTTTCCGGCAACGAGCGGGTTCGGGTCAAGAATCGGCAGGTATACTCTTGTTATTCCACTTTTAATTATGGCCTCAGTGCACGGGGGTGTTTTCCCATAGTGATTGCATGGTTCAAGCGTGACATACATTTCAGCGCCGCCGAGGTCTTCACGTGCAGCGTTGATAGCCATTATTTCAGCATGGCTTGAACCATAGGGGCAGGTCCCCCCGGATGCGATCACCCTGCCCTCTTTAACGATCACCGCTCCGACCGCGGGATTAGGGGATGTTGTCCCCATCCTGTCGAAAGCAATTCCAAGGGCACGGTGCATTATCTCGCCGGTTTTCATGGTCTCATGGTATCCAGATATGATTGTTGTGTTTGTTCCTGTTTTAAACTTTTGTCAATAATATTTAGCTCACAAAACCGGCAGATCAAGTAAAGCAATAAAAAAAGGATCATTAAAAATGACCCTCTTAAAAAGGTATTCGGGTAATGAAAGGCCGTTCCCGCCTGATGAATTACCGTGCCCTGATCCGCTCCCAGGCAACAAGAACCGGGGAAGCGAGATAAACCGTTGAATACGTACCAATTACAATACCAAAAAGAAGAACCTGGGCAAAATCGTTTATTCCTTCGCCGCCGATCAGGTAAAGGGCCAAAACTGCGAAAAGAGTCGTTAAGGACGTGAGAAGGGTCCTTGACAGCGACTGCGTTATCGACTTATTGACAAGGTCAAGATAGTTCGTTTTTGTCTGCAGTTGAATATTTTCCCGTATGCGGTCGAATATGACTATGGTGTCATTCATCGAATAACCGAATATGGTAAGCAGCGCCGCGACGATTGGCACGCTGAATTCAATCCCGGTAAAGCCGCAGAACATGAAACAAAGGGTGATATCATGGACAATCGCCGCCATCGCGGCTATAGAATACTTGAACTCAAACCTGAAGGCGAGGTAGACCGCCATTAATATTATAGCAACAAAAAAAAGCTTAAGGGCGGATTTTTTCAAAAAATCACCGATCGCGGGACCGACATTTTCCACACTCAAAAATTCAACATTCTGAAATTTCTCAGCAAGGGTCCTTTTGATCTTTTCAGATTCGATTTCAGAGGTTTCCTTATCTGTTTTTAATTTCGTCGAGATGATGTATTCATATTTGTCATCAGCGCCGATCTGCTGGATCATGGGATTATAGTCTTTAAGCACTTCCCTTATCTTCCCTTCATCAATTCCTTTTGAAAATTTCCCGATGATCTTGACACCGCCGACGAAGTCGACCCCCATGTTGATCCCGCCTCGGTAAACGGTCATGGTCATGAACACAATAAAAAGCGTGAGGGAAAAACCTATGGCTATCCAGCGATACTTTAAAAAATCAATGGTACTTTTCAACACCGGACTCCTTATATACTCAATTTCTTAATCTTCTTGTTTAAAGAAATTACTTCATAGAAAAATCGCGTGATAAAAAGGGCGACGAACATACTCGAAAGAATACCGATAAAAAGCGTCACCGCGAATCCTTTTATCGGGCCGGTACCGTACTGTGACAGAATAAAGGCGGCGATCAGGGTTGTAAGGTTTGAGTCGAATATGGTCCAGAAAGCCCTTTCAAAGCCGTATACAATGGACATTCTCACCGATTTTCCATTACGAATTTCTTCCTTAATGCGCTCATATATAATAACATTAGCGTCAACAGCCATACCGACGGTCAAAATAAAACCGGCGATACCGGGCAGGGTAAGGGTAAATCCCATCCACGATAAAAGCGCCAGCATAAATATCGTATTGAGGACCAGGCCGAAATCTGCGATAATACCCGCGGCTTTATAATAAAGAATCATGAAAGCCATAACTCCGGCAAGGCCAAGGATAATAGCCTTGATTCCGGCTTCAATTGAATCCTGGCCCAGAGAAGGGCCTACGGTCCTCTCTTCGATGATTCGAAGGTCAACCGGCAGTGCCCCTTCCTTGATAATCCTGGCCAGGGTCTGCACCTCTTCCTGGGTGAAGTCGCCGTTGATCATTGCCTGGCCGCTGGTGATCTGCACATTAAGGCTCGGAGCGCTTCGAACTTTATCATCAATAACAATCGCAAGCCTTTTGCCGTGATTTTTCTGGCCGGTAACCTCGGCAAACTTGGTCGCACCTTCAGGAGTAGTGGTAAAGTGGACGGCAAGGCCGCCGTATTCATCCCTGCCGACCCAGGCTTTGTTAATATCATCGCCTGCGATGGAGACTTTCTTTTCAAGAATAATGGGATATGAAGGAACAATCTTTTTAGTATCTGCCTCTCTGACGTAATAATAGAGAACTTCGAGGGTATCGGGCAACTTTATTCCTGTTGAAATATCAGTTAAAAGATTTTCCAGGTCATCTTTTTCTTCAGGCAGGGACTTGCCTTTGTAGTTCTGCGGAAGCCATTCGGTAGCGAGCTTGGAATATCGGTCGTTAACGAGCCTGTATTCAACGCGGCCGGTGGTACCAATCGCTTTTTTAACACCGCGGGGGTCCTTGACACCCGGCATCTGTATCTCGATGGCTTCAGTACCCCTCGGACGAATTGAAGGTTCTGAAACGCCGAATTTATCGATCCTGTTTCTGAGAAGTTCCAGTGCCTGCTGAGTAATTTCATTTTTATCACTGTCCGAGAGGGGCTTGCCCATCTTCTTTTCGATCTTTTCAAAATTCGCCTGCAGGACAAGATGCATACCTCCCTGAAGGTCAAGACCGAGATTGATTTTCTTGGCAAGCAGATAATCCTCCGCCCAGTGCTTCAGAAAAACTGCATCCCTGACACCATCATAGGTCCTGACTTCGTTCATAATTGCATCAGTGAGGTTCTGACCCGATATGATAAGTGATGTGCCTTCTTTATCGATTTTATACGCATCAGCAGGAAAACGCTTTTCAAATTTCTGCATCAGTTCGGTGCCAGGATCAGAAAAAAAGCTGACCTGCATTCTCTTTTCACCAACAGTGGGGAGTATAAGGGCCACTGAAAAAACAATGATGAATAAAATGAATAAAAACTTATATATCATTCCTCTGGTCATTTAATTCCTCTGCTGAATAGAGATAAAATTATGTTCAACGCTTGGGATAGCTTCGCAAAACTTTTCTGCTTCCGCCCCGCGATCTCAACCGGTATAGTACAAAAATGATCACTATAAGCATAACAAGGGCAATCCGTGTCACCACATCACTGGTTTCCTTGCTCATTCCCATAATGCCGTCTTTACTTTCATCTGCAACATTGTCAGCCTCAGCTGTTTTAACGGCATCTCCTTCAACTGTCTCAACAGCCGCAGGCGGTTCTACGCTTTTAACGGAAACGAGACCGGGAATGCGTATGAATTTCAGTTCATCGTCATTGAGTTCTAGAAGTCCGGTTACACCTGTTGCTGTCTGCCTGACAGAAGGTTTTTGTGCAACAGGTTGTTCCTCTTTAGGCACATTGTTTTTAACCGTTGCCGGTGCGGGCGATGGTTTCTTCGGTTCCGCAGTTTCTTTTTCCCCGGCCTGGTTTTGAGAAACATCCTCAGTCTTTGTCGAAGTTTGGGAAGAAGTCGATTTTGAAGTATTATCGGCAGGCTGAACGTTTTCTGCAGCAGGCTGATCCGGATCAACAGCGGACTGCTCCTGCGGCATTAGAGAAGCAGCAGAAAAAAATATAAACGATAATACAAAAAAATATGTATATATCTTCCTGTTCATAGACAATCAGGAAACCTTGGCCTGTATTGAGCTTTTTGTGAATTCGACCTTTGTATTTCCGGATATTTTTAGAACGACAATATCCTGATCTTTAAAACTGTCAACAGTGCCGTATATTCCGCCGGCGGTAAGGACCTTATCACCCTGCTTAAGGGCGTCAATCATTCCTTTTCTTTCTTTCTCTTTTTTCTGCTGTGGTCGGATAAGGAGAAAATAAAATATTACGATCATTAAAGCGATCGGCACAAGGCTTAACAGTGAAGATCCTGATCCGGCAGCACCGCTGGCCTGGGCATAAGCAATTCCTGTCATGATAAACAGCTCCTGTAAAAAAATTAAATTCAATAATGATAATTTAAACTATTATGTCAACTTATAATCAGCGGATTACCCCTAAAAAATGATTTCCGCCAGATCAAAACCGTTCAATCGGCGCTAATAAGTACCGGTGTTCCGATAATGATAAACTGATCGAGCTTAACGAGATCAGTGTTATAAAGCCTGATACATCCGCTTGAAGATAAATGGCCGATTGAGGCTTCGTCTGCATTACCATGAATGGCGATTCCCGACCCGATTCCAGGGATTTTCCCATTAATCGGCTTAATAATGCCGTTTTTTACCGCCCTGTTGTACCTTTCAACATCCTCTTTAACCGGATAATTCAGCCTGAAAAAACGCGGGCCATAGGCATTGTAGCCCAGGTCAACATCGGGATGGCCGTATTTAGAATGGCCATCAGCGGCCTTAAAATAAGTACTGTTCATGTCTCTCAGCTTACTATATGCGGATGACTTTTTATCAGCATCCATACTTAAAATCTCGGTTATCCGGTATGTGCCTTCGGGAGTGCGGTTGTCCCCTGCGTGCATTTTCTGCCCGCCATCCGGGTTAAGGCCATAGGCTATTCGGAACACGGCAACCTTTATCATCTTCCGGTCATAAACTTCAAGCATGAAATTCTTTTTACTCACAAAGACGATATAATTGCCCTTGAACGATTCAAAGGCCTTTTGCATTTCGGCGGTTTTTGCAGAGCAGGATGTTAAGGCAGCGGCGCAGAGGCACAGGGCCACTGTGAAAATAATTGAATTTATACGTGCCAGGAATTTCATATTAATCCTATCGTGATACCGGATCTGACCGTGACTCAAGTCGTTCAAGTTCGCTGAGGACGTCCTCAGTCACATCATATTTCTTTTTGGCATAAATCACTTCATCACCGATATTGAAAATGAAATCAGCGCCGCTTGACTCTGCAATGTTCTTGACCGCGGCCTGGATTTTATTGAGTAGCTTGGCCTTGTGATTCTCCTCGTCAACAGCCAGCTCCTGCAGTTTTTGCCGATTACTTTTAATCCTCTGGTACAGTGTTTCTTTGTCCCCTTCCTCTTTCAGAAGAAGATTTTTATCGTCTTCAAGTGCGGTCTCAAGCTTGCTTCTTTTTTCATCCATCTGCTTTGCCTTTTCATCTTTGTTTAGAAGGAAAGCATAAACAGTCCGCAGGTTTATATAGCGTATCACTATCGCAGCACCGTCCCCCTTTTTGTCTTTGTTAACAGAGGAACAGGAACAGAAAATAATCGCCGCGAGTAAAATAGTGACGCTTTTTTTCACGGTTAAAATCTCATGTCTCCAATGCCGAATTGAAAGGTGAGGTCATTAAGGTGTTTGACCTTTGAACCTTCAAAGACAAATTTTCTTCCGAACCAGAACCTGAGCGGAAGCATGGGAATCTGAATTCTGAAACCAAACCCGTAGGAGTACTTAAAATATCTGAAGAACTCTTCAAAACTCATCTTGCCGATATAATCAAGGCGGTGCAGTTTCCCGTCAGCGAGGTCTTCATCAACAGTATCTTTCAACTCCTCGATGAGTTTATTTTCCCAGTAACGGTCTGACCACAGGGAGCCGGCGTCAAAAAATACTGCCATCCAGAGCATCTGCGGATGAAGGGGGATGCGCAGTTCCACGCCGAAGAGCATCTGGTGGTTCAACCCGATATAGCGCCATGAGTCGGGAAAATCATTGTCATAATACTCCCAGCCGCGAAGGGTTTCGGGGCCGCCGAGGAAAAGCCGGTCCTCAGATTCAAGCCAGGGATTGTTCACTGGATTTTGATGAACTTCTCCCAGCGGCCTGGTGATAAACGTCCCGCTCGCACGGATCTCTATGACCAGTTTGTGGTCTTTCAAAAATGGTATATGCACTTTCGGATGCGACAGGTACCACGCGAATTCCGGCGACCACTGAAGGAAATGGTCATCCCCGCCGAGCATTCTTCCTCCCGTGATGCCAAGGGTCAGGCCGATGCGCCCACCCGTGGTAGGATTAAGATAATTGTCCTTTGAATCACGGTAAATATAATATGACAGTGTCCTCTTCTCCTGGAATCCCAGTTTTGAACTCTTCCATATTGAGTCCGGGCAGTCACCTGAAGGGTTCAGGTAATTTTTAAAAGTATGTGACCAGGTCACGCCTGCGGCAAAATAATAGAGAAAACGGTATGCAAGCCCCAGTGAGTACCCGATTGACTGCTTTTCATAAGTCGCGTTGGAAGAACCATTAAAAAGGTCCCCGGTCTCAAAAGTATACAGGCTGTAAAAAATCGATGCGGAAAAACCTACCGGCCACCCGAAGAGCCATCGCTCATAAAAGGAAAGAGTAACCGATGTTTTGAGCGGCCCGTATTCAAACTTGACCCCGACCTGCTGCCCGTTGCCGAGGAGATTTTTTTCACCGACATCGGCAAAAATCGAAAAACCGGAAGTAGTTCCATAGCCTCCTCCAAGGGATATGGTCCCTGTTGGCTGCTCTTCAACATCAATTATGAGGTTCATGTACCCTTCCCTGCTTCCGGGCCGTACATCAATATTGACCTCTTTAAAGAATCCCAGGTTATAAACTTTTTCCCTTGTCAGCTGGACTTTTCTTGAGTCAAAGAGATCGCCTTCCTTGAGCAAGACCTCCCTTCTAATGACTTTATCCTTTGTCTTTGAATTACCTTTTATTATGATAGTGTCAATGTATGCCTGGGTCCCTTCATCAATGGTAAAATCAATCTTAACGAATTTCCTTTTTTGTTTTGCTCCATCAACATCGATCTCTCGCTCAATTACGGTCCGTTCCGGAATTACCCTGGCAAAGATATACCCCTTGGTGGAATACTTAAAGCTTATCATCTGCCGGTCTTTCATGAACTTGGTGTCATTGAATATTTCACCTTTTTTCTTTAATTCAAACTCCTCAAAAAAATCTTTCGCTTTAAAGACCGTCTCCTCTTTTTCTCCATGAATGGTCATGGAATAGCCTTCAAAGTAATACTTTTCGCCTTCGGAAATTTTAATCGTAATGAATATTCCCCGTTCTTCCTTCTTCTCTGGATTAATCCACTGGTTTTCTACCGTGTCCTGAACGATCTGGACATCGAGATATCCCTTTTCGCGATAATAAGCAAGGATTTTTCCTTTGTCCTCCTCATATACATCTTCTTTAAAATCACCATCAGCAAAAAGACCGTCCTCTTTGGTATCCATCAGGCTGGTGAGTACTTTCGAATAAACATTTATCGCGCCAAGAACTGATATTTTATGAACCTTGATCTCTTCACCCTCATCAATGACGAAAATTACATCGACCGTGTTTTCTTTATTATCAACTTCCTTCACTTCATAGGTGATTACCGCATTGAAGAGCCCTTCTGAATCATATTTTTCCTTCAGCAATTCAACGCTTTTTTCCAGATAATCCTTTCTCAGCGGATCACCTTCCTTCATTAAAACAACAGATGCAAGATCCGATTCCATTACTTCATCAGACCCTTTAAAAATAACTTCTTTGATCTGGGGACGTTCTTCACAGGTAAAACGGAGTTCTACGCCATCCTCATATTCTTGTATATCCACAACAACACTTTTAAAGTTTCCTTTTTTAAATATTTCTTTAATATCTCTCTGGACTTCTATGGATTTCAGTGGATAACCCACTGTTGTGGTCATTATTTCATTTAAATCTTCCTTGTTGATGTTGATCAGGCCGGCGAAAGAAATTTTTCTGACTGTTTTATTTTCATATTTTGAGGGCTGAGAGAATGACCCATGAAAGACTAATACCGTACAAACCGTTACAACTGATATGATCGCTTTTTTCATTCGCCTATCCTGTAATGATGGGGATTTGACCCTCAAGTTAATGGCATAAAGATGTTTCTATTCGAATTACTCATCCATTCTGACGCGTAATCCCATGTATTACGATTTTCCCCATCGGAGAAAGTAAAAAATCTCTGATTATAATGCCTGCATCTGATTCATTATTTTTAATTCTTCGACCCTTTATATTGAAGCTGGCCGAATGTCAAGAAAATATACATATCACCCGCCCGATGATCTGGAAAGGCGGAACCTATAACGGGTGTAAGTTAATGTTTATTATTGGGTAGTGGATAGTACAAATTGCGGGATTCCTGCCCGGTTCAGGTTATCCATTACTTTTATAATAGTCTGATAATCAGCTCGTTTATCACCTCTGATTATAACGTATTTACCCTCAAGATTATTTTTTCGTTTCAAAAATTCCTGTAAAAGATCATTTTCATTAAATTGAACATCATCGATGTAAACAGTATTCTTTTCGTCAACAGTGATGATCATACTGTTCTTTTTGACTTCACCGCTCTGAACCGCCTTTGGCAGATGCACTGTTATTGATGATTCCGATCCAAGGCTCGATGTTACCATAAAAAAAGCAACCAGTAAAAAAACAAGGTCGATCAGTGAAGTTATATCAATAACCGCACGGTGTTTCAGCCTGGAATTGAATTTCATCGCCACGACTATACCTCTACCGCGACTGATCATTCATTATATTCGATATATACTCCACTTCCCTCACAAAGCGTTCAACCTGAGAAACCATATAATTATAAAAAATAACTGCCGGAATAGCCACGAGCAGGCCGAGCGCAGTAGTCACCAGGGCTTCGGTTATACCCTGGGCAAGGAGGTCACGGGCGGACGGGCCGAACTTTGACAGGCTGCTGAACGACTTCATCATCCCGGTTACCGTACCAAGAAGGCCGAGCATGGGCGCAACCGTGGCTATCGTTGAGACAAGCCCGCCGAATTTTTCTATTGAGCGGATTGATTTTTCAGAAAGGTCCCTGAGTACTATTTCCTTGTCCTCGTCCTCGTCCCAGCGCTGAAGAAATAGGAATATCATACTGCAGATAGGGCCGTCATTTCGGCCGCATAAAGACTGGGCATCATAAATCTTTTTCTGCCTGATCTTTTCGGTTATGCTCGCCATGAGCAGACGATAATCAATATTAATCTTCTTGTAAAAAATCATCCTTTCGATGAAAACTGCCAGAAGCAGCACCGAGCATAATATTATAGGCAGTATCATGACCCAGGTGGGTATTGAATCAAATATTCCGACAAAAAGCTGATTGGTCATGGTGATTCACGCATCCTCATATAACAATTTTAAGTCCGGCGAGAAAAATAATCCCCGGTTCGGGATATCCTTCCCGGTAACTGAAGGACAGATCGTACAGGTTGTCTATTTTTGCAAATAAAGAGAAAGTTTCAAGTATTTTTACCCGCGTTTCAAAAGTGCCCCAGATAACCCAGTCGAGCTGGTCTTCGTTATAGGGATCAACGTACCGGCGGCTCTGGTACTGGTTTCCCCAGTCAAGGTCGACCCATTTTGAGGTAAACCCGATAAGCATGCCAGCGGTGTGATCAGGCCTGAACGTAATGTTACGCCTGGCGTAAAACTTCTGATACGTGTAATTGAAATTCAGCTTAAAGCCGGTTACAGAAAGGGCGAAATCAAAGGTCAAATCAGACTTCAGCGTAAGAAACATTGCGTGGATGCTCTGGGCACTGAGAAGGTTTTCCGGAAGTGAATAATAATTATAAAAGGATGATGTGTCTTCAAAATCAAAAACAGTCTTGAATTTAAGCATTTTCAAATAAAAAGCCTTCTCACTTGAAAATTTAAAATCAAAGGATGATTTAAAATTGACGTGATGGGCCTTCCCCGGCCTCAGGTGATAATCGGGATCAATGAACTTCTTTTCAAAATAAACTTCTTCCGGTTTAAACGGAACAAGGTCATAAACATAGGAAAGCTCCAGGGATGTATATTTAATACCTGAAGAAGAAAAATTTATCTTTCCGGACGGGAAATGCCCTCCATCATAATTCCAGATGTAAATCACTCCCGGTTCAATTTTAAGATATTCAATAAGTTTAAAACCCCAGTTGAATTCTGTTGATAGATATACATCATAGGGAGCGGTTGAGTAGTTATAATAAAAGACTGCTGCATCGAGGCGAAACTTATTGGCAGCAGACCAGATGTATTCCCACCCTACTTCAGCGTTGAGCTCATAGAAATCACTTTTATCGACATCAGATGACTGTGCCGAAACAAGACGGTGAACATACTGGCCGCCCCCGGCATTAAAATCCCATCGGGACGGGGTTGGCTTGTATTCATTTTTTAAACTGACCAGTACTTTATCGGTTTCTTCCCTGCTGAAATAGGTGTTCCTGAACATCCCGTGAGATTCATTCTGGACTTCCAACTGCGGGATCAATTTCCATGTTTCGATCAGGTCAATGATTCCGGTAAAACCGATTTCCCCTTCATAATAACTCGAATTCTGATACCCGAAGTCATTTGATCTGACGAGGCCGGCGTTGAGCTGATATGAAAATCTTTTAAAATCCTGCGCGAGATAAAAGGATGTCAGCACATTATTATACAGGCCATAAAGAATCGTTCCGTCAATGTTTACGTTAAAAAACTTCTTTTTAATGATCTGTTTATAGTCATCTGGAGTGAGGCCCTGCTCGGTTATTCCGGGTTTAACTTCATTTGCCAGCCCCTCATCAGCGGTGCTTTTATTTTCTCTTTCTCCTGTCGTGGTAATGGGGGCCTGCTCTGCAAAAGACCCATTATAACCTGTTAAAAAGAAATTAAAAATGAAAATTAACAGAAATAACGTGAAGGAAAATATTTTTCGATTAAACATATGTTTTTTCTTCAAGTATGATGATATGCGACACGTAAAATTTCATCTTCAGTATATATGGAGAGGAATCAAGTACAAAAATGAATCAGAAAAAAAAATATAGGGAGTACGTTTTATCCTTATATATGGGTCTGAGCATGTTCCTTTTCAGGAGTTATCTCTTTTAACCGCATGCCCGCATCTTCTGCACCGGTAAAATTCCTGGGGAACCCCGCAATCGAGATGAACCATAAGAGTAAAGCCGCAGGAGCAACGATACGTGTATGATTTAATATGATATTCTTTCATAGACATATTCCATGATACTGAGTTATATGTCTATTATCGACAGAATAAACATCTGGGCGCATAAAAAAAGGGCTTCACAGAGAAGCCCTTTTCATGACGTTCTGATACAATCTATTTCAATTCATTTGCCTTATCTGTTTTTTCCCAGACAAAACCCTGGTCTTCTCTTCCAAAATGGCCATAATTTGTAGTTGCACGAAAGATTGGCCTGAACAAATCAAGAGTCCTGATTATTCCAGCGGGTTTCATGTCAAAAACCTTTCGCACTCGTTTCGCAATTTCCTCATCGGAAATAGTTCCGGTTCCAAAACTGTCCACCATGACTGAAACCGGATCAGCAACACCGATTGCATAGGCAAGCTGTACTTCGCATCGATAAGCAAGGCCGGCTGCGACCACATTTTTTGCAATATAGCGTGCCATGTATGCGGCAGATCGGTCAACCTTTGAGGGGTCCTTCCCGGAAAATGCACCGCCTCCATGCCTGCCCATACCGCCATAAGTATCAACGATAATCTTCCTGCCGGTCAGGCCGGTATCGCCATGAGGACCACCGACAACAAAACGGCCGGTAGGATTAACATATATTTTCGTTTCTGAATCAATAAAGCCTGCCGGGATCACTTTGGTAATTACCAGATCATACATCGCTTCATATATATTCTTGAGTTCCACGTCAGGTGAATGCTGTGTAGAAATAACGACTGCTTCGATTCTCTTTGGTTTGCCATCTTTATACTCAACAGTAACCTGAGATTTTGAATCAGGCCGCACAAAAGGAACATCGCCGCTTCTTCTGACATCAGCGAGGCGTTTAACCAGTTTATGCGCAAGGGAAATCGGCATGGGCATAAGCTCCGGTGTCTCATTAACCGCGTAACCGAACATCATCCCCTGGTCGCCCGCACCCTGTTCTTCATATAATCCCTGACCTTCAGTTACCCCCTGGGAAATATCAGGTGATTGTGAATGAACGTAAATTTCAACATTACAGGAACTGCCGTCAAAACCTATTTCAGGATCGTTGTATCCGATATCGTTAGCGACCATCCGTGCTACTTTTTCGTAATCAACGGAGACACCTGATGTGATCTCGCCTGAAAGCACTATCCTGTTGGTTGTGGTAAGGGTTTCCAGCGCAACACGCGATTTTTTATCACCCTTGATATGCTCATCAAGTACTGCATCAGAAATCTGGTCACACACTTTGTCAGGATGACCTTCTGAAACGGATTCTGAAGTAAAAATATAATCATTTAACGCCATTCCCTTTCTCCTTTATCAATAATTATTTCCAATGGATGCATTCAGCGGGACAGTTATCAATGACGTCCTGAATGGCGCTCTCATCAGCGCCTTTACTGTCATGTACATAACTGATGCCGTCATTGTTAATCCTGAATACTTTCGGAAGCCTGTCAGCGCAGAGCTCACAACCCGTGCATTCAGCAGCATCCACATATAAATCACGTGCCATGGCGATACCTACACAATAAAAGAGTTAACCTATTTTTCAGCTGGCTTTTCAGTATCTGCCGGCTCTTTTGTTTGGGGAGCTACATCACGGATGACACCTTCTTTTTCTTCATCAGACTGCAGAACCTTCTTCTCCAGAGACGATGATACCTGCGAATCAAGGACCGCCAGGCCGAGAGCCCCGACAAAAAAAAGAGCAACCATAACAGAAGTTACTTTTGTGATGACATCCGCTGTGGAAGAACCAAAGGCAGACTGGCTGGAACCGCCGAGAATTCCCATTCCGGCGCTTTTATCCGACTGTAGTAAAACAATGATTACCAGAAAAACACAGAGAATAACAAAAAGTACCGTTGATATAGACAGTAAAATGCTCATCTCACCCTCAATATTACCTCAAATTATGGCAGGAAACAGGCACACCTACACTACACAACCCGTATTATATTATACGTTTATAATGTCAAGAAAAGATTCTGCTTTCAGACTTGCGCCGCCAACCAGGACCCCGTCAATATTTTCCATGGCATAAAGGCCCGCGATATTATCCGGTTTGACAGAACCGCCGTATAAAAGGGGAACATTCTCTGCAACGGTGTTATCGTACAGTGAAACCAGGACATCTCTGATAAAAGAATGAACTTCTTCGGCGATTTCAGGTGTGGCTACTTTTCCGGTACCTATCGCCCAAACCGGTTCATATGCAATAATGGTTTTAGACAATAAGTCCCGGGATATCCCTTCAAGCGCCTTAACTACCTGACGCTTGACAACTTGATTGGTTATTCCCTTTTCACGTTCATCGAGAAGTTCTCCCACACAGATCACCGGTTCAAGGCCGTGTGTAAAAGCGGCTTTAACCTTTTTATTTACATCATCATCCGTTTCACCGAAGACATGCCTTCTTTCAGAATGGCCAATAAGGATATACCGGCATCCGCTGTCTTTAACCATCAGAGGTGATATTTCGCCGGTGAAGGCGCCTTCATCCTCATAATACATGTTTTGCGCACCGACTGAGACCAATGACCCTTTACAGGTGCTTGACAGTTCCCTCAGGTAGAGGGATGGAGGAAATATGATAACCTCACGGCCACTTTTTTTAAGGGATTCAGTACCCTTGACTAAATCACTGGCAAGACTGACAGCCTGATCGCCGGTTTTGTACATCTTCCAGTTCCCGGCAAATATTTCTCTTTTTCCCATAGCAACCTCGAATGTAAACCCGACCCTGAATTGAGATAGTGCCGCCAGAGCCGGGAATTACAGTGTTATTTCATTATATATTGAATGAGATCAACAACCCTGACCGAATAACCCCATTCATTATCATACCAGCTTAAAACTTTAATAAAATCGCCGCCCACAACAGTTGTGGAATCAGCGTCAAAAATCGATGAGTGGTCATTTCTGACAAAATCAATGGAAACAAGCGGTTCATCGCAATACTGAAGTATCCCCTTCATTTTTCCTTCCGAGGCCTTTTTAATGGCCGCATTAATTTCTTCGGCAGTCACCTGCTTCTTTACGATACAACAGAAGTCAACCAGTGAAACATCCGGTGTCGGAACCCGAACCGCCATCCCGTCAAGTTTTCCCTTCAATTCAGGGATAACCAGGGTTACCGCTTTCGCAGCACCGGTTGTCGTGGGGATCATTGACAGTGCCGCTGCACGCGCCCTTCTTAAATCAGAATGAGGAAGATCCAGTATTCTCTGATCATTGGTGTATGAATGGACCGTTGTCATAAGGCCTTTTTCAACACCGAACTCGTCATTGAGCACCTTTACTACCGGTGCAAGACAGTTGGTGGTACATGACGCGTTAGAAATAACAGTATGCTCGTCTTTAATGTACTTTTCTTCATTAACACCCATTACCATGGTGATATCTTCATTTTTCCCGGGAGCCGAAATAATGACCTTTTTTGCTCCCGCTTCCACGTGCGCCATTGCTTTCGCTTTGTCCCTGAAAATACCTGTTGATTCGACCACCACATCAACGCCGTCATTTTTCCAGGGAATCTGTTTCGGATCTTTTTCAGAATGTATTTTTATTTCCTTGCCGTTAACGATAATTGAATTTTCTTTGCTTGAAATCTCCCCCTGAAAAATTCCGAAAACCGAATCATATTTCAGCAGATGCGCCAGGGTTTTCGCATCCGTTAAATCGTTGATAGCGGCAATTTTAATGTCTCCATATTTTTCCGGTTTACTGAAAATTGCCCTGAGAACATTTCTGCCAATCCGCCCGAAACCATTGATCCCAATCGTGATTCCCATGTTATCCCCCTTAAAATTCTTTAATAGAATATTTTATTTTTTAATTGAGTCACATAATTGGATTCTTGAGTGTCATATAACCTGTGCTTTTACCGCTCCAGCCATAATGCAGTAACGATACCGACATTATCCGATGAAACACAGTAAAATCAAATAACTTTCAGTGATAGATTAATCTAAAAAAGGCCATTTGTCAAGCAAATCATCCTTGATTACTGCAAGACGACCTGCTCAGGGCACACCCTGACTAAAAATTCTTTCAGTGCGTTATTAAAAATTTCTTTATGATCAAAATGGGGAATATGACCTTCCAGGTTGAATTCAACATACTGTGAGTTTTTGATTCTGTTTTGAAGAAATGACGTGATATGGGTAGGAACAACCCTGTCCCCTTTATTGGCGATAATTAAAACCGGGACATCTATCTCCTTTAAAACCTGCGAATAGTCCATCTCCTGACAGATTTTCAAATCATTACGGACGATTTCTTTCTCCCGTTGCCCGAATGAAGGCTTTGCAAAACTTGCCAGCAGCCCGGCATTTTGACTGAATGTCGCATTAACAAAATAATCAATAAAGAAATCGACATCCCTCTCCAGCATTTCAAAAAGCTCCTTTGCTACGGGAAGGACTGCGCCGGTGGAAATGAGAACCAGCGCACGAATACTATTTTTAATCTCCGGATAAATATCAAAACAGACAGCACCGCCCATGGAATGACCGATAAGTATACAGTCAGTTACTGATTCATTGTTTAAAACATCCCCGATAGAAGCAGCATAGTCCTCTACTGCAGGCAGCGAATTCCATGTCGATTTCCCGTGTCCGGGAAGGTCAACTGCCATAACATGATATTTCTGCCCGAAAAACCTCAACTGATTGTGAAAGAGCTTCGAGTCTCCTCCAAGCCCGTGAACGAACATCAGAGCTGGCGTTGAACTGTTCTGATTGCAGCGGTATGCAAGAATGCCCCTGGTGCTTTGTATTTCTTTTATAATAATCCGCATTACTTTCAATGACCTCTATAATTTAAGCGAGTATAAACCATTTTATAAATTTATAGGTAAAAAAAATAATATTAGTTTCACACCGCTATTATACAACTATAGCATCTATTCTTTTGGATATCGGGCCATATGCCGCTCATGCTGAAGTAATTATTGTATCGAAAAACCGGACATAATCGAAGAGATCGGAGGAGCCTTCAAGAGCTTATACGATCAAACAATATCCACTGAAAGCTCCTGCTCAAACCTCACCTGAAGATATAACATTATTCACCGGCACATCTGAAACTACAGATAATATTGAAGATATGAAAATCTGTTTATTAGGATTAGAGCTGAATATTGTGTATTACTATTAATAGACATGCCTGACGTATTCAGGCATGTCTATTAATAATTCTCAATGGTCTTCCATCATGCTTGTTGCAGGAGGATAAATGCCTTTTTTTCTTCTATAAACGGCGATTCCAAAACGTACACAACCGAATATACAGATAAAACCAATGATCAATGCAGCAATATAAATAGTATGATGCACCAGAACATGATATTCAACAATCCAGTTCGAAATAGCAAGATCCATTGCCATAGGATACACCCCTTTATATGAATTAGTTCATTTAATATTTATAAAAATAAAACCGTAAATTCTGTCAATATTAAATTATCCGGATGGCATTTTTATTCAAATTTCTTAATTCCCAGCTCTTTTCCAAATAATGCCGGTATTCCCTGCTCGTTAACGTGTACTATAATGTACAGTTGTTCTTTTGCCCGGGTTAAAGCAACATAAAATAATCTCCGTTCCTCTTCAAGATCAGACAATCTGTCAGGAATGACCAGGTCTGAGACTCCGGAAATAATTACAAAGTCGAATTCAAGCCCTTTTGCAGCATGCATTGTCAAAAAATCCGGAGATTTCATGCGTCTCAGCTCATATTCTTTCTTTAAATGATTCACCTGTGCATTATTGCGCGCAAGGACTGCGATAGTTCCTTTATGGTATAAGGTGCTCATAAGAGTGTTTATAATTTCACGTTCTTCTGAACTGTTGTTCACACCAAAAAATTTCACAATGCCCCCGGCCCCTTTCCATGACACCAGCTTTTTTCGGGACCTGAATCTGTTTCTGCTGATAAATTTTGATGATAATGTGACAATTTCCTTTCGTGAACGGTAGTTAACGCGGAGTTTGTGTATCACGGCATCTGGAAAATATTTATGTATATCAAGCATATATCCGACTTTCGCGTTCCTGAATCCATAAATCGACTGCCAGTCATCACCGACGATGAAAAGGTTACCGCCAGAATCAGGAAGCAGCAACTTAATGAGTTCAAAATTATTGTCAGCCGTGTCTTGAAATTCATCAACAAGGATATATGTATAACGCTGGCTGATTTTTTGGCGAAAAACCGGATCTATTTGCAAGCGATCAATGACCATAGTGATCATCTCTTCATATTCAATGAAATTATTTTCTACTTTATATTTTCCATATTCTGAAAGAACCTCTTCTGCAATGGAATCTATTCCGAGAATCTCAAGCTTTTTGAGAATGCGCTTATCAAGCTTTGTATAATGATGCAATATCTCAATGGCAACCGCAGCAGGCATTCCCTTAAAAACACGAAGATTCGGGTACACGAACTGTGAAAAAAAATCAAATTTCATCTGGTCCGTAACGAGCGATGGCCTCCGCCTGAACCCGGTACAGTGAAAAAAACTGTCACTGAATTCATTCAGTAATGAAAAACAAAAAGAATGGAACGTCCATGCGGGGATGAACATCCCTTCACCCAGAACCACGGCAAGCCTTTCTTGTAGTTCGTTTGCAGCTTTTCTGCTGAATGTCAGAAGAAGAATTGTGGACGGATGAACCTGTTCATAGGTAAGGATGCTTTTTATTTTTTCAAGCAAAACAGTCGTTTTCCCTGTTCCTGCACCGGCGATAACCATATTGATCCCGCCAGTTGAACGTGATGCATTATACTGTTCCTGATTGAGCATGATAGATACTTTGCTGCCTGATTGTAGTATTACGAACGGGAGGGATGAAAAATAAAAAATTCTGATCAATAATTATATTTTACGAATAAAATCAATGAGCATGCCCTTAACCTCGATTTTATCCTGAAATTCATTATATGATCGAATGTATCTGATCAGAAGTTTTTTCAGATGATCATCCGTAAAAGAAACTCCGATACGCTTATCCTCAGATGCCCGGCCAGGGATATCTTGAGGAATTTCCTTCTGATCGTGCTCTTTGTTGAAAAGGTTTTGTTCTGCTTCCATGACTTTCTCCAAATGAACAGCAAATAGAATCTTTACTTATACTATCGGAAACGGGGCTGAAGAATATCACGGGGAAAATGAAGAAAGGGGGATTTAGTTCATGAGATGTATCGAAAATTCGTTTTACTGATTACAAGATTGGCGTGCCTTTTCAATCCATGCGGAATCTTTCCTGCGTTCCATCAGGGAATAAATACATCCGCAATAATTCTGACGGTAAAAACCATGTGTTTTCGAAAGTTCCAGCGAACGCTTGAACCCATTATTTTTTTTAAAGTCGGAAACAACAAACTCAATGCCGTATTTTTTTTCAAGTTCAACACCTATTTTATTAATAACAGCAGCATCTTTATGGGGGCTGATGGTTAAAACGGTCGTAACAGCATCAAAGCCATCAGAAACAGCTTTCTTAAAAGTCTCCTCCAGACGAAACCGGTAACAGGCATGGCACCGGACTGACCGTTCGCCTAAAAAACGATAGTCCTTTACCGCGCCTACCCATTTTTTTAGATCATACGAGCCCTCAAGCAGCGGAACGGATACCTTTTCACAATAATTAATAAGCTCGTCACGTCTGCGTTTATACTCATTGACGGGTGAAATGTTGGGATTGTAATAATAAGCAGCTACCCTGAATGTTGATTCAAGAAATTCAAAAACTGCGCTCCCGCAGGGAGCGCAGCATGTATGCACGAGTATTGATTTCAATAATAAAAGGTTCTCTACTTTAAATATCTCTGCATGAAGGAAGCAACCGTTGCTTCTTGAGCAGGGTTTACTTTACTGTCGAGCCATATAAGGAGGCGTCTGCGTATGGTGTTTTCCCGACAATACTCATGATGAAGCACGAAACGGGTTACATCAAATTTCACTGCTTCAAAAATTTTCTCAGCCAGGCATAAATTTGCAGGATCAGAACCTATTGTTTCAGCGATTTTCACAATAATATCATGTTTATCGATTTCACGCAGTTCATCAAGGCAACGGACATCAAAAACAGAATTACAGAGATGAACATCCTCTCTCCGTTCAACGAAACAGTCCCCATTACCTCTTTTCATTTTGCTCCTCCAAAATTTTTTGTATTGATTTATAAGGGACATGCCAATTAATTACTAAAAGCTTACGTACTAGACATAAGCTCAAAATTAAACAAATTTAAATATATTGATTATTACCTATAGTTTATAGAAATTAAATAACAACGTCAACTATCGAGGGAATATTTTTTAAACAGAGGTGTGTTTTATTATGCTGATGTATAAATCAGGTATTTACTCAATCTCTTCTATATATAAAGCAATAATAAAGAGATATCCAGGTTACATTATTTTAAAAACAATGACAATAACGTCAGAGTTCGGCGATGAAATTCCCATAAAAGTTTCATAGTCTTTTTTAATCAGGTCTGCGATCTCTGACGGATGACGGATCCTGTTCCCGCTGACAATGCCCCTGAGCCTGAGCAGGGAATATTCTTCCGATTTTTGATTCTTGGAGCTTATAAGGGTTTTTGAATATAGTATCCCGATATCCCCTTTCAACATATTTGTTCGCCCAATACCATAACTCGTTGTAACATCATAACCAAGCGGGATACCCTCGGTATCAAGCGTATCAAAATTATTCTTTTCGACCCTGAAAACCTCAAGCGCAGGAAAACCCGCATTAGTGTACATGAGTTTCATGGTTTTAATGTCATAATATAAATAATACCCCGTGATCAGTCCTCCTTTCCCGCGGGTATATTCAAAAACCACTTTATTCAGTTTCTGCATTACGCTGTAGGTTGATGGCGCTTCATTAAGGCATGACTGAAAAGCAGACCGTAAAATAACAGAATAGAGAGAGCTGGCCACGCCCACACCAGATATGTCGGTAGCAATCAATCCCACTCCCTGGTTGCCTGGTCTGATGAAATCAAAATAATCGGTGCCTTCCTCATATTTAGGGATAATAAAAGCACCGAAGGTGATGCTTTTAAGATTGGGAAGCGCAGAAGGGATTGAATTAGCGAGTATTGTATTGGACATGTCCAGAGTTCGTGCGACAAACTGTTCTTTCATTGCTTTTTTATAGGTTAACGCTGTTGAAATAAAATCATTGCTCTTACTCTGAAAATAACTCAACTTTTCCAGTTCATTGGGCTGAAAGCCTGCAAGAGTTTCTTTTTCCCCGAGACAGAGTAGACCAAGAACCCTTCTCTCATGATAAACAGGAAGGACAAGCTGGATGTTGTATTGAGTATAAAAAGAAAGAATTTCATCCCTTATTTTTATGTCACCGAAAGATTTATCATCAGTATATAATCTATTCAGATAGAGATAATCCTGGTTCCTGACAAACCATCGAATAAGCGATGACGACCGTTCAACAGGTTGAAGTTCAAAAAATTCATTTTCGCCTTTATAGTAGAGCATCTCATATTTTCTGGTCTCATCATTAATCATTATAAAAAAAGCATGTTTTAAAAAAAGCCCATCCCTTAACAGGTCTACCGTCTGCTCAACAACACGCTGCAGCTCTTTGACATCCTCAATATTTCGAATAAAATCATCCACAATGTTTTCAAAAGCATACTGTTTTCTTCTGAATGCTTTATCAATGATCGGCTGGATGTAATAAGAATAAAGAATGAAAGTAATAACAATGATCACCGCAGATATAAAAAACGGAAAATCTTTAAAAGCACCCAACCGGTTTCCCGAAACGTGGATGATACCAAAGATAGGGAGGATTATGGCCATAGAGATGATGATATACATGGTTGTTTTATGTATAGCGGTTCTTATATCCATAAGGTTGTACGCGATTACGCTGTAGAACATGGAAAATGTGAAAAAGAATGATGCTATTGAAGGCCCAATGACATAGAATCGCGAATAACCAAAAAATAATGGAAGAATTATTGAACATACTGCTGCAAAAATGACCGCAAGAGATCCTCCGACAAAGAGGTATCTCATCTGTAATTTATATATCTCAACCTTTTCCCTGAGATATTTAATGATAAAATTAATAGTACCGGCAAGTAGATAGAGGATGACAACTGCTGCATAAACTCTATAGAAAAACTTAAAATCCCTGACAATGAGCCCTTCCCTGAAATAAGCTGCGGAAATTGTCAAATCGGTAAATCCGGCAAGAGCCCCAATTGCAAAACCGGGTAAAACAATCAGCAGAGTGAGATAAAAAGGCAGGTCTTTTTCACGTTTTGGGAATATAAGCGACATGGGGAATACCATGGTAAAAAAAACTGCTGTTGACAACTGTGTAATCCTGTTCGTCCTGGTTAAATCAATTGAATCCGGGAATGCATAGCTGATAAACATTGTAAAAAGTATGCCAAAGGCGCCGATAGCCATGAATGAATAATATCTGTTGACCTGGCTTTTCCAGTCCTTGATAAGAACAAATATTATCATGATGAAAATCAACAATGAAGCTAAAAATGAAGAAATTATACTGATAATATCCATGTAATTGCTACCTGTTTTTCAGGATTTAAATTGTAAAAGAATTGACTTATATAAATAATCTAACAAAATAATATCAAAATTGATTTGGCAACTTCACTTATCAACTTTTACAATTAAACAATTATACATTGACAAAAATAATGGCTTTGACAAGAAAAAAATATATTGTTGATAAAAAATTTCAATATGGACTATCCTTCAGGGCGATCGTTTATCCCCTGTTTACCCTGCTTACAATATCAGCCATCCTGCTCTATTTTGCCGAATCCAACAATAAACTCATTTCAGCAAACAACAGTTATATAAACAGGATAATCGAAAACCAGGATATCATGATTGAAATGTTCTTGAGCACACCGGCGTTACAGCAGATAGAAAATCCGACAATTAAAGAAGGTCACAGGACATTTACCGAAAATATAGGAGAACTCAGGAAAATAAAAGAAAACAGCAAGGTCATTACACGAAACAGCACAGCAGTTCTCTACATTCTTATTGCATTGACCATTATCCAGACAATAGTGATATTCCTGTTGTTTATTATAATTTCACATAGAATTTCAGGCCCCATACAGGTCATGAGTGGCCACCTTAATGAAATTTTAAAAGGAAAAGTCCCTGAAATGAGGCCACTCAGGAAAAAGGATGAACTTCAGGATTTCTATAATAACTTCTGCAAAACTATAAAATACATAAATGAACAAAATAAAAAAAGTAATTAATAATACTGCACTTATCATCGTCGATATGCAGAATTATTACCTTCTCGAAGAGTCCTCATATTATCAATATTTCAATTCACTGCAGCCAGGATGCCTTGATTACATTATAAATCGATGTTATAATACTGTTCTTCCCAACATAAAGCATATGATCCAGTTCTTCAATAATTTCAATCTTCCAGTTATCTACCTCAGACTCTGTGGGATAAAAGAAGACCGCAGAGATTTACATCATTTCTTTAAAGATACGCATGACAAAGGTTTTCTTCTTGGATTTCCCGATATTTATCCACTAAAAAGCAGCAAAATGGCCCAGATCCATGATGATATCAAACCCCGTTCACACGATACAATAATCGATAAAACGACCTACAGTCCATTTACATCAACTGACATCAACACGATTTTACAGCAGATGAATGTTTCAAAAATCATTTTTAGCGGACTTGCGACAAGCCAGTGTGTTGAAACATCAGCTCGTGACGCATCCGATCGCGGCTACACTGTTATCCATATTGAAGATGCACAGGCCGATTACGATGAATTGACACATACATCATCCCTTTTCAGCTCAAAAGGCGTATGCGGAGGAATAATAATGAGTACAGACGAATTTTTCGTGTCAGTGGAAAAAGGCGCAATAATTACTGCATGAACAGATGTCTCTATTTATATACTCTGAATCGAATCGATTCATTTTGATTTGCGTTACCCGGCACTCCATCAGAAGATGAACCGGAAAGAGTACCGACTTCCTCGATATTCTTCATTACAGTTCCGTTATCATTCTTTGAAAGAGAAAAAACCACCTTCCTGAAGCCAAGATCTTTTCTGAGCCGACTGTAATCAGCCTTTGATACCTCTCCCTCAATATATAAATCAGTCACTTTTATAATTGAGGCATTGTTATGTGAAATAATAGCAATAACATTACGCGTGTCATTTGACGCAGGTTTCTCCATTTTTAACTGTGCCATATTTGAAGAAACGCTGGTGTTCTGCAGACTATTGTTGATTCCCAGCGCGAAAATAAAAACAGCAGCAGCTGCCGCAGCAGGTATAACTTTTCTAAAAAAAACTTTTCTTCTCCGGGAACTATATTTTTCTATTATACGGCTTGAAAGATCAAAGTTTAGATGATCGATACTTCTCAAGCGGGAAAAATACCTCATCATCTCCTGCAGCCTTGCATATTCTCTTTTACAGAAATCGCAGGATTCGATATGATCCAGTACGAAATTCTTTTCTTCTTCAGTAGCTATATCATTATCGATCAACTGAGACATCCGTTGAAACAGGATATGTTTCTCCTTCTCGTTCATATCAAGCCCCTCTCGTATAAACGATTTTTTAATAATTCCCTTCCCCTGTGTATTCTAACTTTCACATTGGAAAGGTTGATCCCTAAAATATCAGAAATATCATTATATGAAAGACCATCAATATCGCGAAGCACTAATATTTCTTTATAATCATCAGGGAGGTTTTCAATTTCCTCTTTCATGATCCTTAATGAATCATTAAGAATAACGTCATCTTCAGGTCGTTCACGCTCGTCCGGAAACTGCAGGTCATAATCTTCATCCGTTTTAGATGAATTCATGGAAACAACATTATACCTGTTTTGCTTTTTTCGATAGTTCTTGCAGTAGTTGACCATTATGCTGTAAAGCCAGGTTGAAAACTTTGACTCACCGCGAAATGATTTTAATGCTTCCATGGCCATGATAAAAATATCCTGCGTTACATCGAGTGCTTCATCATAATTATTGAATTTTGAATAAACATAGCGAAATACCATTTCCTGATATTTCTTAATAATCGGAGTGAAGGCCTCAAGATCACCCGCAAGAACTTTCTCTATATTTTTAAGATCATCAGTATTGGACATGGCAATAAATCGAGTGTTACAATTTTATCCCTTAATTTTTAAAAACCGCCGCTTGCCCACTTTAATTATTCCCTCAACAGGAAGCGTAAATTCATACGTATCATCAATGATTTTTTCAGCATTAAACATCACTCCACCGCCCTGGATGAGCCTTCTCCCGTCACTATTTGACTTCGCCAGACCCCCCAGAACCAGTAATTTCACCAGCCAAATTTTTCCTGAATCGGTTTCTTCAGAGGGAATGATATATTCAGGAATATCGTCAGGGATGTCTTTTTTAACAAAAATCGTGTTAAACTCTATTGCAGCCTTTTCTGCGATGTCCCTGTTATAAAACTGGGCACAAATTTCCTTGCCAAGACGAATCTTAACATCCTTGGGATGAACAGACCCATCGTTAATTCCCCGCCGCAGTTGTTCGACTTCATTCATCGGGATGTCGGTGACCATTTCATAATAGACAAACATCAATTCATCCGATATAGACATTATTTTGCCGAATATTTCCTTGGGCGGCTCGTCAATTCCAATATAATTATTTAACGACTTGCTCATCTTCTGCTCGCCGTCAAGCCCGACGAGAAGAGGTATGGTCATGATTACCTGCGGCTCCTGGCCGTATTCTCTCTGAAGGTCCCTTCCCACCAGGAGATTGAATTTCTGGTCTGTTCCGCCAATTTCAATATCAGCTTTAAGCGCAACTGAATCATAACCCTGAACCAGAGGATACATGAATTCCAGGATAGATATCGGAATACCAGATTTATAACGCTTTTCAAAATCATCACGCTCAAGCATCCGGGCAACATTATATTTAGCTGTCAGGTCAAGCACATCGCTGAATGTCATGGAAGCACACCAGGATGAATTAAACTGTACAACAGTTTTTTCTTTATCTAAAATTTTATATACCTGCTTTTTATATGTTTCAGCATTTTCCAGTACTTCTTCCTTGGTAAGACGTTTTCTTGTTGCTGAACGCCCTGATGGATCACCTATCATCCCGGTGAAATCACCAACCAGAAAAACAACGGTGTGCCCCATGTCCTGAAAATGTTTCATTTTTCTCAAGAGGACGGTGTGTCCCAGATGGATGTCCGGTGCTGACGGATCAAAACCACTTTTTATGATAAGAGGTTTATTATCCTTTTCAGACCGCTCAACTTTCTTTTGAAACTCATCAAGAGGGATTATCTCTTCAGTTCCCCTTTTTAAAAGTTCTAAATCATTATGAATCATTTTAAGCCTCAATTACAATAAATATAATAGTCAATAATTCTTAAAATTGGGCAGTGCTCAATATATCAATTTAACATTACTAAATCAGTGCTTATCCTTGTCTTCGTCAGAATCATCTTCATTGTCATATTCAGCCAAATCATTCAAATCGAAATCAGGTCCAAACTCCTGGATATAATAATACTGAGCAATGATGGCCATAAGTTCTTTTCTTGCATTGTCTGCCTGTTTTTCGTCACTAAAAGCGATATAGACAGGATCTTCCTTACCGCTGAGGTAGACATCAAAGCCATAATTATTGTTATCACTGCCGACACCTCCAACAGCAGTTATCTTTGATACAACAAGGGCGATTCCACCATAATCAACAATAGGCAGCATGTATTTATCTCCGTTACCAGTCAGTTTTAATAATGTCGACCAATTATATAATTTAAAACTATTGCTCAATATTAAATCAATAAAATTCTGACTTTCATATAGTAAATAAAACAAATTGTCAACTACCCCCGTATAGTCAAGATTAAAATGCATTATTAATAGACAATAAAAGATTATTTAATCATATTCATTGTTTGTGTAAAATATACTTTACAGTACCGGATTATCATGATATGTATATAATCTGAATATCAAATAACATGGTTGGCTTCAATGGATCTGAAAAAAATATTATCAATTTTTAAAAACAGCCTTAGCAAAAAAGTCCTCTTTATCTGCACAGGTATAACGACCATATCAATGCTTATCATAATCTTGACAAATTACTTTATAGCTAAAGCAAATATTAAAAAACTTGTTATTCAGGAATTACAGCTCAACGTTGATAATCTTAATAATATTGTTGATAATGCCTATGATGATTTCAAGCTGCATCTGGCAGAAATAGCAAATAACAACCTGATTATTGCAAAAAAAATATATGCTTCCGAAAGACGATATGCAATTGATACTCTTTCAAAAATTTACTTATCACAAACAATTGGGAAGGAAGGATATGTTTATTGTTTTAATTCAAAAGGCATTGTATTAATCCATCCAAAATCCGGAATGCTTGGTTATAACGGTTCAGAACATGAATTCGTCAAAGGTACGCTGAAAGTTAAAAATGGAGTCATGGAATACAAGTGGGCAAATCCCGGAGAAGTAAAAAAAAGATCAAAAATCCAGGCGTTTACTTATTTTGAACCACTTGATCTATATATTTGCGTCTCGGCCTATCTTGAAGAATTTGCCGAAAAATCAATCCAGTTAGGCCAGTCAAAAAAATCAGAAATTAAATTTCGCAGCCTGAAAGAAAGGATCATACAGTATAAAATCGGCGAAATGGGTTATGCCTTTATTATGGATAGCGACGGGAATCTCGTCGCTCACCCTACCATGCAGGGAGAAAATGTTCTGAAATATGATTATATAAAAGAAATAATAAAAGAAAAAAACGGCATTATAATATATACCTTTGAAGGAAAGAAAAAAATAACCGCTTATAAATATTTTGAGCCAATGGACTGGTATATCGTTGCCGGCAGTTATTACTATGATTTTATCGACACCCCAATGCTTGCATTAAAAATTTCTTCAGCTGTTTTAATAATTCTGTTTTCAATTATTCTTTCGTTGATACTCTACAAGCTTACCGATTCACTGATCTTAAGACCTATTAAAAAGACAGAAAAGCTGGCCCTCTCCATCGCCGAAGGAAACCTTTCAACGTCCCTGGATTATGATGAAACGCGAGAAGACGAAATCGGACTGATGATGAAAAGCATGTCCGAAATGAACAACACAATACGGTCAATGCTTGCTGAACTTTCAAATCATAATGAAAAACTTGGTACAAGCGCAACTCTTATGGATGATGTCAGTACAAAAATATCAACAATGTCACAAACACAAGCGGCTTCGATGGAAGAAACATCCGCTGCCCTTGAGCAAACTCTGGCATCAATGGAACAGATTGCTTCAAAAGCAGAAGATCAATATCAGCGGGTTGATAAAAATGCCGGACGTATGGCGAACATGGCAAATGAAGCTCAGAAGACACTTGATGAAGCTCTCAATGTGACTGAAATAATGAATAAAACAATGGGGGATGCAAGAGAAGGCGAAATTGACCTGAACCGTATGGTCGAAGAAATGCAGAACATTAAAAACAGCACATCAAAAATCGCCGAAATTATTAAAATTATTTCCGACATCTCCGAGCAGGTCAATCTGCTTTCACTTAATGCAGCAATAGAGGCCGCAAGGGCAGGTGAACACGGGAAGGGTTTTGCCGTGGTTGCGGATGAAATATCAAAGCTCGCTGAAGAGACCGCAGTAAGTGCAAAAAACATCACCAACCTTGTAAAGGCAGGAAACCAGCAGGTTGATTCAGGGACAATGATAGTAAACCGGACAGCACAGACTTTCCATCATATAATTGAGTTAATCGAAAGAGTTTCCCAGAGTATGGGAAATTTTTCTGAGACATTAAAACTTCTTGCAAGTACATCATCTGAAGCACGGGGACGAACAGATGGAATTAAACAGATTTCAAGTGATGTTTCGCTTTCAACTCAGGAACAGATGATGACCAACAGGGAAATATCTAAAACTCTTGAAAAAGTTAATGAATCTTCCCAGGAGCTGGTATCTTATTCTGATTCAATAAGAAAAGCATCCAGGGAAATCAATATAATCACTGAAGAAATAAAAAATCGGCTTACCAAATTTAATTTATAAAACATAATTAACAATTTCAGCCAACCTTTTCTCCGTCGAGCTTTGAAAATTCTTTAAGAAGCTCTTTCTGGCGCAAAGAAAGTTTTTTAGGGACGTTAATATTAATTTTTACCAGCTGGTCACCTCTGCCATATGATCCCAGATAAGGAATACCGTTGCCTTTAAGTCTGAAAATCTGCCCATTCTCCGTTCCCGGAGGAATTTTCATAATAACTTTACTGCCCATAATAGTGGGCACATCAATTTCTCCACCAAGACATACCATTGGAAAAGAAACATTTACCAAACTTATTATATCATTGCCATGCCGTTCAAAATATGCATGTTTCATTACATGGATTACAACATAGAGATCACCCGGCGGACCTCCGTTCGGGCCCTGTTCTCCTTCACCGGTAATTTTTAACCGTGATCCGGATTCGACACCTGCAGGGACCTTCACGGTAATAGTTCGTTTTTTTACTTTTAAACCCGACCCACCACAAGATTTACAGGGAGAAGTAATAATTTTCCCAGCACCTTTACATTTATAGCATGTTTGTGTGATAGAGAAAAAGCCCTGAGTCTGCCTGATCTGCCCTGTCCCATTACAAACCGGGCACACTGATGGCTTGGTACCAGCAGCTGAACCCGTTCCCGAACACTTGTCACACATCTCATGTCTGGGAACTTCAATCTGTACTTCTTTACCCGAAGCTGTTTCTTCAAGAGTTATGGAAAGATCATATTGTATATCCGATCCCCTGCGAACTCGTTTCCCTTTTCTTCCACCAAAGGATGAGCCCATAAAAGCATCAAAGATATCACCGAAATCAAAATCTCCGAAGATATCTGAAAAATCACTGTATGCCCTTCTGCCGAAACCATCGAACCCAGATACACCTTCATGGCCGAACCTGTCATAGGAAGCTCTCTTTTGAGGATCCCGTAACACTTCATACGCTTCTGTAGCTTCCTTAAATTTTTCTTCAGCCTCTGGATCACCCTTATTTTTATCAGGATGATATTTTAATGCCAGTTTTCTGTAGGCCTGCTTCAATTCCTGCTCACTGGCATTTTTTGAAACACCAAGGACTTCATAATAATCTCGTTTTGCCAAAATTCCCCTCTCTATAAAGAACAAAAAACATGATGCCGAGATAGCGGATATAAATTTTTACATATATTATTGCACCACATATAAAAATACAAATAATTAATTTTTCGTCAAAATGATGATAAAAAAGCAAACTCCCATTGAAACGGGAGTTTGCTTGACCTGAACATTATTTTTTATCATCATCAACGACTTCATAATCAGCATCATAAACCTTCTCGCCGGACGGCTCACTTTGTTCCTGCTGCTGTGCACCCTGATCCCCACCCTGGGGATTCCCTTGAGGATTCTGAGCTGTCTGCTGATATATTCTCTCTGCAAATTTATGAGACGCTGCTTCAAGTTTACTTCTTGTTGATTTGATCTCATCTACACTTTCTCCAGCCATAGCGGTTTTCAAATTTGCAATTTCCGTTTCAATGGCGCTTTTCTCTGCAGGCTCAATCTTATCGCTATTGTCTTTAATCATTTTCTCCAGAGAATATATTAATGTATCGGCTTCATTTCGCGCTTCAATCAATTGTTTCAGTTTTTTATCTTCTTCAGCATGAGATTCGGCATCTCGCACCATTTTTTTAATCTCATCATCAGATAATCCACTGGAGGATTCAATTCGTATTTTTTGCTCTTTACCAGTCCCAAGATCTTTTGCCGATACATGAACAATCCCGTTTGCGTCAATATCAAACGTTACTTCAATCTGAGGAACTCCACGAGGCGCCGGAGGGATCCCGACAAGATCAAACCTGCCAAGAGTCCTGTTTTGAGAAGCCAGCTCACGTTCACCCTGGAGAACATGTATTGAAACCGCCGGCTGATTGTCTGTTGCAGTAGAGAAGACCTGGCTCTTTCGAGTTGGAATAGTAGTATTCCTTTCGATCAGGCGTGTCATTACCCCTCCAAGAGTCTCAATTCCAAGAGATAGAGGCGTGACATCAAGAAGCAAGACATCATGTACATCTCCGGCAAGAACTCCACCCTGAATAGATGCCCCGATTGCAACTACTTCATCAGGATTAACTCCCTTATGAGGTTCTTTAGCAAAAATTCTTTTCACCAGATCCTGAACAGCAGGAATTCGTGTTGAACCGCCAACAAGAATAACTTCATCAATATCGCCTGCAGTCAGTCCTGCATCCTCAAGGGCCCTGATACAGGGTTCCTTCGTAGATTCAATAAGATCTTCAACAAGCTGTTCAAATTTAGCCCTGGTAAGTGAGACGACAAGGTGTTTAGGACCATTCTGGTCAGCAGTAAGGAACGGAATATTAATTTCAGTCTGAAGCTTATTCGATAATTCTATCTTTGCCTTCTCAGCGGCCTCCTTCAGGCGCTGAAGAGCCATTTTATCACCGGAAACATTAATTCCTGTCTGCTTTTTGAATTCTTCAATAAGCCAATCTATAATCCTCTGGTCCAAATCATCCCCGCCGAGGTGAGTGTTCCCATTGGTTGATTTAACTTCAAAAACACCATCACCGAGTTCGAGTATGGAAATATCGAACGTGCCTCCTCCGAGGTCGTAAACTGCTATTTTTTCATTCTCTTTTGCCTTATCAAGGCCATAAGCAAGGGCTGCAGCGGTTGGTTCATTAATTATCCTTTCAACTTCCAGACCTGCAATCTTTCCGGCATCCTTTGTTGCCTGCCGCTGTGAGTCATTAAAATACGCAGGAACCGTGATAACAGCTTTAGTAACTTTTTCACCAAGAAAATCTTCAGCCGTCTGTTTCATCTTCTGCAGTATGCGTGCTGATATTTCCTGAGGTGAAAAATTGCCGGCGATAGTTTTAACCCCTACTCCGCCCTTCCCATCATCAACAACATTATAGGCTACCGTACGTATTTCTTCATTTACTTCGTTGTAACGTCTTCCCATAAAACGCTTTATTGATCTGATGGTATTTTCAGGGTTGGTAATAATCTGGTTTTTTGCGACCTGGCCGACCAGCCGTTCCTCTTTATCAGTATACGCTACTATTGACGGCGTCGTCCTTTGTCCTTCAGAATTCTGAATAACGATAGGCTCCCCTCCACTCATGACAGCAACGCATGAATTTGTCGTCCCTAAGTCAATCCCAATTATTTTACTCATGTTAATCTCCTTAGATTTATTTAATTATTTCCTTTCTATCTATTTATTCCGGTTTTCCTTCCCCGGCTTGATTTATACTTTCCCCCGAACCACCATTTTTATTCTTTTCTTCCGCAACCGGGGGAACAACTGATTTAGCTACTTTAACTTTTGTGCTTCTCACCACAAGCTCATCAATACGAAACCCCTTTTGATAAATTTTTGTTACTGTATCCACAGGGTAATCGCCGTTCATCTCAATTTCAACTGCCTCATGATAATTTGGATTAAAGGGCTGATTTAAAGAATCGATCTCAACAACGCCATATTTTTCAAGAGATTCCTCAATACGCCTGGAAATCATATTGACCCCATCCACAAATGACCGACTAGTTTCTTCATGAACCCCATCAATCTGTGAAGCAGCCTCTATTGCCCTTATTAAATCATCATTTATTAAAATAATATCTAAAGCAAAATCTTTTATTCCATATTTTTTCTGCTCTTCCTGATATTTAAGTGTTCTCTTTTTATAATTTTCAAAATCGGCCTGCCTTCTTTGAAGAATATCCTTAAACGAATCTACTTCATTTTTTAATCGAATGATCTCATTTTCTTTCTCTTGAAGAAGGGTATCCATTTGACTGATTTTTTCATCCCTCCCAGAAATGACATTCCCACCTTTATCTCGATCAGTTGACCTTCGTAATTCCTTGCGTCTGTCATCACCGAATCTTCTTTCTATGGACCTCCTGTCATTTTTACGACGTTCATCTTTAACATTTTCTTCATGATTGCGATTATCTGATAAAGACACTTTCTCCCCGTTTAAAAATTTTTCCTTCTCAGCATCAACTATTTTTGTTTTTTTATCCATCTAACTCTCCACAAAAACTAAAATAACTTATTTCACATTGACATCTTTGTTAAATAATCGGAGATGATTTTCCCCGAATAATCAACCAGGGGAACAACCTTTTCATAATCCATTCTCGTTGGACCAAGAACCCCCACTGCTCCGACTTTTTTATTACTTATTTTATAGGATGTTGCAACCATGCTGCATCCCGAAACTTTTGTTTCATTAATTTCCTGACCAATAAGAATTTTAACGCCATCATTCTCAACGATCTTTTCCATGATTTTTTTTAATATGTTTTTTTCTTCAATAATATTTAAAAGACTCGACAACCTTTCTTCCTGAACCATTTCAGGAATTTTTAAAAGGTTCTCAATACCTTCAATACTCAACTCTGCTTCCCGTGTTTCGGAAAGTGCCAGTTCCGCGATATCCAGGGCAATGTCCTTCCCCATTTTTATGCTTTTCTCAGCCCGGAGCTTATCAAAAATACCTTCCCTTATTTCATTAAGAGAGTAACCGGATAACTCGGTACTGAGGTAACGGGAATATTCATATAATTCATCCTGGGTCAAATTTGACGAAACTGAAACTTTTTTTGTCATAACAATTCCCGTTCTCGCTACCAGTATCATCAACACGTCATTATTATCCAGGAGAATTAATTCGATACGCTTAACGACTGCAAAATCAGAGCGAGGGGTTAAAATAATACCCGCATACTTTGACATAAAAGATAACATTTTTATTACTGACAGAAAAAGCTTATCCAATAGAAGTTCATTGTTCAGCAAATCCTCATTTACCTGGACATTATCTCTATGAGAAAAATCATAATTATCAAGCAGAGAATTGACATAAAACCGGTAACCCAGATCAGTTGGAATCCTCCCTGCTGACGTATGCGGCTGCATGAGAAAACCCATATTTTCAAGGTCAACCATTATATTTCTCATGGTAGCCGGTGAAATTGAAAAAGAATATTTCTGTACAAAGGAACGAGAGCCAACCGGCTTACCGGTATTGATAAATTCATACACCAGCGCACCGAGTACCGATTCTTCTCTCTCTTCCAGAGGTCTTTCCAGGTTAAATTTGTGGACCATGGATTATTTCCTTTAATTATTAGCACTCATATATAGAGAGTGCTAATAAAATTATAATAAAAAAAAATAAATCAGTCAAGTTAAAAAGATATTTTTCATTGATTTTACGCTGGATCAGGAGGTTTTAGCTTTTTTTTCTTTATCTGATGATTTATCTTCTGCTTCAAGAGTTAATCTGGCAGCATCGATAGTATTTTTGAGTTTTGTGGCTTCTTCATCTTCTCCAAAAATTACATGAATTTTTCTTAATGCCGCCAATAAATCAATGGATTTTTTCAAATCTTCTCTGGCTTTACCGGAGAGTTCATACTTCGTTCTATATTGTTTTGCTGCTTCAGTAAGACTTTCCTTGCAGAGCTCCATCAAATCACGTCTGTCGTAATAAAATTCTTTTCGGGGATCACGAAGTCTGGCAAGGTCAGAAAAACTGGTAATATTCTTCGTTATTACAGCGACACGAGACTGCAGTTCAACAAACGACCACTTCCACTTGGAACCTTCACCCACACTGGTTCTTAAATTGTAAAAAACCCGATGTAAACGCTGGACAAAATTCAAAATCTGCTTCGGATTTAATTTCTGTATATTTATTAAATAATCATCATTTTCCCGCAGGGAACGGTCAATCTGATTTCCAACAATTTCTTCAACTTCCTGAAGAATTTTATAGAACTCTTTGCGTGCATTATTTAACACAGACTCATTCTTCAATCCAAGCATTTCAACAGAGAGATCATTCATTTTAAGGTAACTGTCAATTACATCCATCTGTTTAAATGAAATTTCAACATTATAGTAGCTGGAAATGCGTGGCATCTTTTTCTTGCGGATAAGGATGTCCCTTATTTGACTGTTAAGATTATCAACAGTCTTTTTAATATCTTTTATCTCATCATTATAAGCCGCTTTTTCCGCTTTACTTACCGGCATTACCTTTCCTCTGCATCTTCTAATTATAATTTACATTAAAACGTTAACTAAAAACTGATCGCTTTTCTATACTATATATTATACATTTCGACATTTTTTATTCATTATCTTAATTTCTCTGGACCAGATATCTTTTTTTGTTAATGAATAATTCTCAGTTATCAACACCCGAAGCAAGCCTCTTTATAATATCAGCCAGAGCTGTTAACGTGCCGTTGACTGTTTCCCTGCCGATATCATCATCTTCGAAAGGAGCGTAAACAGTGCCCCCGAAATGACTGTTATCTCCAACAACCAGCATGCCATGTATAAACATCCAGGCATGAACATCCCTGATGGCCAGTTCCTGTCCACCGTTACGGGAGCCGCCCACGGCAATTGCCGCACCAGGTTTTCCCTTCAGTTGGAAGCCATTCCTTCTCAAGGGAAGTGTTTTATCAATAATACACTTCATCTGCCCGCTCATACTTCCAAAATAAACCGGGGTTACCATAATTACAGCGTCACATCCGGAAAGAAGTGTATTAAGCTCATTTGCCTTTTCATCCTTGCTGCAATAATCATTTTTCTTGCAGAAATCACAATGCACGCAGGGGCCGATCGCTGTTTCACTAACCAGAAACGTTTCAAAGTCAATGCCCTGATCGTTAAAAAAACGGGCGCAGTAGTCCAGCATTCTTTCTGAATTACCGTTTTTCCTGGGACTGCCGGAAATTCCTAAAACACGCATGCCTCACCTCATATGTCATTTTATTGCACTGGCAAACCTCAACTAATCGATCAACGTGATATTTCCATTGATCAAAGAATACTGGCCTTTTTTGGTGACCTGAAATTTATTAAAACCACTGTAATCGCTGTTACATGCCTGCACGATTATCTCATCAACACGCACCGCATGCTCAGTGCCGGTAACAAGCAGCAATAACATCGAGCCGGCATCCCCCTCTTTCCAGGAATGTACCGCATCGCCAACCGGTATCTCTTTCTTTTTTTCATTCTTTCCTTTATATAGCAGCCGTTTTTCCTGCATGAAATTTTTGATACCAGCCATCAGATCATCCTGCCCTTTGATCTCATATTCAGTTAACGCGGTGAGCGCCATCAGGGACTGTTTACCGGTGACCCTGGTGCAGCCGAGCGCCCGTATTCCCGGTGGAAGATTGGCGTTCAGGCGATCAAGACAATCAGCGTCAATTGTTTCATAGAGGTCGACATCACACAGTTCAGACTCGCTTTCAATTCCCAGCGGCACAGGAAAGCCGGCCGAAATTTTTTCCCGTTTATTAAATCCCTGCGAATAAGAAAGAGGAAGCTCTGACATCCGCATGCAGCGCTTGATGATTTCGATAAAATCGATATGGGAAACAAAACGCGCGGTACCCTTTTTCTCAAAACGAAATCGCACGGTTTCCCTGACATCATACGTGCGGGCAAAATCTTTACGGGCATTTTCAAATGCCTCCCGGTCAAGAGCAGGGGCCTGCGCAGAAGTCCCCTTTCCGGATTCCGGCAGCGGAGCGTCAGCCTGTTTTTTTTCAATAATCTTTTCAAAACCGGTAGCCATTATCTGCCAGGGAAGGATTTCATCAACGCCGCGGGAATCAAGAAGTTCACGCCACCAGGGAATGTAATCATCGAGATTCCGGGCCCATATATCATACTTGAAATGCTCTGTCCAGGAATCATAGCGGCAGCCCATAGAGTATGAGTTCAGGATTACCTTGCCCAGCCGCGTATCCCCACGCGCGATTACGCCCTCAAGAATTGTTGCATTGATATCGTGATTTTTTACCCTTATATTTCTTGGAAGCCCCTTTTTAATCTTCATCACTGTTTCGCGGAGATATTCCGGCCCCATCTGCCTGCGCCGCTGGAAAGGAGTATGGGGCTTCGGCACAAATGGAGAGACCGTGACATTGATTTCGCAGCGTTTGCCCGTAACCGAAGTTATTTTTTTCAGCATTGCAATAATGGAAGCGGCCTCGTCCTCATCCTCGCAGCCGGGAAGTCCGATCATAAAATAAAATTTGATCACGCGCCATCCGCGGTTTAAAAAATATTTTGACAATTCGAGTATTTCTTCATCAACGACCCTTTTGCCGGCACGCTCCCTTAACGCTTTCGACGCTGACTCAACAGCGAAGGTAAGGGACGTTTTTCTCACTTCGCTTAACTCCTGAGCGACCGGGATCGTTCCGGTATCAACTCTCAGAGAAGGAAGCGATATGGAAATCCCTCTCCTGGTTAAATCCGGAAGAGCGTGGTTTATCAGTTGCACAAGGTCGCGATAATCGCTTATCGAAAGCGAAGAAAGGGTCACTTCATTGTATCCGGTTGCCGCGATCAGCCGGTCGAGATCTTCCTTTATATTATGGTAATCGCAAAATCTGTAAGGTAGATCATAATACCCTGCGTGGCAGTATTTACAGAAATTCTTGCATCCGCGGGCCACTTCAAGCACGACCCGTTCCTGGGCTATGCGGATGTTCGGCACGACCGGCCGGGACTGTTCGCCGGAAAAGGGCGAACGGCAGATTCTCTTTTTCACCAGGGGACCGGTTATTGATTCAATTGATTTTCCCCGGTATGATACATCGTATAATGAAGGGTCAAGTACGCCGTCAATTTTCGAGAGTTCACGGATGATTTCCTCACGGCGCGATCCCCTCTTTTTGCTTGCGGCAATTGCCGAAAGAATCTCGCAGATCCCGTCCTCGCCGTCGCCGATGAAGATAAGATCGAAGAAATCCATTCCCGGCATGGGATTGGAGAGGCCGCCCCCGCCGCCCATGACTATGGGGTCGCCGTGCTTCCTTTCGAATCGAGTCAGGGGGACTTTGCCCAGATCAAGGCACTGCAGCACGTTCGTGTAAAGCAGCTCATGCGATACGTTGAATCCGATGAGATCAAGTTCATGCAGAGGAACATAGCTTTCAAGCGTGTAGAGCGGAACATCCGTCCCCCTTAACTTCTTTTCGAAATCAAGGTCAACGGGAAAAAACCGCTCGCAGGAAACCCCGTCAACCCGGTTTGCCCTGTCATACAGAATCCGTATCCCGTTATTGGACATGCCGATTTCATAAAGATCGGGATAGCAGATTCCCATCCTCACAAGCGGGTCTTTTTTTTCAATCGCGTTAAACTCACCGCCGACATAGCGGCCGGGTTTTTGAACGTCAAATACAAGATCTTCAACGGTTTTTCTGTCAAGAGCGGGCATCATCACCTGCCTGTGCGTATAGTGCTTCGGTTATGGCAACGTAATCTTCAGGAGCGAGGTCTTCCCCCCTGACCGAAGTGCTCATGCCGAGGAATGACAGCACGCCGGAGATCACGTCCCGTGCATATGTCAGATGTGGAGACTGAGACAGGGATGTCAACAGGGTTTTTCTTCTGCCCCAGAATGCCGACCGAACGACTTCATGAAACAGGTCGAGCCTTTCCCGGCTAAGCGGCAGTTCTTTCTTTCTTTCGAGTTTTATGAAGAGGGATGACACATCAGGCCGGGGATGAAAACATCCGGAAGGGACGCGAAAGAGCTTTTTCGTGAAGCAGTAATAATTCAGCGAGATGGTCAGCGCGCCGTAACTTTTCGTTCCCGGTGCGGCAATGATCCTTTCCGCCATTTCCTGCTGCAGCATAACGAAAACATCTCCGGCCCCTGCGAGGTCGGAGAGAATACGAAACAGTATCTCTGAGGCGCAGTAGTAGGGAAGATTGGATACGACTTTATTGAATTCATCCGTCAAGGGTGTTTTTAAAAAATCGCCGTGGATAAGATTGACCTTGCCGCTGTCTCCGAACCGCGAAACAAGATACCGGTAAAGACCGGCATCGATCTCGACTGCGGTAACGCGGCCCGCATCAACCGCAAGAAGTTCGGTGAGCGAACCCAGTCCCGGCCCTATCTCAAGTATGCGGTCATCCGCGCAGGGATTTACTGCCTGGGTTATTTTCCGGCGGATTCCCTCGTCAATGAGAAAATTCTGTCCCAGTTTTTTATTGGGATGCAGCCCGTAAAGAGATGATATTCTTTTCACTTCAGTGATATTCATATTAAACCGTCTCAACCAGAAGGAAAAGCATTGTTCCATTGATACAGTGATAATGCAATAATAATAAACGGTTCCTACCGGAAAATATTGCATTGGTTAACAACAATTTTCAAAGTATAACCTCATAAATGAAGGATTTTCCCAAAAAAACATGGAACAAATGCAATGTTCACAAAAAAAGGCTAAACGATACTGATGAAAAAATAATAGGACCAGCCATTAATCAGAGGGAAAAAGCCGCAAAAAAAACGAGTGCCACGGGCAACTATCTTTCATTCGATGAGCAGATCGTAAACAATATGTCTGAACAAATCGGGATCCTCCTGGCTGAATACAGTGTGAAGCAATGAAATCATAAAGGCAATAAACCAGATTGGCAGGTGACCCGGAACGCGCCAAGGGCTGAAACACTTCCATCGCAGTCTGGGATATTGAACGATATCGTTAAAAGGTTCAAAGCCGATGATAATCAGCATCCTGGTGAATGTATATTACAGTGAAGTTAATTAATCATCCTTAAAACGGCCAGATGTTGTACATGTATTGACAATCATCATCATTCAATGATGATGGCGGGCATGAAAGTGCACTATTTGCAGCATGTACCTTTTGAAGACCCGGCGATCATTCTGTCATGGGCGATCAGCAATGTTCACACGCTTTCCGCGACGCGCTTTTTTTCCAGGGAAGCGCTTCCCCCTATTGATGATTTTGACCTGCTCATCATTATGGGCGGGCCCATGAATGTTTATGATTACGACAAATATCCATGGCTCAGGGAAGAAAAAAAGTTCATTGAACAGGCAATTTCCTCAAACAAAAAAGTCATGGGGATATGTCTCGGCGCACAACTCATCGCTGACGTGCTCGGCGCGCAGGTCCGAAAAAACAGGGAACCTGAAATCGGATGGTTCCCGGTGAACCTGCTTGACGTAGCGGAAAGCAAAACATTATTCAAAGATATTCCTGAAACAATTACCGCTTTTCACTGGCACGGCGACACGTTTGACATCCCTCAGGGCGCACAGCGGATAGCGGAAAACGAGGCCTGCGAAAACCAGACATTCATATACGGAAATAACGTTATAGGCTTTCAGTTTCATCTTGAATCAACACCGCAGAGTATCGAAAAATTAATAATAAACTGCCCTGACGATCTGGTAAAAGCAAAATTCGTTCATTCAGCCAGGCGGATACTTGAAGACTCGGGGGAATATGCCCCGATCTGCAACAACTATGTCAAAAATATCCTCGATGAATTTATCAAATAACAGCCGTTTGTTAAATAATATTGTTTCAGCCAGGTAAAATTTCTCTTGATCAGAACAGGGGACTATAATACTATTTGGCAATTCTTTTAACGGCACCGTGGAGACAAAACAGGCACCCCGATTGTTTATTACGGAGATGTTAAATTTAGCTGTAAAACAAACTCTTTTCAGTGCATGCTATTGACATTTTTTTTACGCAATAATACTTTGCAGGCATACCATTGAGAATATGGATTCGTACCGGGAGGTAACACAATGAAAAGGATCAGTCCAGTAATAGCAGCAGAGAGGAAATACTCAATCCAGAAAGAAAAAGATGTACCTATTTCATCATACTTTGGGGAAGACACATTCAATTCTGATGTTATGAAAGAAAAGCTGCCCAAGGACATTTACAAAAAATTGATGGAAACAATCAATGAAGACAAAATTCTCGATATAGCAACGGCAAACAGCGTCGCCCATGCCATGAAAGAATGGGCAATCGAAAAAGGTGCGACCCATTTTGCCCACTGGTTCCAGCCGATGACCGGTGCTACAGCTGAAAAGCACGACGCGTTCATTGAATTTACCGATGAAGGGACCATTATCGAACGATTCTCAGGAAAACAACTTGTCCAGGGCGAACCTGACGCTTCCAGTTTTCCAAGCGGTGGGATCAGGGCTACCTTCGAAGCCCGCGGCTATACAGCCTGGGACATGTCCAGCCCGGCTTTTCTGAGAAAAAACGGCATCGGCACGACACTCTGCATACCAACAGCATTTATTTCCTATACCGGGGAAGCGCTTGATAAAAAAACACCGCTCCTCCGCTCCATCAGAGCGGTCAATAAAAGTGCGTTAAGAATGCTCAAGCTCCTGGGAAATACACAATCAAAAAAAGTCATTTCCAATCTCGGACCTGAACAGGAATACTTTCTTATCGATAAAGACTACTATTATAAAAGAAAAGACCTTGTTCTAGCAGGAAGAACACTTCTTGGCGCTCCGCCCGCGAAAGGGCAGGAACTTGAAGACCAGTACTTCGGAAGCATAAAAGAGAGAATACAGTCTTTCATGCATGACGCAGAAGAGGAACTCTACAAACTGGGGATTCCGGCAAAGACACGCCATAATGAAGTTGCCCCGAGCCAGTATGAAATCGCGCCCATATTTGAAGAAGCCAACATCGCCGTTGACCATAATCAGCTCATAATGGATACGCTTTCACGGGTTGCCAAAGAGCACAACCTCGCGTTACTGCTGCATGAAAAACCGTTCGCGAGAATAAATGGATCAGGGAAACACGTCAACTGGTCACTGTCGACAACTGACGGCATCAATCTGTTCAACCCCGGCAAAACACCTCATGAAAACGTACAGTTTCTGGTTTTCCTTATCGCAACAATAAGGGCGGTCTACCGTCATGCCGACATTTTAAAAGCCAGCGTGAGTTCAGCCGGTAACGACCACAGGCTCGGAGCCAACGAAGCACCCCCGGCAATTATCTCGATTTTCCTCGGCGAACAGCTGACTAAAATACTTGAAGATATCGAGAAAGGCACTGTATCAAAAGCGACAGATGATGCCATAATCGACCTGGGCCTGTCTTCGCTGCCCGTACTCAGCAAAGACAGCACTGACCGGAACAGAACATCGCCTTTCGCTTTCACCGGCAACAAGTTTGAGTTCAGGGCAGTCGGCTCCTCACAGTCAATATCCTTCCCGGCAACAGTGCTCAACGCAATCGTTGCCGAGAGCCTGGACTATCTCTCCGAAAAGATAGAAGCAAAAAAAGGTTCTGATTTGAACCAGACCGTTCTTGACCTTATTCGGGAAGTCTTAAAAGATGCAAAATCGGTGCTTTTCACCGGAGACAACTATTCAGAAGAATGGCATAAAGAGGCCGAAAAGAGAGGGCTCCCGAATCTGCGGACCACTCCAGATGCCCTGCCCGCGCTGATTACCGAAAAATCTATTTCTCTTTTTGAAAAATACAAAGTACTTTCAAAAGTTGAAATGAACTCACGGTATATCATCAGAGTTGAAAAATACATTAAAGACATGGAGATCGAAGCAAAGGCCCTTAAGAGCATGGTATCAACCCAGATAATCCCTTCTGCGGTCAGGTACCAGAAGACCCTCGCTTCCTCAATCAACGCGGTTGACGCGGCGCTCGGTAAATCAATCGATCTTACAGTGCAGAAAGACCTTCTGAAAGAATACAGTTCGCTGCTCAACAAAATTCAATCAGGGATTATCGAACTCACAAGCAAAGTGAGCAAAGCGGATGGCACTCATGATGAGTACAAGAAAGCTGAATTCTACTGCAAGGAAATCAAGGAAACCATGAATTCCATCAGGGAAAGCGTCGATTTGATTGAAACTTTAACCGATGATGAAACATGGCCGCTGCCCAAGTTCTGGGAAATGCTTTTTATATGCTAAACATGCGATTCGCAAGGGGCCGCCTAACCGGCCCCTTCTTTTTCCCACACTTAATATCAGCTGCTTTCGTCTTGTTTTCTGTATAATACAATATCGTCCACCGCGAGAACAGTCATGTTCTCACGTCCGGCGAAGTCCATTATCTCAGGCAGCCTGGCCATCGACCCATCCCTGTTAGTCAGCTCACACAGTACCCCGGCTGGCTGTAAACCCGCAAGGCTCATAAGGTCCACGGTGCCCTCGGTGTGCCCCCTTCTGGCAAGCACCCCGCCGGGGCGCGCCCTGAGAGGAAAAACATGGCCGGGCCTGCTCAGTTCATCCGCGCTACATCCGGGCGCGGCAGCAGTGCGCACAGTCGTGACCCTGTCCGAGGCTGACACCCCGGTAGTAACTCCGTTCCGGGCCTCAATCGATACGGTAAACGCGGTGCCGGTTCTGCTGGTATTTACCGCTGTCATGGGATGAAGACCAAGCTCACGGACTTTTTCATCCGTCAGGCACAGGCACACAATGCCGCTGCATTCCCTGATCAGCATGGCCATCTGGGGGACGGTAATGCTCTCTGCCGGGAAAATGAGGTCACCTTCGTTTTCACGGTCCTCGTCATCAACGAGGATGATACCCTTCCCCCCTCGAAGATCTTCGAGTGCCCGTTCCACCCGTTGTAGAGGATTTCCAAAATCTGTAAGTTGTGACTGGTTCATCATAATGCTCCTTGATATAAAATATCATCAGGGGCAATGACGAGAGACGGTTTTCATGGCGTGCGAGTGCAAAATGCAGACACACCTCGATTAACACATGAAGTGGTTCTCTCTCATCCGGACTTTGACCGTCGGCCCTGGATTTTCACCAGATCTGCTGACCCTGCCCTGGCGGACAGGCGCTCGCGGGCTTTTTCATACTATTCTGAAATCACCGCCGGTGGGGAATTACACCCCGCCCTGAGAACTATTAATATCTTATTTATCCATATAACCATGTCAATAACAAATAAAAAACTGACATGTCATTTTTATTGACAAAATCATCTTTTCCGATAATTATATTCCCCAAAAACATTTTAGGGATCAATCACCGATGGATCAAAAACTTGAAAGAAAACTAAAATATTTTTATCTGACCCTCAACATCCGTACCGAAGGCTTCAGTTTTTTCATCGTCGTTCCCTTTGTTCTCATTTATGTGTGGGCAAACATTCAACTGACACCGGAACAATACGCGATTTTTAATAACATCTGGCCGCCGGCATTTATATTCGGTATCGCCGTTGTGCTGGTGAACAACTGGATTGTATTGATCCCGGTACTCCGGTATTTTCGCAAACTGATCAATGGTGTAACAGCTTCCCCTGAAGAATACTTCAAAGCAAAAAAACGCTTCCTCCGGCTTCCCTATATCCATGCTGCAGGAGCTTTTTTCAGATGGATCATACTGCTCGGGAATGCCATCATCCCAACGACTTTTCTGGCGGACCTCAATACGCCTCAATGGGTAAACATGTGGACCGGTGTCGCGATCTGCTCCATACTCGGGGTTTTCACCTATTTTTCAATTACCGAAGTAATGGTTCAGGACATTCTGAAACTGGGGATATTTCCTGAAAAAATTGAATTGCCTGACCCGCCGCGCCTCAACATCCTTCCGAGGCTTACTCTCATGTCAATAAGCGCGTCGCTCCTCACGGCAGCAACCCTTTTCGCGTTCTTTTATATAACGGTGGAAACAACCAACATCGCCGGGACCGTCATGTATCTTAAAATCGCGTTTCTCATGATCCTTGCATTGATTGCCGGACTGATCACCCCGTTTTTTATAAATAAAACAATACGCTACAAGATTGATACTGTTGTCAGATTTCTCGGTCAAATCGGGAACGGCAACCTTGAAGCGCCACAAGAAGAAATTGCAATTGAAGATGAAATCACCATGATTAATCATGAAGTGGATGACATGCGCGAAAACCTTAAAACCGCCCGGGACAGGCTGCTTGAAATGAACCTCACTCTTGAACAAAAGGTTGCCGACCGGACAGAGGAACTGCAGGCAGCGATGGAAGAAATGGAGGCCATGAATGAAAACCTTCTCGCCGCCAATGAAGAACTGGAGGACGCCGAACGGTTGCGTCTCAAAGACCTTGCCATGGCAGCCACGGTGCAGAAGGCGTTTCTCCCTGAAGAGCCGCCCAATTCAGGAGATTACGAAATCGCTTTTGTGTTCAAGCCTGCGAACCTGGTTTCAGGTGACTTCTATGATTTCTATTATCATGAAGGGAAGCTCCAGGGTACCGGAATATATGATGTTTCCGGGCACGGCATCTCATCAGGGCTTTTGACCCTCATCGCCCGTTCGACGATCCAGCGCAGTTTCAGCAGGGGAAGAAACGATAAGCTGAACAGGGTCATGGAAAAAATCAACCGTGAACTCATTGAAGAAATCGGCCAGTCAGATAAATACCTCACCGGAATAATACTGAGGTTCCAGAAGGATTACATTGAATACGTGAACAGCGGGCACCCCGACGCATTTTTTAAAATCGCCGGTTCGAACAAAGTGGGAAAAATTACCAATAAAAAAGGGGAAAGTGTCAAGGGGATGTTCCTGGGCGTTGCAGCCATGGAAAACTCCTATGAAGTATTGAACATTAAACTCAACACGGATGATATCCTCTTCATATTCTCTGACTGTGTTCTTGAAACCGTTAACAGCAGAGGGGAACACTACGGAGAAGACAGGATCAAAGCCGCCCTCGCTGCGGCACAAGGCGCAACATCACAGGAAATACTCGACCATCTTGTCCTGGACTTGACCGCGTTTGCCAGGACCAGCACCTCTTTCACTGATGACCTTACCGCGATGGTAATAAAAAAATTATAGAACGATCACTTTTTTCCGACACGGCTGATTGAATGCACTGCCTCAATCGCTGTCGCGACGTCATCATCAGTGTTAAAATAGCCGAAGCTCATCCTGTTTGTTCCTGTGGGGAATGTTCCCAGAGTCCGGTGAGCTGATGGCGCGCAATGCAGGCCGGGCCTGGTCATGATCCCGAACTCATCATCAAAGGCCAGTGCCGCCTCAGAAGGTTCAACTCCTTCGATATTGAATGAAACCACCGATGTCCTTGCTCCGGTGTTTTCTGGCCCATACACGGTAACACCGCTCAATTCACGCACACCATCAATGAAAGCTGACACCAGTGTTTCCTCCTTTCTCCTGATTGCCTCGACCCCTTCTGTCTGTACAAAATTCACTCCCGCAAGAAGGCCCGCGATTCCGATTGTGTTGGGCGTTCCAGATTCAAACTTGTCCGGCATGAAATCAGGCTGTTCCTCAAATTCAGACCTGCTGCCCGTGCCTCCCATCATCAGGGGACTGATCTCGGGGTCAAGTCCCCTGCGCACATAGAGGCCGCCGGTTCCGGAAGGGCCGAACAGCGATTTGTGGCCGGTAAAAGCGAGCAGGTCAATATTCATATCCATGACATCAATGGGGATCGCTCCCGCGGTCTGGGCGACGTCGACGCAAAAGATAAGGCCGTGCGCGCGGGCGATCTCACCGGCTTCTTTAACGGGCATAATGGTTCCGCTTACGTTCGATGCGTGGGTGAGGTACAGGGCCCGGGTGTTTTTTTTAACATGTGGCGCGATGTCGCCCGGATCAAGTTCACCCCGGGTTGAACAGGGAATTTGCGTCACCTCAACACCAGTGTGCTCAAGATAACGCAGAGGCCGCATTACCGAGTTATGTTCCATACCGCTCGTCAATACATGGTCACCCGGTCTGAGCAGGCAAAGCGTTGCAACATTCAGGGCCTCGGTGGCGTTTTTCATCAGAGCAATATCAACTGGTGCTGAAACGTTAAACAGGTCTGCCAGCGCCATACGGGCCTCGAGGACAAGCCTACCGGCTTCAATGGCCAGAGTATGGCCCGACCTTCCGGGGCTTCCGCCGATGTTCTCCTGGTATTCGGCCATTGCCCTTATTGTTTGAGGCGGCTTGGGCCATGATGTTGCTGCGTTATCCAGGTAAATATATTTCACTCTTTCTCCTCCGGTTCAGGAATATTCCACTGATTATTGAGTTTATTTTGCGCAACACTTTCATATACGGCCTGCGCCCTGAAATTTAACATCAATCAACGGCCCTGTTCTTATTATTATGCCAGGCCATCCCTCAGTAAATTAAACAATATGCGCACCCCCTGACAGAAACGTTTACAGGCGCCGGTTAATAATAAATTTTATCGTTTGAGCCTGAGTGTCAAGAATTTAAATATTGGATATAAAGCATTTACGATATTAATTTTTTTCACTCTTTCCGAATTTTTGGAAAAGACCGCCACGGAGACTCAGAGAGCACAGAGGTATAGAAATGTCATTTCAACAGGGGAGAAATCTATTTTACAGATTAAATTTCTCATTGCTGCTCGATTCGAAATGACAGAGTAAACAGTAAACGTATCTATACCCCATGCCGTTCCATCCGTATTTATGCTTTGAAAAAATTCAGCTCTGGTCTGTAATAAAAAACCCTGCATCTTTCTCTGTGTACTCCGTGACTCGGTGGCCATCTTTTTCACATTGTTTTTTTGGCATTTAAATCCCAACATTCCGGAATAAGCCATTTTTTTTACTAACAGGGAAAATACAAAAAACAACACAATCCAGAAAATATATTGACATCAAACAGCGATAAAATAATGTACCAACTGGTCAGTATAAATGAAGAGGAAAGCCATGAATAAGGGACAAATCACCAGGGATAAAGTGATCCAGTTATCAATGGACCTGATCCACGCCAGGGGAGTCGGGAACACCAGCATGAACGACATCATTGCCGCAACCGGAGTAAAAAAGGGGAACCTCTATTTTCATTTTTCCTCAAAGGAAGAACTTGCCCTGGAAGTGATTGACCGGGCACGGCGCCAGTACAGCGAATACCTTAGCAGCGCCATATCCGGAACAACTTCCATGGAGAAACTCGAGAGCCTCATTGACGCCGTGGTTTCCTTTCATGTTAAAAGAAAACTCAGGGGCGGATGCATTTTCGGCAACACCGCGCTTGAAACCGGGGGCACGGACTCGCCGCTCCGCCTCCTGATACGGGAGGTCTTCAGCCGCTGGGCCGGGCAGATTGAGGCACTTATCATACAGGCGGCCGGGGAGGGCTCGGCGCGAAACGACATCCCCCCTGATGTGCTTGCCAGAACAATCATTGCCGCTCTTGAAGGGGCGATTATGCTGGCTAAAGTCAGCGGCAAAAAGGACGAACTCATTCAATGCGCTGACGCGATGAAGGCAATGATCAAAACCCGGCAGTAAATTCTCATGCAGGATTAAACAAGAGTGAAGGAGTCTTCCATGATTACAAAAGAACAGGTCATTGCCAGGGCAAAGGAAACCGGATTCGCCGATGCCGGGTTTACGACCGCGGAACCCTTTGATGACCACCTTACATTACTCAGGTCACGAATAGACGATTACGGCTGGGCCGAAAAAGCCGGCCTTGACCTGATAAACGGCACTGACCCGAAAAAAATCCTGCCCGGAGCAAAGAGCATCCTTGTCGTACTCGAGTGCTATTTCAGTCAATCGTTCCCGACATCCCTGGAAAGCCATTTCGGCAGGTGTTACCTTGACGACGACCGCGTGACCGGGGACGGCATGGCATTGAAAATCAAGGCGCTCAGGGCATTCCTTCGCGATAACGGGATCGATTCAAAGGTCCCGTTCAACCTTCCGCACCGGGTCGCCGCTGCCAGGGCCGGGCTCGGGACTCTGGGCAAAAACTGCCTCTTCTACGCGGGACGAGTTGCGCGTAAAAGCTCCTGGGTGCTTCCGGTCACCATTGTCATAGACAGAGAGTTCGAACCCGACATCCCCTCATTAAAAGTCGACTGCCCCGAATGGTGCCGCAACGCCTGCATCTCGGCCTGCCCCACCCGCGCGCTCAAGGGCAACGGGGCCATTGACCCGCACAAATGCATTTCATACCTCACCTATTACGGCGAGGGAATTACTCCGGCCGAGTTGAGGGAGGCCATGGGCATGTATGTTTACGGGTGCGACCGGTGCCAGAATGTCTGCCCCCGGAACGCGGCCTGGCTCTCGCAGGACCTTCCCCCCAACCAGAGAGTAGTCATGAAAGCAGGCAACTTTGACCTGAGAAAACTGCTCCGCATGGACCGTGACTATTTTGTCGCGCGCATATGGCCCCACATGTTTTACATGCCGCCGGATGAGCTGTGGAGGTGGAAAATGAACGTGGCCCGAGCCATGGGAAACAGCCTTGACCGCTCGTATGTTCCTGACCTGATAAAAGCGTTCAGGGAAAACGATGATGAACGAGTACAGGCAATGGCGGCATGGGCACTCGGCAGGCTTGGCGGCACGGAAGCGGCGGAAGCGCTGAAGTCTTTCCTCAACGCAGCAAACGTTCCGGTTAAGCAGGAAATCGAGGAAGCACTTGACAGAACCGCACCATTATCGTACGCTTAACCATGCTCCCACAAAACAGACCCGGCCGTATTGAAATACAGGATCAGCAGTAATCATGGATACAGAAAAAACAACCGGATACCAGGACCAGGAGCTGCTCATCAATGCCTTTGTGAAGTTCCTTTCACTGCGCCTTTCACGGTCTGAAAGCATCATCAAGGGAATGATCCGGCAGAGCATTGCAGAATGGGCCGCGGCGAAAGGTTCCACCCTTAAAGATATCAAAAAAATGGATGAAACGATGCGCCTGAATATCGTGATCGATATCATCGATATTTTTCTGGATAAAATAAAACATATCGAGGAAAGCAGAAGCCAGAGGGAAAAGCTCAAGAAAAACGCGCTGCAGATATATGATCAGTGGAAAAAGACAAAGAGAACCGACCTCAACACTGAACTGGCAAATGAGATCACTAATTTCATGAAGACTTCATAATCGTCCGGTTTTAAACACGGATGTACTCGCGGTCAAAGCGGTTGATAAAATGGATGGTGCGGTATTTCCCCGATTCCTTTGCCTCCCTGAAAACCCTGATCCCCTCATCGCGGCATGATTTGCACGCGCCGAAAGGTATCTCTATGCCGAAGCTCAGAGAGTTCACCGATGACACGGTTTCCATGTGCAGCACGCCCGGGCATTTTTTGCAGTACATGACGGATTCGACCTGGTTTTCCCTGATTCCGTCAGTATCATAGTATATCTGCTTTTTGCGCACCGCGTATTCACCGTACCGCGCCGTGCTTTTGTCTTTTGGAGGATTGTGATACGCGTCAAGCACGGCTTCCGCCACCTTCTCAATATAACCCGAAATATTTTTGTCCTGGCGGATGGCTTCACGGTCAAAATCGGGCTCCTTCACGAATGAATAATCGACACCTGCCATGGCAAGGACGATACCCAGGTTGACATACGGAAGGGCTCCCTGGATCGAATAGCCCCCTTCAAGCACCGCGATGTGGGGATTGAGCCTGTCGTTCAGGATCGCGTATCCCTGCGCTGAAAAATTCATGTTGGTGATGGGGTCAGTGTAGTGATTGTCCTGGCCAGCGGAGTTAATGATCAGTTCGGGTTTGAAATCATCCAGTATGGGAAGCACGATATTATCTATCGCGTATAAAAACCCGTCGTCAGAAGTCCCGGGAGGCAGGGGGATGTTAATCGTCCGCCCCCTGGCGCCCGGCCCGCCGAGTTCAGGGATGTGCCCTGAGCCGGGATAGAGCGTCCGTCCGTCCTGATGTATCGATATATACAGGACATTGGGGTCGTGCCAGTAGACGTCCTGTGTCCCGTCCCCGTGATGGCAGTCGGTGTCCACGATCGCGATCTTTGAGGTGCCGTAATGGTCGCGGATGTATTCCACCATGATCGCTTCGTTATTGATGTTGCAGAACCCGCGGTTGCCGTGGACCGACTTCATCGCGTGGTGCCCGGGCGGCCTGACCAGCGCGAACGCGCGGTCCACCTCGCCGTCCATGACCAGCCTCGCGGCCCTGATCGCGCCACCGGCGGAAATCATATGCGACTCGGTCACAACGCTTTTCACGTCAGGGAAACAGAAGTGGGTCCTCATGACATCTTCTTCAGTGGCGATGTCGGGCTTGAATTCGCTGATCCCTTCGATGTCGAAGATGCCTTCCTCCCAGAGCTGGTCCTGGGTGTAGAGCAGGCGCTCTTCCCGTTCGGGATGGGAAGGATCAATCGCCCAGTCAAAGGCCGGGAAAAAAATAAGACCCATCTTTCTTTTTGCCTGTATCATACCATTCCTTCCGTCCGGGCGCGTTGGGCCTCAGTCTCCGATCCTGATCTCAACTCCCGGTTTTACCTGGCATTTAACGCGAATATCTTTGCCGGTACTGTAATAACCCTGCACCATTTTAAAGGATGATGACTCAATAACTTCTATGTCTTCCAGGGAAACGTCGATGCCGTTGTTTTTACAATATTCAACTAAATATGAACGCGCCTCGGTTTGCGCCTGGTTGAGGCTGTAGTTCCCGGATATCCGCTCGCGCACGTTCAGGTTGGGGATGATGAGCTGGCCCTTGCTGGTATCGGCAAAAAGTTCGATTTCAAATGTCGGTTTCGCAAGGGCGGCGCCTATCGCATTGGCAACCGCGTAATTCTGCGGGATTACCACTTCCCGGTTAAAGCTGGCATGAAGATACTGGAGGAACCCCTGGGCAGGGCCGCCCATGATGTATATCTTCTCCGGGGATACTATCCTGTTCTCCAGCATCTCGTGTATGGTGTACACCGGCTTTTCATTTATTCTGGCCAGCATCCTGTTTACTTCGTCGGTGATAGCGCTCACGGCAAATTCAATTGCGGCTTTCACCAGGACATCCGGTTTCAGTCCCGCCTTTTTGGCAAAATCGTCAATTCCCTTTTTTGACGCCGCCGTGTCCCCAAAGGATATGGTAGCATTATAATTCAGCGCGTCCACCAGGGTGGGAGTCTTCCCTCCATCAGCCATGGACGGGCCCCTTCTCTCGGGCCCTGCGGTGACTTTCCCGTCCTGTATGTTCAGCGCGGAATCCCCTCCTATGCCGATTGAGCGGGTCATGAGCGAACGGACCAGGGTCGGCGTGGATTCGAAGGAAACACCTTCCTCTTCGATAAGAGGGGCCCCTCCGGCAAAAATTGCGATATCGGTTGTTGTGCCGCCGATGTCAAGGATCACCGAGTCCTCGGTGATATGGCACAGGGAGATGATTCCCATAATGCTCGCTGCGGGGCCTGACAAAATGGTTTCAACCGGAAAATTCCGGGAAAGGGAGAGCGGCATGGTGCCGCCGTCGGCCTTGAGCACGTTGACATCGGTTTTTATGCCCAGGTCGCCCAGCCCTTTATCAATGGCACTGCTGAAACTGTTATACACCCGCCATACGGCCGAATTATAGTATGCCGTGGCGATCCGCCTGGGGAAGCTGAGCTGGCCGGAAAGGCGGTGTCCCAGGGAAATAAAATCGGCCGTGCCTTCAAGTTTTTCAGCGAGGTATTCCTCCTCATCAGGGTTGCGCGTCGAGAACTTCGTGACCATGGAATATACTTTTATTCCATTCTTTTCACATTCATTTAGTGCGTTTTTAACGCTGGCCAGATCAAGGTCGCGAATAATGGAACCGCGGTGGTCGATTGAACCGGGGATAACGTAAAATGAATCGCCCAGGCGGTAATTATTCGGGTCAATGCCGGGGCCTCCTGAAATTATCAGGCCTACGGGTTCGGTTTTATTTTCAACAATCGCGTTGGTTGACAGGGTCGTGCTGAGGTTTATACGTGTTATTTTCGTTTTATCGACATTTTTAGTCACTTCATCGAGGGCCCTGTAAATCGAAGAAAAAAGATTACTATGATCGGTAATTGCCTTAAAGGATGCTACAATTGTTTTTTTATCAATAAGGACCGCATCAGTATGGGTCCCGCCCACATCTAGTCCCAAATACATGCTGTTTTACCTTCTTTTGTGCCGGGCACAGGATGTGTTAATACTATACCAGGGCTGAATGCTGTCAAGGAAGATACAGGTCGAAATGATTACAAAATGCGATAAAAGAAAACATCCTGCACCGCAGGATCATTTATCAACAAATTTTCGGTATTGTATAACGATATCTTTCCGGATTTGCGTGGCCCTGTCATTCGCCAGCCTCATGAAACTTCCGTAATACCTGAAACTGATATCAAGCAGGCCAAAATATAATTCCTTGAGCTTTATTTTAAAAATGGAAGGAGTAAGCGACTGCAAACCTGACAGGGAACCCTGTCCCCGCGTAACGAAAGCATAAGAAGATTCAGAAAAGGATCTTTTCACTTCGGCCAAATAATCGGATGACAGAGGCACGGGAGAAAAAGCGTCCCCCGGTGTTTCCTTTTTCGTTGTGAACGATGTTTTTTTTGCCTGAAGTATAGGAAAATCTATCGGCAGATAAGCATGTTCCGTGGGTCTCGCGGGAGCTTTCTTTTTCTCTTTTTGGGGAGCTAGCGGTTTTTTTGCCACAGGAGCCGGGTGTTTTGAGTCAAGACGCTCAGCGTCCCGGTTAACATATGCCAGAAGTCCCTGGGCGTTCGACCTGGTCAGCAAATACCGGGGGAGCCTCATCCCCCCTTCAAGAAGATGCTCGGGGCCCAGGTGCCCGCCCTGAACCGCGAAAGCATAGCGGTACCCTGCCTCTTTTGCCTTTTCAATGGTAATGGGAGAATGGACGCCATAGGGGTAAACGAACACATCAATTTTTGTTTTCAGTTCTTTTTCAAGCACGGCTTTTGACTGAAAAATTTCTCTCATAAAGGAAGCGCGGTTTGAGTCATAAAGCTTTTTATTCACATAGTGGTGATAATAGCCGTGCGAGGCAACAGGGCAGCCTTCCCGGTGAAGCTTCTTCAGTTCGTCCCAGGTAAGCGCATAATCTTTTTTCCCGATGATTGACGGATATATGGCCAAAAGAGGCCTGATGCCGTGTTTTTTAAATACTGAAAAGTATGCCCAGTATACGCTTCTGTTGCCGTCATCAATGGTAACAAAAATATTTTTTGTACCGCGGTAATTCCCGGTTATCACATCATTGAAGGTTATAAACCGGAAACCCTTCTGAATGAAATAACTGATCTGTTTTTCAGTTTCTTCAGGGGTAAAAGAATACATTGTCTGATTATCGATAAAGGCGTGATAGCAGAGGACATGAACCGCACGCTGTTCCTGAATGGACTGCTGTGAACGAGCAGAAACGATAAAGGAAAAGAAAATCAGGCCGACGCAAAAAGACTTCAACAAAAAGGGAACCCTCTTATTTAGGCTTTTTCCCATTGATCACCTTTCTTAAAACCCGTCTCTTTCTGATCTCATCAAGAAAAGCCACTTCCCTGTCAGCTTCTTCCAGCAACGCGACCTTTCTCTGTTCAATGTTCCCGGCGTAACCGGGAGACTTCTGAAGCACATTTTTTTCCAGAAGCGCGACGTATTCTTCAAGTGGAGGAAGAAGGTAACTCTGAATGTACGTCGCCTCCTTCCACTTTTTATTCTTTTTGAACACCTCGATCTGCTGCACGTAAAGGGCCTTCAGATAATACATCTTTTCATAAAACGAAACATACTCGCCAGTATCATATGAAGCGATCAGCTGCTGCAGGGCCTTTTCCTTTTTCGGGAAGTCCTGCCTGGTATAAGGATACATAACAACATAGTTATATTCAACATCCGCGTCATATCCATAGCTGAAGGTCAGTGCAGCGGTTGTTTCCGCGAGCATGCGCTGTTCGGTCTCGGTGTAATACTGGCTCTTTTTTTGAAAAGCCTTGTGGTAATAGCTGCACTGGAACAGCGCGACAACAGCCAGTATTATAACAAGTCTATGTTTCATTGATGCTTCCTTCCTCATTCAATAAATTCCCTTCGGATCATCGCACCCCGGTTTATATCGCGCAGGGATTTTTTCCCCATGACTGAAAGAATTTCACTGGGCGGAATACCAATTCCGGGCCGCAGGGCTTCAAGGTCATCCGCCTCGATTACCGTGCCCTTTGGGATTGGTCTCGCGGCAAAAAGGCTCCGCCGCGCCGCCCGGGCAACAGGCTCCTCGGCCGTGCCGTACGTAATAGCTCCTTCTCCCAGCATTGCCGCCGTCCTTTCAGAAACGTCAATCATGGAGGAAAACTCTTCAGGATCTAATGAAACATCTTTATCGGGACAATCATAATTTCTGTCAACAGTAAAATGCTTCTCGAATATTTCCGCACCCAGCGCGGCAGCTGCCGCGACCGCATCACTCCCCCGTGAATGGTCGGAAAAACCGACAGTCAGCCCGTAACGCTCTTTCAGGGAAACGATCCTTTTCAGGTTCAGTTTTTCGGGCGGCGCCGGATACAGCGAAACGCAGTGAAGCAGCGCGAGGTCGGCCGGGCTCTTACCGGTAAAACATTCAACCGCTGAGTCGATCTCCTCCACTGTGGAAATGCCGGTTGACAGTATCGCCGGCTTTCCGGTTTCGGCGATCAGGCTTATCAGGCCGTGGTTGGTAACTTCTGACGAGGCAATTTTATACAGCGGGACATTGATGCTCTCGAGAAGTTCAACCGACGGCGCGTCAAAGGGGGATGAAAAAAAAATGATTCCCCGCAATTCAGCGAAATTCTTCAACTCGCGGTATACATGAACCGGTAAAACAAACCTGGAAAAAAAATCAATCACCGACCGGTCAG
>ERZ795057.123-NODE-123-length-81147-cov-7.738273_pt1 | contig 81147 bp, 81 predicted proteins | sample MGYA00375141_ERZ795057 | MGnify/ENA primary metagenome ERZ795057 (study PRJEB30186, sample SAMN05720163) | activated sludge metagenome | isolation source: Anaerobic digester | place: Hong Kong | collected 2015-01-26 ...
GCTCTCGGAGCAGTGGAACACTGGGGCAACCCTGATCTTGATCCTGAGAGATCGTATTTTTTTGAATATTCCCTTCATCTCAAGACTTCTGTGGTTAAAAGCGACGCATCGGCTTATATCAATTTCCTTGATAACCTGATAGCTGAGGAGGAGATATCATCTGTTGAGTACAGGTTGAAAAATATCGACAGGGCCCGCATCTGGGGTGTGGAGTATAATATTGCGGTAGAAGTATTATCGTGGCTGGAAATACACAATAACCTGACATATATACGCGGAAGGGACACTAAAGATGATGAAGACCTGCCCTCAATTGCTCCGCTGAGAACTATTACCGGTGTTAATATAAAAAGCGTTTATGGAATATCTTTATTCGGTGATTGTATATATACAGCAGATCAGAGGAGGGTTCCGGACGGGTATGAGAAATCCGGGAGCTGGGCAAGGTTTGATACCGGGCTGAACTGGGTTTTTCAAACCGGATATTTTCAGCATAAAATTTCACTAACATGCGTAAATTTAATGGATGAAACATATTACGATTATCTTTCGATGTCAAAAACAGGTTATGTATATAATGAACCGGGCAGAACTGTGAAATTAAGTTATTCAGTACTATTCTGATATATACTTGTTCTGCATGATGTTTGTTGCATAAAGTGCATTGTCGGGCAGGCATTTGTAATAATTAAAATTTCCGGCCGCGGGAAACATTGTTTTGTTTTCATGTCTTCTGTATCTTGCAGACAGGGAGTATGTGAAAAAATGACAGACAGTGTTTCCTCTCCGGAAAGGGGCGGATTATCAAAAAGTGAAATTATTCAATTCCTGTGCCTTAGGGGGGAGGAACAGAATGTCCTTCACAGGAAAGCAGCGGGAATAAGAAGAGAGACTCTTGGTAATATCGTTTATATAAACGCCCTGATCGAATTTTCAAATATATGCAGCAATGACTGCTATTACTGCGGCCTGCGAAAATCGAATAAAAAGATTAAAAGGTATGAGCTTACCCCGGAGGCGATACTTGCAGCTGTGGATGATGCGGCAGATGCAGGGATAAATTCAATTGTGCTTCAGTCCGGCGAAAGAAGGGACAGGAAATTTACCTCTTATGTTTCGTATACTTTGAAACTGATAAGGGAGAAACATCCCCGCATGGGGATTACACTTGCAGTGGGGGAACAGGAACGCCCGGTTTATGAAGAGTTTTATGAATATGGAGCGTCACGTTATATTCTACGTATCGAAACCTCCGACAAAAAACATTACAGTAAGCTTCATCCTGATTCAATGAGTTACAGTAACAGACTTCAGTGTCTGCATGAACTTCGTGACATAGGATTCAGGGTAGGTACAGGGGTGATGGTTAATTCACCGCACCAGACTCTTGAAAATCTTGCAGATGATATTTTTTTCTTTACGCTGTTTGATATGGATATATGCAGTCTCGGGCCGTATATACCGCACAGCGATACCCCCTTTGGCGGTATTGAGTATCTTCCGGGGGAAACCCTTAATCTCGGGTTGAATATGATTGCCGTATTGCGGATTGCCATGCCTGATTTGAATATAGCGTCATCAACTTCCCTTGACTCGCTTTCGCCTGAAGGGAGGGAACTCGGCCTACTGGCAGGGGGTAATGTCATAATTCCTCAGATAACTTCATTAACTCCGGGAACTGATGACCTGTCTTCCGGGCATAAACCCGGAGGTGCCATTGAATGCAGGGCTTTTTTTAATGCTCTTGAAAACAGAATTAAATCTATGGAATTTACCCCCTGTATGGGGGAGTCTGCAGGTACCTCGCGATATATGCGTAAAGCTTAAGTTGTTATCATTCTTAATGAAATCTTTTGAAATTAAATCAGATGGGGTGGATTTCATTTTACAGGAGCTGCTTTATGATTCCGGGGAGGGGGGATGTCTACCTGAATGCGTAGATTACCATCGAACTGGTAAGGGCAAAGTCTCCGAAATGGACTTTGCTTTTCATGTGATAGGCCGCTATACGGAGCCATGCACTGTAATCTGAGATAGAATTAAAGCCGCCCCTTGACTTCAGAAGTTTAGGGAGAAGCCCGAATTCAACAGGCTGATAGACTTTTATTTTTCTGAAACCTGTTTTTTCAAGAAGCATGGCAAGGTTTCTTTTGCTGAAATATGAAAGATGTCCCGGCATAAAATACTCGTAATTTTTACCGAGATCCCGGGCCTGTTTCCCCTCCATGTTGGCAGTCTGAATAAGAAGCAGCCCTCCGTCTTTAAGGAGACTAAAGCATTCCCTGACTGCTGCTGCAGGGTCCTCAAGGTGCTCGATAAGCTCAATCATTGTTATAACAGAAAAGCTTTTTTTGTCAAAGGGGTGATCTGACAGTGTACCTGTATGAATGGTGTTTCCGAAAATGTTTCCGGCATGGCTGCTGGAGAATTCAGACATTTCGATTCCGAAAGGCGTATAAAACCTCGATGCAGCCTCAAGGAATCCGCCGAAGGAACATCCGACATCGAGAAAATTTCCGGATTCAATGAATTTATGTATAAACCTGATGCGGCTGTTCCATACATAATCGGAGAATTTCTTTGTGTTCCTTTCATCAATATATGAATAGTCAGCCTTTCCGCTGTAATATTCCTCAGAATAGAAGTTGCGTATAGTTTCATTATCAAAAAGCGGGTTCATGAATATAAAGCCGCAGACAGCGCATATGTCGGTGTTAAATTTCAGGTCGTATTTTTCAATAAGATACTTTTTCCGGATTTCACCGCTGCCGCACAGGGGACAGGTCTTTCTCCTCTCCCTGAACATCAGGCTATATCCTCGGCACTGAAATCCCGCCAGCTCCCGCCGTCAGCTTTTTCAAGTTCTGCTATCCAGCTGGAAACCCTCTCTTCGCCATAGGTCTCTTTCATGATATTGAGAATAATATCAAGAGGTATGTCCTGGAATTCCCCGTGGTAGGAAAGATATTCCATGAATTTATTATTATCAGAATTGAATTCGTGCATTATTGAATCATCATGTCCGTTAAAGTTGAGCGGTTTGACCCTGAAATGCCTGCATAGATCAGCATTAAATGCAGGTGTGGCCTTGACCCATTTTCCTTCAAGCCATAATTCGCTGTAACCATGGGGCGCTATAATATTGGAGCCAAGGTATTCAGTAAACTGTTTTGTCGCAATATGATTTTTTACAGTGGCAAATCCTATTCGTGACGGGATCCCCGCAACACGCGCAGCAGCGCATAATAGTCCCGCTTTCTGAATACAGAATCCTTTTCCCGATTTGATTACACCGCTGGAGCGGTAATGTTCAGGCCTGTAAAAAGGGATGTAAGGGTCATACCTGATTCCGTCTCTTATGTGATAATATAATAATACAGCCTTTTCCACGTCGGTGATTTCTTTTCCTTCCAGAATGCTTTCTGTGTAGGAAATAACTTCGGTGCTGTCGCTGTCAATAATGGTTCCCGGTAAAAGATATTGCTCCTGTGAAGTCATGTCTGCCTCCTGAAATTAAACTTTTATCTTAATTACGGTTAAGTCAATTAAAATCGTTTTTTTATTTACATAAAGATTGTCATTTTAACATCATAAATAAATGATATTCAGGTATAAAGGGTTCATGATCGGGAATTAAATGGATTGAACTTCTGGTGAAAAATGGATAAGAAAAAAATATTAAGTTCAAGGAATTTGCAGAGGGTCTATCTGATAGACAATCAGCCACTGTACAGGATGGGATTTATCCAGACCGTGAGCAGGAGCGGCCTTTTTGACGTATGTCTTGAGTCGGAAAGTTACATTTTTGACAGTGAGGAATTCGCCTGGATTGATCCGGATATTATTGTTATGGATCTGATATATGACGGCAGAAGCCCTTTTGATTTTATAGTATGGGTACATGATAATTTCCCCTCTGTACCGATACTTGTTCTTTCCATGCTGGATGAAAAAATATATGCTGAAAGGGCCCTTAAAGCCGGTGCTACCGGTTATCTGATGAAAAATACCGATGGAAGCGGTGTGCTTACAGCGCTTAAAACTGTTGCTAAACATGAACTTTCGCTGAGCAGCAGTATTTCGTCACAAATAGTGAGTAAGTATGTAAGCGGAACCGAGAAAATTGAGCTTGAACCTACATCCGTTCTTTCAGACCGGGAGATTGAGATATTTTTTTATATAGGAGGGGGAAAGACCTCTCGTGAAATATCCCGTATTCTCAATATCAGTATAAAAACTGTTGATAACCATAAAACATCAATCCGCGAAAAACTTTCACTGAGGAATCATATTGAACTCTCACAGAAAGCCGTACTCTGGCGTGAAAGTTCAGGAGAGAGGAGATGAGTATTTTTAAGAATATAATTTTTGATCTGGACGGTACTCTTACAGATCCCGGGGTGGGGATAACACGTTCAGTCAGTTACGCTCTGAATAAATTCGGGATATCGGAAAAAACGGAAAACCTGTATAAGTTTATAGGCCCCCCGCTCCGTGATTCATTTACAAAATATTACGGTTTCAGCAGAGAAAAAGCTGAAGAGGCTGTGTTGTATTACAGGGAATATTTTTCAGAAACCGGAATATTTGAGAATGAAGTTTATCCCGGTATACCCGCACTTCTCTCTGAGTTAAAAAAATCAGGCAGGAATATATACCTTGCTACAACAAAACCGATAATTTACGCTGAAAAAATACTTCATCATTTTGATCTTCACCGCTACTTCACCTCAACCGCAGGAAGCAATCTTGACGGCAGCAACGGGGAGAAGAGTGTCCTCATCGCCGGATTAATAAAAGGATACGGTATAACTGAGTTTACCCGTGCTGTAATGGTGGGCGACAGAAAATATGATATAGAGGGCGCCAGGGCAAACGGTATCGCCTCTGTAGGGGTGGCTTATGGCTATGCCGGGGAGGGGGAACTGGAGGAATCTATGCCCGATTATATCGCCGAAACAGTAACGGATCTGAAAAAATTTTTATTAAACTCATAGTCCCCGCTTCCGGCAAACAGTTTAGTATTTTGAAGCCAGTTGGCACGATTTTGCGGTAATAATCCTAAAAAAATCTTATGTCTCATGAAAAAGTACTTATCAAATTCCTGTTTTTACCGAATATGATAGTATAAAGGTATACAGGAGAGGTTTCAGATGTTTGACGGAAGCGGAATGATGAGTACCAATTATATACTTGAAAAGTCACTGGATGTTGAATCCCTGAGGCGTAAAGTTATATCAGATAATGTCGCCAATGTGGATGTTCCTCATTTTAAACGAAGTGAAGTGAATTTTGAGAGCGAATTAAAAAGGGCTCTCAATCAGAACAAGGCCACAAATGAAAACCGTCTCCCCGCGATAATGACAGAAGAAAAACATATTCCCTTTTTTATTGAACGGGATATAAAATCCGTATCACCAAGGATAAACGTGGATTATACAACATCCATGAGGAATGACGGCAATAATGTTGATATTGAAAAAGAGATGGTTGACGCATCAAAGAACATGATGAGGTACAATGCCCTCATAAGTGCGCTTAACCACAATTATAAAATGATAAAAATCGTTACCAGGGCAGTATAACAGGCTAAGGGAGTAGAAAATGGGAATGTTTGACAGTTTTAATATTTCATCAACCGGCCTTACGGCTCAGAGGCTGAGGATGGATGTGATAAGTGATAATATCGCAAACGCCACAACAACAAGGACTCCTGAAGGTGATGGCCCGTATGTTCGAAAAAGGGCTATATTCGCGCCTGTAAACATAAGGCCCAAGTACAAGTCTCCTCTTGTACCGGATCGTATTGACAGCGGAATCGGCAGGGGGGTTCGCGTGGTTAAAATAGAGAAGGATTCCAGCCCTTTGCGGCTTGTGTATGATCCTTCCCATCCTGACGCAATTCAGACAGGGCCGGAAAAGGGTTACGTAAGGATGCCAAATGTAAATGTTGTAACAGAGATGACAGATCTTATATCCGCTTCCAGGTCTTATGAAGCGAATGTAATGCTTGTAAATAACGCCAAGTCGATGTTTTCAAAGGCGCTTGAAATCGGCAGGACCGGCGCATAACAGGGAGGTAAAACATGTTCAGGGAAAGAACCATAAGAGATGAAATTAAAATCACGCATGACCTTTCAGGAAAGGTTAATGTGAAAAAGAGTGAAAAAATCGCGAGATTTGATGATGAATATTTCATGGATCTCAGAGTCGAAATGAAATACGCATAACAGACAGATATAAAGGAGTGTTAAAATGATAAACAGTACAGCCGTAAACGGTAATCTGGTAAGAATGTTTACAACAGATCCGCTTCACTATAGTGGTGAAGCACCCCGTAGAAGATCTTCAGATGATGTATCAGGTTCATTCGCGGATATGCTTAACAGCGCTGTGACGAAGACCAATGATCTTCAGGTAGACTCTGAAGCACTCATGAAAAAAATGGTAACAGAGCCTGAGTCTGTTGATATACACCAGGTGATGATTGCGTCACAGAAAGCTGAACTCGCACTGGGTCTGACAAAAGCAGTGAGAGATGGCGCGCTTAATGCTTACAGAGAGCTCATGAATCTCAGATAACGTGAAAAATCGGGTGTAAATGCTTCATTTTGCACCCGATTCTGACATTTAAAGGGAGTTTTTCAGGAAATTAATTGACATTTTTTGTTATTGTTTTATAAAAGTATTATGTCGCATTAGTCGAATGATAAACCCCCTGTTCCGGAGGCGTTAAATGGGTGATCTTATAAAAAGAATATTTGATCAGGTAAAAGAGATCTATGGCAAGCTTGACCGCACTAAAAGGATAATTGTCGGTGTCGTTCTTGTGTTGGTGCTTGTCTCTTTCGGCGTACTCTTTACCGTGTCGAGTAATGAGCCCAATGTGATGCTTTTTGCTGAACTTTCTTCCGATGATTTCGGCTCGATAACCAAAAAACTTGATGAAATGGGCTACAGGTATGAAACATCCGGGTCCACATCTGTTTTTGTCAAGCCGAAAGACAGGGCTCTTATTGTAACTAAACTTGCCCAGGAAAACATGCTCCCCAAGGGGGTTCCCGGATTCAAACTTTTTGATATTTCAAACTGGACGCAGACGGACAAGGAACTTGATGTAAAATTTATGCGCGCCCTTCGCGGTGAGATTCAGAGGCATATAGAATCACTGCAGAATATCAATAAAGCTGATGTTGAAATAGCGATGTCGGAGGAGAGCCTTTATTCCGACAAAAACACACCTTATACAGCAGCTGTTACTGTACATCTTGCTCCCGGATACGATAAACTTTCAACAAAAGAGATTAAAGGTATAGTCTACCTTGTTTCACGGGCTGTCGGCCCCAGGCTTAAGCCTGAAAATGTTACTGTAACTGACAATTCCGGTAAAATAATATCCGATTTTGACGATGATTTTGAAAACGAGAAAAAAGAATATACCATAATCGAATTCAGACGAAAAATAGAGGAACAGGCCAGGGTAAGGCTTCTGAAAGAGATTCGTGAAGGCCTGCAGAGAATCTACTCCTCCGACAGGATACAGATTGTCCGCCTGAATATGGATTTTAACTGGGATAAAATCTCGGAAGAACAGACCGAACATACTCCTGTTACAATGATTCCCGATGATCCAAGGACTCCTTATTCTGAAAGAAAGGTAAAGGATTCTCTTATCGTATCAGAAAAGACTACAAAAGAAAATTTCAAGGGGCACGGCTGGAATCCTGAGGGCCCTGCCGGTACTGAAGGCAATACGCCTCCCGGGTATAAGGCAAGTGATGACCAGTTTGCACAGTATGACAAACAGGAAGATATTAAAAATCATGCTATAAATAAAACTGTGCGGAATATTGCACGTGATCCTTATGATATAACGAGAGTAACAGTGGCAATTGCGATTGACGGGCAGCAGGATCTTCCCAGGTTCCCTGACGGTGAATACGACCTTGATCCTGCAAAAAAACCGGTTCAGATCGCCCTTAAAGAGGATGAGCTAAAGAAAGCAGAGAATATAGTTAAAAAAGCGATTAATTTTGATGATGCCAGGGGTGATCAGGTCGCAGTTGAGAACATAATGTTTGACAGGACTGCTTACTGGAATTCAATAAGGGAAGAATACAGGAGAAAAGAGCAGATAAAAATGCTCCTCCTGGCGTCACTTATAGGTGTCGTGGCCCTTTTTGTCGGATTTATACTTTTCAGGGCCATACAGAAAGAACTGGAGAGAAGGAGAAGGGCAAGGGAAGAGGCGCTTGCACTGGAACAGCAGCGTATGCGTGAAGCCGCTCTCAAGGCTGCAGAAGAAGAGGGTATTGATGTGGAACTCTCACTGGAAGAGCGTGCAAGGCTTGAACTTCAGCAGAGCGCCCTGCAGCTTGCCAAGGAGCGTCCGGATGATGTGGCCCAGCTTCTCAGAACATGGCTTGCTGAAGAATAGTTTTTAATTTGACAATTGTTGAAAAACTGTCGATAATATTATTGTAAATATTTATGCCGATACTATCGGCTAAACTTTTCTGTTATCAGGATTGCGGGGTTAATTAATGCATCAGTCGAAAAAATCCCAGTTAACGGGGAGGCAGAAAGCTGCCATATTTCTTGTTTCTCTCGGGTCTGATGTCTCGTCAGAGATTTTCAAACATCTCCGTGAAGATGAAATAGAACAGCTTACTTTTGAAATAGCCCGACTTGACAAGATTGAACCTGACGATAAAGACAGGGTTCTTCAGGAGTTTCAGGAAATGATGATGGCCCAGGAGTTTATCTCTCAGGGCGGTATCGATTATGCCCGGGATGTTCTTGAACGGGCACTGGGTACGCAGAAAGCTATTGATATTGTAAACCGTCTGACTTCATCGTTGCAGGTCAGGCCTTTCGATTTTATCAGGCGTACAGACCCGAGTCATCTTCTTAACTTTATACAGGGGGAACACCCCCAGACTATTGCCCTTATTCTCGCTTATCTTGATCCCCAGAAAGCGGCTATGATACTTGCTGAACTTCCTCATAATGTTCAGGCAGACGTTGCCAGAAGAATTGCGGAGATGAAGAGAACTTCTCCTGATGTACTTCGCGAGGTAGAACGGGTACTTGAAAGAAAACTTTCAACTCTGGCAAGTGAGGATTTTACCCAGGCGGGAGGTATCGATACGGTTGTTGAAGTTCTCAATAACGTTGACCGTGGTACTGAGAAGATTATTATTGAGGCCCTTGAGGAAGAGGACCCTGAACTTGCTGAAGAGATTAAGAAGAGAATGTTCGTATTTGAAGACATCGTTCTGCTTGATGACAGGTCTATTCAGAAGGTTCTGCGGGAGGTTGATACCCAGGAGCTGGCAAAGGCACTGAAAGGGGTTGACGCTGAGGTGCAGGAGAAAATATTCAGAAATATGTCTAAACGGGCCGCACAGCTGCTTCGTGAGGATATGGATTTTATGGGCCCTATAAGGCTGCGTGATGTTGAGGAATCGCAGCAGAAAATTGTTAACATAATAAGAAAACTTGAAGACGCCGGCGATATAGTAGTCGCGAGAGCGGGTGAGGAGGAACTCGTTGTCTAAACTTGTATTTAAACCGGGTGAAGTACATCATGCAACTGTTGTTAAACAGGTGGATCTCCCTGCCAAGTACCAGAAAAACCTCATAGATGCAGAAGAATATCATGAATTTGAGATGGATGAGGACGGGAATCCCATAGATGTTTACCAGGGCCCTTCAATTGAGGAGATGGAGGCCGAGCTTGAGCGTTATCGCCGTGAAACAGAGGAAGAAGTCAGGCAGATGCTTGAGCAGGCGAGAGCAAGGGCTGCAAAGATTGAGGAAGAGGGCAAGTCTGCGGCATTCACCGAACTTGAAAAAGTAAGAGAACAGATCAAAATAGAAAAAGAGAGACATAGATCAGAAGCTGAGCGTGAAATAGAAAAAAGCAAATTTGAAGCCGAAAAGATAATACTTGAAGCAGAAAAAAAAGTTTCAGAAATTGAACATGACGCATATATGAAAGGGCATGAGGCCGGTCGTGAAGAGGGTTATAAAGAGGGCCAGGCAGAGGTCATGAGGCTTATTGACCGACTCGGGACTATTGTATCAACAGCAGTGGATATACGGGATGATATAATCAAATCTTCAGAGAAACTTATGACTGAAATGATTCTAATGATTGCCCGTAAAGTAATCAAGGATGAGATAGTTGAACGACGTGAAGTTGTAATAAATAATATCAAGGAATCTATAAAACGTGTTAAAGACCGTGACAGGATCGACATAAGGGTCAATTTTGCCGACCTTGATATGACAACAGCGCATAAAGATGAACTTATTAAGATGATGGAATCACTTAAGAAGGTTAATATATATGAAGATTCCAGAGTTGAAAGAGGCGGATGTATAATTGAAACTGACGTTGGTGCCATTGATGCAAGGATATCGACTCAGCTTGATGCGATAGAAGAGGCGATAAGAAACACAAGTACTCTCTAATAGAAATACCGGATCAATGATCCGGTATTTTAAATAATGTTCAGGAGACATAATATTGATAAACATCCTTCCACATGAAAAAGTAGATATACTCTCCAAGTATAAGGAGATCATCGATGAAGTTGAGGTCATTAAATTCACCGGGCATGTGGAGCGTATTATAGGTCTTACAATAGAGTCTGTAGGGCCTGCCGTAAAGTACGGTGATTTATGTAAAATAAAAACCGGCGAGAGCCAGTACCTGTATACTGAAGTTGTCGGTTTTAACAGGAACAGGGTTATACTGATGCCCATAGGTGATATGAAGGGTGTCGTACCTGGAGCTGAAGTTTACGCGGTCGGTACCTCTCTGATGGTACCTGTTGGAAAGGAACTTCTTGGCAGGGTAATTTCAGGAATCGGCAAGCCCCTTGACGGCAAAGGCGAGATATATGCCCGTAACAGGTATCCCGTTGAAGGGAGGGAGATGAATCCGCTTAACCGGACTATTATCACTGAGCCGCTTTCTGTGGGTATCCGTGCCATTGACGGTCTTATAACTGTTGGAAGAGGGCAGAGAATTGGTATCTTCTCCGGTTCAGGTGTAGGAAAATCGACACTCCTCGGTATGATAGCGAGATATACAGATGCTGACGTAAACGTAATTGCGTTAATCGGTGAAAGGGGGAGAGAGGTTAAGGATTTTGTTGAAAAAGAACTGGGTACCGAGGGAGCGAAACGTTCAATTGTTGTTGCCGCCACTTCTGATCAGCCCCCAATGCTGAGACTCCGAGGAGCCTTTCTTGCCCATGCTATAGCTGAATATTTCAGGGATCAGGGAATGGCTGTAAACCTCCTTTTTGATTCCATAACAAGGTTTGCCATGGCACAACGTGAAGTTGGACTTGCAGCAGGTGAACCCTCGGCCACAAGGGGGTATCCCCCTTCAGTTTTTTCCATGATGCCGAGACTTCTTGAAAGGGCCGGTACAAGCAACACCGGCGGGAGTATTACCGGGTTCTATACGGTTCTTGTGGAAGGAGACGACATGAATGAACCGATAGCCGACGCGGCACGAGGTATACTTGACGGGCATATCGTCCTTGACCGTAAACTGGCTAATAAGGGCCATTACCCTGCCGTGAATGTTCTGGCTTCAGTGTCCAGGTGTATGAAAGATGTTGTTGATGACAGCCATCTTGACGCTTCATATAAATTCCGTGAACTTCTGGCCGCTTACACTGACGCGGAAGACCTTATCAATCTCGGAGGATATGTCCGTGGAGCTAATCCCGTCGTAGACAGGGCAATAAGCATGATGGGCAGCATGAACGAATTTCTTAAACAGGGAATTTATGAAAAGGACACCTTCCCATCCATAAAGGAGAAGATGGTATCAATGATTTATCCTGAAGAGAAAAAAACCAGGCAGCCGGCGGTTCAGGGCGGAGCACCAGCATTTGCCCAGGTGGTAAGGTAATCTGATTTATGAAAAAGTTTCAATTCAGGCTTCAGAGGCTTCTTGATTTAAGGGAGGCTAAAGAAAATGAGATTAAAAATGAACTTATGAAAGTCCTTTCTCTTCAAAATAAAGAACGTGTTCTGCAGGAGGAGCTGCGCACAAGGATAAATCATTACGAGGCCTCTTATGGCGAGATGATTAAAAAAGGGGGGTTTGACGCGGATAAGGCTATGTCTGTGTTACGTTTCGCTGATGTTTCACGAAGAGCTATTGATGAGGCGGAAAAGAGAATTGAAAAACTCGAGCCTGAGGCTAACAGAATCAGGGAAAAACTTGTTATTGCCTCCCGTGATAAAAAGGTTGTTGAAAAACTGAAAGAGCGGAAACTGGAAGAATATAATTATGAAGTTAACAGGGAAGTTTCAAAAGAAAATGATGATATGAACCAGAAGATTCATCATAAGAAGCTGATGTGAGGTCATTTTTTATGATAGATGAAATGTATAATGTGATGGCGCGTATTAATGAAATACGGAACAGGTTCGGCCTTAGTAAAAAAAAGGAAGTTGAAATACCGTCAGAAAATAAAGTTTCAGGTCAGTCTTTTCAGCAGATGACTGATAACGCAATTAGTACAATGAAAGGTGAACTTAATATAGATAACGATGCGGAGCTCACACAAAAGGAGATAAACAGAATAGCTGATTATTATGCATCTAAAAAGAATATACCCGCGGGTCTTGTCCGTTCAATAATAAAGGCTGAATCGAATTATAATGTAGATGCCCTATCGCCTAAAGGAGCTATGGGTCTTATGCAGCTTATGCCTGAAACAGCTATGGGGATGGGAATAGAGAATCCCTTTAATCCCGAACAGAATATTAAGGGGGGAGTAACTCTTCTTAAAGGTCTGCTGGATGATTATCACGGTGATTATAAACTGGCTCTTGCAGCGTATAATGCCGGAAAAGGTAATGTTGAACGTGCGGGAGGGGTCCCGGACTTCAGGGAAACTAAAGACTATGTGAAGAAGGTCATAGATTTTTATGTTTCCGATGAAGGAAAAATCAGTAAATAAAATTATGGAGTGAATATCAATGGCTGTATCAGAAAAGTCCAAGATTATTTATCTTTTAATATTAATTGTATTTCTTGCCGGTCTGGGGATTTTCTGGCTCGATTATATTGATCTTGTTAATATATCAAAACATATAAGAGTTTTTAAAAGTGAACCGGCACTGGTTGTTGATGCTTCAGGGGATGAGCCTTCCTTAATTGAAAAAGAGGAGTTTGAAAAGGAAAAGGACAAAATCCTTGAACGTATTGAGGAACTGGACAAAAGGGAAGCACTGATTGCAGAACGTGAAAAGCAACTTGAATCTGAAAAAGATGAAATTGAACAGAAAAAGAAGGGACTTGAGCTTGAAAAGAAAAAACTTGAAGATGAGAGGAAAAAGGATTCAGGTTACAGGAAAAATGTGCAGGTCCTTGCAAATAAAATGGCTAATATGCCTCCTGAAGAATCTGTAAAGATAATGGTCAACTGGGAAGATCCTTTGATTATTGATGTTTTAAGACAGATGGATGCTGATTCCGCTGCTGCGGGCAGGATGAGTATTACATCCTACCTGATAACACTTTTTCCCAAGGAGAAAGCAAGCAGAATAATGTATCTGATGACACAGCTTTAATTTTTAGACTGTTTACCTGATGAAAAATCATCTATAAGTGAAAGCAGTTCCTTGCGCCCGGCATTTGTTTTGGATGATGTTATAAATATAGAATCTGCGTTGATATTCAGAGTTTTACTTATATTGCTGATACTTTTTGAAAGTTCATTTTTTGATAATTTGTCGCATTTTGTCAGTGTGATGGCTACGGGAATTTCGTTTTCAACAAGCAAATTAATTAAATCCTGTTCATAATCGCCGGGTGTTCTCCTGGCGTCAACAAGTAGAAAGGCCAGCCTGAGATTATCTCTTGAGGTTATGTAACTTTTTATCATTGGCGCAAATTGTTTTTTTATACTTTTTGGGAGTTTAGCGTAGCCGATCCCCGGAAGATCTGCAAAAGAGGTATTGTCATTAACAATAAAAAAATTAATTGTCTGGGTTACTCCGGGTCTGGAGCCTGTTTTAACAAGGTTTTTTTGACTCAAAAGCATGTTAAGGAGAGATGATTTTCCCACATTTGATCTGCCGAAAAAAGCAAATTCCGGATAGGCGTATTCAGGAAATTGTGAATTTTTAACGCAGCTTTTTAAAAAATATGCTTTTTTTATATTCATGAAATATTCTTCTCCATAAGAATGGCGTCATCATCATTGTAATAATTTTTACGGGTACCTGCTATCATGAAACCGTTTTTCAGATAAAAGTCTATCGCGTCAGTATTTTTTTTTCTTACCTCGATAAGTATTTTTGAAATATCATTTTTGAATTCATTAGAAATAAGACTGTTCAGCAGAATAGAACCTATTCCTTGTCTTCTGAAATTATTACTGACTGCAATGCTGTTAAGCTGTAATTCCCCTGCTACATACCATGCAACGGCATATCCGGCAATAATATCTGAAACAATAGCAACAATAAACCGTGAGAAATTTCTTCCAAGTTCCTCAGTGAACTGGTTTAATGTCCAGGAATTAATGCTTTCATGTTCAATTGTATAAATCTTTTCTAAATCGCTGAATTCAGCATTTCTAATGCAGATCTGTTCCATGTTTTTTTCTAAAAAAGGGGGTCGGTTTTATCAACTATTTTAAATAAAAATCAAGAAAGCATACATCGAAGGGTATATGGGGAAACTTTTTTATCGATACCTCATTGAAACCATAATCGATATACCAGTTTTTCAGTATTTGGTTTTTATTCATTATACCAATTGAAATTTTATCACTACCAGCTGCTGACGCATATTTTACAGCAAAGTCCAGGATAGATTTACCGTAACCATTATGCCTTTTTTCAGGAACTATGCAGAGACGTTCAAGATAGGAGCTGCGGGCTTTCTGAGCAAATTCGATGGCAAAGAATCCGCATGGGATGTCATTTTCTATGACACCGAAGCATTGAGCTTTCTGCATAAGATCTTCAAGTTTTTCGATTGAAATAAACGCAGGGTTGGACGGAGAGTTTATTTCATTGAGGCCGAAATGATCAGCTACTGTTTTAAAAGAAAGTCTTATTATATTATGATAAGTTTTAAGCTGAATTGTATCTTTAATTTTATGGATCAAAGGAGTCATTACATCGTTAGTTCGTCAGGTTTTCAATGCAATCTAGAAGTTCCTTGTGGGTAAAAGGTTTTTTAAGAGTTGCATCTGCTCCAAGATATTTAGCTGTATTAAGGTAACTTTCAGAATCTATTCTTCCACCGCCTGAGATGGCAATGAGAATAATGTTCGGCATGGCTTTTTTAGCTTCGATAATAATTTCAATTCCGTCTTTATCAGGCATAATAATATCGGTTATCAAGATGTCGGGTTTGAATTCATCAACTTTTTTCATGAGATCAAGACAGCTGTCGATCGCCATGACCTGATAATTATTCATTTCAAGAATTTCTTTAAGACTTTCGCGAATTACTATATCATCTTCAACAATTACGATTTTATTCATTATTTTATTTACCGGAAAATATTTAATATAAATAGAATACTTCTTTTTTTTACAGTGTCAAGTAACTTATCTCCGGCACGAAAGACTCTTGCCTGTAATTATATGAAATGAACTATTGATCCAAAATAAAAATTTTTCATTTTCAAGTCCATATTTTTTTTATATTTTAATTATTGATAAATTTTAGTTGATTTTTTAATAGCTGAAGAAATAATGCGACATAACATAGGTGTTTATGAACAGAATTATATTGATAATGACAATATGTTTTTCCCTTGTTACAGCAGGGGGATTGGTATTTGCCGGGGATTCAGCAGAAGAAACAAATCTAAAAAAAATTGCTGATGATATGAAATTCGGTAATGCAATGGAATTTTATAAACTCGAAAAATACAATCGTGCCTTGAATGAATTTTATGAGTATATAGAAATATATTATGATGGTATTCATAGAAATGAAGCGTTTAGAAAAATTGCTGAAATACACATTAAAAATTTTAATTATAAGAAGGCAATAGAAGCTTATAATCATCTTTATCAGGAATTTAGCGGAACAGATGAGGGACTTGATGCCTATTTTCAAACTGCAGTCTGTTATAAAAAAATGGGTTTTGATAATAAGGCTGAAGAAATTTTTAAATATATTATTGAAAATCATCGGGGTACGACAGCTGCTTACAATTCAGAAATACAGATTGAATTATTAAAAATGGAAAATGAGTAAAATATATTGACAAAAAACCAACCTGAATTAAATATGCCCTTCTAATTTCAGTTGTTTATTATTTTTTATTTCTTATATTTTTATCACTATTATCCAGCATAAGAGCGTAAATATATCAATCCGCATCAAAACTGGCTGAATAGTTAATTACTTCTAAAATTAATTGAACATTGATAAATTAAAGTGTGAGGTATATATGCCATTACAGAAAATACGAAATATCGGTATAGCTGCGCATATCGACGCAGGCAAAACAACAACAACAGAGAGACTTCTGTTTTTTACCGGTGTTAACAGAAAAATGGGCGAGGTCCATGACGGTGCTGCAACAATGGACTTTATGAAACAGGAACAGGAGAGAGGAATAACAATTGCCTCTGCTGCAATATCATGTATCTGGAAGGATTATGGAATAAACATTATTGATACTCCAGGGCACGTGGATTTTACTGTTGAAGTAGAACGTTCACTCAGAGTTATAGATGGGATGGTGGCGCTTTTCTGTGCCGTTTCAGGAGTCGAGCCGCAGAGTGAAACTGTATGGAATCAGGCTGACAGGTATAAAGTCCCGAGGATAGCCTTTGTTAACAAAATGGACAGGGTCGGTGCAGATTTCAGTGAGGTAATCGGTCAGATGGACAAGTATCTCGATGCTAATCCTGTACCATTTCATGTCCCCATGGGTGCCGAGGAGTTATTTGTGGGATCAATAGACGTTATTGAAAATAAAGCTTATATTTTCGAAGAATTTGAAAGAAAAGAGATCCCGGTACCTGAAGAGTATAAAGATCAAGTTTACGAAGCAAGGCAGACTGTAATTGAAAAGTTAGCTGATTATAATGAGGAGATAATGGACCTCTTTATCGAGGGAAAGGATATTGAAAACGATCTGCTTAAAAAGGCTGCGAGGGAAGCAACAATAAAAATGATGATTACCCCGGTTTTCTGCGGCTCTTCTTACAAAAATAAAGGCGTGCGTCTTCTTCTTGATGCGATAATTGATTATCTTCCTTCGCCAATCGATATAGGAGCCGTTGTAGGTACCGATATTGACACTCCTGAAAAAACACACGCAAGGCATCCTTCAAAGAAAGATCCATTCGCGGCTCTTGCGTTTAAACTTATACACGATCCATATGTTGGCCAGCAGACCTTTATAAGAATATATTCCGGTGAGCTGAAAACCGGTATGCAGGTATATAACTCAACCAAAGATAAAGAAGAGAGAATAGGAAGGATCCTCAGAATTCATGCTAATGAAAGGGAGGAGGTTGATGTAGCCGGCCCCGGTGATATCGTTGCGTTAATCGGAATGAAGTACACTAAAACAGGTGATACTATTTGCGATCCGTCACAGCCGCTTTATCTTGAATCGATTTTTATTCCACCTTCAGTAATCGAGTTGAAAATTACTCCTCCTACAAAGAAAGAGGAGGAAAAACTAGGTATTGCGCTTAGAAAGCTCTCAATGGAAGATCCTTCATTCCACGTTAGGTTTGACGATGAAACTAATGAGACAATCATTTCAGGAATGGGAGAGCTTCATCTTGAAATTATTGTAGACAGGCTTAAACATGAATTTGGTGTAGAGGCGCAGGTTAGTGAACCTTCGGTTGCGTTTAGAGAAACCATCACGGCGGAACATGAAATAAATTACAAACATTCAAAACAGACTGGTGGTAAAGGGCAGTATGCTCATGTTGTTATGAGAATTGAGCCTAATGACGGAAACGGTTTTGAGTTTGTGGATCATATTAAGGGCGGGGCTATTCCTACTGAATATATCCCCTCTGTGCAGAAAGGTATTGAATCTGTAATGGAAGAGGGTGTAATTGCAGGTTTCCCGGTTGTTGATGTTAAAGCTGTTTTAATAGACGGTTCATACCATGAAGTTGATTCATCAGATATGGCGTTCAGGCTTTGCGCTTCTGTTGCTTTTAAGCAGGCATTTATGAAATGTAATCCTATTCTGCTTGAGCCTGTTATGAAAATTGAAGTAAATACACCTGATGATTATATTGGTGACGTAATAGGTGATATCAACAGAAGAAGAGGAAAAATCGAATCAATGAGAAGATATCGAAAAGGTTCTCAGAAACTTAACGGTTTTGTGCCTCTTATGGAAATGTTCGGTTATGCGACTCAGTTAAGAAATATAACAAGTGGAAGGGCCAATTACTCAATGGAATTCCATAAATATATATCTCTTCCAAAAGATGTACAGGAAAAAGTACTGAAAAAAATTGAGGAAAAGAAGAAAGAGAATAAATAGGCAATCTTTCAAAAAGATTATTCCCCCTTGTGGCCCGCACATAATTGATGATGCGGGCCATATTTTTATTATTTGAGGAGGGAGTCTATATCTTTTGTCCAGTATTTACCGCTTGCATTCTCTTCGTGAAAATAAATAAGGAATTTATGAATTCTCTTACATAGCTCCGGAGTTATATGGTGCTCAATTTTACAGGCCTCGGCTTCGGCCTTTTCTTTTGGAAGTTTTAACACATTTGAAAAAAAATCGGCAAGACAGATATGTCTGCTTAAAACCCGTTCAGAGACTATGCTTCCTGTTTTGGTAAGTTCAATATAACCGTATTTTTCATACTCTATCAGCCCCAGTTCTTTAAGCTTATTAAGTGCTGATGTAACACTTGGCATTTTGATTTTTAGTTCAGCAGCAATATCCCTGACCCTGACAACACGATTGTTTTGGGAAAGAACAGCTATGGTTTCGATATAATCTTCCATATGGGGGGAGAGTTCTGTATCACCATAAAGCTCATCAATATCTATTGAATAAATATCTAACATTTATAAATTGCCGTTTTGTGAAGAATGAAATACTAAAATAGTATAGCTGATTAACAGGAGGTGTCAATTAAAAAAGATTTAAAATCCTTATTGCAATAGAAATGCCTATAGTCATTTAATTTAGTGTTCAAGTCTGAAATATCGTTTTTCTAGATGGTCGAGATCTTTTTTTACTATATTTTTTAGCGGAGAGTCTGCAAAATGTTTCTGACCTGAATCTGCTTTTTTCAGAAATGAACGGTAGAATTTTCTGGACATTTCATTGTCTTTCAGTATAGGGTCTCTTTCATAAATTCTGGCAATCAGGTAATAGGCGTCATCTATAGTCTCGGAATTTTTATAATATCTTACTATTTTAAGTGCGGATTCAAGAGCCTGGTATCCCTTTCTGTTTTTAAGATATAGCTTGCCGGTTATCAGTATCGAATCGTCAGCAAGTTCATTTTCAGGAAATGTTGATGAAACTTTCTGATAAGTTTCTATAGCTGTAACAATCTCTCCTTTTAGTCTTAATGCTTCTCCTTTGTAAAAAAGTGATGCCGGATATTCACCGGATTTTTCGTTTACAGCATCAAATTGTTTTATTGCGTTTTCATAGTCATATTTACGAATATAAATTTTACCAGTGTACATTCTCGCGCTATCAATAAACCTGCTTGAAGGATGATTTTTTATAATATCGTTAAACCTCGACAATGAGTGATCATACATCCTGCTTTCGAAAAGCTGAATGCCGGTTTTTAGAAGGATTTCATCTTTGCCGGACAGAGCGGTATTTTTTATTTCTTTCTCGTCATTCTGTTCGTTTTTATCTGGTTCAGTTTTATTGATCTCTTTTTGTTCGGAAGAAGGTACCTCTTCATTAGCTGTATCATTTTTTTTCAATTCACCATTTTTTACTGCTGATTCGGTGTTAGATTCATTCAGGATACTGTTAATCATCTCTTCTGTTTTATGGAAATCTTTGGCATAAGAGTCAATAAACGAAAATAATAGTATGATTAAAAATAGTCTTTTCACTGGCTTATTATACCCGAATCCTTATTGTATATTTCAGGTTTGACTGTTTTATCTTTTTCAAGAATTCTCACCGGTGACTTATCCTTTTCAGATTCAATTATTTTATTCTGATTTTCATTTTCGGTGTTCCTGTTTATTATAATGTCACCTTTATTCTCATCAGTCAAATTCTTTTCAAGTGGACGTACAGACTTCTCATTGTCAGTTTTGGTTCTGTTGAGGTCTTCGTCAATTGGGGTTTCAGATTTATACGGTTTTGTCATTATATCCGGTTCAGAAACCCTGTTATCTGAGTCTATAGGGGCCTTATCATATTGAGGTTTTAATTGTTCCCTTACCGGAAATTCTGCCTTCTCAAAGTTATTTATATCTGATTCTTTAATAATTTCATTTTCAAGCATTTCAGAAAAGTCAGCGGATTCCTTTTCCCGGTTAAGGTCGATTTTAAAGGTATCGTTAACAAATTCGGCAAATGGGGCACTTCGTATTTTGGCAGATTTTTTACCCATATTAATTCCGATAATTATTCCTATAATGCACATGACAAAAATCGTGAAGAAAAACCCTCTTCGTATGTTCTGAATAGTCTGAAGACTTAATGAATCAATAAATCTGTTCAAAGCTATTATGAAAGATGAGATTGCCTGGACTATAGGGTTCATTTAATCACCTGTCTATAATAAATATAACTCTGCATTTTTTTAAAAAATTAAGGTTAGTACTGTGGCTGTATATTCTTTTAATATCTTCGTCAGAAATTATGGGATTACCATTGAGAGATTTAAGCGCAATTGAGTAAAAAGGGTGTTTGCCTGCTTTTTTATGCTTCCTGGCATCTCTATCGTTAAATACATATGAAACCGGCAGGTATTTGACAGCACATTTACCGTAGATATTATTTTTACTGTATACAGCAAGACCTGTTTCACTTAAAACAGAAGGAAGAAGCATGGGCTTAATATTAAGGCCCCTTGTATCAATTATAAGTGATGTGTATTTTGTTGATATTTGAATATCATCTCTCAGGGGGAAATCATCTTCAGGAAATGTTATGCCCAATGTGTTAATAATGTAACCGATATTCATTTGAAGTTCGCATGATGTTGCAAGATAGCCGGCCGGTTTTTCTCTGAATCTGGAGAATTCATGCAGATGGCGGGTAATGTTTTGTCTCACTTCCGGGGAGCTTAATATAAGATCATTCAGATTCGTTTTTGTATCAATTTTTAAATCTTTAATCGCAAGAACTGCATAATGAACGGCTTTATCTTTAGCCCTTGCGTAAGAAATATTCCTTGCTGATGAAATTGATATTCTGTTTCCCGTTTCATAGTCAACAGGGTTACCTTGGTCATCTATGTGATGTGTATATTTTCCATTTGAAACTATTTTTCCATTAATCCAGTCAAGCTGTCCCAGGCTGTTGCCGGAATTGACGGCATAAGAAGCTGAATAGATTATTAAAGCGGCCAGAGTGATTTTTAGTTTCATAATTTTCATTTCATTATATATTTTAACTTATATGCAGCCTGTCAATAAAGGATTTCAGTTTTAAAGAAGAAATTTTTATTTCATTATATAAAATTTCTTTAATCCGATTATCATCCATTGAATGACGTGAAATATAAAAATCAGTTTTTCTCATTAATGGTTTTAAGAGTGAATTAATATCATTATCGTCAAGGATCATGTCAATACCGGAATATTTTTCTTCATCGGTTGAATCAGATTCAGTAATTGTTATTATATCATTTAATTTTGATTTTACATCATTAATTTTTTGTAATAAAGAATTTATATTTTCAGTTTTAAATTTACTGAAAATATTATTAATAATTGATGATGGGGGAACAGATTTTGCCGGGAACTTAAGATCTTGAGCATATCTTTCTTCTGTATTGGCAATTCTTGCCCCTCCTGAATTTGAATTAATGACGGTTACTTTTATTTTTGCGGAAGAATCTTCAAACCATGATTTATAGAGATCAAAGACGAAGTCAGATATTACCTTGCCGTTATTATCGAATTTTATTACGTATTTTATTTTTCTTTTTCTTATAACATTCTGATTGATAGTATCAAGATTTTTAAACCTGTTGATCTGCGGCAGCCAGTCATCATTATGATAAGTTCCGCTGCAATGGATTTCTCTTCCGGAGTAGGCAAGATCCTGGCCAAACAGTATTATGCGGTCGCATCCCATGTTAAGAAGGAGATCAAAGGCGCTTGTGGCGACTGAGCCTCCTGACTGTATATCACCGGGAGATTTTATATAATTTTCAACCCAATCCATGACAGGTGTTGTTTCACGTATCGTTTTACCTGAAGAGTCCTGATAGTATTTAGATGTTGTACTGATAATTTTTCTTCCCTGATAATAGTTAAGCACGGAAGGACAGCTGACTATATCTGAAACAAGGACTGATTCAGAGAAAGAAACTCCTGTAAAATGTTTAAAACTGTACTTCTGGGCATCCAGGGTCATTACGAAATGAGGTTCAATCCCGGATTTTGATAATACTTTAAAAGCTGTATCTACACAAACAATAACAGCCGAGTTTTTCAGGTTTCTAAGATATTCAATATCTTTCTTAAGCGAGGGACCTGCTGAAACGATAATCCCCGGGTATCCCTTAAAACAGTCGAAAAAAGCAGAAACGCCAGGAACTTTACCCAGCCATTTCATATTAAGAAAAATATTTTTTACCCATTTTTTTTCAAATTCAAAACGGGTCAGAAGGTCACTGACACGTGAAGAAATGAATAATTTCATATCAGATATAATATTATCATAAAATTGCGGATTAAGCTGATAGGAGGGGCGGTGTATATAGTGTGCGATTCCTTTGAATTCTGTAAGTTTAATTGATTCAAAAAAAGGGATAAGATCCTGCTCGGAATGGATACTGGGAATTCCATTAAGAGAGGAGGGATTGTGCTTCTGGCATAAAACTGTGACCTCAGGATCTTTTTCAAGTGCGATTATTTTAATATCCGGATATTTAACTTTTAATGCAGCTATATGATATCCGAGCGCTATACCTGACACGATAATTACGGAACATTTACCGGAGTTAAAGGCTTCTACATTTCTTTCTGCTTCTTTTATAGGATTATAAGCTGAATGAAGTTTTATGTCTCTATCGGAACCACTTTTACGTCCAATAATGGTTTTAGAACCCTCTCTTGTTTCAGAAACAACATAGTCAATCATAAGAATCAGCCTGTTGTTGTAATCTGGTTTGAATAGCCTGTTTTAAGCTTTTCATGAAATTCTTTCAGGTCATCCATGGAACTTATATTAAGCCACTCAAGAATATCGGTTTCTATGTAATAATAACTGTATTTGTTCTTTTCAACACCGCAAAGCATGTTCGCGAGATATACAGAAAAAGTAAGTTCCCTGAATTCGTTGTCAACATTCAGGGGGGAATGATGATGCTCAATGGCAAGCTTCAGATTGGGAGGGAAATTCCATTTATCAGCAATTAATCCGCCAAGTTCAGCATGGCTTATGCCAACTGAAATTTCTTCAAGTATAGAAGAGGATCTTAGCTGTTTATTCCGTGTAATCTCAGATATCGTGTTTATAATTTTGTCATCAGCAGACATTAGAATAATTTTACCGATATCATGAAGCAGCCCGGCTATAAAAGCTGAATCAGCAAGAGGGCCGAGTTGTTTGGATTTGGCGATGATTGTTGAATAATAAGCAACACGTATGCAGTGTTCCCATATAACTTCAAATTTTTTATATTTATTCTGCAATATCGTTTTGGCTGCGCTTGCGGTAAGAATAAGATTAAGATTTTTGAGGCCTATTATTTTTACCGCGTCTTTTATAGTCGAAATCCTTTTACCGGGAACGAAACCGGCTGAGTTGGAAAGTTTAATAACATCAGCAGTAAGTGAGGGATCAAGGCTGATTTTTGAAGATATAGCATCTATTGTCGAATCTTTACGGCTGCAAAGATTTTGAAGTTCTATTATGTTTTCAGGAAAAGTCGGTAAGGTTTCAACGTCATCAAGGACTTTATTTTTTACAGAAGAGATAATGCTCTCCTCTTTAAGCTGTTTTGGTATTTTTATTGTTACTGAAACACCTTTATCATCAGGTTCAATTGCAAGGTTGTCAACTCCTATGCCGGAGTTTTTAAGGAGAAATACCATCAGGGCCAGCCCTAATCCTGCTCCTTCTGTTGAATCATAAATATCATTATAGGCTTCTGCGAGATTTTGATATTGTTTTGACTGCTCAAGACGTTTAGTAATTCTGTTATACTCTTCCTCTATAATTGCTACATTGTTAAAAACAGTTATTTTAAGAAAATTTTCAAATTGTTTAAAGTTGACCTGAATATGATAATTATCCTGGGAAGTAATTTCATCCTCTATTTCGTCAAGTCTGTACAGGTAGTCATCCTTGAAATTCTCCATAATTACAGCATACTGCTCTGTGTTATTAAGATCAACACCGAGTTTTTTAAAATAGAGCCGTTTCAGGTTTGCCTTAAATGCGTTGAAAATTATTTCACGTATAATTGTAATAAGTGTTTCAAGCAGGAAAATATTACCCTGAGTTGAGAGAATTTTTACAAGAATAGCATTTATAAGCAGTAGTGATTTTTCATCAACGAATTTTAAAGAGAATCCAACATTTTCACCTTTTATGATTCTCTCTGAATATTTTTTTCCTTCTGTAAATAACATGATACCTTCTACTGATAAACCTTTTTATTTTATTATCGGTTTATAAATACAAAAATAATATGAGTTTAGAAAGTAATAAGCCAATAAAATCTAATTTATCGGAAAAATAATTTTTATGTTTTCTCTTTCAAATGAACTTATAAGTTTTTTAAATTCATTATTAAAATCAGGTAATAATAAAAAACGGCATTCGTCAATTATAAAATAACTGCTTATCTTTTTACATGCCTGTATATTAGCTGAAGATGAATTATTTAATGTAATGTTTTTAATATCGATATTGAGCCTTGTAACCTGTTTTAGCAGAATATCTGCATCATCTTGTTTTTTAATATCCAGATATATTTCAGGCACATCGTTAAGTTCAATTTCAATTGAGGATTTATCTGAATAAAATGTTAGATTATTGCAGTGACTCATTGCGGGGATTTTAAAATATAATGTGCATAATACGATGGATAAAATTATCTGAATTCCTCTAAAATTCATGTTTCTCATTGAAGGTAGCAGCGGCATTAAAGATAATGAAAGCAGTAGTAATGGAATAAGGTAATTATCAAATATATAAAAATTAAAATTCAATTCTGAAAAGAAAGTAACAGCACCTGTAAGAGTTTTATAACAAAAAGAAGTTATACTTCCGGTAATACCGGTTAATATATTAAAAGTTGATGCTACTGAAAAAGACAATAACGCTGAATATATAAAAATTGCGGCGAGAGGAATAATTACGATGTTGCTGATAATTGAAATGGTGTTAATCTGATTCAGGTTAAACATTATAATCGGAACAGTGAAAATTTGTGCTGAAGCTGTCAGGGAAACAGATTTTTTTATAAATGACGGCAAACCGTTCATTGATTTCAGATATAAATCGTAAAATAGAACAATTCCCAGTGTCGCACCGAAACTTAACTGAAATCCCAGACTGAATATTTCATGGGGAGCATATAAATTAATCACTGTAGCAGTCAGCATCAAGGTATTTAATGCATTTGATTTTCTGTGAAACAATATCTGAATATAAAAGAGTCCATACATGAGTGATGCCCTTATAAGCGAAACAGGCATATCTGTTAAAAAGAGATAGAAGGCGACTACACAAAGAGAAATAAACATTACAATACGTCGTTTAAGATTGAAGATCAAAAGGAAAAGCGGGATAGCTGCCGCAATTCCTACATGAAGTCCTGATGCTGAAAGGATGTGTAGAACACCTGCATCTCTGAAGCAGGAAGTTATCACTTTGCTGATTGAACTTCTGTTGCCGGTGAATAAAGCTGTAATTATACCGGCTGTTTCTTTATCAAAGATTCGGTTTATTCTGTTTTTTAAGGAGGCTTTTACTCTTTCCCGGAAACCTTTTTTACCTTTTAAAATAACAGTTATATCGTTATCACTGACTGAAGATAGAAAATATATGCCTTTCTGATAATAGTTCAGGAATTTTGAATCATCAGAATTCCTGTTTAAGCGTGATATTTTTTTGTGAATAAAAATCGTATCGCCGGCATATAGATCTGTAAAACCTTGATAGTATAATGCGATCTTAAAAGGGGAGTTGGGGTATTCATCTGTCGGCTCAACGGTCAACCTGGAAAAATTTCTTTTGATATCGACATCGCAAACGACAGCTGAAAAATCAGCTATTGAATCCGGTAGAGAATCAGTTGCTGTTATTTTAGTTATATGTAATAGAATCAGTGAGAATGTAAAAACTGATGTGCCTAGAATCAATGATAAAGTTTTTAAATTGAGGCCTGATTCATTTATAAAAAAATGAATGTATCTTTTAATACATATAATCAAAAGAGCCAATGTGAGAACAGATATTATAATACCCGAATAAAATACGGTTTGAGAAGGAAAAATATGATTATAAGAAAATAGCGTTGAAGAGGCCGTAAGACCGAATAAAGAGACAGAGGGTACAGTTATTTTATCCAGTATTTTTTTATATTCGTCCAACTCTGAATATAAACCCCATACTGCATCCAAAAGAACTGAATTCAGTATCTTCGCCTACAGCAAAAGTGCCGTATTTAGCGAATATGTTTATGAAAAATTTTGTCTGGTTTGTTGTTCTGAACATAGCGCTGAGCGGAAAATATAAACCTGCGCTGCCATTATGTTCACTGCTTGAAGGAGGTGTCTCCATATATAAGCCCAATCCTCCACCAAGTGAAAAAATATCTCCAAATCTATAATAATAGATTCCTGCCAGAATAAACTCAAGACATGTAAGTGTTGTATCATATGAACTGTAAGAGTATTTAGCCTGGAAATCTCCGCACATATTATGTGCTAATATTTTCAGGTCAATGCCTCCGGTATATGAATTACCCGATACATTCTCAGTTTTTGTTTCATTGTCAATCCAGTCTCTGTATTTAGCGGTGTTCTGTGAATATGAAATTACAGGTCCTATATATGTATAGTTAAGAGATGACTCTTCACGTATTTCCTGTGTGAATGCATCAGGAGTAAGTGAAAATATCATAAAGCATAAAAGAAAAAAGAAAGAATTTATCTTAACGTACAATAGGTACCTCTGTTTTATTTAATATTCAAAGGATTTTTAACCACCTGAGCATTAGAAGGAACATTAAAATCAAATATACTGGGAATTACTGCCGCAGAAGTGCTGATATTGGACAGTGAGAAATTATATGTTCCGCCATTTTTTGATTTTAAGATTGCTTTTCTAAGAAAAAAAGTTGAGTCAACCATGAGTATTATTTCAGAGAACGATCTATCATTATTTTTCAGTTTTATCGTATAACCACCGGGCCCCTGGGCTGTAACTATTGCGAAATAACCTGAAGTAAGTGCAGCAATTCCGCCTGAACCGCCCCTGGCAAGATCCTGTACTCCGCAGATATTACTTCCGGAGGAATAAATCCATAAACTTTTACCGTTGGATACAATCGTCTTGCCAGCGGGAGAGCTGAATTTGACATATATTTTCCCCGGGCTTAAATATTTAAAAGCTCCTGTATATGTCTCTCCGCCGGAACGAGACCATGATATTATTCCGGTAAGTTTCCCTGAACTGTTCATTCTCGCTCTGAATTTTGCAAGGGCTTCATCACCTGTTAAAGCAAAAGCGGAATGGGCCGCATTAAGGATAAATAAAACAGTTATTGTTAAAAGTGATAATTTTTTCATAATTTGTGAATTCCTGTATGTAAAACGACTGCTAAAGCCTTAGTTGAAAAATTTTTTGATAAAATACTTTCTATAGGGTTATTTTTCAACAATAATATATTGATATACTTTTTTTTGATGGTATGATTTATGGAATAAATCTCTTACCTAATACAGCTGAACATGGATGGGGCGATTGGTTATATGAAAAAATTTTTAGTTATCGTTATTCTTTTTACAGGGTTGATGCTGGTATCTGTAGCCTATAGCGGCAGGGTTTACAGATTTTATATAAAATTTTATTATAATATATTTTACAGTGAGGATGAAATAGTCAAAAAAGGGTGGGAGTTGTATGACGGTGGGCGTTACAATGAACTTCATGATTTTATTGAACCTATACTGGAAGTATATGTCTGGAATAATGATATTAAAAAGATAGCAGGCCTTAATTTTATTAAACTTGGTGAACCTCTCAAGGGTGCTGATCTTTACGCGTCATCTTTTGAAAATGGTAATGGAGAAAGCGGTGAACTGATTAAAGTATTGAGGATACTATTCCGCAATGGGGACTATGGTGAAATAGTCTATTTCTACGACAGGAATATTTTGAGAAATAATGTGAATGTAGCATTTTATTATGGAGCTTCACTGTATTATCAGGGGAGGAGCGGAGAATCTCTGGAGAGCCTTGCATATGCCCGTGAAAATGGTTTTATCGGTGAGGAGATAGATTATTATACAGGGCTTGCATATGAGAAGGAGGGAAGGCTTAAAGAAGCGGCATATATGCTGCAGAAAGCTTATAATTCAAACAGGTATAATAAGGATATTAAGAGTGCACTTATCAGGGTTTACAGGCAGAAAGGTGATTTTGAAATGGCGGAAATGGTTATTAGAAAAAAATAATCATGATTTTTCTGATAATTCAGTTCTAAGAGAATTAATGATTTTAACAGATATCTCTTCAATATTACCGCCTGTTATTTCAGATTCTGCTGTAATCAGTTTATTGTCCTTTAAGGATATACCTCTGATCCAGGCTGTATTTTTATCATCATTAAAACCGATTATTATAAGATATTCAAACGACCCTCGATCAAAGTCAAGTGCCCTGTTTGTAAAATTTTCGATGGTCTTTTCAAAATTAAAGGCATATTTATTATATATATCTCTCTGTTGAATCAAATCCCTGTAATATTGTGCACCTGACCATGTCCCATGTAGAAGCTCAACCTCTGATCTGTCAGCAATAATTTTATAGCTGGCATTTTGAGTGTGGACAGTGTATAATGACATTATACTGTTTTCATCAAGGTGTGTGTATATTTCATTTCCCTGTACAGAGGAAAGTTTATATCCGTTTTTCATAAAGTTATAATAAAGAATATTAAGATCTTCACCTTCAATATTCGTTATTATGCTAACCTTGCTGTTATTCACGATAGTGCCTGCTTTATAAAGCATTGAATCAGAGGCGATGTTTTTTATTTTAAAAGTTATTCTGTCAACCAGACGGAAAATTTCTGTTTCAAGCCGTCCTTCCTCTGTGAAACTGAAAACTTTCGTTGTATTGGTTTTATGCACCTTGATGGTGAGCCTTATTCTGTTTCCCGAAAGAGGTGTAAAGTTTCCGAAAACGAAGTAATCAGCCCTTATATATGATGAAAGATCTATAAGGTCATTATCTTCAATTTCCTTTCCGGTATATTTACTCTCCTTGCTGTTTAAAATAGGAATCTTGCCCGGTTTTAATGAACTGACATTATGTTTGTTTTTTAATGCACTCGCGAATGAATTCGGGAGTACTTTCTGCAGATAGTCCATGCTGCTGCTTTCAGATTTATTTGTAAAATAACCGAATGCAACTGTTTCAGCAGAAACAGCAGAATGACACATAAAAATAATTATTAATGTGGCAGATAGTGATTTCAGGATATTTACAGTTGATTTCATTTTCCTGTTATATTGTTGGCAAAGTGAGAAATAATAGTTTCAATATTATCATTATATCCTGTAGGATAATTCTCAACGAAATCAATCTCAAATGTTCTGAGATTTACAACTCTTGCCCAGCTGACTTTTTCCCATTCATTCAGTTCAATAATGAGCATATAATCAACATCCCACTCATTCCTGATCTGCTTGAGAAATTCTGCTTTATTCAACTCGAAATTATAAATATGAAGTTTGTAAATATTATCGTAGGTCTTTTCAACGGTTGAAACATTCTGCTCATCAAGATTATAGGAAAGTTTTTTAAGGTCTGAGATATCATAAACATCTTTCATTGTGTATAAATCAGATGCATTAAAAGCCTTAACCCTGAAGCCCTTATTGAGGAACGATACAAGTACAACGTTTTTAAGGGTGTTAGGGTAATCTATTATAACTGCTATTTTTGCATTTGACGGGATTCTGTTGGCTTTATATACAAGGCCCTTTTTGGATGTACATGATGCTATATAAAGCACTATTAATGTCACAATTAAAAATTTTATTAAATGTTTTTTTGAAGACATCTTAAAACCTCATCTGAATGTTTATTATTGAGTATACAAAGTATATCATATAAGTCAATATTAATATAGATCGGCAGGATAAATAATATTTTTTATAATTAAAAGAGCCCCTTTAAAAGAGGCTCTAATCTAAAGGAGCTATTTCTGTGTGTTTTTCTGTTCTTCGCCTGCAGTTGCATTTTCTGAATTCTCTGTTTTTGTCCCGCTCTGTTTTGCCATATATTCCTTGAAACCGTCTTTATTGATGGCATGCTCTGCAAGGAGTTCAGCTACATATTTATTTGTTTCCTGTCTTGATTTCTGTTTGAAAACTTCCTGTTTTATGTATCTGGTGGCCTCTTCAGCTGTTCTGCCCGCGAACCTCGATCTGTTTTTGCTGTATATCATTTCAATTTCTTCATCAGTTATTTTGATTTTATCCTTGAGCTTCTTTGACAGAAAATATTGTGCTGCTGTCTGGATTTTTACCATTTCGAGAAGAGTTTCAAGCTCCTCCTGATCCAGAGATTTGTCGTCCATTGCTTTTTCATATAAAACTTTCTGTGCAATAAGGTGTTCAAGAAAATTCGCCTTATTAAGAAACGGGTGATTGGCATATGCCGGGTTTTCAGCAAGTTTGTCAATTTCCTCTTTGGAATCGATATTTGTAAGCATTTTGCTCTGAACGTAATAGAATTTATTTAGTTCTTCTACAGTTATTTTATCGCCATCAATTGTAGCAGCTGCATCTCCGAGCATGTTTTTGCATGATAAAAAAGATGTAATAATTACTGCCATTAGAGATAGAACAACAACAGTTTTTTTGTTCATAGATTTACCTTTTCTGATTATACTGTTTAAAATTTTGGGGAAATTATCCTGTATATAAATATCAATTGGTGATCAGAAATTGTTGCAACCATTTTTTAAGTTCCGGTAATTTTTTTTCAATTGTTCTTCCTGAAGGCTTGAAAACGAGGTTTTCAGGATCCTTGGCTGTTATTGAGAACCTTTTGTCCTTTGATATAGATTCAAGGAGCTTATCCGCCTGAATTATACAGTTTGAAGTTATTCGTATATTTATTTGCCTGTTGTCTTCAAGTATTTCGTCGATTCCGAGATATGAGGCTATTGCCCTTATTCTTTCCAGTTCAATAAGAATAGTAACTTCCCCAGGAGGGGGGCCGAACCTGTCAATCATCTCTTTTTCGAGCAGATCGACTTCTTCGGTTGTTTCACATGATTCAAATCTTTTGTAAAACTCGATTTTCTGTTTATCGTCGCTGATATATGATTCAGGGATATAAATATTTGTTTTAATAAATACTGACGTCCTGAAATAGTTTTTAACATCCTCTCCTTTCAGAAGCTTAATCTCGTCTTCAAGCATCTGGCAGTAAAGATCAAAGCCGACATCCATAATATTACCCGACTGTTCATGTCCGATTATATTACCGGCACCCCTTATTTCAAGATCCTTCATTGCGATTTTAAATCCGCTGCCGAGGTCTGAGTATTCTGAAATAACCTGCAGCCGTTTTTGTGCGTCTTCAGTTAATGCTGTATGACGCGGGTAAAAAAGGTAAGCATAGGCCTGACGGTTCGACCGGCCGACTCTTCCCTTTAACTGGTATAACTGGGACAGCCCGAAGGTGTCCGACCTGTTAATAATTATCGTGTTGACATTGGGCATGTCAAGGCCTGATTCAATTATTGTCGTACTTATCAGAACATCATACTTTCTGTTCATGAAATCTATCATTATATCCTCAAGGTCATGTTCATTCATCTGGCCGTGAGCTATACAGAAACTGGCTTCGGGCACGAGTTTTCGAAGCATAATCATCTGGGTCTCTATTGTCTGAACCCTGTTGTGAACATAAAAGACCTGGCCGCTTCTGTTGATTTCTGATAGTATCGCTTCACGAAGAATATCAGCATTGTCCTCCAGAACGTAAGTCTCTATTGAATGTCTGCTTTCAGGTGGTGTGGCAATTATGGAAAGATCCCGGATGCCGGCCATGGAGATATGAAGAGTCCTTGGTATCGGTGTGGCCGATAAGGTGAGCACATCAACCGTTGTACGGAATTTTTTCAACTGTTCTTTATGCCTGACACCGAAGCGTTGTTCCTCGTCGATAATCAGAAGGCCGAGGTTTTTGATATTAGTATCACCGGAAAGAAGGGCGTGAGTTCCTATAACAATGTCAATCTTAGCATCCGTCAGTTTCTGCCTGATCTTTATTATTTCACCCTTTGTCCTGAACCTGGAAACCATATCTATGGAGATAGGATATCCGTTAAACCTTTTTTTAAAAGTTTCAAAATGCTGCATTGCAAGTATTGTGGTGGGGACCAGTATGGCTACCTGTTTCCCTGCCATTACAGATTTAAATGAAGCCCGGATTGCCACTTCTGTTTTTCCGAAACCGACGTCCCCGCAGACAAGCCTGTCCATAGGCTTATCGCTCTCCATATCGTCTTTTACATCCTCTATTGCCGTCAGCTGGTCCGGGGTTTCTTCGAATTCAAATAGCGACTCAAACTCCTCCTGCCATTGAGTGTCAGGCGGGAACCTGAATCCCTTAAGTGCGCTCCTGTGTGAATATATTTTTATAAGTTCCTTTGCTATTTCTTCAACAGATTCCCTGACTTTTTCACGAATTCTGTTCCAGGCAGATTTTCGCCCGAGGGAGTCGATCCGCGGTTTTTTCCCCTCAATACCTATATATTTCTGCACCAGGGAAATCTGATCCAGTGAGACATACAGTTTGTCATCACCATCATACTGAATATGTATAAAATCCCGTTCAACTCCACCGGCGGACATCCGTTCTATGCTTTTAAAAATACCTATGCCGTGGTTAATATGCACTACGTAATCGCCGGGTTTAAGTTCAAGAAAGGATTCAATCGGCCTTGAGCCTTTCTTCTTAAACTGCTTCCTTTTCCTGTAGCTTTTACCGAAGATATCATGGTCGGAAAGTATCAATGTTTTTGTTTCCCTGAGCTCCACACCCCTGCTCAGCGGACAGAGTATTATATTAAATGGCTGGTCCGGATTGTATTCGTCAAAATTTTCATCAGGCTTAAATTCACTGAAAAGATCAAAGATCCTCCTTGCCTGGCCATCAAATGAGGTTGTTATTATTATACGCCATCCTTCAGAAATTCTCCAGGCTATGTCCTCCCTGACATTTTTTATCCTCCCCTGGAAACTTTGAAGGCTTTTCATGTTAAGTGAATACGCACCGGCAGTTGCTGTAAGGCTCTGGAGTTTAATACCCTTTTCAAAACCTTTATCAAGGGCCTGCATATCTATCAGCCTGTCAGGTGCCGGTGCATAGAAGGATTTATATTTACGGTTATATATATCGCTGTAGTTTTTTTCAGTTTTTGACGCCTTCGAGGTCAGTTCAGGCCATTCTAGCAGAATTATGCCTGAGTCTTCAGAAAAGTATTCAAGCAGTGAAACACTATTCATTATTTCATGGAAATAGTCCTCAATACCCGGAATTTTTTCAGGATCTTCATCACCTTTAAGCCATCCTGATATTTCATCAGGAACTTCAGGTGAATCACTGAACTTTTTTCTCAGTAAATCACAGAGTTCCCTTTTTTCTTTGTTAAACAGTATCAGCTCTCTTCTCGGGTATATTGTGATAAATCCGATGTCATCTCCTGAATATGAAACCTGTGTGTCCGCGTCAAATTCCCTGATTGAGTCGAGTGTATCACCAAAAAAATCGAGGCGTACAGGGTTTTCCCCTGTGGGTAGATAGATGTCAATAATACTTCCTTTTACCGAAAACTGCCCGTAGGCATCAACTTTTGCCTCCCTTGTATATCCGTACTGGACAAGTGTACCTATAATATCATCAAAAGGATACTCATCGTTTACCGAAAGGGTAAGGCCTTTTTTCAGAAAAAAATCTTTTGCAGGAATTTTCCTTGTTAAAGAATCAACTGTTGTTATAACAATGGCCGGTTCTTCTGATATTATCCTGTAAAGTGCTGTTATCCTTTCCCTTTCGGTCTGCTCTATGGGAGTCATGAATTCATATGGTATTGTTTCCCATGGAGGGAAACGGAACAGATACTGTTCATTGATAAAACATGTAAGATCGTTATAAAGCTCATTAAGCTGTTCTATGTTTTCAGATATTACGAGCAGACGGTCAATTCCGGATTTGAAGATTGCGGAAAGAATCATGGGAAATGAGGAACGCGATATCCCCTCCACGCTGAAAGAAGTTTGCTCTTTTATGTTTATACTCCTGAATTCATCAGAAGAGACTATATCTGAAATTACCTGTTTAAGGATCATATCAACCTGCGGTAAGAATTTAAATAAATAAGATGGAAATTTAAAATGTAATTTATTTTTTACAATGAATCAGTTATAACCTCTTTTTTTCAAGGAAAATATGAAAAGGCTTAAAAGCCTTAAAAAAATCTTGCTCTGGGAGTATATTCTATTTTAATAAATCAGGATTGAAATTATGAAGAACTTTATTCTCGCTATATGTTTAACTTTTCTGTCGGATTCTGTAAATAATGCAGATGCTGAATTCTCGGATTTTATGAAGGGTTATTCGGCTCTGAAGAGTTTAACAGGAAGCATTACCCAGTATATATACAATGGCCCGTCTGTTGAAAAATTTTCAGGAGAATATTCGGCTGTTGCAGGAGGCTGGTTCAGAATTGATTATCTCTCTCCTGAAAGGCAGATTGTAGTCCGTAATTCAAAGGGGCTTTACTGGTATTATCCCGGCAAAGAGCTTGTTTTCGTCGGATACGGCGGTATTGACAAAAACAATAATATAACCTGTCTCCCGGGCATTTCATTATCCGGCAGCTTCAGAGATGTAAAAATATTTTACGAAGGAATAAGGTTCTACGGATTTTTAAAATATGCCCATGTATATTCATTCTGTTCAGGGGCGGAGGGGGGGACTGTCCGTATATGGTTTGATCCCGGAAGAAAGTATATTGTCAGGAAATATATAACAGATAGTTCCGGCATGGAGATGATGAAAGAAGTTTATCATGAATACTTTTTTCAGGAGGGAGTTCCTGTCCCGACCGTTATTGAACTCTTCGCACGGTCTGATAACGGAATTGTTCATACCTTAACCGAGTATAAGGATCTTGTTATTAATGCACCAATTAATAGAAGAACATTTGAATTTAATGTTAAAAAAAATATGACTCTCCGCAGGCTGAATGAAATTCAAGATTAGATTTATCCATATTGCTATTTTGATTATTCTAACCATCACTGCTATGCCTGTTTTCCCGGCGTCTGTTGAAATAAAAGGGAAAAGGGCGGATGTTGATCTTTCGGATTTAATTTCAGTGCCGGACAGAGTTTTAACTGAAACAGAGATAAAGAAGTTGTGTGTCAGAATTACTGAAAAATATCACAATCTCGGGTATTCCGCATTCTATATAAGGGAAGTGAAGATTAAAAAAAACGGTGATATCGAACTTTCTTTATGTGACCCGGTGGTGGAGCGGGTGCTCATTAAAGGGGAGGGCGTTTTTGACAGTACGGCCTCTGTTATGATTTACCGCGAAGGTGCTGTGTTTAATGAATTTATTCTTAAGGGAAATATTGGTTTTTTTAAAAAACAATACTCTGTTAAAAAGGTCAGAGCCGATCTGAACAGAACAGAAAATGGAGACGTTGAAATTGTTGTAAATGTTACAGGGAATTCTTTAAGCGGTCAAATAACAGCCGCATCGGAACCTGTTTATGGAGGTTCCGCGCGGGTGGAACTCGCACATAAATCCCGAACTTCCGGAATCACGGGGTTCATGGAATATGCGGATGGCCCTGGTGATGCCGGATATAAAAATGGGGGGTTCAAATTTTCATATAGACCTGAAGGTGTGAAATATTCCCTGTCGGCCTCAATGGATTTTATTGACAGCGATGAATACCTTGATGATAAAGGGGATTCCACTTATTCTGCTGTCCGTGGTGAAGGGGAGGCCGGGATAACGGCGGATTATAAAGCATGGAGCTTTACGGGCGCAGTTGTTTCATCCTATGCAGAATATGATGATTATCCCCTGACAGGGGGAGGGGCATCCTTGACCGGTATTTCATTAAAACTGATGTACGATGATAAAAAATACAGGGTTGATCCTCTTGATGCCGCACAGGCAGTGATATCCTGCAGGTCTGGCTGGAATAATATTGAAAGCAAACAGGCTTTAAAATTGAATATGACCGGGAATATATCGTTTCCCCTTGTGGGTATATTCTCTGTCGGTGGCGGAGTATTTTCAACATACACAAACGAAGATATGCGTATATTCCATAGTTATATATATGACAGGGAGTTTCCCTGTAGAAATGAAGACTTTTCAACTTCGCCCTGGAGGGTTGTACCAAGATTCGGTATAAAGGCCGGCATTTATGACCGGCTGTTTTATATCTCACCTGAATATATTTCATGTCTTTATGATAATGACGGGAAAACCGGGTATCTCCAGGCGGCAGGTATCAGAATTTTATTGATAACTGAAAATTTCAGGTCAATGGCCTTATATACAATTGGGATAGGGGAAAAAATTTCAGATGGTGTTATTATGGTTTCAGCAGGCGCTTCTTTTTAGAAGTTGTTTTTATTAATTGTATATTCGTAGAGTTTTCTGTTTTTGGCAAGTATGTCATCCACTTCGGAAATAGTGTTACCTATGGAGGTCCGTGCATCAATAAATGCCTGTTTCTGGTGTTTGGCTATTCCCTGAATTTCATCCGGGTTTTTACCGTTTACAAAATCATCAACAGCGGATACATGTTTTTTTATATTGTTGTAGACTCTTTTGATATTGGCCGACATCTCGTAGAAAAAAATAAATTTCATTATTTTTTCTTTTTTAAGTCCTCCCATTGAGTCTATTATATTTTTCCCCTCTGTGTCTACTTTTGCCTGGTAATAGGTTATTGACCTTGGGTAGTTTACAAGTTCCCTGTAATAACTTTCTAGTTTATCAAGCTGTTGAATGCAGTCTATCTCTATATGTCGGGAAAGATCGTCAAGAGCTGTTGACTCAACTTTATTCTCTCTTGTAAATACGTCAGAGAGATCAATGTTCATCATTATTGCAGCAAGGCGTTCCCTGTGAACTTCTGAATCGGAAATGACGCTTTCAATGAAAACATCAGGTTCAAAAAAGATTTTTTCAGATTCAGTTTCAAAATCACGCTTTTCTTTTAATTCATTCTGAACGTTCTGGTTCTGCTCAATGTCTCTAAGTACCATGATCTTTCTCTGATACTGCAGCATCTCGCTGCTGTGGATTCTTTCAAGTTTAATAATTTCGACTTTACGTGTGTCACGGTTGTATTTTAAGCCGAACATATTACCTATGGGGTCTATATAACGATTGTTTAAATCATATACTGATATTTTCGACGTATCAATTTCAGAAACGTCTGCTATTCTTATAATTCTTTTTTTCATTTTAAGATGGTGCTGAAGTCGTAATTTAATAAAGGAGCGTCAAATTCAACAGCTATATAGTTTTCTCCCTTTGAGGCATACGAGGAAAACTTTTGTGCAATTTCACTCGGATTGTTTCTTAACAGGCCGGTTCTGACAATCCTGCCGTTTAATGTTAATTTTTCTTTATTTAACTGAAATTTCATGATTATAGGGAGCCCGGGGGAGACCTTTGAATTGCTTATCAGGAAAATACCGCCACAACTGATATCTATAATCAGACCTTTACCTTTTTCTGAGATATGAGTTTCCGGATCAATTTCATCTGGATTACCTTCAAAAAATTCAAAGCTGGATTTTATTGAACATGAAAATCGTTTGTATTTTCTTTTATCATTATTTTGCGTCATGTTAATCCCCGGATTAATTAAGAATATATTGCGTTTATATTTAAGCTATAATACTGCGTTAAGTATATTTTAATGTCAAGACTTGTTTGTATAAATATAATTATTACCTTAAAGATAATCAATTACCGGAAGTTAAATGTATACCTAATTATCAATTTTGTAACAGTTTTTGTATAAGTATTCAGTAATTTTTACTGAATACTTATTTTAGTATAAAAATTAAAAATTATATGCTCCCGCCGCTTTCGGCGACGGCGGTAAGAAAATATTTTATCTGAAATAAGTTAAAGAATAAACACTGATAAGTATTATAAAGTAGAAAATTTAACATAATTGTTATTTAATAATACGTATGTTCATGATTTCAGCAATAATTTTAGTTTACAGTATCTGGATGAAAACTAAAATGGTGACATAATTTTATAATATAAGCGGGTATGTATGTCTGAAAAAATTACGAGATATATATTTGTAACTGGCGGAGTCTGTTCTTCACTGGGGAAAGGGATTTCGGTGGCCTCGCTTGGAATGCTTCTGGAAGGCCATGGTTACAGAATATCAATAATAAAAATGGATCCGTATCTGAATATTGATCCCGGCACCATGAGCCCGTTTCAACACGGAGAGGTCTACGTTACTGAGGACGGGGCTGAAACAGACCTGGATCTCGGATATTATGAAAGATTTACCAATTCAAAGCTATCAAGAAAAAATTCGGTTTCAACCGGTCAGATTTATCATACGGTAATTCAGAGAGAAAGAAGAGGGGATTACCTCGGAAGAACAGTTCAGGTTATCCCGCATATAACAAATGAGATAAAAAAACGGATTTACGATGTATCCAACGGCGATGACCTCGATTTTGTACTTGTTGAAATCGGTGGAACAGTGGGTGATATCGAGTCGATTCCTTTCCTGGAATCTATCAGGCAGATAAGGCAGGAACTGGGCAGAAAACTTGTTATGAATGTTCACCTTACTCTTGTCCCGACAATATCTGTTGCAGGTGAACAGAAAACTAAACCGACACAGCATTCTGTGAAGGAACTTATGCAGCTCGGTATAATTCCTGATATATTACTTGCCCGGGTTCAGAAGCCGCTTGATGATGATATGAAATCCAAAATAGCTCTTTTCTGTAATGTTTCAGAGAGGAATGTTATTTCCGCAGAGGACATCCCCGGCTCCATTTATGAAATTCCCTATATGTTCAGGCGCAATGAATTTGATATTATAACTCTTGAGCATTTCGACCTTCCCGTTAATCAGGTAAAGCTTGCGAAGTGGGATAAGTTTATCAATACCCTGAGGAACCCGAAACGCAGGTTACGTATAGCAGTTGTGGGAAAATATATCCAGCTGCAGGATTCCTACAGATCAATATATGAAGCGCTCTTTCACGGGGCTGTAGCTAATGAAACTGAACTTGAAATAGTGAAAATGGATTCCGAGGAACTTGAAGCATGCGGTAAGAATGATTTTAAAAAGCAGTTTGATGGCATAGACGGTATTCTTGTGCCGGGTGGTTTCGGCAACCGGGGAATTGAAGGTAAAATTGCGACAATCCAGCACGCCCGTACACAGGGGATTCCATTTTTCGGAATATGCCTCGGAATGCAGTGCGCAGTAATAGAATTTGCCAGAAATGTGTGCGAACTCAATGATGCCAATTCTACAGAATTTAATCAAAGTACACCGTATCCGGTAATTTCACTTCTTGAAGAGCAGGAGATTGTTGCTGAAAAGGGCGGCACTATGAGGCTGGGAGCTTACCATTGTGAATTTACCACAGGCAGCATGATACAAATGATCTATGGGAAGGAATCTGTAATGGAGAGGCACAGGCACAGGTTTGAATTTACCTCCAAGTACCGGCAGATTTTTGAGGACAAAGGGATGAAGATAGGGGGACTGTACCCGAGGAATAACCTCGTTGAGACTGTTGAGATCCCGGAGCACCCCTGGTTCATCGGCGTGCAATATCATCCTGAGTTTAAATCAAAACCTGTTAAACCGCATCCTCTTTTTAAGGATTTTATAAGAGCCGCAATTGAAAAAAGAGGAAAAAAAGAACAGTAGAAGACCGCCTTTTGAAATATAATTGACATGTGATGTAAAAGAGTTATTCTGATTTAAATATGGAAATAAGTCAGAATAACAGAATCGGATCGCTGGAAAGGCAGGTTGAAAACCTGTCAAAACTGGTTGAAATAAATGGCATAATCAATTCAACGCTGAACATTAACCGTCTCCTTTCCATTATAATGGAAATGATTAAGGATATTATGAAAACTGAAGCCAGTTCTCTTCTTCTTTTTGATGAAGAGAGTAAGGAACTGGTTTTTAAAGTAGCACTTGGTGAAGCTGGCGACGAATTAATGGAAAAATACCGTGTTAAACTGGGGCAGGGTATAGCCGGCTGGGTCGCCTTAAATCGCAGGGATATCATTGCGAATGATGTTTACAGTGATTCCCGATTTGATTCGATGTATGATAAAAGTACCGGTTTTCTGACAAGAGCTATTCTATGTGCTCCTCTCCTTTTTAAAGGGAAGCTGCTGGGAGTCATACAGGCCATAAATCCTGTTGATCGCGATAAGTTTGATGATAGTGACATGTCTCTTTTCAGGATTTTTTCCAATCAGGCTGCTCTTGCGGTACAGAACGCGATATTCTTTCAGAAAGCGATTGAAGAGGAAAGGCTGCTGAGTGAAATTAATGCCGCAAAAGCCATTCATAACAAACTTGCTCCCCTTATAGAAATTAAAGACAGATTTATTACCGCAGCAGCGAAATCTTTTACTGCCCGCGAAGTCGGAGGCGGTTTTCATAATTTCAGGGAAATTGATGAAGGAATGTTTTTACTCACGCTGGGCAACCTGGACAATAAAGGAATACCGGGTGCTATGGGAGCATCAACTCTGTCAGGCTTAATGAAAGCTATGATTGAAATAAAGGGTTATGATCCGGAAGAGATTATCAGGATGGTAAACCGGTTCTGTGATGATGATATGAAATGCAATGACGGTATTTCTCTCTTCATAGCACGAATTGACGCGAAGAAAAGAAAAATGAAATTTGTTAATTCGGGAGACTGTTTTCCGCTTCTGATAAGAAATAAAAAAGTCTATTATCTGAGATTTGCTGAAAGAACCGGAGGTTACCTGGGTGAAAACGGGTTTTCAGCATCAAATATAAACTTTAAGCTGAATGAGGGGGATCGTTTTATCGTTTTCTCAGCAGGTATTACGGAACTGAAAAATCGCGATGGAAAACAGCTTGGCCTTCAGGGGATAATACGATTTCTTGAAGAAAATGAAGATGAACCGTGCGATATGATCGAATCAGTAATTAAGTATGCTGATGATTATACCGGTGGTACTGAAAGAAGAAAAGATTTAACTATAGTCTCATTTATGGTATAGGGAAAGGTTATCATGAGTGAATTTGTATCAGTTATCTTCTGTAGACGATGCGGTTCAAGATATGTTGAAATTAATGAATGGGCTCAAGGCTCGGCTATGGTCAGATGCAGAACCTGTGGTAACAGGACAGAGATGAAAGGTTTTACGCTGGGAAGGTGCAGCGTTTCCAGAAAGGAACTGGAGATTGCAAGGAATACCTCTGCCAAAATAAATGATTTTGAAAAATAGACAGCGTTTTACATAATTTCCTGTATTGAGTCTCTATCTTTTTCTTCTGAAAATTTTCCTGAACATTACTGAAATAACGAAGAGCACAAGCCTTAAAAGTCTGAGATATCTCCATGGTTTTGTTATAATCCTGTAAAACCAGTCCAGACCGTTCTGCATAAAGTAATCAGGGGCTTTCCTGATATCACCGGATATAGTGTCCATGCTCCCGCCGACACTTATAAATACAGCATTCTTAAATTCATGTTTAATACTGTTTATCCATCTGTCCTCTTTCGGGAATCCGAGACCTACGAATATTATGTTTGCTTCAGATTTTCTTATTGCTTCTATGACAGATTTTTCCCTTTCCTGATTAAAATATCCGCCATGACGTCCGACAATCCTTATTTGCGGAAAAGATTTTTTTATGTTAAAAAATACCCTTTCAGCAATTTCAGGTTTTCCACCAACAAAGAATATACTGTATTCCTTTATTTCAGCAAGACGTACTACCTCCATCATAAAGCTGAGTACACCTATTCTTTCAATAATGGGTGTTTTAAGCATTCTTGCAGCCCACTGGATACCTGCACCTGAAGCAAGATGCATATCAGCCCTGTCAGATATAAGCCTCAGGTCACTGTTGGATTTTATTTTTGCGAGTTTATATGGATTCAGGGTAATGACGTGATGTACGCCCTTATCCTCGATCATCTTTAATACTTTAAATACAGCCTGTTGCCTGGTAAGATTGTCTATACCTATATCAAGAATATTTACAATACCTGCATCTTCAACAGATATCTGGTTGTATTCAAGAATAAGATCACGGTCTTCTTTATACGAATTATAAAAATGGGAATCCTCAGACATGGAACTCCTCCTGATTAGTATTCTCTTTTCATAGCGCAGAATTCACCACACATTGAGCATTGATCATCTTCACGTGAAGGGATTTTTTCCCTGTATTTTTCAGCTTTTTCCCTGTCCATTGCATTACTATACATCTCTTTCCAGTCACGCTCTTTTCTCGCGATCGACATCCGGTCATCCCAGTTGCGTGCCCTGGTGCCAAGTTTAACTATGTCTGCAGCATGGGCTGCAATCCTGGAAGCTATAACTCCCTCTTTGACATCGTCAGCATCCGGAAGCCTCAGGTGCTCGGCAGGAGTAACGTAACAGAGAAAATCAGCTCCTGCTGAGGCCGCAATTGCCCCTCCTATTGCGCCTGTAATATGGTCATATCCGGGGGCAACGTCTGTAACCAGGGGCCCGAGAACATAATAAGGCGCTTCGTCACATAGCCTTTTTTCTAGTCTTATATTATCTGCAATCATGTCAAGCGGCATATGCCCCGGACCTTCAATAATTACCTGAACATTTTTTTCTCTTGCCCGTTTTGCCAGTTCTCCGAGAAGAATCATCTCATGTATCTGGCCTCTGTCATTTGCGTCATGTACTGCTCCGGGCCTGAGACCGTCCCCCAGACTTATTGTTACATTATACTCAGCAAGTATATCAAGTATGTCGTCATAATATTCATAAAGAGGATTCTCTTTATTATTGAATTTAATCCATTCCGCGAGAATTGAACCGCCCCTGCTAGTTATCCCAATTATACGTTCCTGTGAGTGAAGAGAGGCCACTGAGGATTTTGTGACGCCCGAGTGGATCGTCATGAAGTCTACTCCCTCTTCAGCCTGATCCTTTATAATTTGAAGAAAATCATCTATAGTCATTTCGACCATTGATTTTTTTTGGGCGACCATACGGACAGCGGCTTCATAAATCGGAACTGTCCCCAGGGGCAGGGGAGAGTGCTCAAGTATTTTTTTTCTGAAAAATGAAAGGTCTCCCCCTGTACTTAAATCCATTATTGCATTTGCACCGTTATCAACAGCTGCTTTAAGTTTATTCAACTCCTCATCAAGGCTGAAGAGATCGGGGGATGTACCAATGTTGGCATTAATTTTTGTGCTGAGTCCCTTGCCGACACCCACGGGAGTTATATTTCTTCTCAGATTTCTGAGAATGGTTATTTTGCCTTCGGCAAAGTCCTTGAGCACTGTTGAAACGGGGAGAGATTCGGCAGAGGCTACTGTCTTAACGTCTTCCGATATAATACCATTTTTTGCCTGCGAATATATGTTCATACTATTATTAATTATCCTGATTTGATTAAATTGATTGCTGCCAAAGTGCTGAGGTGTTTTAGTAATGCATGTTCCGGCAGTATCTTGGGAATATAAAATTGCATGTTAATCAGTGTCAATAATAATTCTTGAATATATCTATTCTTTTTTGGCGTTCTTTTTTTTAAACTTCTGGTATTTTAATTGAATATATTTAATATCGTTATTATTTAGTATTCACAATTAATCAAAATTCTTAAAGGATAATATATGGACAGGCTTAAAAGGCTTCAGGAGTGGAGTATATATGAATACGGGAAAAGGTTTTTTATAGAGCCTGAATCGCGTCATGATATTGTAATGAGTAAAATCCGAGATGTCGTTACAACGTATAAACCGAAAGTGATAGTTAAGGCCGGTCTGGGTAGCGGTACTATTCTAATTGATTTAATCAACGAGCTGTCAGATGTAACACTCGTAGTTGTAGAACCGTCGTTAAAAATAATAGAGCAATTCATTGAAGCAAACAGTGATAATGAAAAGGTTAAGGATGTCGGTTTTATAAACGGCGATTTCAGAAATTTTCCAGTAGATTATTATGCTTCTGACCTGATTATATCGATTGATAATCTCGATATACAGGAGACAGCTCCGGTTATTGATGAATTTCGCAGGGCGCTTCAGTTTGACGGTTATCTTCTTTTTGCAGGTGTTGTGCTTGAGGATGATGACATTGATGGTGTTTACGACGATTTTATGAGGGGGATATTCCCTCTTCATAATGACTATTACATCAAGGATGATCTTAAGACTTTTCTGAACCTCAAGGATTTTTCATTTATTAAGGGCAAGGGGGAATCTTTTGAGTATAATATAGATGAAATTGTTAAACATATTAAGGAGCTGTACGGGGACACTGAATTTGATCCAGCATCATTCATTGAGGAAAACCATGCGGCTTTTTCTGAGCTTTATCAAATGTCAGAAAAGAAAATATTTATACCGTATTTTACCGGTCTTTTTATGAGAAGGAAAATAAACTAGAATTTGCACATGAAGAAATTTAATACTACAGTAATGCTGACAATTTTACTCCTGTTATCACCGGTAGTGAAAGCGCAGGAGAGCGGAACTGTTGAAATCACCGCACAGAGTATACTTGCCCGAGTAGACAGAATAATGCAGTATCCTGAGGGAGAACTCAGGGGAAGAATGAAGCATATATTTCCCGACGGGAATTCATTTACCGTAGATTTCAGAGGAAATATTACCAGGCAGGATTTTCTTTTTCATTTCAGCAGCACGTCACGAGGAGAAAGCCTTAAAGTCCTTTATAATATGGGAGGTGAGGACATCTGGGTATATAACATCCATGCTCTTAAACTTTTCCATAAGATGGGAATAGATAAATACGATCTTCTCGCATCAACCAATTTTTCATTTATCGATATGTCAAATGCTGATTTTCAGAGTAATTATAATGCAAGGATAACCGGACGTACTGTAATTAAAGGTGTCGACTGCTACAGACTCTATCTTGAACCTCTATTTCCGGAAAGCATGTACGGGGCACTTACCATGTATGTGTCAGTTGAAAAGTATCATCCGCTGAGAATAGATTTTCATGACAGGGACAAGGTTATATTCAAATTCATGACACTTGCAAAAGTTATGGAGAAAGGAAACAAAAGCGTTCCCCTTAGATATGATATGCTGAATATAAAAGACGGGACAATTACCATACTTAGTTTTCTCAGGTTTGAGGAAAGCGTAAAGTACAGGAATGAGATATTCAGGCCTGAAAAATTAGGTGAGTAAATTGCCGCAGTTTTTTATTGATAAAGAAAACATTTCTAATGGAGTAGTGCGAATTACCGGCAGTGACAGTTACCATTTAAGCAGGGTAAGGAGAGTGAAGCCGGGTAGTACTATTCTTCTCAGGGATGAGGAGGGGATGGGGTATTCCGCCAGGGTAACTGAAGTCACTTCTGATGAAATAAAAGCTGAGATAACAGACGAATTCAGCCGGGGCAGCACAATCCCGGATATCAGTCTTTATATGGCTCTCCTGAAAGGTGGGAATTTTGAATTTGTCATACAGAAGGCTGTAGAAATAGGAGTTAACAGGATGATACCCGTTGTTACCGAAAGAACAGTCCCTGATCCTGAAAAAATGTCCGGCAAGAAGATCGACAGGTGGAATAAAATTTCAGATGAAGCCTGCAAACAGTGTCTAAGAAGCACACCTGTTTTAATTGAACCTCCTTTGCGGTTTAAAGAGGTCCTTGGTGAGGATGTGACTGAGCCCCGGCTTATATGCCATCCCGGAGCGGATCTTCAGCTTAAACAGGCCCTTAAGGATTTCACTTCAAGGCAGTCTGTTTCAGTTCTTGTGGGGCCTGAGGGGGGATTCAGTGCAGGGGAGATTACTGAAGCGCGCAATGCCGGATGGTCAGCGGTAAATCTCGGTGTAAACCATCTTCGTGCGGAGACAGCCGCTTTAATTATACCTGCAGTAATAATATATGAATGGAGTTAATCTCACCTTTATCCCTGGTTTTCTCCGAAGTACATGTTAACCGGTGTTTCTGATACACTTGAATAATAAAGCCGGCAGTATATAATGAATGTTGAAACACTTATAAAAAAGCGTGATGAACTCCGTAAAGAATGGAAAGAAATACGTAACAGTCGTTTCATTTATAAAGGGAAATTAAGCAGTTCCGCAAGTCATGGTAAAAGTATAAAACGTGACAGAAAATATATTGAACTTAAAAAGAGACAGGCGCATCTGTCAAAAATGATTAAACATATAGAAAGAGATATAATCAGGAGAATAAATGGGAAAAGGGTCTAAAAAAAGAATCAGGAAGCATCTTGCTTACGCGGATGAGTCAGGAAATGTTTATGATTATTACGGTCTTGAAGGCGCTTTCAGATCCGGATACAGGTTTGTACCGGTGGATGAAAGTGAATTAATTCCTCTCCCGTACGGCAGTTACCTGTTCACTCTTCCTGAACGCTATCCCGTCACTTATGATGGCAGTGATTTTACTGTTGTAAAAGAATCCCCGGAAGGGACTGATATAAATGCAGTATCGTCATTTCTCGCTTCAGGTTATCTAAGAACCTATCTGCCCGCATTCAGAAAAAAAAGTAAAGAGTCAGTAATACTTCCTCTCTGGGCATACGCCGGGGTAGTTATTGATAAAAACCGATTTTATGTTCCTGCGATGAGAATTGATGAAGACCCGAGATCTGATCCGGCTATACATGAAAATCATTCGGAATTTAACCAGGCCAAAAAAATAGTAAAGTCTGAATATCCTGAAAATCGTCTTATAAACCAGCTTGAAATATGTTCAACCGAATATAACTGTCTGTGCGCGAGAAATTTTTTTCTCAGCAGATATGAATGTCCTGTGCCCAGCAGCCCGGCCTGTAATGCAGACTGCCTTGGCTGCTTTTCATACCAGGATGAATCATCCGGATTCTGCCAGTCGCAATTCAGGCTGAATTTTTCTCCTACCCCTGAAGAGATTTCAGAAATAATAATACATCATTTTCAGAAAGTGGAAAACGGAGTGGCAAGCTTCGGTCAGGGATGCGAAGGGGAGCCTCTTCTCAGGGGGAAAGATCTCGCAAAATCCATTGCACTTGTAAGAGAAAAAACGTCTTGTGGAACAATCAATGTTAATACAAATGGTTCCCGTACAGACACAGTTTCCGATATGATTGATGCAGGGCTTGATTCAATTCGTGTAAGCCTTAACTCTCCTACTGAAAAATATTATAATTCCTACCACAGGCCTGTTAATTATAAGTTCGCTGATGTACTCAGAACAATTGACCTTGCCCTGAACAGGGGAATATTTGTTTCAATCAATCTGTTTTTCACTCCCGGATTTACAGATTCTGTAAGTGAAGTCGAGAGTCTTTACAGTTTTCTTGAAAAGTTTCCTGTGAATATGATACAGACCAGGAATATGAATATAGATCCGGATTATTTTTTTGACAGAATTAATTTTCAGGATGAAGATGCCATAGGAATTAGAAACCTGATTGACGAAATCAGGCAAAAGTACCCCTCTGTAAGACTCGGTTATTATAATCCGCCTATAAAAAAGTAGATGGAGGACATATGTCTGATTATATCAATGATCCAGTATGTTACGCGAAAGAGGTTGTTGCGAAAGATCCGATGGCATTATTCCTGGGGGTCGAGACAGAAGAGGTCACAGCAGGTTATGCGCGCTGTTCAATTACGATAAAACCGGAATTTCTGAATGCTGTGGAAAGGGCTCATGGAGCCATAATTTATGCAGTTCTGGATCAGGCTCTTGCTGTCGCTGCAAACTCGACCGGAAATGTCGCCGTTTCATTGAGTGTAAGTATTAACTATATATCTTCAGCAATTGATGGTGAAAAAATTTTCGCTGAGGCAATTCCAGTCAACACAGGCAAAAAGGTGAGTTTCTGGAAACTTGAAGTCCGGGGAACAGAAGATAAAATTATAGCCACGGGGAATGGGGTTGCCTACCATAAATAGAAAATGAGATTCAGAATAAGTCTTGATGACAGGATTATAGTTAAATGGATGATAAAATATTACTGCCGGAAAAAACATGGCGGTAATGAATTATGCGATGAATGTTCTGAATTACTTAATTATGCTCTGATGAGAATTGAACAATGTCCTTATGGTAAAGACAAACCTGTATGTTCAAAATGCAGGATACACTGTTATAAACCTGAAAAAAGAGATAATATCAAAGGTGTAATGAAATTCTCAGGATCCGCGATTCTTTTAAGAAAACCAATAACCGGATTAAAATATTTGCTGAAAAAGAAATTTTATAATATAGAATAGATAAATGAAAAAATCCCCTTTAGAGAAAGGGGATTTTTTATTGTAGTAATGGTATTTTACTGTTCTCTTACAAGTTTGTTGTCTTCGAAAATACCGTCAACTCTGGAGGTGTCGGGCCATGTAATTGTGCCTTTTCCGTTAAGTTTCCCTTCTTTCCATTGTCCTTCGTACTTAACGCCTTCCGCCCAGGTATAAGTTCCGGTACCATCCATTTTACCGTCTTTCCATTCACCGGTATATGAGTCTCCATTTTTCCATTTATACTCGCCGGTTCCATTACGTTGATTGTCTTTATAATCACCATTAAAGACATCGCCATTATTGTAAGTATAAACGCCTTTTCCGCTTCTCTGGTTGTTTTCAAAGGTGCCGTCATATTTAGCGCCGTTCGGCCATAGCATTACGCCTTTCCCATCAACTTTGCTCTCTTTGAAATCACCGCTATATTCTGCACCCTGAGGGAATTTTACTTTTCCGGTTCCGTTAAGACAGTCGCCTTCAGTACATGAGACTCCTGCTCCATATGCCTTAACAACAGGTGTATCCTCTTCTTTTTGTGCCGATTCGCATGAAACAAGTGCAAAAACTGCCGCAATTGTTATGGGAGCAAGTATTAAATTTTTCAATTTCATCAATAACCTCCTGTTTACAGGCTTCCGGCCTGCCGGTAGATGAATTTAATAATCCGTATAATAAATATTTCCGGCAGAAAATAAGTATCTGCCGGAATAATAGTAGATTATTCTGTTATAAGCTTGATGTTTGTATCAGCAGGTATAATATCAACAAATACATCAAGAACTGCTGTTTTGCTTATGTTTCCAACACCATCTTTTGCAATTGCTTCAATTTTATGCTGCCCGTTAGTGTTAAACATGATTTCACCGGTATAAAGGATAAAATCACTCTTGTTGTCTATTCTGTAATAAATTGATTTAACACCGGATTCAGTATCAGCTGCAGTTATTGTATACTTGTACTCTTTTGATGCGACCAGAGTATTTTCTTTTTTAAAGAATTCCTTGTCAGCCTTAATCTCAGCAACTGGAGCTGTTTTATCAACAGCAATTTTTACATCTTCCATGCTCTCAGCAAGGAGGTTGCCGTTTTCATCAAGAACTTTGGTAGTATATTTTTTTGTGAGGTTTCCGACTTTATCTTCAGCAGCTACATCAATTTTAACAGGCTCAAGTGAATTAATCATGAAAGGCTTTACATATTCTTTATGTTCTTCACCTGCTGCTGCATAAGATATGCCGGCTACACCTGAAATATTATCTTTAGCTGCGATAGTATATTCATAGCTGAATTTATCTGAAGCGTAAATTGTTTCGCCTGTTTTAGCGAAAGGAGCTTTTACTATAACAGCAACTTCAGGAGCTGTTGTATCAACTATTACATTGATGCTTTTCTGCATCTCTTTGTTCCCCATTTTGTCAACACTGTAATAGTAAAGAACATGCCCGCCTTCCTCGTTAAGAGTAAATGGCTCGGTGTATTTCTGTTCAGCGTTTTCGTCCACTTTGTAGAACTTTGTGTCGGGCATAATATTGTCAACTTCGAAGAGTTCAAAACGAACTTTATCATTTACATAGGTATTATAACCGTCAGAAAATGATCTTGGTTTGCCTTTAAGTATCTGAACTTCCTCTTTTTCAAACACTTTTTCAGCATGCTCAGTAGCTGTGTCTTCAGTTGTAAGATGATCTGAAGTTGCCTCTTCTGTAGCTTCTGTTGTCTCTTCAGTTGCATCAGTAGTTTCTTCTGCTTCTATATCTGTACCAGTGTCAGTTCCATTTTCGATTCCAGTATCTGTTCCTGTATCTGTCCCTGCATCCTGAGAGATTGCAGCGCTGGTGATAAGAAGAAATGCTGTAAGTATAAATAGCATTAATATAGAAAACTTTTTCATTTAAAAAACCTCCAGTTTTTTTTTGCGATTTGATATGACAGAAATTCTTCGATTGTCTTATTCGAATATCTCCGAGTCTGTATTATTTATAATATTATATTAATTTAATCAATAAAAATAAATTAATATAATCAAAAATAAATTCAATTATTAACTTTAAATACGAATAAATTTCGGCAATTTTAAACTAAAAATATATATTTTAAACCATTAAGTCTTAATTCAATTAAGAACAGCTATTTTATAATTCAGAATAAAGCATGAAAGGATGAATTTATTCTTTGATATTGTAAAAAAAGCCGAAAAGGGCTGATTTTTCACCTGTAACTGTTGAATTCAATCCGGCACCGGACCATGTTTCAAATTTTACTTCATCACGGTGCTTTTCCCCTTTATCGTCAGTAACAATAAGATAAAATTTAGTTTCTGTACTGATGTTTCTGAAACTGTCCGGGTTTTTTTTCAGATTTTCCTCTTTTGTTTTAAAAGAGAGATTTTTATCACTGCCTTTGAATTCAAGAGGGGGTGCTTTTACCCATTTCATCATCCTGTATTTATATCTTGTCATATAGACCGGTACGTCCCTGTATTTTGTTTCCCTGTATGTCTCGTTTTTTGTTTCATAAACCGGTCTGTTTTCGTATATATCCTTAAAATATCCGTTACCCAGGTCTTTAACTCCCACCTTGACTTTTTTTTCACCTACCTTTACCTGAACCTGGCGTGTTTTTGTTTCATAGCCGTCAGGTACTTTGTCATAATGATGGACAGCCCTGTATTGACCGAGTTTGACAGCTCCAGCAGGCAGTGACCAGTCTTCCTCTGTTACCAGTTTATATTCATCAAAAGATATTCTGGCTGTATAATCAAATCCTGTAACTTTTACCGGTATTTCTGATGTGATCATGGAAAGCCCGAACATTACCAGAACAGCTAAAAATAAACCGGCGACAGTATAAAGTATTTTTTTTCCGGTTCCTGATTTTGCGGCTGTTTCCGGTACAGCAGGAGTATCAGGGAGCTCCGTACTGTCAAAACGAATTTCCCTTTCCTTCAGTGAAACATCCCCTCCTGCCTGATCTCTTTTATTGCCGCAGCTGACGCAGAACTGATCAAAAGCATTGTTCTGGGTTGAACAATAGGAACATTTCCAGTCAGCTCCTGCCTCAGCTTCCTTCAGCAGGAGTTCATCAGTCACTTCTTCTGCATCTTCAGGAAGATAGAATTTGACGTCATCAGGACGGGGGGAACCGCACGAACCGCAATATGAATCAGGTCCCCTGTTCCCTCTCCTTCCACATACACCGCAGTCCCATTTTCCCTCTCTAATAGCCATGGTTATTCTCCTTATGGGGTAATAAAATTTCTAAATTTAATCAGTTATAATTCCTGAATATATATTTTAGTGTAAAAAGTAAAATTATATACTGCCATCGCCCTCGGCGGTGAAGGTAATAGGGCATTTTTTACCTGAAATAAATTAAGGAATAAATATTAAAATTCAATATATTTAATAACTTTTAAAGGCAAATAAAAAGTTTTTCAACAATAATAACTTGATTTTTTATTTTCCGTTTAACAATAAAAAATAAAAATTATACGGATGTAATTATGAAACCGCGAAAAGGTCTTAAGCTTAAAGAACGTTATTTTTCAATAGAAACCCCTCCTGAACTGAACAACATTACCCTTTTCAGGTATGCCGGTACCTTTTTCGGGCTGTGGAATATTGACGGCTGTTTTATTCTTGTTGATAATATTTTTATAGACAGCGGCAATCCCAATTACAGCAGAAAGGACATGCTTGAATATGTCAGGACACTGGATAAAAACAGGGACTGGATTATTCTTAATACCCATATGCATGAGGATCATGTAGGAGGGAACAGGCTTATTCAGAATGAACTTGGCGCTGAAATATATTCTCCGGAGTCTGTTGAGGATTTCTCATTTGTATCCCTTATGATGGATTTATTCTGGGGCAGGCCTGAAATGTTCACGTATAAGATGCTAGATCGTAATGTTTTTACAACTGATATGGGGAGAACGATTGAAGTTATTCCCGCTCCGGGGCATTCCCCGAATCATACGGTATACCGCATAATGCCGGATAATATAATCTATTCCGGTGACGCGATTCCCGTCCCTTCCAGGAAGAGGTATGTAACTCTTGGGGAAAATTATATGTCTGAACTTGACAGTCTGAAAAAACTGCTCCCTTATGCTGAAAAAGGTACCCGCTTTATATCCGCTCATCATGGGATAGTTAAAGACAGTGTAAAGCTGATAAAAGAAAGGATATCAGGTATGACTGATGTTGTTTCAGGGGTGGAGGAGCTTGTAAGCAGGGGGATAACTGATAAAGCCGAAATAGGTATGGAGGTTTTCGGTAAACAGGATCTGCTTTACCGGAAGCTCGGGAATCAGATCCGGTGCAGGGAGGACTGGGCTATTGAGTCGATCCTTGAGGGTCTTGGTTGCGGCCTGGAGATACAGGCAGAAAAGTGTAATTAAAATGTTGACAGTTGCATGGCAGCGTTTAATTTATAGTTTAATATGATAAACAGTGATTTTGCTATAGCAGTTCATTCAATGCTCCTCCTTGCCGCTCACGGGGACAGACTTCTCTCCAGCTCAAAGCTTTCTGATATGATGAATGTTCATGCTGTGAGAGTGAGGAAAGTTCTCTCTTTATTGAAGGAGGAGGGGTTTATTGCCTCTAAAGAAGGTGTGCATGGCGGCTTCTCTCTTGCCTGCGAACCGGGAGAGGTGACCCTGCGTTCCCTTTATGAGCTCACTCAGCGGGATATACTTAAACCGAAATGCCACGACTGCAGCTGCTGCGATATAGGTTCTAATATTGAAAAAATTCTGGATGATATATTGATTGAAGCGGATGGGAGAGTCCAGGAATATCTTCAGGATTTTACTCTAAAAAAAATCCTCGATTTAATTTAACCTGAAAAATATTGACATTAAATATGTTTATTATAAAAATGTACCATGTGGTCAGTATAAAATGAGAAAAGGGACAGAAACAAAGGAAAGAATTATAGAGAAGGCCTTAACTCTATTTCACGAGAAAGGTTATAATCTCACAAGTATGAATGATATTGTTGAAGAAACCGGCGTAAAAAAGGGAAACCTCTATTTTCATTATAAATCAAAAGAGGAACTTGCAATCAGGGTTCTTAAAGAGGCCCTGAGGGGGTACGACAGGTTTATTTCATCCAACATGAAAGGGGCAACTCCTTTAATGAAACTAATTTCAATGATACAGGGGATCGTGGCTTTTCATGTTGAAAGGGGCAATGGGCGAGGATGCATTTTCGGAAACATGGCTCTGGAATCTAAAGGTGAGAATCCTGCTTTAGCTGAATATATCAAATCAGTATTTACTTCATGGGAGAAAAATATAAGCGAGCTGATAGGGAGCAGTATTGAACTTGGCGAGATTTCAGGAATTGATTCGCCTGAACGTTATGCAAGGATAATTTTAGCACAGCTGGAGGGTGCAGTTATGCTGTCAAAAGTATATTCAGAATTTGAACCGCTCAGAGAGAGCGCTGAAATAATTATAGAAGGATTAAAAAGTAAAATGCGGAGAGTCGATGTATGCTGACTAAAGAGGAGATCAGGGTAAAAGCTCTTGAAATAGGATTTGCTGACGCCGGAGTTGCCGGTGTAGAACCTTTCACCTCCCAGCTTGATTATATAGCGGTGGATGACAGGTATAAATGGACTGAGAAACTGGGCTTTAATCTTAAAAACGGTATTGAGCCACTTAATATTCTTGATAACGGCAAGAGTCTGATTGTGCTTCTTTACTCATATTTTAATAATTCAATACCTCCCTCTCTTGAGAAGCATTACGGACGCTGTTATCTCAATGATGACAGGGTGACAAAGGACGGACTTGCTGTGATGGTAAAAGGATTCCGTGGTTTTCTCAGGGACAACGGTATAAATACAAAGCTCGGTGTCTCAATGCCTGAAAAACTTTCCGCCATGAGGGCCGGGGTCGGTACATCCGGCAAGAACACATTGCTTTTCGCTTCGAAAAGTGCCATGAAAAGTTCTTTTATTTTCCCGATAGTAATAGTTACTGACGCTGAACTTGAACCGGACACACCCTCTGTCAGCAACGGATGTCCTGACTGGTGCAGAAACGCGTGTGTAGCAGCGTGCCCGACAAAGGCTCTGTTCGGAAATGGTAAAATTGATCCCTCAAAATGCATCTCATATCTGACATACTTCGGGAAGGGGGTTACGCCCCGTGAACTCAGGGAGCCCATGGGACTTTATATATACGGCTGTGACAGGTGTCAGAATGTTTGCCCGAGAAACGTTAACAAGATCACATCAGAAAAAGATGAAAATCCGAAGTTTGTTAAAATGGAGGAGGATTTTGCGCCTGAAAAGATCCTTCTAATGGATCAGGAGTATTTTGAAAAAAGAATCCAGCCGTTTATGTTCTATATGTCATATAAAAGCGTATGGCGGTGGAGGATGAATGCGGCAAGGGCCATGGGAAACAGCGGGAACAGAGAGTATATCCGGTACCTGAAACAGGCCTATGGTGAAAATGATGATGACAGGGTAAAGATCATGATTGCCTGGGCTCTTGGAAAACTCGGTGGAGACGAATCAGGCACGGCACTTAAAGATTATCTTAAAAGTGCTGAAGGGGATTTGAAAACTGAAATTGAGATATCACTTTCTGAGATGAAATAACAATCAGTCTGTTTTTTTGTTTTCTTCAAATATCACCGGCTGATCAGATTTAATTGTAATAACAAAGTAGACAGGCAGTTTTTCGAAAGTGGTAAAACGGATTCTGTATCTGGAAGTGCCAAGCAGAGAAAGGGGAGCATTCTTCATAGTGCAAATTTTTACAGGGGAATAAATTGCCCAGTCATTGTTAAAATTTCTCCCCAGAGGGGCATATTTTACATTATTTTTTAAAGATTTATGACTGAGAATGATCTCTTTCTCTATGATAAAGTATGTTTTTTTAGGGATTTTCTGTACTGGAAAGCTTTTCTGAAGATAAACAGATTCAATTTCTATTGATATACATTCAGTCTTCTGTTTTAATGAAAAAAATACCTGGTAGGTGGTATTCCTGTCGATACGTTCATCAGATTTCTCACTGTTTTCTGTTGAATTTCCAAAAGTGTAAACCTGCGTTTCCGGGGTCTCTCTTTTACCGGCTGTACAGCCTGTGATGAGCAGCAGGGATATTATCAGGTGGATTTTTACAAAGTTTTTCAATAAAATATGTCCTGACTGTATATTATTATAGATAATTCAGATATATTAACTTATTCTGGAACGATATTAATTAATAAAAAACAATAATAAGCAACAAATTAAATTTTGTATAATGATTATTAATGTTATTTTCGGTTCAATTTTTTGTTACAGGTTTAAAAATCTTCTTGCTTAAAGTCATGTAATTATTTTTTAGTAACAGATGATTTGACTGGGTTTAGTCTGAACAAATCCCGGATATTGTGCAGTATGTTTCCGGAATTCCTGCTCTTCCGATTAAATATACTTTTTCTTTAAAATAAATAAAAGTGGAATTATATGTTTCTTAAATCAATGGACATGTTCGGTTTTAAATCTTTTGCGGATAAAACGCATATTGAATTTGAGCCGGGTATAACAGCAATAGTAGGCCCCAACGGCTGTGGAAAATCTAATGTAGTTGACGCTGTAAAGTGGGTACTGGGTGAAAAGCAGGCCAAAAATATCCGCGGGCAGACAATGGAGGATATTATATTCTCCGGAACAGATCAGAGAAAGGCGCTTTCTCTTGCTGAAGTCTCTCTCTCAATAGACAATACAAACCGCATACTCGATTTTGATTCAGAAATGGTCACTGTAAGCAGGAGAATTTTCCGTGACGGCGAATCAGAGTATCTCATAAATAAATCACCTGTAAGACTTAAAGACATAGATAAGCTTTTTATGGATACCGGTATAGGTAAATCAGCTTATTCCGTTCTTGAGCAGGGTAAGATGGACCTTATACTTTCAACTAAAGCCGAAGACAGAAGGTATCTCTTCGAAGAAGCTGCCGGTATATCCCGTTACAAGATGCAGAAAAAGGAATCTCTTAAAAAACTTCAGGACACAGGGGAAAACCTTAACAGAATTAATGATATACTGAAAGAGATTGAAAGAGAAAAGGATCTTAAATCGAAACAGGCTGATAAGACAAAAGAATTTTTGAATCTTAAAGGTAAACTGTCCGAACTTGACATCAAGCTTAACCTGATTAAATTCCGCGAACTGGTTAAAAAATCCGATAAAAACCGGACTGACATTGAAAAGCTGAAAAGTGAACGTGAGCAGCTTGCAGGCAAAGTATCAAAAACGTCTGCTGAAAATGAAAAGGACGAAAAGAGAAAAAATGATCTTCAATACCAGCTTTTTGAAATCGAAAAGAAACTGGGTGATTACAAGGTAAGAAGAGAAACAATAGATCTTGCAACTGATAAAAACAGGCGCCTTGTTGAAGAGAATGCGGCCCGTAAAAATTCGGTAATTAAGAAAATTGAAGAGAGAAAGGAGAGCCTGGAACGCCTTGTTGAAGAGAAGAAAAAGAGTGAAAATACAGCAATTGAACTTAAAGATAAAATAATAGAGGATAAAAAGAAGCTTTCGGAGTTTTTTGAAAACCGGAAGCGAAAAATAGACTCAATACATAATTCCCGGGACAGGATTGAAGAGAACAACCGGAAGATAAAGGACAACGAGTTATCCCTTAAAAAGCTCAGGGAAGCACTTGAAGTTGTTATTAAAAAACTCGTTGATGCCATTGAAAAGAGGAAAATTGAACTGGAAAATTCTGAAAATGAAAGGCAGGAAGTTAAAGCCCTGATTGAAACAGAATTAAACCAGATTGAAATGGATTTCAACAATGCTCTTGACGAACTGAAAATTAAGTCATTTGACAGGGCATGGATGTTTATTGAAAAGATAAGAATCGATGTTCTAAGGGAACATATATATAAATTTGAAAGTTACGAAGATGGTTTCCGGTCAATACTTTTTGATAAAACAGGTATTCACGCGGAAAAAGAGAGTCTTGATAAACGTATTCGTGAACTTGTGCTTTCCATAGACGAAATGAGAGCCGATAACGGTATGCTTGATGAATTTATTCAGAACGAACAGCGTGAACTGGAAAACATTAATTCAATGATAACGCGGATAGAACGCGATATCGCAAAATATGAGAATGACAGCAACTGGATTGAAAAACAGGTAACTTCATTAACTCACCAGATTGATGATATAAAGAAACAGATAGACAATTTTAATGAGGATATGCTCAGAACTGATAAGATTATAAAAGATCTTCAGATGGAGATACGCGAGTCTGAGGATAAGCTTGTTCAGTTTAACGAGAAGAGTGAAGCTCTCAGGAAGAGTGTAAATGAACTTGTAGAACGCAGAAGTGAAATAGAAAACAATATAGCCAGAAGAAAGACTGATTCCCGTAAGGATGAAGAGGAACTTGAGAGGATACACGAAAGACTTGCGGCTCTTGAACGTACCGGTGTTGAAATATCCTTTAAAAGGGACGGGATACAGGACTATCTCTGGACTGAATATGAGAAAAAGGTCACTGAACTCGGCGAAGTTAAAGTTAATGAATCAATGACTGGTGAATTACAGGCTGAAATTCAGGATATAAAGAAAAAAATTCAGGATCTCGGCCCGATAAACAATCTTGCTATTCAGGAATTCAGAGATCTGAAAAAGAGATTTGAATACTATCTTGACCAGAAGACAGATATTGAAAAGGCACGTGAAGATATTATTTCCGTAATTGAAGACATAAATAAGACCTCTGTTGAAATGTTCATGAGTACTTTCAATGAAATTCAGAAGAATTTTGCAGAAATGTTTAAACGTTTATTTGAGGGAGGGGAGGCTTTTCTTGAGCTTTCTGAAGAGGAGAATGTCCTTGAAAGCGGTATTGATATAATGGTAAGGCCTCCAGGGAAAAAGTTTAAAAATATCAACCTCCTTTCAGGAGGGGAGAGGGCACTTACAGCTATTGCGTTGCTTTTTGCCACATACATGGTCAAACCGTCACCATTCTGTTTCCTTGATGAAATTGACGCTCCTCTTGATGAACAGAATATTGGCAGGTTTGTAAAAATGCTCCGGGAATTCTCTAAAAGTACCCAGTTTATCATAGTTACTCATAATAAGAAAACTATGCATATCAGTGAGTCAATATACGGGGTAACAATGGAGGAGCCGGGTGCCTCAAAGATTATATCCGTAAAGATGGACAGGCCTGAATAAACTCTTTCTATGTGCTTATTTTATTGACAAATTACCTGTTCAAATGTAACTTTGATACAGGAGTGTTGTAAACAAAGATATATATAGACACAAAGGAAGGTGTAAAATGAAAATAACAGCTGATGGTATTCTGGGTTCCGCCCAGAAAATTAACAATAAACGCAAAGTAGATGAAGGGAACAGTAAAGATAACAGAAAAGATATAAAAACTGATTCCCTTGCTCTCGGTAAGGCGATAAATTCTCGGATCGAGTCTATTGAAAGGGAAATTAAAGATATACAGACCTCTCTGACAAAAAACCAGATAATTCGTGAAGGTATTGACAACATCCTGAAAAACAGCTCACCGGAAAATATTAATCAGGCACTTGAAGTTTCATCTTTTGAAGGGAGAAAGATCCTTAAGGAATTTCTTGGTAATGATATGACCCCTTCCGCGCTTGAAACTAAGAAGAGTGAAATAACTAAGCTGATTAATAATGACATCAATAATCTTACAAAGGTACAGGTTGAAGTTGACAATATTATAGCTTCAAATCTTACGGGCAACAGGAAAGTCGAAAATCTGATGTCAAATATGAATGATATTTTCAGGAATACTCCATCGAATCTTGAAACAATATCAAAGCTTGATGCAGACAAAGTAATGAAACTTGTCAGGTGATTTATTGCCTGACAAAGGCTTTTAAAAAAAATAAATACATTTTTTGTGCGGGCCCTTCATCTCTTATGATTAAATCTGTTAAAATTTTTAAAATAATCCTGTTTTTCATTCTGCTCGCTTTATTTACTTCCCTGAATGCTGATGAAGCAGTAAAATCTGATAATAGCACAATTAAACAAGATGTCGAATTTCAAAGTATAGATCTTGAGGAGATAAAAAGGAGTATTAAGCCAGGAGCAGATTCTTCAGGTAAAGAAAAGGATAATCGTTCTGCTGAAACAGTGAAGAAAAAGGCATCGGATAAGTCCCTGAAAAAGGCCGATGCAGGAAATGTAAAAAAAGACAAAGCTGAATCAGGGAAAATTAAGAAACCGGGAAAGACGGATGAAGCAAAACCTGCCGGAAAATCCCTGGATAGAAAAAATATACCGGGGAAAGGAAAGAGCGATATACTCACTGATGAAACCGGAAAAGAAACCGTTAAGCCCGGAAAATCAACAGGCATTAAGAAGGTTGGCCCGCCTGATGATGTTGATGGAACATTAAGGGCGGATACCCTGTATATCAATCCGACTTACAGTTCTTCTTATAAAAATCGGCTCTATATAATGAACTATTCAGAGATTGCGAAGTGGGGAAAACTTAATAATTTAGTCCCTTATGAAGATTCAGCTCCTTTTATTGACGGGTTGGCATTTTTCATGCCGGATTTTTATTCTGAATTCACAGTCGAAAATTATGACAGGGAGCTTATTTATAAGATTGTTATTGATTTTGTAAAATATAAAGGCAGTCAGAAACCTATTAATTCTCTTTTGAAGATATGGGGGAGAGATATTTCAGGCAGGATGATTCTCATTGCTGAAATAAATCAGGAAATACTTAAACAGCGAGAATTATTTGAAGTATTAATTCCTTATGAATTGTCATCTCCCGGAAGATTTGATATTATTATCAGAGAATATTCTGATACTCCCGGTAAATGGGGTATCTGGGATATAATTGTTACTGCCAGGAAAATACAGCAGATTGATATTCAGAAACCTGACATTTCAGGGAAAATGAAAAGTGTTGAACAAAAAATTTTTAAATAGCAGTATAAAATATTTTGACAAATACTGACCTGTTTTTTTTGGTATTCAAAACGACCGCCGTTGTCCGGAAATTTCAGGTGGGAAAAGTTTTGGATGATAAATCATCGAAGAAGAAAGGAAAGGTATTATAATGAGTGACGATTACATAGAAAAAGATTTTGATGATGAAGTTTATGAAGACGACTATTATGAAGAACATTATAATGAGGAAGAGTTAACCGATCTTGATGAGTTTTCTGATGAAGATGATGATTCGGATGAAGGTGATGAGGAGCGTGGTGAACGCCGCGAAAGAAAAGTTCATATAAGCTATGCGTGTGAAGATTGTGATTATAGATGGGATGACGTCGTAATAAAAAAACGTGACGAATTTGAGGAAGATTTAGAGACTGATGTAATTTGCCCCATGTGCGGTTCGGCGAATATAACCCTTATATGAAAGACCGTAAAATAATAATAAAGGGGGCGAGAGAGCACAATCTAAAAAACATTTCGCTGGAACTTCCGAGGGACCAGCTTCTTGTAATAACCGGGCTTTCAGGGTCCGGTAAATCATCTCTGGCCTTTGACACAATATACGCAGAGGGACAGAGAAGATACGTTGAGTCACTCTCAGCATATGCGAGGCAGTTTCTCGGTTTAATGGAAAAACCGGATGTAGATTTTATTGATGGCCTTTCACCCGCTATATCTATAGAGCAGAAAACAACTCACCGTAACCCCAGATCAACAGTAGGAACTGTAACGGAAATTTATGATTATTTCAGGCTCCTTTATGCGAGGATAGGCGTCCCCTATTGTCATTGCTGCGGGAAGAAGATCACATCACAGTCCGTGGACCAGATCGTTGAATCACTTATGACTATGAGGAAGGGGACGAAACTTCAGATCCTTGCCCCTCTTGTTCGTGGTAAAAAGGGTGAACATGCTGATAAAATTGAACATGCCAGTAAAAACGGTTTTGTCAGGCTTCGTGTTGATGGTGAATTTTTCACTGTTGATGACAGCATCAGCCTTGAGAAAAACAAAAAGCATTCAATTGATATAGTTGTAGACAGACTTGTAGTTAAGGACGGCATAAGGCCGAGACTTACAGATTCTGTTGAGACATCGATTGATATGGGGGAGGGGCTTGTATCAGTCATTACTGATGATTCAGAACTTATATATTCCACACAGCTTTCATGTCCTGATTGCGGGATTTCAATACCTGAACTCTCCCCCAGGATGTTTTCATTTAACAGCCCGTACGGAGCCTGCCCTGAGTGTGACGGACTCGGCTTTATAATGCAGTTTGACCCGGAAAGGATAGTTTCAGATCCTTCAAAATCACTGAATGAAGGTGTACTTGAAGTATGGGGGAAAAGCACCAGTTACTGGTATCTTGAAACTGTGCAGGCCCTTGGCAGGAGCCTTGGCTTTGACCCTGACACTCCATGGAAAGATCTCACGGAAGATATTAAGGACGTTATCCTGTACGGTACCGGCGGCAGTAAGGTTAATTATAATATAAAACGAAAAGATTCGGAGTTTAAGTTTTCCAAAAGATTTGAAGGAGTGCTTCCGAATCTTGAACGCAGGTACAGGGAGACAAATTCAGAAGAGATGCGTATGTGGATGGAGAAATACATGGCAAACACAAAGTGTCCCGCCTGCGAAGGAATGAGGCTCCGTCCTGAAAGCCGTGCCGTTAAAGTTGCCGGTAAAAAAATAAGTGAAATTACTTCACTCTCAATATCAGATTCGTTCAGGTTTTTCTCTGAAATAAAACTTACTCCGACTGAGTCTAAAATTTCTGAACAGGTAATTAAGGAGATAAAATCAAGGCTTAAATTTCTTAATGATGTGGGAATTGAGTACCTGACACTTGACAGAGCAGCCGGAACTCTCTCGGGAGGGGAGTCACAGAGAATACGTCTGGCAACACAGATCGGCGCGAGCCTGACCGGCGTGCTGTATGTTCTGGATGAGCCCAGCATAGGGCTGCATCAGAGAGACAACGCGAGGCTATTAAAGACTCTGAAGCATCTGCGTGATATCGGCAATACAGTGATTGTTGTTGAACATGATGAAGAAACAATTATGGAAGCTGACTATGTTGTAGACCTGGGACCGGGTGCGGGTGTTAACGGGGGATATATAGTCGCTACCGGAATCCCTGAGGAAATCAAAAAATCTGAAAAATCGATAACCGGAAACTATCTCTCTGGCAAAAAAACCATACCGGTGCCTGAAACAAGAAGAACAGCTGAATCTTTCATAACATTAAAGGGTGCGAGGGAAAACAATCTTAAAAATCTTGAAGTCAGATTCCCGCTTGGTGTTTTCACTACTGTTACCGGGGTTTCCGGATCAGGAAAATCATCCCTTGTTATCGAGATTCTCTACAGGGCGTTATCTTCGCTTATAATGAAGTCAAAGGAGTATCCCGGAGCATTCAGTGAGATAACCGGCCTTGAGGCAATTGATAAAGTAATAGATATTGACCAGTCACCAATAGGCAGAACTCCAAGATCAAATCCGGCTACTTATACAGGCCTTTTTACTCCTATACGGGAGCTTTTCGCCAGACTACCAGAGTCAAAAATGAGAGGCTACAAGCCCGGGCGTTTTTCATTCAATGTTCATGGCGGCAGGTGTGAATCCTGTGAGGGTGACGGGGTTAAAAAGATTGAAATGCACTTCCTTCCTGACGTTTATATAACCTGCGATGTGTGTAAAGGTAAAAGATATAATCACGAAACCCTTGAAGTGAGATATAAAGGGAAGAATATATTTGAAGTTCTTGATATGACTGTTGATGAGGCGGCACCTTTTTTTGAGAATATTCCCTCTGTTAATTCAAAACTGCAGACGCTTCAAAGAGTCGGGCTCGGATATATCAAACTCGGTCAGCCGGCTACTACTCTCTCGGGCGGTGAAGCGCAGAGAATCAAACTTGCTACTGAACTGTCTAAAAGGGCAACCGGAAAAACTCTTTATATTCTTGATGAACCTACAACCGGGCTCCATTTCGATGACATAAAGAAGCTTATTGAGGTTCTTAATTCACTGGTCGAAAAGGGAAATACTGTAATTGTCATAGAGCATAATCTTGATGTAATTAAAACTGCTGACTGGATTATTGATCTGGGGCCTGAAGGTGGCGATGCGGGAGGAAATCTTATAGGTGAGGGTACACCTGAAGAATTAAGTAAAATCCGCGGTTCCTATACCGGTCAGTTTCTTGCAAAAATTCTGAAGAAGAAAAACAGGTAAACCTGGAATATTTATTCAGAAAAACACTCTCTGTAAATATATTATAACTGTTGATATCATCAATGTGCTGACTGTAACGAGCAGTCCTGGTTTGAGAAATTCAAAAAAAGTAATATGAACATTAAATTTTTTTGCTGATTCTATTACTATGAGATTCGCCATGGCACCGAAAATTGTAGCATTCCCGGCAAGTGTAGAAGCTGAAGCAAGGGCAAGCCAGATATAATCATTACCGGTCTGGTTTAAAACAGGTATCATAAATATAGTATAAGGCACATTACTGATTACCTGTGAAAGTACAAGGCTTGTGATATGTAATACGCTAAATCCCTGTAAATCCGGCCGTACCGGCCATATGTTAATCAGGTTCTGTATTATTCCCGTATTCTCAAAACCTTTTACTACAATAAACAGGGTCGAAAAAAAGAGTATCAGTACCCAGTCGATTTTTGAAATTATAATGGATGGTTTTATTTTTCCAAGAAGGAGCATGAATGCTCCTCCGGTAAGGGCAATAACAGGTATGGAAAGGCCGGTTATTCTTCCTGCAAAAAACATTATTATAACTGCGATAAAAACCGGAATTGAAAACTTCATTGAATAGAAGTTAAAATTATACTTTGTGCTGTCACATGTGACCTTTTTAGGCTCCCTGAAATTGCCCCTGTATATGAATTTCACAGAATAATAAATTATAAGCATTGAGATAATTGAAACCGGAAAGAGATGAATCAGAAACCGGCCATATGAAATACCTGAATTGATACCTATCAGCATGTTTTGAGGGTTTCCGGTAATTGTCATGGCGCTTCCTGCGTTTGAGGAAAGTATCTCGGCAATAAGGTACGGGACAGGAGGAATCCCTGAATTTCTGCATATAGATATAATTACCGGAGTATACAGTAGTACAACCGCATCATTTACAAGAAAAGCGCTGGATATACCTGTAGTGAATATAACAATCAGTAAAAGCCTGTTTTCATCACCTGCGAGTTTTATGGTATTGAAAGCTATAAGATCAAATAAACCGTCAAGCTCAAGGGTGATGATTATTATCATCATGCCTATAAGCAGTGTTATGGTGTTGAAATCAATTGATGCTATGGCCTCATCAAATGTAAGAACCCCGGCAACTATCATGGCAACAGCGCCGAAAAATGATGCTGAGGGGCGATCAATATTAACCCCGGGCAGTCTTGTAAAAATGATACCCGTATAGGTTATTATAAAAATGATTATTGCAGTTGTATTCATGATTCTCTATCGCTATTTAATTCACTGAATGTCAATTATTATTGACAGGAGCTGTTATAAAAGTATAATTATGTCATATTGAATTTCATCCAAATAGATACCCTGTTATTTTTAAATTTATTATATAAATGTCGATAAATAAAAAAGCAGGTCAGGGATTAAATAGATCATCATTTGAAGGAGATGAATGAAACTGAAAAAGGGATTTCTGATAATCTATATAGCTCTTTTTGTATCCACGCCTCTGCTGTCTGTTTATCCCGCTGATATAAATTTTATAAAATTTGAATCAGCAAGGGAATATTTTAAAAAGGGGACTGTCTATTTCAATAATATGCAGTACCTTGCAGCAGCGGAATTTTTCAAAAAAGCAATCCAGAATTATCCTGATTATTATACTGCCAGGGATTATCTCGCGCGTTCATACAGGCTTGCCGGTTTCAGCTCAAGTGCTGTATCGGAGCTAAATAAAATTCTGGAAATTTATCCTGAGAATATTTCAGCCAGGCAGAGACTCGACAGCATCCTTTTCAGAAAGGGGATTACAGAGGCGGGAGAGAATCCTGCTGATTATGTTCTTCATGCTGAGTATGATTCATCTGCAATGAAAAGATTCGCATTCCCCGATGCGACTGACATCGCAATTGACCGTGCAAGAAATATTTACGTTACCTCCTTCTCTTCTCCAAGAGTTATACGCATAGATCTTAATGGTAATGCTGAAGAGATAATAAGAACCGGATATACAGGCGGAATATACGGAATTGACTGTAATAACGGCAGGATTGCAATCAGTGATTTTAAGAATGATACTGTTTTTATTTATTCATCTGCGGGTAAAGTCCTGAATAAATTCGGAAGCAAAGGAAGTGGTGAGGGGATGTTTCATGGGCCGAAAGGTCTCTGTTATGACAAAAACGGGTATCTGTATATTGTTGATGGCGGTAATTACCGCGTTCAAAAATTTGATCCTGACGGGAATTTTAACCTTTCATTCGGCAAAAACGGAGAATATGAGGGGGAATTTAAAAATCCTTCTGATATAACCTCTATAAAGGATAGAGTATATGTAACAGACACGGCTCTGAAGAAGGTTGCTGTTTATGATCTCTTTGGTAACTATATTAAAGATATTTTAATGGATGAGATAACATCACCGCGTGGCATTAGTTCCAGGGGGGATAATCTTGTAATTTCAGACGAAAATAATGGTATTATAATTTTTAATGTTGAAACAGGTGAAAAAAACATATTCAGGGAATGGGGGGAGCGTAACCTTGTAAAAGCTATGTATTCTATATTCGACCAGGACGGTTTTTTCTATGTTCTTGATTCAGTACCGAACCGCATTTATTGTTTTTCCCCCGCTGTGAAACAGTATTCGAACCTTGAACTTGAAATAACAACGGTTGATTCCGCTAACTTCCCTGTTGTTGCCTATTATGTTAATGTAAGGGGGCGGGACGGTAAACCGGTTTATGGTCTGAAACAGAATAATTTTACAATTACTGAAGATAATTCCCGTATAATGAATTTTTATACTGATTATCTCAAGGAAAGGGTTAAATCTGCATCATTTGCACTTGCTGTTGACAGATCAGAAGAGATGGAGAAGAGGCATGGCGACCTCCCCTGGCTTGCTGATTTTGTTCTGAAATCAATGAGAACCAACGATTCGATTGAACTCATCAATTTTAATGATCAGGTCTGGACCGGCAGCGGTTTTGACTGGAGCAGGCGAAGAACTATAGCAGCAATTGAAAAAAAAGATTACAGGCCGGGTAAAAAAACAGGTGCCGCGCTTTATCAGTCCATAACAAGCCTTATTCCGCGAGCAGACAGAAGAGGTGTTGTGCTGATTACTGACGGAAGTATCTCGCCGGATTCATTCACCCAGTACACACCTGATACAATTATTGATTATGCCAGGGAGCATTATATTCCGGTATTTATAATATCGCTTAAACCATGTAATACAGAACTTGCAAGAATAGCTGAGGAAACAGGAGGTAAAGTAATTTTACCCTCTGATATAGATTCCTTAAGAAGTATTTATCCTTCCGTGAAGAACAGCGAAGAATACAGGTATGTTCTCGTTTATAATACCTTTAAACTCCCGTCTTTTAACGGCTGGTGGGTTGATGTGAAACTTGAAGTCAATTACAAGGGACAGAAAGGGATTGAATGGGGAGGTTATTTTGTACCTTAATGATGACAGAATGGTAAACGCCAGGCGTAATATGGTTATCAAATTGGAGCAGAGGGGTATTTCCTCCGGATCTGTTCTTGAGGCAATGTACAGGGTCCCGAGACATATGTTTGTCTCCGATGCCCTTTGCTACAGGGCGTATGATGATACATCTCTTCCTATAGGGTTCGGACAGACAATTTCCACACCTTCAGTTGTAGCTTCAATGGTCCAGTCTTTAAGGCTTACAGGTGATGAATCAGTACTTGATATCGGCTCAGGTTCCGGATATCAGAGCGCTGTTCTTGCCGAGCTTTCAGGTGCGGTTACTGCTATGGAAAGAATACCTGAACTGGCAGAACGTTCAAATATTGTTCTTCGGAAACTCGGCTATAATATAAAGGTAAAAAATTCTGATAATTTTAATGAAATTGAAGGCTCTTTTGATCGAATTATAGTGGCTGCAGGAGTAAAGATCTTTCCGGATGAATTGCTTGGTAAATTAAATGAAGGCGGGATACTTGTAATCCCAATTGATGAAAGCGGAAAGAACCATCAGATTAAAAGAATAGTAAAAAAGAAGAGTGAGGAATACTTTGAGGAGATTATAGGAAGAGCAACATTTGTACCCTATATTATGGGTGAAAGAATGGTGTAATTTAATTTTTAAGTATTTCCGCAGCAATCCAGTTGAGAGATTTTATTTTTTGTGTTTCCCCTCCCGCTTCATTTTCATCGTCAGGATATATTTCGATTGTCTTTTCACTCTGTACGTGATTAAAAAGCCCGAGTACGCATTCAGCCGGTGCTATAGTGTCTTTCAGCCCTGTTATAAACAGGGCGGGGATATTCAATTCGTGTGAAAAATTTATAATGTCCAGGTAGGATAGATTTCGTTTAATCTGATTTTTCTTTGCTCTCTGAATATTAATTATGTCATTGATTTCCTTTGCTGTATCGCTTTGAGAAATATTCTGACTTAGCGGGAGGTCGCAAAAAAGGGGGCAGTCAAGAACTATTGCTCCTATTCTGCCTGAATAAACTGCTGTAAAGAATGCTGCAGCAGCCCCGAATCCCTTTCCGTATATGCCTATTTTATTACAGTCAAGAGAACTGTTAAGCCTTAAAAAATCGATAGATCTGAAAATATCAAGATAAACAGAACGGGCGTAATAAGTATCCAGATCAATTATATTCTCAACAATAAATCCCAGGGACTGGTTTTCCTCTTCTTCAGTACGTTTCTCAATAATCTCATGGCCTCTTAGAATAAGTATGAGATGGGCGGTATTTTCGTTAAGATATCTCACAAGGCCTTTTTCCGGATACCTGTTATAATCGTGAATATGTATTATAACACGGAATTTTTCTTTTTTCCTGGGAACATAGAGAATTCCCCGTATTCTTGTTTTTAAAAAACCGTTATAAGATATATCAAAGGCTTTGAATTTTGATGTTGTTTTTTTGCTGTTTTCATGTATTTCGGGTTCAAGAGGGACTTTTCTGATATCGGAGAGTGATTTTTCCCAGTATTTATGAAAATCAGGTTCCCTTTTTATCTCCGGCAGGTTATAAAAATATCTGTCAAATGCTTTAATTGCCATTGATTATACTCCGCCGGAAATTTTATACAGATAGTAATAATTTGTATTAAAAAGTAAGTAAAGAACAAAAATAAGCAGTATAGATATAAAGAGAAAAGATAGAAACAGTCCGCCATAATGAAGAGGTCTTTTTAGCAGGTAAAATAATATATATATTACACTTAGTCCTTCATCTGCCAGCTTTCGGAATTTCCTTATAAGTGATAACAGAAGTATAATGATAATAAACAACATGAGGACATTTTTAAATATAAGGTTATAAATATTAACATTCTCCACCGCGAAACGGGTTAAAGGAAACACAATAAGATCCGCAAGAATGATAGAAGCAATCGCTGCAGCCAGTGTAAAAAGTGAAATGGCTGTTATTTCTTTTACTTTGCTTTTCAGGCTTTTACTTTCAAGGTTGTTCTGCTGTTCACTCTTTATCTTCATTTTCATCATCAGTTTCCGATGTATTTTTGCTGTTTTTATCTTTTTCAACCAGTCCCTTATCTTCAAGGGCTCTTTTTGCGGCTCTGCGTACCTTGCCACTTGGATCATATTTCATCTTGTATTTTAATATGTCAATTGTTCTTTCGTCATCAAATTCTTTTATTAAATTAACAGCTCTGTATCTGACATCAGCATTATCACTCCTGATTGAATTCATGAGAAGAGGTATTGAATCAGTATCACCAAGTGAAACAAGGGCTGTTACAGACTGCATGTAGAGATTGTAGTATCGTTTCTTTTTCTGGAAACTATAGGAATCGATTTCTTTTATAACTTCTTTAATAGAAGGAGCAGCATCATTAATTTTAAGTTTAGCGATACTTTTTACAGCATAAGATCTTATAGTCATATCTTCATCATCATCTTTATATATAGATAAAAGAAAGTCCTTCTGGGCCGGAGACCCGCATTTACCAATGAAAAGTAAAAGCCTTTCCCTTATCATTTTACTGTTTTTTATATCTTTTACACCTTTAGATGCGAAATCAATAATTTCAGGAGTATTTAAATCTCCCAGGGCTATTATTAACGCATCGGTATAATTTGAAGGGGAGGTCAAATCCTGTTTTTTAAGCATGTCAATCATTTTAGGTTTTGACTGAGTAAGTCCCATTTTGCCGATAGCGTAACATACCGCGATTTTTACATCATCACTTTCATCGTCGAGAGCCTTTATTACAGCGGATGAATTTTCAATTGATTTAAAATCACCGAGTGCAGTAACAGCAACTTTTCTGATTTCCATGTCAGCATCGTTGGACAGAATAAAAGCCAGTTTGGAGAGAAGCTTTTTCCTGAGTGATTCATCGTTTACTTCTTTTATCATGTTTACAGCTATTTTACGGTCTTTCTGGATTCCATAATCAAGTGTCTGGGAAATTTTATCATATTTTTTTTTATCATCAATTTTTTCTTTTTCCTGCTTATCCGGAACAGCGGCTTTTTTCTTGTCCGTTGAAGTTTTTTTATCAGTTGTATTATTGGCAACTTCAGGTGCTTTTTTATTATCAGCTTTCTGTGTTTGTGAAAAGAGTTGCATTGTGCAGAGAGAAATAGTCAACAGAACTGTTACGGATTTCAAAAAGAAACTTTTATTCATCGGATTACCTTGATTTAATTTTTCTGGTATTTTTATAATTATCGGAAAATTTTTGATGAATATGCCTGAATTTTTCAGTTCCGGTTAAGCAGTTTTAGCCGGATAATATCAGAATTATCGGTTCTTACTCCTGCCGGAAATGCTGGATAGCAAGATGGTTTTATAAAGCGTTATAAATAAATTTTATTAATTAAAATCATTTTTTAATTATTACTATTAAACATGGTCACATTTTTTAATTCGATACCTTTAACTATATTATATAATGTTTCAGTAACAGGTACATTGAGATTATGATCGGATGCCGTTTTTATTATTGCACCATTAATACTGTCTATTTCGGTTTTTCTTTTGCTTTTTATATCCTGCAGCATTGAACAAATGTTGGTTGAGGTTTTAATGCAGACATCCCGTACTTCACTGAGCATAGAATTATAACTGAGCGATATTCCGGCTGAATTAGCGGTGTTTACAGCTTCCATGACAACCTGCTCCTGAAGTTTCATACAATAGGGATTTTCAAGTATTTCACCATTGCTTATATTCATAATGGATGCTATAGGATTAATACCAGAATTTAATACAGCTTTTTTCCAGACAGCAATATGGGGATTGAATATGCGGTTGAATTTCTGGCATGCTTTACTGAAAAGAATATCGGCTGTTTCCAGTGAGTCAGCAGAACTGGAACCGATGGTTATAACACCTTCCCCTCCGGCTCTTACTGAGGCAGGCCCGGTTTTTGTAGCACCTGTAGTGGTTGTACCCAGAACAATTCTGTCTTTATCAAAGTATTCTGCAATAGATTCGAAGTTGCCGAGGCCGTTTTGTAGTGAAACTATAATTGAGTCGTCCCTGATATATGACCTGATCGATTCGACAGCATCTGAGGTGGAATAACTTTTAACAAAAAACAGTATAATGTCGGCATCGCTGATTATAGCCGGATTGGTACTGATTAAAGGATGAATTATATCAGAAGTATCACTGTCAATAAGGGTGAGCCCGTTATTATTTATTTCATCAACTACTGCTGAATCTTTTTCAAGTATTGAATATGAAATTCCGGCTCTTTGAAATTTATGTGCAAATAATGAACCAAGAGCACCGGCACCGATTATTCCTGCTTTCACGAAAAGTCCTCCGAGTGCTTTAATAAAATAATAAAAAGTTAGACAAATAAAACAGAACAATTATCTGTAATACATGAACGATTGCAATAAAAATTTGGAGACATCTTATGAGAATAAGGAAGCTGAAACGGATTTTGAAAAAGGATGAATATTTTCCTTATCTTATTACAGATCTTAATAATATAAAATATCTAACAGGTTTTGAAGGTTCAAATGCGTTTCTCTTCATTGATGAAAAAGATTCTTTCCTGATATCAGATTCCAGATATGAGGAATATATTGAATCTTTACTAACAGGGAGTTTTAAATTTCATTTGCAGGAGGGGGGTGCTGCCGGGGCGATTCTGGAATGCATGAATGCTGTACAGAAAAAAAACATTTTTATTGAATCGCATAATGTAACCCTTACTTTTAATTATGAATTAAAGAAGGCATTAAAAAAGATAAAGATAATTCCTGTTTACGAAGATCCTGTAAGCCGGATTCGTGAATTGAAGGATGAGGAAGAAATTGATTTACTGAGAGAGGCATGCGCAATAACTGACAGGTGCTTTATGCATCTTCTGAATTTTATTAAGCCCGGTCTTACTGAATGGGAAATAGCAGTTGAAATAGATTATTTTTATAAGAAGAACGGCTGTACTGCCTGTTCTTTTGATCCGATAGTTGCTTCAGGCCCCGGAGCTTCAATGCCGCATTATAAGCCGTCTCAGGATAAAAAAATCGCAAGAGGAGACGTTTTACTTATTGACATGGGGTGCCTTTACAGGGGGTATAATTCAGACTTGACAAGAACAATATTTTTGGATAGTATAGATTCTCTTCTGGGAGAAATTTATAATATTGTTTATGAAGCCCAGATAAAAGCCGTCAGTTCAGTAAAACCCGGAATTAATTCCAGTAAACTTGATTCGATAGCGAGAAATATAATTTCTGATTACGGGTACGGGGATAATTTCGGTCACGGCCTTGGTCATGGAGTAGGTATAGAAATCCATGAGCCTCCGGCAATTAAAAAGTTTACCAGCTCCAGAATTAAAAAGAATATGGTTATCACTATTGAACCGGGTATATATATACCAGGCAAAGGTGGTGTCAGAATAGAGGATACGGTGCTTGTTACATCTGATGGTTGTGAAATACTAACGAAATGTTCAAAGGAATTAATTGTAATTTAAGGAGTATTTATGATTTCTGTTAATGATTTCAAAAGAGGAGTAGTGATAAAGCTTGATGGTGAACTTTACTCCGTAATTGAATATCAACACGTAAAACCCGCCCGCGGTGCAGCTTTTGTAAGGTCCAAGGTCAGGCATTTAAAAAAAGGCTCTGTTGTAGAAAAGACTTTCCGCGGCGGTGAAAAAGTTGAGGATGTAAAAATAATCAAAAGACCTATGCAGTATCTCTATGATGAGGGAGATGACGTTGTTTTTATGGACACTGAATCGTATGAGCAGGAAGCTATTCCTAAAAAGGCAATCGGCGATGCTCTCAGGTTTATAAAGGAGGAGGACATTGTTGAAATAGCAATGTATGAAGGTGAAGCTATTACAGTAGAGCCACCTCTGTCAGTTGTTCTGAAAGTGATTTATGCTGAACCCGGACTTAAAGGAGATACAGCAACAAACGTACTTAAACCTGTAAAAGTTGAAACCGGAGCAGAGGTTCGGGTCCCGCTTTTCATAAATGAAGGCGATATGATTAAAATCAATACTGAATCAGGCGAATATATTGAGAGGGTAAAGCAATAAGATGAGCCTTACCCGATATATGCTTGAATTTGTTAATGAAAACCCGGGGAAAACAGTCGGCGCAATAGCCGGCTTTATCCTCGGAATTCTGATTCTTACCTTTGGTATTGCCAAAACTCTTGTCGTTATTTTGTTTGTTATTCTTGGAATTATAATCGGTAAAATTGCTGATGATAAAATTTCCCTGATAGATGAAATCCGTAAAATTTTCAGAAGATAACCGCGTATAATATGCTGAAAAAGGAAAGATCCAGGGGGGCAGGTGACAGATTCAGTTTTATTGATGAAGCTTACAGATCCTTTAAAAAGAAAAAGTATGAAAATGCCGCAATAATTCTTGAAAAAGCTCATTCGTCCGGGACTTCAGATCCCTATGCTATGTTTCTTCTGGCTGTATCATTAATCTATTCAAATAATTTTTCACGGGCGGGGGAAATACTTGAACATCTGCAGCGAGTAGACCCGCACTATGAACATTTTATTCAGTTAAAATCTTTCCTTTCGCTAAAGTCTGCTGTCAGCAGGGAGGAAGCCATCCATATATATGTTTCCGCTCTTGAAAAAATACCGGCAGATCGTATGCTTCGTAAGGCTTTGAGAATCCTTGAGGATTCCGGTGATTTTTCGCGTTACCAGAGAAATGTTAAACTTGATGAACTTGTTACTATTCCTCAACCCGGAAAGAGGCAAAAGAAGCAGCACTCTGTTTTATCAAAAAAAAGCGGTATAAAAAAACAGAAAAAATTCACAATTCCCGGAATTGTTCTCATCGCAGTCGGTCTAATATGTGTCATTCTTTTCGCATTGTCTCCTATTTATTATTCCTCTCTTGTAAAAAAATATAGTGATGGTTCTGTTGAAGATGAGACTTCAGATATTTCGGGTAAAGTTGACATGGTTGATCTTGGCGGAGCGGGTTACGGTATAGTAAACAGAATAAACAGTGAAAAAACTCCTGAGTTTTACGCATCTGGAGATGTTGTTATAAAGGACTTTAACGAAGCAAGAAGGCTTCTGAAAAAGGGAGAATTCAACAGGGGAGTGATAATCCTTAACAGAATTATAAACAGTAATTCAAGTTATATGGTTAAGGAAAAATGCGAATTCCTTATAAAATATGTTATGGATTCAGATGAGAGGGTTCATCAGGAGATTGATATTGTAAAGCTTAATAATAAACCTTATCTCTACCGGGGTAGCTCCGTAAAGCTTACCGGGAAGGTGGCAAATGTAAAGAAAGTTAAAGGAGGGAAAAGCTTTACCCTGATTGTAGGATATGACGGGAGTAATTTAAAGGGTATAACGCTTGTTTTTGATCCGAATGCTGAACCGGTTAAAAACGGGGACATTGTAGAAGTCTGCGGACTTTATATTACCGGTATAGGAAAAGATAATGTCCCGTATATCTCAAGTGATGAGATTACTGTTAAGTGAAATTTATTTTCTTGCAGCAATTATCCAGTGAGAAATCACTTTTGATGTATCACCAATTATTGTTCTCTCCATCCATCCGTATTTGAGTTCACTGAATCCGCTGAACATACTCTTCAGTTCGTCTTCACAATAAAAAGAGACCAGTGTTCCGGTAAGATCGTCAAGACCGGTCTGCCATGTGTCGTTTCCCAGGTGTCTGCCTGTTTTCAGGAATGAGTCATTGTCCCGTCTTAATGTGGCTAATAATGTCCCTCCTTCTTTTGTAATTCGTTTTATTTCTGAAATCATCGGTTTTATCCCGGGTTTATCAGTGTAATGGAGTGAGCCCCAGGCAATTGATATATCAAATGTATTATTTTTAAAGGGAAGATTGCTGTTATCGCAGTTAACGAGAAGCTTCATGTCATTATCATTGCAAATCCTGAGCGCGTTTAGACTGTTGTCAGAACCGATTACTTCAGGTATGCCTGAATTCTGCAGAAGTGTAATGTGTCTTCCACTACCGCAACCTATATCAATAGACCGTAGTGATGAAGCGGTATCATATCTCTTCAATTCAGCAGAGAGAAGCCTTACAAGATTTTCATCCGGATAGGAGAGTACAGACTTTTCTTTTTTATAATGTGTATTCCAGTCAGTTTTCATCATTATTTTCTTTTACGATTCTTATGTTCATGGAGCTTTCAGCCCGGCTGGCAATCCTGGCGGCATCTTCTACAGTTTTCCCTTTTGCTACTATAACACCTAACCTGTCATGGTTTGTTTCGGGAGGAGAGATCTTTGCTCCGATATCTTTAAAAATTCGTGAAAAAACAATTCCATCTATTTTTTTTACAGGGTCAGGGTTACATGAAGCAAGAGTACCATGTTCACCGGTAATATATTTTACAACAACGGGTATGCTGACAGATTTTTTTAACGGGAACTTCAGGGGTTCACCGGTAGCTGCATTTATAGCATTTCTTATATGGTTATAACCTGTTGCGGCAGGGATCATGATGTCGGGGATGAATTCCCCTCCGAACTCAGGCACTGATTCAAGAAGGAAAAGATTTTCATTCCGGTCAACAACAAATTCCATGATCATTGGAGATGTCTGTATGTTGAAAGCTTCAGCAATTTTCTGACCTATCTCACTTATCTTATCATCAAGATGGCTGTATACTGATGGCGTGGAATGCATTATATCCGCGAAGTAGGGACGCGGAGAAGTCTTTTTGTCAGATATCATAATATTGTAGTATTTTTGCTGGTGAACCAGGCCTGCACAGATAATCTCATCTCCTTCAAGAAAAGTCTCAAATATGAAATCCTCACCCTGATGCTCGTTCTGGAACAGTGTGAGCTCCTCATGGTTTTTCAGTAGTCTGACGTTGGTTTTGGCATGGCCTGTCTGCGGTTTGGCAATGACAGGAAATGCGGAATCTTTTACTGAAGATGATCTTGTTTTTAAATTAATCGGGAGAATGTTCGGGACAGCTATTCCGTTTCCGCTATAGATTTTTCTCGTAGTTTTTTTATTTAAAAATTTTTTACTTTCTTCAAAAGGTATAAAGGGGAGACCAAATTTTTCACAAAGGAAACTGGTCGTTATTATTGCGTTGCCATACGATTTAGTCATTATTGCGGAAATTTTACCGTCTACAAGAAGCTCTCTCAGCTTTATATATATATTCTGATAATCCTGAATTGATTCCTGTATTTTAAGGTCACAATGATAAAAACCGGGAGCTGATGCGTTTATGTCAACACCTATTACCTGGAAGTTTGCCTTTTTAGCTTCGATAATGAGAGGTATCTGGTTTACACCGGCACCAATTGAAACAAAAAAATCGAGTGATTTTTTTTTCCTGAATTTCAACATCAACTATTCCCTGATTTGTTTTTCAGCGATATTTAATTAATTATAATTGTAAAATTTTCAACAACTTTATATAAGATATTTAAAATAGTAATAAAATTTTGTATAATTCATAAGAATTAATCCCTTAGAATATATTTTTAGTATAAAATTTATATATAATATGATGTGCATATAATTAAAAAAGAATCAGTATATTATTTTTAGTTTTATCATATAAACTTCAGGGTTCTGAGCTTTAATATAATAAAACAAAATTAAGGAGATTTTGTATGATTGAAAAATTAAAAGAGGTTTTTATTCCATATTTTATTGGATTATGCTTCATTATACTGGGGTGGTATATAAGTATTTTAAACGTCGGACTTACTAGATTTCAGACAAATATTCTTTTTACAAGATGGACTGCCCTTGGATTGATGCTGATTATTCTCGGGGCCTATGTTCCGGGAATTTATCTTTCAATAAAAAATCATGATTCAAAAGATTAATAAGATAAAAAAAAGACCATTTAAAATGGTCTTTTTTTTATTGGGCGCTACAGGACTTGAACCTGTGACCCTCTGCTTGTAAGGCAGATGCTCTCCCAACTGAGCTAAGCGCCCTTTATTTTCCTTTCGGTTGTTTTGCTTGCTTTGAAACAGATTTTATTTTTAGCAGGAACCTCTATTGTTTTTCCTGCAATAGGTGACTTTACATTTCTTTTTTCCTGATAAAGTCTAAAAAAAGTTCCGAAACCTCTTATCTCAACATCGTTGCCGTTTTGAACTTCCTCGGTTATGTTCTGAAGAAAAAGGTTTACTATTAATTCAACTTTTTTTTTAGGGAGCCCGGTTTTGATACTCACCTGTTCAACAATTTCAGTTTTATTCAAAAGGTCCTCAAGCTGTTTTACTTGATGCTACAGCTGCATTTACCTTTTTAGCTAACCTGGATTTTTTTCTTGCAGCAGTTTCTTTTTTTATAATTCCTTTCTGTGCTGCTGTGTCAATAGTTTTTACAAAATTTTTAAAAATTTGAGCTAATACTGATTCATCTTTTGTCTCAACAGCTTTCATTACTTTTTTTGCTGAAGTTCTTATAGATGATTTAGCCTGAGAGTTTTTTACTCTGTTTCTTTCATTCTGTAAATTTCTTTTTTTCTGCTGTTTTATATTAGCCAATTTGTTACCTTCAATGATTGTATATTATCAATTTGTTACGATGCCATATATGATTTAATATAAAAAAACTGTCAAGCGCAAATGAAAAACTTTTTCAAAAAAATGTTATTCAGTTAATAATATATTAAAAATATCATTGGAGTAAAATAAAATTTTAACTTTAAAATTCCTTGAGTCTTCCGGTCTTTTATAAATTATCACTCTGGTTTTATTTTTTTTATAAGTAAGAATCGTCATGCGGTTTTTTGTAACTGTATTTTCTCTGTCATATCTGCTCTCGATATTTTTTATAAGTTTCTCCGCTTTATCCGTTCTAATCATATTCCATTCTTCTGAAACAGAGTAAAGTCTGCCATTGAAAAAACAGAAATCTTTGTCAGGTGTTCCTTTGATCCTAAGGATGTTTATGGAGGAGCTGCTCCCTCCCATTGCCTGAAAAAAAGTTATGGCACGGTTGTTGTATTTATTTTTATCCTGAGGTTTGAATATTTCATAACTTTTATCCCCGGGTATTTTTTTCAATAATTCATCACTATTAATGCCCCATAAATTTTCATATCCATGCGAATATAAGTTTATAGGGATGACGATAAAAAGCAGGATTATATACCAGTATCTTTTCATTTCTTTTACTGTTTGTTCGTTTTTATACTAATGTGATTTAAATATAATAAATGTCATTAATTTTTAATATATATGCAGCTATTTTATTCTTTTTTCTATTGTTACCGGGGTACCCTTTTATTTTAGTTCTGAATTCATTATTTAAATAATAATTGACTCATTAGATGTAATGATATTATATTTATTTGAACAGCATTAATTTTACAATTATGGAAACAATTATTCCCCTGGATTTACTGATAGAGATATTATCTGAATAATAGAAACCCGGAGAGTTATGAAAAAAAGTATAATTTTATCATTTATGTTATTCTTTACCGCGGTATCCGCTTTAAGTGCTGATAATAAATATGCTGTTATGGAATTAAGCGGTTCAGTTAATCCAATCGTAGCAGAGTATCTCACTGAATCCATTAAAAAAGCCGCAGATGACGGAAATCAGTTTATTGTTATACAGATGGATACGCCCGGCGGTCTTATGGATTCCATGAGAGAAATTATAAAAAGTATCCTGACTTCAGAAATTCCTGTTGTGGTATATACTTATCCAAAAGGCGCACAGGCGGCCTCTGCCGGAGGTTTTATTATGCTTGCATCGCATGTTGCCGTGATGGCCCCCGGTACTGAAATAGGCGCCATGCACCCGGTGAGCCCCATGCTTGATTTTATGAAGAAAGACAGGCAGGGCGATCCTGAAGGTGTAATGGAGAAAAAAGTCCTGAATGATACAATAGCCTATGCCAGAAGTCTTGCCCAGAAAAGGGGCAGAAATGTTGACTGGGCTGTTGACGCTGTTAGCAGGGCTATTTCAAACAGTTATAAGGAGGCTTATAGAGCAGGTGTCATAGATTTTATTGCTGAAGATATGACTGATCTTATTAAGAAGCTTAATAAAAGAAAAATTGATTTAAACGGAACACCTTTTATTTTTAAAACTGAAAATATAAGAGAAGTAAAATACCTTATGACGTGGAAACAGCGAATGGTTAATAAAATAGCTGATCCACAGATTATTTTTCTACTTTTCATACTTGCAATAGCCGGAATTAGCCTTGAATTTAAAAATCCCGGTATGCTTGTACCTGGAATTATTGGAGGGGTTTCTCTTGTCCTTTTCCTTCTCGGGATCAGAATTATTCCGATAAATGTTCTGGGTCTGCTTCTTGTTGTTCTTGCGTTCACTCTTTTTGTTCTTGAATTGAAATTCCAGAGCTACGGCCTGTTGACAATTGGAGGTATCGTGTCTTTCTTCCTGGGTGCTACTATTCTTTTTGATTCTCCTCTGCCCGGCGGAGGCATCCCCATGTCTTCAATTATAGCAATGATAATCGTTGTCCTTGCTTTTGTTTTTCTTGTTGTTCGTTCTATTATCAATGTCCACAGGACACAGGCGACGACAGGTCGTGAGGGGATGATCGGCGAGGAGGGAATAGCACTTTCAGATTTTACTGATATCGGCAAGATATCTGTTCACGGAGAAATCTGGAATGCTGAATTCCCGGGTGATGTTAAAAAAGGTGATAAACTTATAGTTGAACAGATTAATGGCATGACTCTTGTTGTCATAAAAAAACAGTAAAGAATACCACGGAGGTAAATGATGTTTGATTTTGATCTTGGTTTTATACCTACACTGATTTTTTTAATACTTTTAGTACTTATCCCTTCAATAAAAATTATTAAGGAATATGAAAGAGCGGTAATTTTCCGTCTGGGAAGACTTATCTCTGCGCCAAAAGGTCCCAAGGGGCCGGGTCTTATTATAGTTATACCTCTTATAGATAAATTTTTAAGGGTAAACCTGAGGCTTGTGGCAATGGATGTCCCTCCCCAGGATATTATTACAAGGGATAACGTCTCTGTTAAGGTAAACGCTGTTGTGTATTTCAGGGTTGTTGAGCCGAATCAGGCAATTACCGAGGTTGATGATTATCTTTATGCTACATCTCAGCTTGCACAGACGACATTAAGGAGTACTCTCGGTAACTCTGAACTCGATGATCTTCTCAGCAACAGGGATCATATCAATACTGAACTTCAGGAACTGCTCGATTCCAGAACTGACCCATGGGGGATAAAAGTATCTGCCGTGGAAATAAAACATGTTGACCTGCCTCAGGAAATGCAGAGAGCCATGGCAAAGCAGGCTGAAGCAGAAAGAGAGAGAAGGGCCAAGATAATCGGCGCAGAAGGTGAATTCCAGGCTGCGGCAAAAATTGTTGAAGCAGCGAAACTGATGGAGGCTCATCCTATAGCACTTCAGCTCAGGTATCTTCAGACTCTGCGGGAAGTGGCCACAGAGAATAATTCAACTACTCTGTTCCC
>ERZ795057.124-NODE-124-length-80690-cov-24.211595_pt1 | contig 80690 bp, 70 predicted proteins | sample MGYA00375141_ERZ795057 | MGnify/ENA primary metagenome ERZ795057 (study PRJEB30186, sample SAMN05720163) | activated sludge metagenome | isolation source: Anaerobic digester | place: Hong Kong | collected 2015-01-26 ...
AACTATTCGCCTTTTAGTCTTTTAATCTCTCTATCAAAATCAGATTCATAATTTTGGTCTTGAATTACTCTAAATTTTTCATACTCATCTACTGCTAATTTCTTAGCAATTTCAGCAGAGATTGAACCTGCATTATTAAGAACGGAGTAGTCGTTGAATTGAAGAAAAGCATCTAGCTTTTCCACCTATCTTTCATTTTCATCGGGATTTGCTTCTCGGCTTGATTCTCTGCATAATCAAGATACATTGTTACAATACGATTTAGATCTCGTACTTCTTTTTCGTTAAGATAGTTCTTTGCTATTGTAACATCTGACTTTAAAATCTTACCTTTTGAAGACTTTTTCCAAGTTGTTAATCCCATGTTGGGTAACTCTGAATTTGCTCTCGATGAAATTATTTCTGCTGCTGTAAGTCCTGTAATTGCCCAATGTAATTTATTCTGAACCGTTTTGTAAAAAGTATGTGTGATTTCTGCTTGTGGGTCATAATCAATGCTACATTCCGAATAGATATCAGTAATTTTTTGATAGAACCTTCTTTCACTTGCACGTATTTCCCTAATTCGTTCAAGTAACTCATAAAAATAATCCTTTCCGAAAAGTTTTTCCCCTTGTTTTAATCGCTCATCATCTAGTATAAATCCTTTGATAATAAATTCTTTTAATGTTTTTGTTGCCCAAATCCTAAATTGTGTTGCTTGCTGTGAATTAACCCTGTAACCTACTGATATTATTGCATCAAGGTTGTAAAAATCAATGTTTCTTTGAACGTCTCTGCCTGATTCATTTTGAACTGTTCGGAATTTCCGAACAGTTGCCCTTTTTTCTAATTCACCGCTTTCGTAAATATTTGATAAATGTTCACTGATTGTGGACTTCACAACACCAAAAAGCTCACCCATTGCTTTCTGTGTCAACCAAACTGATTCATCCTTCAAAATTACTTCGACCTTAACATCTCCGGCATGGGTTGTGTAAAGTATAATTTCTGATTTGTTCATATTGATTTAGTTGCTTTTCAGTTGTTTCTTTAGTTGCTAATGTACTACTAAAAAATGCGAGTTTCAAATATAAAAAATGTAAACTTTATTTTTGAAAACCTAACAATTGAATCAGAATCAATTATTTTCGAATTCTTCTTCTGATTGTTATAAACTTTCATTTCTGGTTAATCCTTGATAATTCGCTTTAGTCTAACTAATTTTGAGAAAATTAAATCCTTACATCTATGAAGAAGATTTTCGTATTATTCACGTTACCAATACTTTTCGTTATGGTACAATGCACAAATACGGCAGAGCCCGATGGTAATGCCCAGAATATTTCACAAGCTACAATCGATAAGGCAGTGAGCGGTTTGGTGTCGAAGTACGGCGACGAGGCCCGTTTTCGAGCCGAAAGAGGAGTTTCACAAACAGCAAACCTTTGGAGAGCTAGCGATGGAACCGAAAACGAGTTTGAAACTTTTGTTGACGAGAATTTCATCTACGATGAGAATGAGTTAAACGTTCTTTTCAACAAGCTTTCCTACGGGTTCGAAGTTCTGAACGGCTACTTCATGCGAATAACCAAGGACTTGAACCGCCCAATTCACCTCGATATGGGCGAAATAACTCCAATCGACATGATGTTTGGCGGTTTCAGTGCCGGAGCGCACCTCGATGAGGATTTGTACTCAAATCGCATAGCGTTCGTAACTACGCTTAATTTCCCATTCTACAGTCTGGAAGAGAAGAATAGTATGGGAGCCGATTGGAGCCGCAAGCAGTGGGCGTACGCCCGTATGGGAGAGGAGTTTATTTCGCGCGTTCCGGCTGAGCTGAGCCAAAAGTACTCTGTGCTTTCAACCAACGCCGATACCTACATCAGCGAGTACAACATTTGCATGGATAAGCTCCGCAACGATAAGAACGAGCAGCTGTTCCCCGATGGAATGAAGCTAATAACCCACTGGGGCTTGCGCGATGAACTGAAGGCTCAGTATGCGAACCAGGATGGCGGCCTTGAAAGGCAGCGGATGGTTTACCAGGTTATGAAACGAATTATTGACCAGTCAATTCCGCAGGAGGTAATTAATAGTAACAAGTACCTTTGGAATCCAGTTTCAAACGAAGTTCAAAGCAACGGAAGTAACGTTGAACTTTCGCCCGAGCCAAACACTCGCTACCAGCAAATTGTTAACTTTTTCAATGTGCTTCGGGAAATTGATGCGTATAACCCCAGCATGCCCAACTTCATTCAGCGAACCTTTGAGGGAACGTACGAGATTCCCGTTGAGGAGGTTGAGAAGCTATTCACCGATTTTGTTTCCTCGAAACAAGTGCGCGAAGCGGGCAAACTAATTAGCCAAAGGCTTGGCCGTCCGCTGGAACCGTTCGATATTTGGTACGATGGGTTCAAGTCAAGAAGCAGTATCCCTGCTGAAACCCTCGATAACGCAGTAGGTAAAAGGTTCACTTCTTCTGAAGCGTTTGAGAATGAAATTCCCCGAATTCTAACTTCGCTGGGCTGGGGAAAGGAGAAGGCAAACTTTTTCGCCTCCAGAATTAAGGTTGAGGGAAGCCGAGGTGCAGGCCACGCATGGGGAGGCGAAATGAAGGAGGATTTCGCCCTACTTCGCACCCGAATTGGTGAAAGCGGAATGGACTACAAGGGTTTCAACATTGCCATGCACGAGTTTGGCCATACCGTTGAGCAAACCATTACCATTCACGATGTTGATTACTACATGCTGCGAGGCGTTCCAAACACTGCATTTACCGAAGCAACAGCGTTTCTATTCCAGAAGCGCGATATGGAAGTTTTAGGAATTCACGAAAATAACAACGACAAAATGCACCTGCAGGCGCTCGATAACCTCTGGTCGTGCTACGAGATTATGGGCGTTTCCTTGGTTGATATTAGCCTGTGGAAGTGGCTTTACGAGAATCCCAATGCCGATGCTCAGCAGGTTAAGGAGAACGTAATTCGCATTGCGAAGGAGGTTTGGAATAAATACTACGCCGATGTGTTTGGTAGCAACGATGAGCCAATTCTGGCTGTTTACAGCCACATGATTGACAACCCGCTTTACCTGTCGGCGTACCCAATTGGTCACCTAATCGATTTTCAGCTGGAGCAGCACGTTGAAGGGAAAAATTTTGCAAATGAAATTCAGCGCATTTACGAGCAGGGAAGGTTAACCCCACAAATTTGGATGCAGGGAGCCGTTGGTCAGCCCCTTTCCATTGAGCCAACGCTTACTGCTGCGCAAAAAGCGATTGAGAAATTAGGGAAATAACAAAGGAGATGTAAACAAAAAAAAGGAGGGTAAATTCAATTCGCCCTCCTTTTTTTGTGAATTCTTATTCTACAACTCTAATTTCGTTGGTAACAGGTATGGCCTTTTTGTAAACGGCGCTTACTCCACAGTAACGCTCTTCGGAGAGGCTTACCGCTTTTTCCAACTTATCCATGGGAAGGTTCTTCCCTTTAAACTCGTAAATAACTTTCATTGATGAGTAGTGCTTTGGGTGTTCGTCGGTTTGTTCTGCTTCAACCCAAACCTTCAGACCCTCGAGCTCAACGCGCATTTTTTTGAGAATCGAAACTACATCCATGCCTGTACAGCCAGCCAAAGCAACCAGCATGAGTGGTTTTGGGCGTGGTCCTTTATCGGTTCCGCCAACCTCCGGTGCAGCGTCAATAATTAGCTTGTGGCCGTCGAGTTCAGTCTCGAACTTCATATCTCCCTGCCATTCAATGTGAATTGTTTTTTTATTCATATTGTTCTAGTTTTTATTGTTAACACCATTTTGTTGCAAAGGTTTACCCAACTGAATATTAAGTTAGAATTTTAGCTTAATTTCATTTTTTATTGCGTAAAAATTCATTGTATTATCCCCGGTTTCTGATACGAATAACCCCGGTGGTCGCGAATCGTGGCTATATGTAAAAACGGTTGAAAACTCCAGCATCTTTTTGAAAAGTTTGAAAGTTAGCGCCGTTTCGCTGGCAATCCTAAAATCATTAATTGGCTCAAAATTGCTGCTCTTACTTAAATCGATAAATGCTGGCTGGTAGTATGTTACGTGTTTAATGCTAAGCCCGTCTGAAAGTTTTAATGTGAGCACTCCATAAAAATCGCCTTTCAAAACGCTGGTACTTGCCTTGCTTGACTGAGTTTCAAATTCCTTCTCGTGCTCATACATGAAAAGCGGGCAAATAAAAAACGAAAACACATTTTGTTCAACAATTCTGAAGCGAGGACCTGCTCCCGAAACGATTCTTAAATCCTGGTATTTTAGCTTATTCTGCTGGTGCTGAGCAAAGTACTCCCAAATTATGAGCGACGAATCGTTGCGGCTGTAGTTATACCGAAAATGCTGAAAGTGCTGGTTAATTAAATCCTGATTTCCGGTTGAGGAGCTAACTTTCATCAGTTCAAGATTATTTAGAAGCAGGAAAGTGTGCTGCTTTTTACTGTACTGAATTCCAATATCGTTCTGTATGTGAATAATTTCATTGGTGGTTTTGTTGAACATAAATCCTACAGAGGCCATTCCCTGAATCCCTTCCTTCTTCTCCTTCCGACTGTTTTCGGTATTTACCAATTGTGCCAATGAATAATTCGAAATGCAAAGCAAAACGCTAAATAGAAGCAGCGAAAATTTCTTCATAAGTATACTTTTTTGAAAATCGAATAAAGATACTAAAATGTATCAAAATGTTATAGTTCTGTTCGGAAACGTACAAGCTTGATAATTATTGATATAACTTAAAGATATGAAAACCAGAAATATGTGATATGTGGCATACTGGTTGCTTAAAAAAAGCAAAAACAAAAATAAAAAATATGCTAAATAGAATTTCAACAACAATTCGTTTTGCTTTTAAACGCAAAGGTTACGCTGCAATAAACATTTTTGGCTTGGCAATAGGCATTGCAGCATGCTTGTATATTTCGTACTACGTGAGGTACCATCGTTCGTACGATTTGAATGTACCCGATTACTCCAACACTTACAGAGTAACATACCAGCGGTGGGGCGAAAATGGCGACAGGGTTGAGTTTGCTTCAGCAAGCCCAACCATTGGACCAACGATGACGAAGAATTTTCCCGAAGTTCTTTCCTTTGGAAGGGCCTACAAGGTTGGTGGATTTTTTTCCAGCGGAGAGCTGGTTTACGACGAAAGCAACGCTTTCTACGGTGAAACGAACCTGCTCCAAATATTAGGTTTTAACCTTTTGGCTGGTCAATCAGCCAATTGCTTAGATGTTGCAAACACAGTTGTGATTTCTGAAAAAGCAGCCGCAAAGTATTTTGGAGAAACCAATCCTGTTGGAAAAACATTAAAGTGGAACGGGCGAACCGATTTGGAGGTTACAGGGGTATTCCAGAATAGGCCACCCAACGTTCATTTTAAGGTTGATATTTTAGTTTCACTGAAAACATGGGAGCAGCGTGCTCCGGAGGTATTCGAGAGCGGTTGGTTTTACAGTGGATTCTACACCTATGTTAGGCTGAAAGAGAATTCCGACCCGTTAGGAGTAAATAACAAAATTGAGGAATTCGTTAGTAGTGAGTTTGGTGAGGTGCTAAGGGAATACAAAATGGGACTCTCATTCAAGCTTCAACCCCTTGCCGACATTCATCTTACCTCGCATTTCATGCACGAGTTGGAGTCAAATAACGACAAAAAATCAATTGCCCTACTCGAAATTGTGGCTTGGTTTATTCTGGCAATTGCTTGGGTTAACTTTTTTAACCTCAGTACAATAATTTCTTTTAAGCGAATTAAGGAGATTGGTATTCGAAAAGTTAACGGGGCAAAACGTTTGAATATTATAATGCAGCTGCTTTTCGAATCGGCTTTAATAAACGCTGTTGCGCTAGTGGTAGCATTCCTCCTTTTCGAGTTGTTTTATCCTGCTTTTTCTAACTTGGCGGGCCTTCCAAAAGAATTTAGCTATTCACAGAACTTGTGGTTATTCTCTGTTATTGGTGTAGCTTTTGTTTTGGGTACTTTTTCTGCAGGCATTTATTCAATTTCGGGTTTAACCGGAAACTCGTTAAGTAACTCGCTAAAGGGACTGTACTCAGGCATAAAGGGGAATATTTTCATTAAAAAGAGTTTGGTAGCCTTTCAGTTTTCAATCGCAATTGCTTTGCTAATTGCTACCATTGCGGTGTTTCAGCAGTACAGGGTAATGCAGCACAAGGATATTGGCTTTAACCTTAACAATATGCTTGTTGTTAAGGTTCCGCTTGTGGGCGATTCTACGCTACATTCAAAGTATTGGGTTTTTAAGGAAGTTGCCTCAAAAATTTCGGAAGTTGAAGGTGTAACATACTCATCGGTTGTTCCCGGAGTTCCCAACATGTTCAACAGGGGCGGAATATACCGCTACGGCGACGATAGGAACAATGCCAAGAACATGCGCTTAACCGAAGTAGATAATAATTTTGTTGATGTTTACGGAATTAGAATGATTGCAGGAAAAGGTTTTACAGGGAATCCTTCCGAGGATGTTAACAACGTGCTGCTGAATTTACATGGTGCCAAGTGGTTAGGCTTCGAGTCAGCCGAATCGGCTGTTGGTTCACAAATTGTTTTGGAGGGGACTCCAAAAACTGTTGCTGGAGTTATATTCGATTTCAATCAGCTTTCGCCAAAGGAGGAAATTGAACCGCAAATTTTCAGGTACCCACAACGTTTTCAGGGCTACTTCACCCTGAGGCTGTCCAACCCGGCAACAAAGGTTATGGTTGATGAGGTAAAAAATGCTTACCTCTCAATTTTTCCCGGTAATCCGTTCGAATACTTTTTCCTCGATGATTTTTACAACAGTCAGTACAAGGACGACAAACGATTCGGTTTGGTATTCTTCCTGTTTTCAATTCTTGCAGTTATCATTACGGTTCTTGGGCTGATGAGCCTTTCGGCATTTTCAGCGGAGCAAAGAAGGAAGGAGATTGGCATACGTAAGGTGCTGGGTGCAAGGAATACGTCAATTATATCTCTTCTTTCGAAAGGTTACTTCGGCCTTTGGTTAGCCAGCGGAGCAATTGCAATTCCTGTTGTTTGGTACTTCCTGCAGGAGTGGTTAAACGGTTTTGCAAACCGAATGGAGGTGCAATGGTGGGTTTTTGCCATTCCTATGCTTGTTGTTCTTATAACTGCTATGCTAACTGTGGTTTTGCAATCGTTAAGGGTTGCTTCCTTTAACCCCGTTGAAAGCATAAAGTATGAGTAGTTATTTATCCTGATTGGTTATATTCGCTCAAAAATTGGAGATGAGCGAAAAGAACTACGACCCTCGAATGCATACTGCCGAGCATATTCTGAATCAAACTATGGTTCGTATGTTTGGCTGTATGCGTTCAAAGAATACCCATATTGAAAGGCGAAAATCGAAGTGCGATTACATTTTACCCAATCCGCTAGCTGAGGGCCAAATTTCTGAAATTGAGCGTGAGGTAAACAGAGTCATCTCCCTGGAGATGGAGGTAACTGATGAATTTATTCCCAAATCGGAAGCCGCTTCTTTTCTCGATTTGTCGAAGCTTCCACCCGATGCCCCTGATACCTTAAGGGTTGTAAGGGTTGGCGATTACGATGCTTGTGCCTGCATAGGTCCGCATGTTAAAAACACCCGGGAAATTGGAACTTTTAGGATAATTTCTACCGATTTTAACAACGGTGTGCTTCGTATCCGGTTTAAGCTGGTTTAGCTTTGTACGTAGGGAACGATTTGCAAACATCCTTTATTCCACACTCCTCACATTTCGGTTTTCGGGCAATGCAGGTGTAACGTCCATGCAGAATTAGCCAGTGGTGGGCAATTGCCCACAAATCCTCGGGAATATACTGCATAAGTTGCTTCTCGGTTTCCAGCGGAGTTTTTGCATTGTGGCTTAATCCAATCCGTTTTGAAACTCTAAAAACGTGCGTGTCAACGGCAATGGCTGCCGTGTTAAATGCGATTGATGCAACCACATTGGCCGTTTTGCGGCCAACACCGGGGAGCGTTTGGAGTTCTTTTAAATCCGTAGGAATTTCCCCGTTGAACCTTTCAACAACCGCCTTAGCCATTCCAATCAGGTTTTTAGCTTTATTATTTGGATAGGAGCAGGATTTAATTACTTCAAATACATTCTCTTGCTGAGCAACGGCAAGGGCCTGTGGTGTTGGAAACTTATCAAAAAATGCCGGAGTAAGCATGTTAACCCGTTTGTCGGTGCATTGTGCTGAAAGTATAGTGGCAACAATAAGTTCATAAGGATTGCTATGGTTCAACTCCGTTTCGGCAATGGGCATATTCTTTTGAAAGTATTCAATAACTTTTTCGAATCGTTCTTTTCGGGTCATTATTCACTAAGTTTTGTAGGGTAAAAATAAAAAAACCGGCTAATAAAAGCCGGTTTTAGTGGTTTTTTATATTATCCTTTAGTAAAGGAAACTCAGAAGAATACCTGCAGCAACGGCGCTACCAATTACTCCGGCAACGTTTGGTGCCATGGCGTGCATCAGCAGGTAGTTCGTTTTATCGTAGTGCATACCAATATGGTGCGAAACCCTTGCGCTGTCGGGAACAGCCGAAACTCCAGAGTTACCAATTAGCGGGTTAATTTTATTCTCTTTGCTTAGGAAAAGGTTCATAAGCTTAACAAAAAGAATACCCGCTGTTGTAGCAATAACGAACGATGCAGCACCCAGTCCAAATATTAGGACTGACGAGGGCTTAAGGAAAACATCGGCTTGAGTTGATGCTCCAACGGTTAAGCCTAACAGAATGGTAACAATGTCAATTATTGGCCCCCTTGCAGCTTCTGCCAATCGTTTTGTAACACCACTTTCCTTCAGTAGGTTCCCGAAGAAAAGCATACCGAGCAACGGTAAACCACTTGGCACAACGAATGTTGTGAGGAGCATTCCAATTATTGGAAAAAGAACTTTCTCCAGCTTCGAAACGGTGCGCGGAGGTTTCATCCTAATTACTCGCTCCTTTTTAGTTGTAAGGAGTTTCATAATTGGAGGTTGAATTACCGGAACTAGAGCCATGTACGAGTATGCAGATATAGCAATTGCGCCCATAAGATGCGGAGCTAACTTTGAGCTGATAAAAATAGCCGTGGGGCCATCAGCACCACCAATAATTCCAATAGCACCCGCTTCAGCTCCAGTGAAACCTAACGCAAGAGCAATGGAGTAAGCTCCAAAAATACCGAATTGAGCTGCTGCTCCAATAAGAATTAGTTTTGGGTTTGAAATCAACGTTGAAAAATCGGTCATTGCTCCAATTCCAAGGAATATTAAGGGTGGATACACCCCGTAACGTACCCCAAAATACAGGTAGTTTAAAACCGATCCTTGCTCATATATTCCTATCTGAAGTCCTGAAGTAAATGGAATATTCCCAAAAATAATTCCAAAACCAATTGGAATTAGCAGCATGGGTTCCCATTCTTTAGTGATAGCTAGGTATATGAATACCAGTCCAATGATAATCATAATGCCATGCTGCCACGTAAAATTTGCGAAACCAGTATAGTTGAAAAAATCCAGAAGGTTACTTGTTAGGAATGAAAAGAAGCTGTTGTTTTCCATTTGTCTAGTCTCCTATGGTTATGAGTACTTGCCCCTCCATTACCGTATCGCCTTTTTGGACGTTAATCTTCACAATTTTTCCGTCCTTATCAGAGTCAATGTTGTTCTCCATTTTCATTGCTTCAAGGCAAATTAGTTTTTGACCTTTCTTAACGCTATCACCTTCTTTAACGAATATATCAAGAATAACTCCAGGGAGAGGCGATTTAATGTGTCCTGAGCCTTTTGGAGCTGAAGGTGAGCTTGTTTTTGCCACTGATGGGTGACTATCGGTTGAGGGAACCGCAGTTGAACGAACTAACCTGGGGGTTTTACTTTGCTGAATGGTTTTATCAACTTCAACCTTGTAGCTAGTTCCGTTAACCTCAAGTTCGGCAATATTGTCTTCAACTGAAAGTATGTTAACCTCGTATTGGTTTCCGTGTATAGTGAATTTATACTTTTTCATTGCTCAAATTTATTTCGTGTATGGGTTCTTGTTAGTTGCCTTGTTAATTACTCCGTAAATTTTGCTACTCCAGGGTGAGTATGTTCTCGAAATGCGATTGAATGTAAGTGTTAAACTTTCTGCATCGTGCAGTTCGCTCTTGTACATGTGCAGAGCCAATGCAATGGCAGCAATTTCATCCCCACTCGATACTTTTGTTCCCGTTTCTTCTACAACTTCCGATTTCTTTTTAAACACATTTGTGAAAAAGTGTATAAGATTGTCGATGTTTTGAAAAACAATAGCTGAAATGGCAAGAACGGATAGTACAACAAGCATAGCAATTATCGCCATACCAACCCCAAATGGGTCGCGAGCAACGAATTCATCGGCTGCATTGTTCGACGATTGAAGTAATACCAGTAATAAACTCATGATTTTCAGATTTTATAATGGTAAATTTGAGTGCTTTTTAGGAGGATTGGTATCCTTTTTCGTTTGAAGCGACTGCAATGCCCTAATAATTCTGAAACGAGTATTTCTTGGTTCAATAACATCATCGAGGTAACCAAATTTCGCAGCAACGTATGGGTTTGCAAACTTTTCCTTGTACTCTGTCTCCTTCTTAATAAGAAGGTCAACTTTTGCTTTTTCGTCCTCAATGCTATTTAGCTCGCGGCTCAGCAGAACTTCAATAGCTCCTTTAGGTCCCATAACAGCAATCTCTGCACCTGGCCATGAGTAGTTAATGTCGCCGCGAAGGTGTTTCGAACTCATTACATCATATGCTCCTCCGTATGCTTTTCTTAAAATTATGGTTATTTTTGGTACGGTAGCCTCGCCATAGGCGAAGAGAAGTTTTGCACCGTGGATAATAATTCCATTATACTCCTGCCCGGTACCGGGAAGGAAACCAGGAACGTCAACCAGGGTAACAAGAGGAATATTGAATGAGTCGCAGAAGCGAACAAAACGGGCTGCCTTCCGCGAAGCGTTTATGTCGAGTACTCCTGCTAAATATTTCGGTTGGTTCGCAATGAGCCCTACTGGCATCCCGTTGAAACGAGCGAAGCAGGTTACGATGTTAGCAGCATAATCGCGCTGAACTTCAAGGAATTCACCGTAGTCAACAATCGATTCAATTACTTCCTTTACATCGTAGGGTTTATTGGTGTTTTCTGGGATAATCTCGTTTAGAGTATCGTCAAGTCTGTCAATGGGGTCATCGCAGGAAGCAATGGGCGGATCCTCTAGATTATTTTGTGGTAGGTAGCTTAATAGTTTGCGAATTAGCATAATTCCTTCCTCTTCGTTTTCAGAAACGAAGTGCGCTACACCCGATTTTGAAGCGTGAACATCGGCTCCACCAAGTTGCTCAGAGTTAACTGTTTCGCCGGTTACTGTTTTTACAACCTTTGGACCAGTAACAAACATGTAGCTGGTGTCACGACTCATAACAATGAAGTCGGTAAGGGCGGGCGAATAAACAGCACCACCGGCACAGGGTCCAAAAATGGCCGAAATTTGTGGAATAACTCCTGAAGCCAAAATGTTGCGCTGGAAAATTTCAGCATAACCACCTAAACTTTTTACACCTTCCTGAATACGTGCTCCGCCGCTATCGTTAATTCCAATTACTGGGGCGCCAACTTTCATGGCCATGTCCATGATTTTGCAGATTTTTGCAGCAAACATTTCCGATAGGGAACCTCCGAATACCGTGAAATCCTGAGAGAAAATGTAAACCAATCTCCCATCAATGGTTCCGTAGCCGGTTACAACCCCGTCGGAGAGGTACGTTTCTTTTTCTAAGCCAAAGTCGATGCAACGGTGCGATACGAACATATCGAACTCCTCGAAACTGCCCTCATCAAGAAGCAGGTCAATTCGTTCGCGTGCTGTAAGTTTGCCCTTCTTGTGCTGGGCTTCAATTCGTTTTTCGCCTCCTCCCAGCTTCGCTCTTTCTCTAAGATCTATTAGTTCCTTAATTTTTTCTTCTTGGGTGCTCATGAATCCTATGTATTTAAATGTGAGGAATAGTTTACTTAATTTCTCTTTTCACAAAGCTCAGTGAGAACACCAAAGGTCGATTTTGGGTGTAAAAAAGCAATATCGAGCCCTTCTGCTCCTTTACGAGGTGCTTTGTCAATTAAATTAACCCCCTTTGAATCGGCTTCGCCAAGTTGGTCTTCGATCTTCTCAACTGCATAGGCAATGTGATGTATGCCTTCACCTTTCTTTTCAATGTACTTGCCAATAGGACCCTCAGCATCGGTTGATTCGAGCAATTCAATTTTGGTTTGTCCAACCATAAAGAATGCGGTCTTTACTTTTTGGTCTTTTACTTCCTCAATGTTGTAGCACTTTAGCCCTAAAACGTTTTCGTAGAAGGGAATCGCTTCGTCTAAACTTTTTACTGCAATGCCAATGTGTTCAATATGAGTTATTTTCATAGTGTTTGGGGTTTGTTGAATTGTTTTTACAAAAGTATAGGTAAAGGTTAAAACACAACAAAATAATTACCTTTTTTTAAGCATACGAAAAGTTGTTTTGCAACATATTTTATTTGAAACATAACTATAGGATAGTTTATTGGATAGAAGGTAGCTGCTGATATTGCATTTTGAAACCATTAATTATATATTTGCGTATACAAACTAATTATGAGCAGTTTTAGTTTATCAACATTGTACCATAACAACGGCAAGGGTTTGTTCTCTTGCTGGATATGTTGATTGTATCATTCTCCTACCCTTTATACCCTACACACACAAAGGAGTCACTCTCCTTAATTAGTTCTAAATAACCCTTTTAGTTTTATTTATCGCGCTATGTCTGAAGGTATCATTTTTAATATTCGTAATTTTTCAGTACATGATGGACCGGGTATTCGCACCACGGTATTTTTAAAAGGATGCCCATTAAATTGTAAGTGGTGTCACAACCCGGAAAGTCAAAGGTTTGATATTGAGCGGTTTGAAAAAATAAAGAATTTAGGTAGTAGATCCTTTGTTTCGCTTGAAAATGTTGGGAAGAAATACACCGTAGCAAAGGTATTAGATGAGGTAACGAAGGACACACCGTTCTTCGAAGAATCGGGTGGGGGGATAACGCTTTCTGGTGGCGAACCGTTGGCTCAACCTGAGTTTACTATTGAGCTGCTTAGGGTATTCAAATCATTAGGGATTAATACAGCTCTTGATACATGCGGGTATGCACCATGGAAAGTTGTTGAGAAAACAATTCCTTTAACGGACGTGTTTCTTTATGATATAAAAATAATTGATAACCAAGAGCATATAAATCAAACAGGAGTAAGCAATAGGTTGATCCTCGAGAATCTTAAACAGCTTGCTGAATCAGCAAAAACAATTCACATTCGAATTCCGCTGGTTGAGGGAATAACTGATTCTGAAAATAATTTGCAGGCAATAATAAATGTAATCAATAATTTGAAATCAGTTAAACGTATCGATTTGCTTCCTTACCATACTCTTGCAAAACATAAATTTCATAAATTTTATGGGAAATATTCCCTTGAGTATTTAAATGAATACCCCAAAATAAAATCCCAGGAAATTTTAAAAAAATTTCTTGGCGTTGCTCCTTTGGTTAGCCTAGGAGGATAATTATAAACAATAATAAATTGTACTATGACAGATAGAATTCTAAAACTCAGAGAACAGAGTTTAAATGCAGTGAATCGATTGTCTGCCGAAAGGGCTTTGCTGGTTACTCAATTTTACCAGGCCAAGGAAAATGTATTTTATTCAATTCCTGTACAAAGAGCCATGGCATTTAAGTATATATTGGAAAACAAGTCCATTTCCATTCAGCCAGGGGAGTTAATTGTTGGAGAACGAGGGCCTGAACCGAAAGCTACACCTACGTACCCTGAGGTTTGCCTTCACTCTATCGACGATTTGAAAATCATTAACTCACGCCCCAAAGTTTCTTTTTTGGTCGATAACGAAACATTTAAGATTTACACTGATGTTATTATTCCCTTTTGGAAAGGTAAAACACAGCGCGACAAAGTGTTTTCCCTACTACCAAAGCATTGGCATGATGCGTATTCTGCTGGGGTATTTACCGAGTTTCAGGAGCAACGTGCCCCGGGGCATACGGTTGCTGGGAAAAAACTTTTTAGCAGGGGCATGAACGATGTTAAAAGTGAAATAGAAGCAGTAATACAATCCCTAAATCAAAGTGATCCAAGTTATTCAGCTAGATTTGAGCAGCTAAAAGCTATGGCAATTGCTTCCGATGCTATTGTTTGTTACGCAAACAGGCATGCAGAGCAGTTGGAAAGAATTGCTGCTACAGAAAAAAATGAGGTTAGGTTGAACGAGTTGTTGGATATGATTCGGATTTGCCGAAAAGTTCCTGCACAAGCCCCAGAAACTTTCCACGAAGCGCTTCAGCATTACTGGTTTATGCACCTTGGTGTGATTACAGAGTTAAACCCTTGGGATTCGTTTAATCCTGGCCGTCTCGATCAGCATTTATATCCATTTTATCAGAAGGAAATTGCAGATGGAACCTTAACAAAGGAAAAGGCAATTGAGCTGCTCCACGCTTTTTGGATTAAGTTTAATAATCATCCTTCGCCACCCAAAATGGGAGTTACGGCTGAAGAAAGCAATACTTATACTGACTTTTCGCTTATTAACCTTGGGGGAATTAAGGAGGACGGTTCCGATGCCGTGAACGAACTTTCATATATTATTCTCGATGTGATTGAGGAAATGCGCCTGTTACAACCGAGTTCTATGGTGCAGATTAGTAAAAAAACACCACAACAATTCCTTAAACGGGCCATAAATATTGTGAAAACAGGGTTCGGACAACCTTCCATTTTTAATACCGATACAATTGTTCAACAGCTACTTAGTCATGGCAAATCACTTGTCGATGCACGGAATGGCGGAGCCAGTGGCTGTGTAGAAACAGGCGCATTTGGAACTGAGGCTTACACTCTTTCAGGATATTTTAACCTTAATAAGGTGTTGGAGATTACATTGAATAATGGATTTGATCCTCGAACTAAAATGCGGGTTGGATCTGAAACCGGCAACCCGCAAACTTTCAAATCATTTGATGAACTATACTCCGCTTTTGAGCAGCAGCTTAACTATTTTATCGATGTAAAAATTGAGGGAAATAATATTATTGAGAAGCTATATGCTGATTTTATGCCTGTCCCATTCCTTTCAACTATTATTGATGATTGCATTTCCAACGCCAAAGATTACAACGCTGGGGGTGCTCGGTACAATACTAGCTACATTCAGGGTGTTGGCTTGGGAAGCATTACTGACAACCTTACCGCTATTCGTCAGTGGATTTTTGATAGGAAAAAGATTTCGTTCAGCGAACTGCTGAAAATCCTCTCGGAAAATTACGAAAATTCCGAAGAGGTTCTGTACAAAATGGTGTACGAAACTCCCAAATGGGGGAATAATAACGATTATGCCGATAGGCATGCGGTTCAGGTTTTCAATAGTTTTTATCGAGCGGTAACGGGTCGTCCATCGGCAAGGGGAGGAACTTTTCGAATTAATATGCTTCCCACAACCTGTCATGTTTACTTTGGAAAAGTAATAGGTGCAATGCCCGATGGACGATTAGCCGGAGAACCATTGAGCGAGGGAATAAGTCCGGTTCAAGGTGCCGATTCAAATGGCCCCACATCAGTTCTGCTTTCAGCAGCCAAAATTGATCATGTTAAAACGGGTGGTACCTTGTTGAATCAGAAATTTACTCCTTCGTTCTTCAGCGGAGATGAGGCCATTGACAAGCTTGCTTCGTTGGTTCGAACCTACTTCAAACTCGATGGGCATCACATTCAATACAATGTGGTGGATGCAAACACTCTGCGTGATGCGCAGAAATTTCCAGAAAAATACCGCGATTTAATTGTTCGTGTTGCTGGTTACTCCGATTACTTTAACGATTTGGGTGAAGCCCTTCAGAACGAAATTATCCGCAGAACTGAGCATGAAGGAATGTAGGCAAATGTTAATAAACCATTGTTCCGAAACACCTCTTTATCAATTTTGAAAAAGTAACATTACAACCAATGACACTGCAAATACCTACCACTACCGAAACATCAATCATAAATTTTATGATTCGAAAGGCAGAACCCAATGATACTGCTCTTATCCTCGACTTTATTAAGCAGCTTGCTATTTACGAGAAAATGCTAAACGATGTTGTTGCCGATGAAAGTAGTCTGTTGGAATATCTTTTCTGTAAGAACCCCTTTGCACACGTAGTAATTGGTGAGTATGAAGATCTCCCCGTTAGTTTTGCTCTCTTTTTTACAAACTTCTCAACATTTTTGGGACGACCAGGTATTTTTTTGGAGGATCTATTCGTAAAACCAGAGTACAGAGGCAGAGGATTTGGTAAATCGATGTTGGCTTTTCTTGCTAAGCTGGCTGTTGATAATAACTTTGGAAGGGTAGAATGGTCCGTTCTAAATTGGAACGAGTCTGCCATAAATTTTTACAAGTCGTTGGGTGCCGTTTCTATGAACGAATGGACTACTTTTCGTGTTTCTGGCGAGAGTATGAAAAAGATTGGTACTATGCTATGAAAAGCATTTGTATCCTTTTTTTCTTGCTAAAAAATGTGCTATTTTTGCATAAAACATAGAAAAAATGAGCGTTGCAACTAATCTACAAGAAATAAAATCAACCCTTCCGTTAAATGTTACTCTCGTTGCAATATCCAAAACGCATCCAGTGGAAATTATAATGGAGGCTTACAATGCAGGTCATCGAATTTTTGGAGAAAATAAAGTTCAGGAAATGGTTGCAAAGTATGAGCAGCTTCCAAAGGATATTGAATGGCACCTGGTTGGCCATCTTCAAACCAACAAGGTAAAGTACATTGCTCCATTTGTTAGGCTAATTCATTCTGTTGACAGTTTTAAGCTGTTAAACGAAATCAACAAGCAGGCAGCTAAAAATAGTAGGGTTATTGATTGTTTACTCCAGATGCATATTGCCGAAGAGGAAACGAAGTTCGGCCTTTCTTCAAGTGAATTAATCGAAATTCTTCACTCAAACAATTTAAAAAGTTTACAAAATATTAGAATAGTTGGCTTAATGGGCATGGCAACCTTTACCGATAACATGGAGCAGGTTCGAAAAGAGTTCAAAAATCTAAAGAGTATATTCGAAAAAATGAAGAGTGATTTCTTTTCAAAATCCGATTCCTTCAGCGTTTTATCTATGGGCATGTCAGCCGATTACGTAGTTGCTGTTGAAGAAGGTAGTACAATGGTTCGGGTTGGGAGCAATATTTTTGGTGCCAGAAGCTGCGCTATAAACTAAAAAATAGTTAATTTTCGAACAGTTTTTCAACATAAAATAAAACCAATGGCAAACCTAGAAACCACCTATTTAGGATTGAAGTTAAAGAATCCGCTTGTTGTTAGCAGCTCGGGATTAACTTCGAACATTGAATCAATCCAGAAACTTGAGAATGCTGGCGCTGGTGCAGTTGTTCTAAAGTCGCTTTTTGAGGAGCAAATCCTTCACGAAGCAGGTTCCCTTTCTGTTAATAGCGATTACCCCGAAGCAGAGGATTACCTCAAAGCATACATTACAAGCAACAACGTTGAGAAATACCTTGATTTAATTGCAACCGCAAAAAGTACCGTTAAAATTCCTGTTATTGCCAGCATAAACTGCATTTCTGCATCAAAGTGGGTCGATTTTGCTGCGCGTATCCAAGAAGCAGGAGCCGATGCGCTTGAGGTAAATGTTTTCGTTCTGCCATCCAACAGTAGAATGAAATCCGACGAATACGAACAGATTTACCTTACTCTTGCCGAAAAATTGAAGGAAATAATTTCCATCCCTCTCGCTTTTAAGGTGGGTTACCATTTCACAAGTCCGCTTAATGTAATTGAGCAGCTGTGGTACAGAAACGTTAAAGGGGTTGTGCTTTTTAACCGCTTTTTTGCCCCCGATTTCGACATTGAAAAGATGAAAGTAATTCCAGCTGAAGTTTTCAGCAACCCCGCCGATTTACGCGACACGCTTCGATGGGTTGGAATCACGAGTCACTTGCTTCCCAAAATTGATATTTCTGCCTCAACCGGTGTGCATTCTGGGAAAGAGCTTGTGAAAATGCTCCTTGCAGGTGCAACAACGGTTCAGGTTTGCTCAGCGTTATACAAGCATGGCCATCAGCATTTAACAGGAATGATTGAGTTTCTTAGCTCGTGGATGGACAAAAAGGGCTACAACACCGTTGGTGAGTTCCGTGGGATTATGAATTACGGGAAAATTGGCGACCCAACAGTTTACGAACGTAGCCAGTTTATGCGCTACTATTCAAGCCACGAATAAATTTCTTATAGTAATACAAAATCGAAGGGAGGTTACTGAATCTCCCTTTTTGCTTTTTCGAGCATGCTAACCATTTCTAGCAATAGCAGTTGCTTATCTCTATTCGTTTTTACAATTCCCTTTTTTACTTGGGAAATATACCCATCAATTTCACTAACAGTTAACGAGTCAACCGAGTTCTCTATAACGGTGAACGCTTCGAAAGCAGTTTGGTAGCTGCCGTTTATTAGAATTGAAAAGAAGGTGTTTAGGTGCTTGCTAAAATCGAGCCTGCTTTGCCAGCATGCTGTAACCAGCATAGAAACATTTTTTTCGGGGAAAGAGTTTGTTACATGTTCAACCAGAATTGGTACCAGTTCGGCATTTTTAATATCAGAAAAGTACTCAATAATCGTTTTTTGAAGTATTTCTGACCTTTTTGATAGCAGAACATCGATTAGCGCAGGGATAAAATGTAAATCATTATTGCTCTTTAACTCCGTAATAATTGAGATTACTTGCTCATCGCTCCCATTTAGTATATTGCTAATTATATACTTACGAATTTCATTCTGGTTTTTCTCCATCTTATCGGCTAATTAAAATTTTGGCAAAAATAATATTGTTTGTTAAATCATTCCTAATAAACGTGAAAAGTTGGCACGATTTTTAACGTAACTTATGCATGTAAAACATTAAAATATTTTCTCCTTATTTTAAAAAAAAATATATATTCGCCATAATTATAGGTACAATAAGCGGTTTTAATAAAAAAAATGTTACTTTTACTAATTATTACTAATTCTTGTGTACACCTAAAACTCTAGAGTTATGGTAATCGGGTTTCTAAATAACAGGTTCAAAAGTGTTGCAACCATTGCGGCAGTAGCCGTGCTCAGTTTTGGTTGTGCTTCTGAATCCTCAAAAGAGGAGAGAATAGATGTTGATATATCTGATGTTACCGAGAATGATGCTGCGAAGGTTGGAGTTCAAACTGCACGCCAAATTTTTTATTCATTACCATCACCTCTCGAAACAGCAATGATTCTAAAGCGAGCAGGAGCGAAGTATAATGAGGAGGTTCTAAATCCTGTTGAAAATCTTACCCGTTACAACACTAATAAAAGCATGGCTCTGAACTTAGGTATATACAGTACCGATTTAAGTTACGCCAGCTTATTCGATCAAACACAAGCATCCATTAAGTACATGTCCGCTTCAAAAAAGTTAGCAGAAAATCTGGGCATTCTTAACGCTATTGATAATTCTATTATTCAGCGACTTGAGGAGAATGTGAATAATCGAGATGTGATAATGGACATCATTTCCGAGTCATTTCTTAATACAAACTCCATTCTCGAGGAGAATGATAGGGTTGCAGTGGGCTCTGTAATTCTTGTTGGAGGGTGGATTGAGGGATTATACATCGCTACATCGCTCGTAGATGACGTGCAAATTGCTGATAATGAACTTGTAGAGCGAATTATTGACCAGAAACTTTCGTTAAGTACAGTAATTAACCTTCTTGAGCAGCACAAGAGTAACTCGGATGTAAAGGAAGTGCTTGCCGATGTGATTGAACTTAAAAAAATATACGACGAGATTCAAATTTCTGCTTCTGAAGTTGAGGCTGTGTCCGATGAGAGTGACGTTACAACCCTACGTAGCAAGAATGTGGTATCGGTAAGTCCTGCAGTTTTTGATAATTTAAAAGAGAAAGTAAATAGCATTCGCACAAAATATACAATGTAAATTAAGCGCTTATTATGAAACAATTAATTTATATTATTGCGGTAAGCATTCTCACTTTTTCTGCGTTAACAAGTGAGGCTCAGTGCAAAAACTTTGCAAAGAAGGTTTGTAAGCTTGAGTTAGCACCATATATTCACGATGGAAACTTTAACGCGGCCATTCTTACTGAGGGTGAAGATGCAGAGTTATTCAAAACATTTTATGCCGGGCAGGAATACCGAATCTCTGTTTGTGGCTCTGAATCCTTGTCAAAGGTCGAATTTCAGGTTCTTGATGTTCAACGAAAGGTGCTCTATTCAAACGCAACCAAGAACTTCGCTCCTTCCTGGGATTTTAAAGTGGAGGCAACCCAGCAGTTGATTATACTGGTTAAGGTGCACAATAACCCGAATTCTTTACCTGAAGAACTTGCTAGTGGCTGTGTAGCCATTATGTTTGGGTTAAAAACAGATTAAAAGAAGTTTATAAAATATGTAGCCGCCTTTGGCGGCTTTTTTTATAGCTTGGAAGCTAAAAATTGACCAGTGTGGCTGTTTTTACATCCTAGTATCTCATCGGGAGTACCTGTAAAAACAATATTTCCACCCTTTTCACCTCCTTCGGGGCCAAGGTCAATTACCCAGTCGGCATGTTTAATAACCTCAGGGTTATGCTCAACAATTACAATGCTATGCCCCTTGCGAAGCAAGGAATCTAACGATTCGAGGAGCTTCCTAATATCATGGAAGTGTAAACCGGTTGTTGGTTCATCGAATATGAAAAGTTGATGTTGCGCTGCATTCTCTTTTTGAAGGAAAAATGCGAGTTTTACTCGTTGGCTTTCTCCTCCACTAAGCGTACTTGAAGACTGGCCAAGTTTTATATAGCCTAAGCCCACATCCTGTAATGGTTTTAGGCGAGTTACAATTTTTTTTGTGAGCGATGAGTTGTCCTGGTTGAAAAAATCAATGGCCTGGTTCACAGTCATCTCAAGGATGTCTGAGATGTTCATTCCTCTGTATCGTACCTCAAGAATGTCCTCTTTAAAACGTTTTCCCCCACATGATTCACACACTAGTGTAATGTCGGCCATAAACTGCATCTCAACTTTAATAACACCATCGCCTTGGCACTCCTCGCACCTTCCGCCATCAATATTAAAAGAGAAGTGGGAGGGTTTGTAGTCGTTTCTTTTTGCGTAGGGCTGCTCAGAAAAAAGTTTCCGAATTTCATCGTAGGCTTTAATGTAAGTAACAGGATTTGAGCGTGACGATCGTCCTATTGGGTTCTGATCGACCATTTCAACACCTTTAATGGTGTGGATATCGCCCGTTAACTTGTCGTGTTGCCCAGGCCGATCGCCTGTTTGGTTTATTAGGCGTGATAATGCAGGGTACAACACTCCCTTAACCAACGATGATTTTCCTGAACCGCTAACTCCTGTTACTAATGTCATACAGTTTAGGGGAATTCTAACCGTTAGGTTTTTGAGGTTATTTTCTCTAGCACCGTGTATTTCAATGTAGTTATTCCATTTTCTGCGAGAAAGAGGAACTATTATTTTTTCTTCTCCGGTAATATACTTGGCAGTTAAGCTATTCTTTGCTTTGCGTAACCCGTTTAAAAATCCAGAATACACAACTTCACCTCCATGTTGTCCTGCAAGTGGCCCGATGTCAATTATAAAATCGGCCGAGCGTATAATCTCTTCATCGTGCTCAACAACAATCACAGTGTTACCAATATCTCGTAAATTTTTTAGAACGTCGATTAGCAGGTTCGTATCTCTTGGGTGCAACCCAATACTAGGTTCATCGAGTATGTAGAGGGAACCAACCAGGCTTGAGCCTAGTGAGGTTGCTAAATTTATTCGTTGCGACTCACCGCCCGATAGGGTTGAGGAAAGCCGATTTAGGGTAAGATACCCGAGCCCCACATTCATCAAGTATCCAATCCTATTCCTAATTTCTTTCAGTAATCTTTCGGCAATTTTATTTTCGTGGGGAGAAAGACGAATGTTATCAAAGAAAATGGAGACTTCAGTAATTGGTAAGTTCACTATTTCGGGAATAGTTTTACCCCAAATTTTTACATAGGTTGCCTCACTCTTCAATCTGGTTCCCTTGCATTGCGGACATACTGTTTTCCCCATGTAGCGAGAGAGCATTACCCTATACTGGATTTTATACTTTTTCTCCTCGAGGTAGCTAAAGAAGTCGTTTATCCCCATAAAACCATCGCCTCCATCCCAGAGTAATTTTTTTTGCTCAGGTGTAAGCTGGTAGTAGGGGCGGTGAATGGGAAAGTTGTACCTATCAGCTCGCTCAACGAAACGGTTTTTATACTCGTTCATGCTCTCGCCTTTCCAGCAAGCAATGGCATTTTGGTATACTGAAAGGCTTTGGTCAGGAACCACAAGATTTTCATCAATCCCAATTATTTTTCCGTACCCTTCACATCTTGGGCATGCTCCCAAAGGGTTATTGAAACTGAAGAGGTGTTCACTCGGTTCTTCAAATGTTATTCCGTCAAGTTCGAACCTGTTTGAAAAGATTTTCAGTATGCTTTCACCCTTGGTTTCGGTAACTATGGAACAAATACCGTTGCCCTCGTTAAATGCTGTTTGAACCGAATCGGAACAACGACTCAGAAAATCTTCATCCCGTAAAACGGAGTACCTGTCAATCACTAAAAAAATACATTCTTTTGCAATTGTAAGCATTTGCCGAACTTCATCGGTATCAATACGATAAATTTTACCATCAATGTAAACTCTTGTAAACCCTTGTTTTAGAAGGTTTTCAAGAGTCTGTTTTATATCTTTGGTTTCATTATTACATACTGGGCAAAGTAATGTTTGGCGTGTTCCTTCGTCGAATGTTGCGATGTAATCAACTACATCGGAAACACTATGTTTTCTTACTTCTTCACCTGAAATGGGGGAGATAGTTTTTCCTACTCTGGCGTAAAGTAGCTTTAAGTAATCGTAAATTTCGGTTGATGTTCCAACGGTTGAGCGAGGGTTGTGCGTGTTTACTTTTTGTTCAATAGCTATGGCAGGAGGGATTCCACTTATTTTATCGGCTTCCGGCTTGTTTATTCTTCCAAGAAATTGACGAGCGTATGCTGAAAGACTTTCCACATACCGACGTTGTCCTTCTGCATAGAGTGTATCAAATGCCAGCGATGATTTCCCTGAACCAGAGAGGCCTGTAATTACAATCAGTTTATTACGAGGAATGTCGATTGAGATATTTTTTAGGTTATGTACCCTTGCACCCTTTACCGATATTACATCACTTTGAGTTACTGCCATTTCGAAATAGTTTAACCCACAAATTTACTGGTTTTATTTAGAACTTTAGCATTGCCGGAAAACAGAAACAAGCCACAAGCATATAAATAAATTATGAACCTATATGTGCTACGGTTCATTTTCAAATTTTAGTAAATATTTTTTTTTGTAAAAAAAAATTGCTTACTTGGCATGATAAATGTATATTTGTTTTAACCATAACCAATAAACGGAGGAGTGCCTATCGACTAATTCTACCTAGCTAATCAATTAAAAAAGGAGGTAGTTTTGGAAACCAAAATTCCAACTGATAACGAGCTCGTTAATGAGTTTGTATCGGGTAGTCAAAAGGCAATTGAAGTCCTAATCCGCCGGCATCACAAGCGAGTATACGGGTATATTTTACTTTTAGTGAAAAATCAATCCATCGCCGAGGATATCTTTCAGGATACCTTTGTGCGGGTTATCAAATCGCTGAAAGAAGGACGTTACACCGATAATGGGCGTTTCGTTTCGTGGGTTATGCGCATTTCGCATAATTTAATTATTGATCATTTCCGCAGGGAGAAGCAGAACAATACCCTGTCGAACGATAGCTGCCCGATGGATATTTTCAATTCGCCAAAATTCTCGGATAAAAATATTGAGGATAACCTGGTGTACGATCAGGTTATGAGTGAAGTTCGTGACCTGGTTGATTTGCTCCCCGACGACCAGAAGGAGGTGGTGTTGCTTCGTCACTACGCTGGGTTGAGTTTCAAGGAGATTGCCGAGCAAACCAATGTTAGCATAAATACTGCTCTTGGACGAATGAGGTACGCGCTAATTAACATGCGCAAAATGATTGAGGAGCGAAATTTGACGCTGACATTTTAACTTTTTTTAAAGTTCATACAATTTATTGGATAGGCTTATCGTTAATCTGTTAATGGTTCGAGTTTTTTTACTTTAACCTTTAACCCTGCTTATAGCAGGTAAACTTTAATGATAAGTCTATTTGCCTATGAAGAAAACTTCTACTCACATTATTCTTACTTACCAAAATTACTTTGCTCAATCATCGACCCAGGTTTACCCGTTAAACTTAATTTTCGATACAAGCAGATGGTTTGAGGAAGCCATAAGACGGTACGAGGAAAAACTTCCACAAATTAGCGATAAGCTATTGGCTCGTATATTGCAGGCTGTCAGGTAATTTGGCAAAGAGTTTCAAGAATTAAAAAAAGTCGGAAAATTTTCTGACTTTTTTTTTGCTTTTTATATATTTAAAATGATATATTTGTAATATCAAAATAATATCAAATATCAAAACAATGGAAAAGAACACAAAACCCGCTAATGGCTTCCTGATGTTACTTGTGCTTATTGCCATGCTGGCAATTGCAATTACAGGACTGGCTGTTTACGAGCAACTTTGGCTAATAAGTTTGCTTGTGCTGTTTGTTTTACTTGCCCCCGGATTTGTTGTGGTGAATCCCAACGAGTCTGTAGTTTTAATTCTTTTCGGAAAGTACTGCGGTACTATTAAAGTTAATGGTTTCTTCTGGACGAATCCGTTTATGGTAAAGAAACGCATTTCCTTACGAGCAAGGAATTTTGATGGGGAACCCATCAAGGTGAATGATAAGGTTGGTAACCCAATTATGATTGGCCTTGTGCTAGTATGGAGGGTTGAAGAAACCTTTAAGGCAGCCTTTGAGGTTGATGCTTACGAACGTTTCGTGGTTGTACAGAGCGATGCTGCATTGCGTAAGATGGCGGGAATGTATCCATATGATAACTTCGATAATGAGAGCGAGGATATCACGCTTAGAGCCAGTGGCGAGGAGGTGAATGCAAAGTTAGAGGAGGAGCTGCGTGAGCGCCTCGGGATTGCAGGTATTCAGGTGATTGAGGCTAGGATTAACTACATTGCATACGCATCTGAGATTGCAGGTGCAATGCTACGTAGGCAGCAGGCAACCGCTGTGGTAGCAGCCCGTGAAAAAATTGTTGAAGGAGCCGTAAGCATGGTTCAGCTTGCCCTTAATCAACTTTCTGAAAAAGAAATTATTGATCTGGATGAGGACAAAAAGGCAGCCATGGTTAGCAACCTTATGGTTGTTCTTTGCTCCGATGAATCGGCCAGCCCGGTTATTAATGCTGGAACATTACATCAGTAATCCGAAGAAGGGTATATGATATTATTTCAGATTATAAGAGGAGGGAGATGACAAAGAAAAAATCATTTGTGCTGCGGGTTGATCCGGAAAAGATGGAAGCGCTGGAAAAGTGGTCGGCCGATGAATTCCGTAGCATAAATGGTCAGATTGAATGGATTATTGATCAGGCATTAAAGAAAGCAGGGCGCTTGAAAAAGCAAAAACCGAACACTGATGTTAACAAAAAATTGATTTAAATATGAAAATGGTACACTCCAAACAACCATGCCCAAAGTGCGGTTGTAGAGAATTTGAGTTAAGCGAAGCCCACATGACCGGTGGCACGTTTACTAAGCTTTTCAACATTCAGAACAGGAAGTTCAGCACCTTTACCTGCACAAAATGTAAGTACACTGAATTCTACCAGATTCCATCGAGTAGTGTTCTTAACTTTTTAGACTTTTTTACCAACTAAATAATAGATGATATGGATTTTATTGGAACACCTTGGTTTTATGTTGCAATAATATTTTTTGCGACATGGGAGATGGTTTGGAAACTTATTGCACTTTGGCGTTCAGCACGAAATAATCAATTAGCGTGGTTTGTGTGCATTGGAATTTTTAACACCATTGGAATTCTTCCAATAGTTTACCTTCTAACCCATAAAAAGAATGCAACGGATTAAGGTTCGTTTGTAAGGTTTGAAAGAGTACAGGCAACTACCGCAGCGGTTTCGGTTCGAAGTCGGGCAGCTCCAAGGCCCACTTCAACGAAACCATTGCTTTTTGCTTCAGCAACTTCTTTGGGCGAGAAATCACCCTCGGGGCCAATCAAGAACAGGATACTCTTGTTTTTTGAAATGAAATTTTTTGCATGAGTACTTGAGTATTCACCACAGTAGGCAATAAGCTTTAGTTCCTCGCTTGAGTTTCCCAACAGCTTGTTAAAAGGAGTAATTGGGTTTAGCTTGGGAAGGAAAGCTTTAACCGACTGCTTCATGGCAGCAACTATAACCCGCTCAAGCCGATCGATATTCACTGTCTTTCTTTCGGAATGCTCACACAGAATTGGCGTGATTTCGTCAACACCAATTTCAGTAGCTTTCTCTAGAAACCATTCGAACCGGTCGATGTTTTTTGTAGGCGCAACCGCCATATGTAGATGGAAATTACGTTTTCCGAAATTTTCTTCCTTACGATTCACAGATACTAGGCAGCGTTTTGGATTTGGGTCGATAATTGAACATGAAAAAAAATTCCCCTTTCCATCAACAATACAGAGGGGATCGTCCTGTGACAAACGCAGAACACGAATGCAGTGTTTCGATTCCTCCTCGGAAAGCGTTACTATGGTTCCCGAAATTTCAGAAATATAAAAAATTTGCATTTACCTTTGTGTTTTATGCAAAGTTAGCAAATACGAATTAAAGATGAAACGAATTGGTGTAATAAGCGATACGCATGGTCATTGGGACGAAAAGTTGGCAAATTTTTTAAACTCATGCGACGAAATTTGGCATGCCGGAGATATCGGAAATATTAAAACCGCCGAAACAATTTCAGAGTTAAAACCTTTAAAAGCAGTACATGGGAATATTGATGATGCTCGGGTTCGGAATGAGTATCCTCAGTTCCAGAGGTTTCATTGTGAAGATGTTGACGTTTTAATAACCCATATTGGAGGATACCCTGGGAAGTACGAACGTAACGTTCGTGATATTTTCGATGAGAACCCTCCAACGCTTTTTATATGTGGGCATTCGCATATTCTGAAAGTAATGTTCGACAAGAAGTATAACCTGCTCCATATCAATCCGGGTGCAGCAGGTAGAAGCGGGTTTCATCAGGTTCGAACCGCAGTACGTTTCGGTATTGAAGGCAAAAACATTACAAACCTGGAAGTTTTAGAACTTCCAAAGCACTAGGAGCGAACAAGTTTACTCTTCATCATTTTCTGAGGAGGTGCTAGTAGGGGCTATCCCTGTAAGTTCTGCATACCTTTCCTTAACCCGGGCAAGCTCTCGTTTTGTTCCTACCACAAAGTTGAAAGGTATTTGGCCTGGTTTAACCTTCACTTTCCTTTCTCTGGATTTCATTTGCTTTATGGGCTCAGTAAATGCAGGGTTGTGTGACGAAACCTGCATTGAGCCACGGTTGTAGTAGAAGTAGTAGTATTTATCGTTTGATAGCTGGAAGTACATCATAAGCCAGTCACCGCTTCCACGTTTCAGTATCTCAATAAACCCGTCAACTTTTTTGTTCACTTGAACTCCTCCAAGGGTTCCTACACCAATTTTTCCATAGGAAACGAAGGAACGGTTTTTTGGATCCCACTTCATTTTTAGGTCGCTGAATGTAATGGTGCTTTCTAAGCCTTTAGGGATTTCGCTCATGGCTCCAAACAGTTTTATTTGGTTTATTGCGGCTTGGGCAACTTCATAATCAGTACGCTCGAAAAGTGTTTTAGTAAATACTTTTCTGTTTAAGTCAACAGAAGGAAGTCCCTGGCTTAGCAGCTCGGTGGCCATTGCTTGGAGAGAAACCTGATTAAAGTGAAAATCGAGTGATTGGATAATATCAAAGGTAAGGGTACTATCCTCCACTTTGTGAATAAGTTCGCCTGTGGTTGTGTTTTTTATTTGTCCTAAGTTTACAGGGAAGTTAACAGTCCCATCACTGAAAATCATGCAGAAATCTTTGGCGAGGCTAATTAAATTTCCGGTGGTATCGGGGTTTTGAATTTTTTCCTTTGAGCCAATCATAAACCTATGGCTGTTACTGTTATAGTGAAGGTACCCGCTAGCAGGAATTAACGATTTATCCTGATACTCTTTTCTTCCTGAAACCAGAGCCGGGTAAAGGTGTGTTGAATCGGAGTTGATTACGCTACCGTTCATAAGGTAAACCAGGTTCATGTTAACAGGTTCATCTGGTATAGGGATAAAGATTTCGTTCGGGTTTATCTCTGCTTTGAATTTTAACCAGCTTGATTTAACCTGAGCGCAAGGATGTAGAGGTTTTGCACCGCCGTTAAACTCCCAAAACTTATTTGTAGCAAGCAAATCAACTTGTCCTGCATATGCAAAGTTTGGACTAAGTTTAAAGCTATCGGGTTCAGTGATTGATGCGTTAGCAATTGTGATGCCATCGGGGTTCACTTTAATATCCTTTAGCAAGACAGTTTGAATAGAGTCGTTCTCGTCAACGTAGTCAATTAACCCCTTTGCGTAGTATTTGCTACGGCTCGGAATGGTTAGGTTGGCATCGTAAATTCTGTGATACTTGTTTGTGTAGTTAGCCGTTATCACCGATTGTTTAAGGGGTAACATTCGTTTTTTTGCTTCAACTTCAACCTTTTGCTTGTAGGGTTGAATTATTGCGTCAGCAACAATAAGGTATCGCACAGAATCGGCTTTAAGGTTGGAACTTTCGAGGTTATAAGTTGCTTTTGGTGCGAAGAAGTATAGCGAATCCTCTTCGTTATGGATTGAGTAAAATAGCGAGCCCGGAGGAATGCTGTCTTTATCAACCATTCCTCTAACGTAAAATTTATCAAGTTCCATAGCTTCCTGGTATGCGGGAGTTGCCAGGGTAAGCTCATTCTTATCCATCTTCCATGTGAACATGTCCATGTGTGATTTGTACATAAGTGGTTCGAAATGAGCAAATATACTTTCGTTTATTTTTCTGAATTCACCTTCACGTGCTTTCATATCAACGAAAGCTTTCAGCATGTCTGCTATGAAAGCGGGTTCGTTTTTCGAGGGAACATCTAGCTCAAGGTATGTTTTTTCAGACTTAAAGTTAAGGGCGTTAAACTCGTAAAGTTCAGATTTTAAACGTCCTTTATACAAGTCTATCATTCCATTGCCCGTTAGCCCGAGCGGTTGAAGGGTTAAGTTTCCGTATAGTTTTGCATTGTTTGAGAAAACTTCAAAAGGAGTACCGCCCTTGTAGGCGTAAAGAATATCCTGGTATGGTTTCCATTTCACAATATGATTTTTACCGAGCACCTCAGGGTATTCAATCCCTGAATCCTGGTAGTCAACCGTGAATTCGGTGGCAAGTGTTCCAGTGGAGTCGGGGAAAAAGTATAGATTATCGGATTTGGTTCGAGATGTGATATAGGTGAGTTCACCTACTCCCCTTAACCCTTCGTTGCTTAAATCAATTTGATTATAAAATTTACCTTTTCCTTGATAGATAGGCATTCCTTCCTCGGGAAGGTTTCGAACAAATCCTAACGAGTTGTCAGGACGAAGAACCAGAGAATCCTCAATGGGAGCAAAAATATCGGCAGAGTAGAGAGTCCCAATAAAGTTCATGTCCTTCTGGTCGAATTTGTTTATGTTTTTAAAGGTAAACGGATATATTTCGAAGTAGAAGTTCTCGCGGTTATAAACGCCGTTATGAATCCTCTGGTCATCGTAGTAAACGAAAGAGTTCTTTGTGCTTTTGAATATTGGGTAATCCGGGTTTTTAATCAATCCCGATTTGTTGAAGGGTTTATCAATAAGGATTTCACCAGTAATATTTTCGAGCGTGCTGGTAACGCTATTCAGTACGTTTCGGCCGTAGAAGTCGAAGTTTGCGGTTTGGTAATCGAGTTTAAGTGAGTCGATGGAGGCCAGCTCGAAGCTGAAGTTGGTGTAGTCGAAGTTGAAATCTTTTCCGTAGAATGTGAAGAGGCCGGCTCTAACCACACCATCGAATTCGAAGTCGCGATTTTTTTTAAGAATAACCCTTCGCATTGCTGGGTATATATATACATTCTGCGAGTCGCTTACTGAGATATTCTCAACGCCGTTTATTGCCATCTCGTATGAGTTGAGGTTCAGGATAGCGTTGGGAACCTTATCGGCTGTTGACGAGCTGAAACGGATAACATCGTAGTCAATACGTTTGTCCCTGGCTTTAATGGCATCGTAAAGTTTAGGAAGGGCCTGTGCGGTTCCTGTTTCGGCATCGTAGTATATGTAGCCCAACATGGCGAGCCGCATGAGCTGAATACGGGTTTGCTCAACTGATTTGCGCATGTAAACCGAGAAATCGGGTGCCTGGAATGTTCTGGATTTTATCCTAATGGTAAAATTTGCTACAGCAAACAGTGGGTGCTGCTCGTCGAAACCCATGAGCAGGTCGAAAGCTTCCTCGTTGAAGAAGTTGTTGGATTCGAAAGTGGAACGACCAAGCGATGAACCAATAGGAGGGCCAAAGACCATCTCATCGTCATCGATTTGCCAGCTGAGCTGGCCAAAATTAATTGAGAAGTTGTGGTAAGTGCTCGATATAGGGCTTTGCGTTGTTAAGAAATCGGTAGGAGAGAGGGTGAGCATTCTGTCTTTATCGTTGTATGAGAAACCCAGTCCCGTGTGGTATAGTGAGTCATTCTCAATTCGTATTCGAACTGAAGCATCGTTTGAAACGATAAGCTGACGACGAAAAATGTATGTTCCTGATTCAATTCGAACGAATTCGGAACCATTACGTTTAATTTCAAACCTTGCGGGGTTTTCACGCGTTCCACTACCAATAAGTTGTGCGCCCATCATGTAGTACCCGCCGTCGTAGTCAACATTTTTGAAAAGGTCAACAATACGGTACCTTTGGCCGTAGGTTCGAAATTCCGGGAAGGGAATATTCTCAGGTTTTTTGTTTCTAACAATTTTATCAATCAGCCTTCCCTGCACGGGTTCTTTAAAGTAGTCGAGGTTTGTAAACCAAACCGAATCGGCTTCATAATCGTTTCTGTTTAAGTCGATAGTGTAGCTAGTTAATGTTGCAAATATTTCGTTAACAGGGAGTTGGCTTCGAATCCAGGTAACCCTCCCTCCCTTTCCATTCCATGTGTTATCTATCGGATTGTATTTACCTGTGGTGTTAAGGATTGCGATTGAGTCGTTTTCAGTTTTGCAGATTAAATCGGTTTTATCGAATTTAATGAGAAGCGTGGAATCCTTTCCCAGCTCGAATTTATAATGGTTGTTATTCCCTTTCCAAAGGAAGGAATGAGTGGATGTGATTGTGTTCTTATCGAACAGTGCAAGCGAGTTCGACAGGAAATTGCCAATCCAACCAATGCTGATTTTGGGGTTGTTGATGTACTTTTTTAGACCAATGTTCCAGTTAACATACTCTCGTTCAAGAACAAGGTTTTTGGGTAAACGTATAATTATTTGAATGTATGTGATGAAATGTTTTTTGCTGGTAACGGTTTTTTTGAGCATCCCATTCGCGATGGTAATTATTTCATTCTTCTGGTCGATGGTTAGGGAGTCGGAGTTCCAGAAAATGGTGAATTCTCTTAAGTCAAACTCTTCTTCAGGTAGCATTTGGTCCTTTAAAATTAGCAATAGCTCAACAGGAAATTGAGTAGGATCTTCAGAAAAACTTTCAATTTCCTGCCCCGCTGCTAGGTACGAGATACTTAAAGAATAAATCAGAGTTACTGAAAAAACGATCTGATTTACTAAACTCCGAAAACGCATTTTCTTGCTCATATTCTCCTGTTTTTGGAAAGATACAGTTTATTTCTTTACAAACTTTATCATTACCCAGTCGTTGCGTAAATTAGTTTTAACCTTCTCAAATCCTGCCTTGGTTGCAGTTTCGGTAATCGTGTCAATGTCAGACTTAAGAATTCCGCTTACTAAAAGTAAGCCATTGCTACTTATGCTCTTGTAGTATTGTGATAAATCCTTCAGTAGAACGTTTAGGTTAATGTTTGCGAGAATTACATCGAATTTCTTACCAACAATTGTTGTAACATCGCCCTGCTCAACAACAATATTTTTACAGGCATTTGCATGGGTGTTTTCAAAGGAATTTTTGGTTGCCCACTCGTCAATATCGATTGCCAGTATTTTGGCTGCGCCAAGTTTTTCTGCAATAATGGCTAGTATTCCAGTACCACAGCCCATGTCGAGAACAGCTTTCCCTTGTACTTCAATATCAAAAAGTTCTCGTACCATAAGCCATGTTGTTTGGTGGTGACCGGTTCCGAACGACATTTTTGGCTCAATTACAATCTCGAGCTCACAATCACTTCCGGTTGGGTGAAAAGGGGCTCTAATACGACAAAAATTTTCAACAGTTATTGGTTCAAAGTTCGATTCCCAAAGCTCGTTCCAGTTTTTATCCTCAAAAATTTGGTGCGTTAATTCGTACTTGTAATTACCTAATAAAAATTCCTTTACCAATAATTCAGTACGATTTAAGTCGAATACTTTTTCAGGTATGTACCCTAGGAATCCCTCGTTGGTTTCGGAGAAGCTATCGTAACCAATTTCTGCGAGTTTGGCTATAAGAATTTCTACGAGTTGCTCGTTGAAGGGATTTAGGGAGATGCAAATTTCTGTGTACCTCATGCTACGATGGGAATGATTTTGCGATAGCAATAAAATCGTTAGCCACTAGCGATGCGCCACCAATTAGCCCTCCGTCAACATCGGGTTTTGTGAAAATTTCCTTAGCGTTGCTAGGCTTGCAGCTTCCGCCGTAAAGAATGCTCAAGTTTTCAGCAATTTCTTTTCCGAATTTTTTCTCAATTATACTGCGGATAAATGCATGCATTTCCTGTGCTTGTTCTGGGGAAGCGGTGCGTCCGGTACCAATGGCCCAAACGGGTTCGTATGCAATTACAATTTGTAAAATTTCCTCTTTTGATAACCTGAGCAAGGTTTCTGCAATTTGTTTTTCTACAACATGAAAATGATTGTTTGATTCCCTCTCATTGAGTTTTTCTCCACAGCAGAAAATGGGAGTGAGGTTGTTGCTTAGAACCTGGTTTACCTTTCCAAGCAAAGTTTCGTTCGATTCGTTGAAGTACTCCCTTCGTTCTGAGTGTCCAACTATTACGTGGGTTACTCCAGAACTTGCAAGCATGCTTGCAGAAACTTCACCCGTGAAGGCTCCCTTTTCCCATTCAGCGCAATTCTGGCTTCCAACCCGAAGAGGGCTTCCCTGTGATATTTTTGAAATTTCGGTAATGTGTGTGAATGGAGGGATTACAATAATTTCAATGTTGGCAGGCGCTTGTTTGAGCAACGATTTTACCTGTTCGGCAAGGTTTTTTCCCTCTGAGAGGGAGGTGTTCATTTTCCAGTTTCCTGCTACAATTTGTTTTCTCATATTGTTGTTTGATTGAATGACCTGCTTGCCCCAGCCTACGGCAGGCTGGGCAGGCAAGTTGAATGATTGATTGATTGATTGTATAACTGATTCACTTTGTAAACCAACTTACGATTACAAATCCAAAGGTAAAAAAAAACTCTCAGAATTGATTTATGAGATGCGTATTCTTGGGTCGAGGAAACCATAGGTAACATCAACCAGCAGGTTGATTACAACAAATACGGCTGAAATGGTTATTACCGAGCCTAAAACTAACGGAATATCGTAGCTGTTAAGTGCGTTAACCATTACGTTTCCCAGGCCTTTCCACCCGAATATGTATTCAATGAATATTACTCCGGCCATTAATGAAGCGAACCAGCCAGAAATGGCAGAAACAACAGGGTTCATGGAGTTTTTTAACGCATGATTCCATATTATTTTTGGGAAAGATAGCCCTTTGGATCTTGCAGTTCGAATATAATCTTGGGAAAGTGTTTCGAGCATGGAACTTCGAGCCAGCTGTGTAACCACTGAAAGTGGACGAATCCCAAGAGTGAATGCTGGAAGGATAAGGTTTTTTATCTGAAGTTTAATCCCCTCACCATAGTTATCAATTTCCCAAATATTTCCTGTTAAATTCAGTCCAGTAAAATCTCCAAGAACGTATGCAAAGAGCCATCCAAATAGTATTGCAGCAAAAAATGAAGGTATGCTCATGCCGAAAGCGGAGAGAACGAGAATAATCCTGTCGAGCCAACTATCTTTAGTTAAGGCTGAAATAACACCAAAACCAATACCAAGAATTGTGGCAAATGCCATTGATGTGAAGGCTAGGATAAACGTATTTGGGAGTGTTTCGCCAATAATTGTTGAAATCGATTTGCCGCTCTGGTACGAGCGTCTTAGGTATGGTGCTTTTAGTACTAGGCACCTCGAAGGGGTGAAGTTTAGTTTAAATGCAACTTGGTAAACTTGTTGGTTGAGGTAAATGTAGCTACCTTCTGATTTTGGGTTATGAATTGAAACCGGAGAAATATCGTTTATGTATTTAAGGTACTGATAAAAAGTTGGTTTATCGAGACCTAAGTCGTGCCTGATGGCGGCGAGCGAGGCCTCATCGGTTCGCTGACCCATTACCATTCTTGCAGGATCGCCAGGAATTAGGTTAAAGAGGGTGAATACTAAAGTTACTACTCCCCAGATAATGAGTATGCTGTATAGAAATCGCTTTGTGAGGTACTGCAGCATCTATACAAGAAACTATTGGTTGTCGTACTCCTTGGCTTGTTCCCAGTAAACGTTCATTTCGTCGAGGCTCATATTTTTGAGCGATTGACCTTCAGCAATGGTTTTGCTCTCGAGGTAGTTGAATCGTTTCATGAATTTTTTGTTCGTGCGTTCCAGCGCTGTTTCGGGTTCAACCTTGTATAGCCGGGCAGCGTTAACTAGGGAGAAGAAGAGATCGCCAAACTCGTTCTCGATTTTCTCAAAACTCCCTAATTTTATTTCATTCTTCAGCTCGTTAAGCTCCTCCTCAAACTTATCCCATATTTGCGAAGGCTTTTCCCAATCGAAACCAACAGCGCTAACTTTTTCCTGAATTCTATGAGCTTTTACCAGTGAAGGAAGCGATTTAGGTACTCCTGAGAGTACGGTTTTATTCCCGTTCTTTTCTTTTATTTTAAGTTGCTCCCAGTTTTCTTCAACCTCCCTCGAGTTTTCAACCTTCACATTGCTGAATACGTGGGGATGCCTGTACACAAGTTTATCGCAGATGTTATTGATTACATCGGTTGCGTTGAAAACGTTTTGTTCCGAAGCAATTTTTGAGTAGAAAACCAGGTGTAGCATCAGGTCGCCAAGTTCCTTCTTGATGTTCTCCATATCCTTGTCGAGTATGGCATCGGCCAGCTCATAGGTTTCCTCAATGGTTAGGTTTCGGATAGTTTCGAAGGTTTGCTTCTTGTCCCAAGGACATTTCTCGCGCAGCTCATCCATTATGTCCAGCAAACGCCCAAATGCTTCGATTGATTTTGTATGATCGGTTTTCATTTTGTTTGAATTAACGAACAAAGGTAGCAATAAAAAAGGTGGGAGACTGTGCCCAAAGGCAAATTAAAGTATGAAACAGAAATAGTACATTGTTATGGTTAGCTATAGAAATTATAATTTCCAGAATTTTAAATTAGCATTCAAGTTCTTGGGGTTATTCGCTATAATGGATGAAATCCATACAAGTAGAATCGTTTTTAAGAATTAGTAGGTAATCGTTCACCCTGCCTTTTAGCTGAACGTTTGGAATTAAACTATCAAATTCAGCCTGGGTAATCATTTCGCGCTCCAGCATTTTGCTGGCAACGAATTTGTAGTAATCGGCCATAAAGGGTTTTAGGTTCCCTAACGAGTCGAAGTTTTGGTAAAAGAGGTTTGGTTTTGGTATTATGCTGGCAAGGAAAATGGCTTCGCTTAGCTGCAATTTATCAGGTTCCTTATTGAAGTAAAATTCCGATGCTTCGGTTGCACCGTTAATGCAGGGGCCCCATTCAATAATGTTAAGGTAAATCTCAAGAATTCTGAATTTATCAACAATGTTTTGGGTTTCAATTAGCCAGGCAATTAGAACTTCTTCGGCTTTACGAACCAGGTTCTTGTTTTGGTTAAGGTATAGATTCTTAATAAGTTGCTGTGTAATTGTGCTGCCACCCCTTGCCATGCGATTTTGCTTAATGTTTTGTGCCATGGCGTAACGGAATCCTTCAGCATCGAAACCTTTATGGATGAAGAAACTTCCATCTTCGGCAACCACTACGGCATTCTTGAGGTGTGGCGAAATTGCCTCAATGGGTCTGAAATACTTATACTCGGTTACTAATGGAATCTCCTTGTTGGTAGAATCGTTCACGTATACGTAGTGGATAAGCGTGTCGTTTAATTTTCTGAAGTCGGTTTTCCCGTACGAGAGAATTCTGAAATCAATGGGAGATAGCAACGCGTTGAAAGTTAGGCTGTCGGGTTGTGAGAAGTCGATGGCAGAATTCATGTCGAATTTTAAAAAACCTCTAACTCTCAGGTCATCTAACATCGAGAATAGCCCTTTGGGAATTGATTCGAACAGGTTAGTTGCAGGGAAAAGGCCCGTTGAACCCGATATGGAAGCAGATAGGCTGCTGTTTGATGATAAACGTGCTGTAAATGGAAATTCAAACCGGTTGAGCTGTGCCAAGGTTGTGCTATCGAGTTGAATTTGTGAGCGGTTCGCCGCTATGCCGAAATTCAGCTTGCTGCTGTCAATGGTTACTTCATTTTCCGACAGGTATTTGTGGTTCGCTTTCAGCGATACTACTGATGCGTTACCTGATAAATGTATGCTATCGGTACCCAAGTAGTTTGCAAGCATTTCAGCCTTAAAAAGGGTGAATGTACTTTTCAGTCCTAGTAGGTTTTCAACCACTGGGATTTTTACTGGTTTTCCGGTTGGGTGATGTACATTAATTGATATAAAATTTTTATTTTCAGCAGTAGTCCCATAAATATTGTAGTTTTGCTGTAGGGAGTCCTCCGTAACTATGGCTTGAGCCACTATATTCCCATTGTAACTTTTTACCGAGGGTAATGAAAGCGTAAGGTTCGTTAGCGTATCGTGGTAATGTATTGTTATGTTATTAAGGTTGAAGTTTGCAGTGGAAACACCCATTACTCCACTAAGAATTTGTGAAGCCAGCTTCACATTGAAACCGAATTTTGCATTTTCCTTTGAATGCAATGTTTTGTTGGCTAATTTGTTAACTGCTCTTCTCGACCTAATTATTTCAACTAAATTGTCGCCTCGAAGTGTAAGTGATTCTAGTCCAATAAATTTGGGGTTCAGTTTAAGTTTAAGTAGGTCAATGAGTGTAGCAGTAAATACAAAACCTTTTACTTCTAGAATCGGTAATCCTGAGGGTAGGGTAACTATAACTTCAGATGCTGATAAGGAGTTTAAATTGTTGACTTTAAGGTTTTTGATTGAAATAGTTAGGCCGTATTTCGACTGAATTCTGTTCGATACTTCGTTTGCTACGAAACGGGCTATTGGTGTTTTAAGGCTGAATAGTACTACTAATGCAATAAGCAGGAATGCAGATATTAGTAGGATAATTCTTTTGAAAACTCTCATTAACACCAAGCTTGTTTAAATTGATTTTTTGAGGTACTTTTCGAGAATTAGTGCGGTTTGCTCAACAGCATTATTGCAAACTCTGTCGAAAAATCCGCAGTTTGTAGCGTACTGTCTAAGCTCTTCGTTCTTCAAATCAATTTTTATCAGTTCGAGGCATTGAGTTCCTCCCAGTTTTGTTTCGCACTCATCAACAAAGTTACCTGTTAGCTCTACAAGTTTGTTTTTCTTTACAGAATCGGAGGCTTTATAAGTGCCGAACTTTAATCCCAGAATCATTGCACCGGCATTTATTGCACCACAAATGTGCTGTCGCCTGCCAATTCCACCCCCCAAACCTGCAGCAATTCCGAATGCAGTTTTAATATCGAGCCCTACCACATCGGAGTATGCAATAAGTATTGACTGGGCGCATGAATAGCCCTGTTTGAAAAGTTCTACAGCATGTTTCGACCTATTCATAAGGCTCTAATTGAAAATGTTGCTTACCATCAAGAAATTAGTTAACTGTCCAGCTAGGATTTGTGGCAGATTACCACATGAAATTGCTATTTTCAAAAATAAACAAAAATCTTTTTACCTTTGGTAATTATATTAAATTAATACCCTTTCATTATGGAACCAGCTGTTAATCCCTCAAAAAAAATTGCTAATAATAGTTTGTTTCAGCTAGCAATCGTTGCAGTTACTTTTTTGATTGCAGCTACTTCGGTTTGGTTAACTTCGCCTCCAGAGCCAAAAAGCATCAATACTCCTTCAAATGAGTTTTCAGCAGCTCGTGCCTTTATCCATACGGAGGCAATTGCTCAAAAACCTCATATGATTGGCACCGATGAGAATAAACGGGTTGCTAACTATTTGGCCGAACAGCTGAACAGAATTGGTTTAGAAGTTGATACTCAAAAAACTACCGCACTGAATTTTGAGGACGTTCCCATTTACGGAAGGGTTACCAACGTGGTTGGTAGATTAAAGGGTACTGCAAGTACCAAGGCGGTTCTGGTTTTAGGGCATTACGACTCCCAACCCTACTCGCTGGGTGCGGCTGACGATGGCATTGCCCTGGCTTCAATGCTTGAAGCGGCTGAAGTATTGAAGAATAATTATTCCCTTCAGAACGACATAATATTTCTTTTCACCGATGCAGAGGAAGTTGGCTTGCTTGGTGCCATTGCTTTTGCCAAGGAGCATCCCTGGGTTAATGAGGTGGGTTTAGTGCTGAACGTTGAGGCTCGTGGAACTCGCGGTCCTGCGCTTTCGTTTGAGGTAAGCCCTGAAAATGGCTGGATAATGAGAGAGTTCATTAAGCATGTTGAGCGCCCATACGCTGGTTCCATGATGTACGAAGTGTATAAAATGATGCCAAACTACACCGACTTCACCATTTTTAAGGACAAAGGAATCTCCGGATTTAACGTTGCCATTGTTGAGGGCTACGAGAATTACCATAGCCCAACCGATAAACCTGAAAACTTAAGCTTAGCAAGCCTGCAACATATGGGCAGCTACATCATGAGCATTGCCAAGCATTTTGGAAATATTTCGCTCGAAAACACAAAAGAGAAAGATTTGGTGTACTTCAATATTCTGGGTTCAAAAATGATTTACTACCCAATGAGTTGGAATACAATTTTTCTAATAATTATCATTTTACTTTTTGTGTTTTATATTTTCTTAGGTTTTACACGAACTCAATTAAGTACTTGGAAAATTATCGGTAGTTTCTTTTTAATAATTTTTACAATCGCTTTAACAGTTGGCTCAGTTTGGTTGGTTAATGGTTGGATAAAAAATCTGTACCCGCATTACAACGTGTTTTATATGAGTAATTATCACAACGCTCGTTTCTATTTCTATGCTTACATGGCCTTGGTTGTTGCAGTTTCTACGTTGGTTTTCTACTTGCTGTTTAAACGTATCAACATTTATAATTTGATGGCTGCAGTTTTTATCCTTTTTATAATAATGTCAGCCTTTATTTATTTTAAAATTCCAACAGCATCATACTTTACTTACCTTCCGTTACTTTTTGGTTTGTTAGCATTTAACCTCTTACTTTGGTTCGATTTAAATCCAAGCAAAAATCCTGGTTCATATTATCTAGCCCTGTTTTTTGGTGCAACACCATTTGTTTTGGTAATATCTTCTTTTACATTTTTGCTATACCATATTTTTGGGTTGAAGATGCCTTTTGCTGGAGCAGCATTACAAACTCTAATAATGTTAGTAATTATGCCTTTGTTTGATGTTGCTTTAAAACGCTTCAAATTAGGAATTCCCTTTGTTGCATTTCTGATATCAGTAGCATATTTAGTTGTTGCTCACGTAAATTCTGGTTACACGGAGAAGTATCCATTGCAAAGCAACGTAATGTATGCAAGTTTGCTTGACCAGCAGAAAGCTTACTGGCTTTCGTCGTTTACAAAAACCGATGAGTGGAACCAGCAGTTTTTTCCAAATTCTGTAGTTGATTCAATTCCTGATATTTATCCTGGACGAAGCAGGATGTACCTCAAAAACGAAGCCGATTTCATGGAGTTTGCAAGACCGCTGGCTGCAGTTACAACCGATTCAGTTTTCCAGAACAATCGTTACCTTGAGTTTAACCTAAAATCGATGATTCACTCAGGAGGCTTCGAGATTGTTATACCAACTTCATACGAATTAAAAAGTTTTGCTGTTGATAGTGTAGAAGCCTACGGAATTGAAAGAATGGCTAACAGCAAGCAAGGCTACGTTTTTCGCTGCTTCAATCCTGGAGAGGAGGGCTTTAACGTTAGCTTACACTATGCAGGAGTCGATTCGTTGGAATTCAGTGTAATTGAGAAAAGGCTAGGACTTCCACCATTCTCGTATATTAAGCCAATGCCCGAAAATATTATTAAGGGAGTTGGTTACGAAAGTCATATAACACTGGTTAAGAGTTCGTTAAAATTATAGGTTTACAAATGATTACCGGAACTCTTATTAATATTGGAGCTGTTATTCTGGGTGGAACTTTCGGTTTAGTTTTCCGTTCGCGCCTACCCGAACGTTATACTAGCAACTTTTTTCAGGCTATTGGGTTGTTTACACTGTTCCTCGGATTCAGCATGAGTTTGAAGACCAGCAACCCCTTGCTGCTTGTTTTTAGCCTAATTTTAGGGGCATTGGTTGGAACTATGTTGCGCTTACAGGAACGAACCGAGAACCTTGGAACGTTAATTCAGAAGAAGTTTAAGCTTAAGGGCGGCCGTTTTAGCGAGGGGCTTGTTACATCGTTCCTCATGTTTTGCATGGGTTCAATGACCATACTTGGAGCCATTGAGGAGGGGTTGGGGAACGATCCTAACTTGCTGTTGATAAAAAGTTTGATGGACGGTTTCTCGTCAGTTGCGCTGGCTGCAGCGCTTGGTGCTGGCGTAATTTTTTCGGTAGTCCCACTTCTTCTATATCAGGGAGGAATTACCCTTCTCGCTTCATGGTTCGGGCACTCGGTTAGCAACCTTATGATTGACGAGCTAACCGCCACAGGCGGAATTCTGCTGATTGGTTTGGGAATTACCATACTTGGCCTCCGAAAAATTGAGGTGCTAAACCTAATTCCGGCGCTACTTTTTATTGTTCCCTTAGTTTACTTTTTTGCATAGTAAAACATTATGAACCAAATTATTATCGATACAATATCTCAACTCTTTAAAAGTTTTACGGGAGTAAATGCCGAAACGATTGTCAAGCTACCACAATCGGGTTCCGATAGGCAATACTTTCGGCTATCAGCACAGGGGAAAAGTTATATTGGTGCGTACAATCCCGATATTCAAGAGAACCGAACGTTCATATACCTTACAAAACATTTTCATAAGGCAGGTTTGCCTGTTTCTGAGATATTTGGCGTTTCACCCGACGAAACTTGCTACCTACTAACCGATTTGGGCGATGAAACTCTCTTTCAGAAAGTTGTTGCAACAAATTGGCGCGAACCGGATTCTGAAACTGTAAAGGAAATTTTAAAGGAATCGCTCACACAACTTGCATATTTTCAGGTTGAAGGAGCAAAGGGCCTCGATTTCACGAATTGTTACCCCAAAAGCAGCTTCGACCTACAAAGTGTAATGTGGGATTTCAACTACTTCAAGTACTGCTTCCTTAAACCATCGGGAATTCCTTTCAATGAGGCAAACCTGGAAAACGACTTTTTGGCTTTCGCCAGGGTACTGCTTTCCCATAGCTGTAGCTATTTCCTCTACCGCGATTTTCAGTCTCGCAATATCATGCTGGTTTCTGGTAAACCCTACTTTATCGACTATCAGGGTGGCAGGCGAGGGCCACTGCTTTACGATGTGGCTTCGTTCCTCTACCAGGCAAAGGCACAGTTTCCCCAGCACCTGCGTGATGAACTTTTCGAGTTTTACCTAAGCAAAGTAGAGGAGTTAACCGAAGTTGAAAGCGAGAAACTACGAAACGAATTTCCGTATTTTATACTTTTCCGCGTATTACAAACGCTTGGTGCCTATGGGTACCGAGGGTTCTTTGAGCGTAGAACACACTTTTTGCAAAGTATTCCCTATGCTGCTGCCAACCTGAAGGGGTTAATTAACCGAATCGACATCCAGATTCCTGAGTTACAGAAAGTACTTCTTCAGATTTGCGAAAAATATGAAGTACCCGGCGAACAAACTGAGCATTTCAATGGTTTAACCATTGAGGTTACGAGTTTCTCGTTCAAAAAGGGTTACCCTGAAGGCCATCCCGAGCATGGTGGCGGTTTCGTTTTCGATTGCAGGTCGCTGCCAAATCCGGGACGACTCGAAGAGTACCGTAACATGAACGGCACCCAGAAACCTGTAGCTGAATACCTGAAAAAGTACGACGAGGTTGATTCGTACTTCAACAAGGTACGCTCGATAGTTGATGATTCGGTTCAGGTTTACCTCAACAGGGGATTCCAAAATCTGGCTGTATCTTTCGGGTGTACTGGTGGGCAGCATCGTTCGGTTTACATGGCCAGCAGGCTGGCCAAAAGTTTAATGGGTAACAACAACCTAAGGGTTATTCTGAACCATCGTGAACTAAATACAGAATAAACGCATGGGCAAAAAGTTATGTAAGAGGGATTCTGGGAAAAGCAAAGAAATTTCTGATAGCAGGTTTGTTTGCAAAAGCTGTGGGTTAAAATCGAAAAAGGAGAATAAGCTTTGCAGGCCCAAAGAAATTTAGGAAGCACAAAAAAACTCACTAATTTTGCACTATGAAGGCAATGATTCTGGCAGCGGGCTTGGGTACCAGGTTGGGGCAGCATACGGCTAATCGCCCTAAGGCTCTGGTTGAGCTTAACGGGAAACCGTTAATTGCTTACGTGCTGGAAAAGTTGGTTCGTTCGGGTTTCACCGAGGTGGTAGTGAACGTTCACCATTTTGCCGAACAAATTATTTCGTACCTAAGCAGCTCCGATTTCGGCGCAAAAATTCATATTTCCGATGAAACCGACTACCTGCTCGACACTGGTGGTGGAATACTCAAGGCCCGTTCCTTCCTTGATGGTGACGAACCTTTCCTGGTTCATAACGTGGATATTATTTCCGAGATTGATTTGAACCTAATGCTCGACTACCACAGGCAGCAGAACGCTTTGGCAACGTTGGCTGTGGGTGAACGAAAATCGTCGAGGCATTTTCTTTTCAATTCAGAAATGCAGCTCTCGGGCTGGCGCAATAACCTAACTGGCAAGGAAATAATTCCTAAAGGTGGTAACCAGTTTCTGAAAGGATTTGCATTTGCCGGTATTCACATAATTAACCCGTCAATTTTCAGCACAATTCAAAAAAAAGGGGCATTCTCCATTGTGGATGCTTACCTAAGCCTTTGCGCTTCCAATGCCATTATTGGATACGATACCAGCCATCGTTTTGTGATTGATGTAGGAAAACCCAATAACATTGAGAAAGCCACGCAGTTTATGGCAAATTCCTGATGGGAGTTTGCTAATCATCGAGTTTTTCCTCTGATATTTCTGCTTTCTTAACTTTCCCCTTCTTCTTGAAAAGGTTAAACCGAAATTCAGTTCGTTTTATTAGAACGTAGGTGATAGCCAAAGAGAGAAGCATTGCGGCCAGGCCAATGGTTTCCATCGAACTAATATCCTTGAACTCCCACACTATTACCTTTCGTGCAATGGCAATTATTGCAACCAAAACTACAATTTCAACATGAATAACCTCCTTCTTCAGAAAGGCCTTTACGGCTTCAAGTAGTTCTATGCCAATAAGTATAACCAGAAACATGCTGAACAGCTCACCAAGGTTTCCGAAACGAAACTGTGAAAAATCGCCCTGAATTAGATTCTTGAATATAAAGAAACCTAAATCGAAGGTTGCTAAAACCAGAATGAGCGACATAATTATTAGCAGCAGAATAATTATGAAACGTTGGAGTAGCCTTAGGTATTTGAAGCTTGGGGTTCTTTCGCATTCTTCGTTCATAGTCGCTTTTTTTATTTGTTGAATGAATATGAAAAGTTACTGTTAAAAATCGGGGGTTTCGGTAGTTCCATCAGGATATTTTGCGAACCGTCCTGTGGATTTTCCGTGAACATGGTCGCTTGTTGGCCAAGGCCATCCACCGAATTCGGTTTGTCTAAAATCGAAAATTGCTTGCTGAATTTCTGCTTGCGTGTTCATAACGAACGGACCGTATTGAGCAACAGGCTCGTTTATTGGTAAACCCTGAAGGAGGAGCAATAGGCTTTCCTCGTGGCTTCCGTTTACAATAACTTCCTCGTCGGCAAGAAGTTCCACTGAGTGCATGGGCAATACATCTATACCCGCAATTTTTAGAGAGTTGCCCTTGTAGAAATACAGCATTCTTCGTACGCCGGGCGATGCAGCAGGAATAACCCACTGCGCCATTTCGCTCATCTTTATTTTCCAAATTCCAACTTCATTCTTTGGGTCGGCTGCCCACGAATCGGGTGCTGGGGCAGGGGCTATAGCATTTTTGTAGTTTCCTGCTACAACAGTAATTTCAGTGCATTTCTGGTTGTTGTCCGTTTCGGTATAGATTGGAATATCCTTACTCCACAGCATTTTGAAGTGTGGTTTACAAAACTTTCTCGATTTTGGCAGGTTCAGCCAAATTTGGAAAAGCTCCAGCGGGTTATCGTGCTCTGAACTCAGAAGCGGAAACATTTCGCAGTGCTGAAGTCCTTCGCCGGCAGTCATCCATTGAACATCGCCATTACCGTACCTGCCAGCAGCACCATGAGAATCAGAGTGGTCCACAAAACCTTCTAAAACAATGGTTACTGTTTCAAAACCTCGGTGAGGGTGCGCTGGAAAGCCAGGAATCCTTGTTCCGTGGTACATTCGCCAGCCATCCTTGAGAGTGAAATCTTGTCCAAGGTTTCTTCCCTGTAGCGAAGCATCGGGTCCTAAGTCGTTGTTACCCTTTGGGTAACGGTCGTGGTGGTGAACGCAGAAAAGGAAGGGATTGGTGGTGTTCCACATGAACTCCAGCGGCTTAATGTTAATGATTGATCTGTTGTACATGGCTTCAGTTTTTTTATTGGAAACAAGTTAGCTTCTTTTTTTCTTAAGCATCTGCTCAACAAGTTCTCTCTTTCGAACAGCAACTGGTAATTTGGAATTATCGGTTAGAACTATTTGGCTTTCAGGGAATCGTTTATACGATTTTATGAAATGAATGTTAACTAAATGCGATTGGTGAACTCTTAAAAAACCTGAGGATGATAAAAGATCATCATACTCCTTCAAGGTTCGTGAGACCATAATTTTTGTTCCCCCAGTAAGATAAAAGATTGTGTAGTTACTTTGCGATTCGCATCGTACAATCTTCATAACATCAACCACATCAACTGAATCCGTTGAACGTAGAATTATTTTTTGAGGATTACCTTCAGGCGATTGGGAATTCTCAATAAATGTTTTAAAGTTCTGATTTATTTCTTCTATGTGTTGTGTTTCCTTGAGTTTATTAACAGCGTGTACAAGTTCAGCTGGATCTATTGGTTTGAGGAGATAATCGATGGCACTAAATTTGAAAGCACGTATTGCAAAGTCCTGAAAAGCGGTTACTATTACAAATTTAAAGTTAATGGTAGCAAATTTTTTTAGGAGGTCGAAACCAGTTCCGTCATCCATTTGAATGTCGAGAAAAACGACATCGGGTTTTTTAATAGTAATTTGATTGAACCCACTTTCAACGCCATCGGCTTCGCCAATAATTTTTATAGTTGGGCAGTAGCTGGTAAGAATCTGGCCTATGGTTTCTCGAGCTCTTAATTCATCGTCAACAATTACTGCGGTTATCATTTTAGTCTCCTATTAAAATTGGGATTGTGAACCGTACAAGTGTCCCTCTTTTCCCTTGGTTTGGTATTGTTGATAGGTCAACTGTCTCTATGGTTATTCGCTGTCCTTTTGATCCTCTAATATTCTTTATTCGTTCTTTGGTAATTTTTGTTGCCAGTGATTGATGGTTGGCTCTTTTGGGGTTACTTTGCGTAAACGATTTTTCTATGCCAATTCCGTTGTCTTCAACTTCGAGTAGTATACTTGGCCCCAGTAGTTTGAATCTTATCATTATATTCCCCTTGTCGCTCATGTGGATAATCCCATGCTCAATAGCATTTTCAATGAATGGCTGGGCAAGCATAGGAGGAAGTAAGTGATGCTCAAGATCGATATCCTCATCGATATCAATTTGAAAATCAAATTTTTCTTCAAACCTTAGGGTTTGTAAATCAAGATAGTAGTTCAATGTATCTATCTCTTTGGCTATTGGGATGTACTGTTGTCTGGAATTTTCAAGGATTAGCCTTACCAGCTTTGAGAAGCTGGCAAGGTATTTTCCAGCCATGTAGGGCTCGTTCCTAAATATGTAGCTTTGAATTGCGGTTAGCGAGTTAAAAACAAAGTGTGGATTCATTTGTGAAAGAAGGATTCTTTGCTCCAACTCGGCAATTTTTTTCTTATCCTTGGCAGTTGATAACAGAAGGATAACGAAGAATAGTGCTGAAATAAATACTACAAAAAGCAGTATTAGGAGTATGGTTTGATTATCATCCACCGAAGAAATCCTTTATTATTTCTACATGCTTAAGGTGCTGCTTTTAATCCTCAAGTTCTTCCATTTCGCGTTGAAGGGCAGCCATTTTTATTGCGGTAACTGCTGCTTCAACTCCTTTGTTCCCATGTATTCCACCGGCTCTTTCCTTAGCTTGCTCTAGAGTATTTGTTGTAAGCACACCAAATATAAAAGGAATATTATAGTTCATATTTAGCTCTGCAATTCCATGGGTAACTCCCTGACAAACGTAGTTGAAGTGTGGAGTTTCGCCTTGAATGACACAGCCAAGGCATATAACGCCGTCTAAATCAGCGTATTCGCCCATGAATTGTCCACCAATAATGAGTTCGAAGCTTCCGGGTACATGTTTAACTAAAATGTTGTCATCCTTTGCTCCATGAGCAATAAGGGTTTCATATGCCCCTTTTAGCAGAGCATGAGTAATTTCAGAATTCCAGTCAGATACAACAATTCCAAACTTCATTTTCTTTGCTGAGGGAACTTTTCTGGAGTCGTAATTTGAAAGGTTTTGTAGGTAGGTTGCCATAGGATTGTTTTTTTGTAAAATTAAAAAAAAACCAACCCTTTTGGGGTTGGTTTTACCATATTTTTTGCAAAAAATGCTAAAGGCTGGTTTCAACCCTAGCTATATGTTTTTCAACCTCGCGAGCCTCACTTGATTTTGGGAAGTCTTTCTTAATTTGTTTGTAAACCTCAAGAGCTTTGTCCATTTTACCAAGTTTCTCGTAAACAAGCCCAGCTTTCATCAGGAAAACAGGAGTTGAGAAATCGTTCTTCTCGTAGTTAGCAGCTTCCATGTAATTGCTAACACCCTCCTCTAAATTATTTAGTTGAACGTAACAATCTCCAATGGCTCCGTATGTAATTGAACCGAGCATTTCGTCTTTAATGCTGTACCTTTTTAGGTAGTCGATGGCGGTTTCGTACTCACCCAGGTTACGGTAGCAAATACCTGCATAGTAGTAGGCTAGGTTTCCGGTTCGGCTTGGTCCGTAGTTGTCAATAATCCCTAGAAAACCTAAATAGTTGCCATCACCATTTAATGCTAGGTTAAACGAATCCTTCTCGAAATATTGCTCAGCAGCAAAAATTTCAGCCTGGGCATCTTTCTCCATGGGAGCAATGTATAAGCGTTTGTAACCTATGAATAAACCTACAATTACAATGATTGCTAAAACTATAATTGTGAGACTTTTTTGGTTGTTTTCAATGTACTGTTCAGTTCTGGTTAACGCATTTTCTAATGCTTCTACACTAGGTTCAGTGGTTTCTTTCTTATTCTTTGCCATAGTTATTTTAATTTTTAAAGCAAGCGCAAAAGTAATGGTTTTTCCTTTATTTGGAAATATTTACTTAATTATTTTGTTTTAGCTTTTCTACATACCTTTGCATTAAGTTTATAGTGAAAAGAAAAAAGTATTGAATGTATCTACAACAAATTAGTATACTGAATTTTAAGTCATATTCTCAGGTTGATGTCAAGTTTCATCCAAAAATAAATTGTTTTGTGGGGAAGAACGGACAGGGCAAAACCAACCTTCTTGATAGCATCTTTTACCTATCGATGTGTAAAAGTGCCTTTAATCCAATCGACCAACAAAATATTTTACATGGAGAATCATTCTTCGTGATACAGGGCGTGTACCAGCGGAACGAAAAGGTTGAGAATATATACTGTTCTGTTAAACAGAATAGTGGAAAAATTTTTAAACGTAATGGGAAGGATTACCAACGCCTTGCGGAGCATGTAGGGTTAATCCCGATAGTTATTATTTCTCCGTTTGATACCTCGCTGATTGTTGAAGGTAGCGAGGAGCGTCGCAAATATATAAATGGTGTGGTATCGCAGTACAATAGGGTTTACCTCGATCAAGTGGTGAAGTACAATAAACTTCTTTATAGCCGTAACAAAATGTTAAAGGAGAAATCATTTGGGAAACCTTTTTCATACGATTTGCTTGATGTAATTGATGAGCAGCTCGATGAACTTTCGAAGCCAATCTATACCGAAAGGTTCGATTTCGCTGAAAAGCTAACTCCCATTTTTCAGGAATACTACCAGCAAGTTTCGGCTAACGCCGAGGAGGTGAAGTTGGTCTACCGTTCACACCTTCACCAGAAATCGTTAAAGGAGTTGCTGAAGGAAAATCTTGAGCGTGATTTAGCCATTCAGTTCACATCCAAAGGAATTCACCGCGACGATTTGGAACTAACGGTTAATGGGTACCCCATTAAAAAGGAAGGCTCGCAGGGTCAGCAAAAAACTTACCTTATTGCGTTAAAACTTGCACAGTTCTCTTTCCTAAAGAGAGTTTCGGGCTACAATCCCATTCTCCTGCTCGACGATGTGTTCGATAAGCTCGACATGGAACGCGTTGAGCAGTTTATTCAGCTGGTCGCACACGATGATTTTGGGCAAATTTTTATTACCGATACCAATAAGAACAGGCTCGATGAGATTCTCGAAAAGTTGAATAGCGGGTATAGCCTTTTCCAGGTTGAAAATGGTGATGTACAGCTTTTACGTTCAATGTAAATATTTGAAAATGAATCGAAAAAACGAACCCCAAACGTTAGGCGATGCGATAAAGGAATTCCTCGACCAGTTTAAAAATAACGATAGGTTGCTGGAATCCAAAGCAATAACTGCTTGGTCTGCTGTTATGGGGCCAAATATTAGTAAGTACACCCAGGAGTTACATTTTAAGAAGGGAAAACTATACGTGTCGTTAAGTTCACCAGTGCTGAAGAATGAGCTTGTAATGTATCGCCGAAAAATTGTGAACTCACTCAATCAATATATAGGTATTGAAATAGTTACAGATGTTGTTATTCGGTAGCAACACCTGAATAACTAAAATTCAATTTCCCTATCGCTAAAAAAGAACGACCACTCATCAAGGGCATTCTCATCGGAATCTGATCCATGAACCGAATTACGAGTAGTGCTTTCAGCATAAAGTTTTCTAATGGTTCCATCAGCGGCTTTTTCAGGATTGGTATTTCCAATTAGCTCCCTGAAACCTTCAACTGCTTTCTCTTTTTCAAGTACCATAGCAATAATGGGACCTGAAGTTATAAAATCAATGAGCCGGTTAAAAAATTCCTTACCTTCGTGTATGTAGTAAAATCGTTTGGCCTCGTATGTACCAAGTCGTGTCATTTTCATGGCTTTTATTTTGAAGCCAGCCTTAACGATTTGGGTAAAAATTTCACCCATGTGATTGTTCTCAATCGCATCGGGCTTAATCATTGCAAAGGTTCTGTTGCCTTTCATACTTAATTTTTTTTCAAGCAAAATAGCCAATTACTACGACTTTTCCTAATGCTTTTTTTCCATTATCTTTGATTTTTTATTTTAATGTAATGAGTGAATCATTTGAAAGCAAGGTTAACACCATAAGAAGTATTCTTGCCAACAATAGTGGGCAAATTGTAATAACCTCACATCATAACCCCGATGGCGATGCCATTGGCTCCATGCTTGGTTTGTTTCACGTGCTGAAGTGCATGGGCTACGAAGCTACAATGATTTCTCCAAATGGTTTTCCCGATTTTTTGGCCTGGATAGAGGGGAGCACTTTAATTCAAAACTTTTCGAGGTCGAAAAAAAAGTTAAGTAGAACAATTCAAGATGCTGGCATCATATTTTCACTGGATTATAATGGTTTTGCCCGTCTGGAGGATATGGAAGAGGCAGTGGCTCAATCTTCTGCAAAAAAGATTATGATAGACCATCACCCGAACCCGGAGAATACTTTCGATGTAATTGTTTCCGACGTGAACGTGAGTTCTACGGCTGAACTGGTTTATGAAGTTTTTAGTTTGATATGTGAGAGTGAAATTATTAGTATTCATGCTGCCACAAGCATTTATGTAGGAATTATGACCGATACGGGTTCGTTTAGCTACGGATGCTCACGCCCGCGTACCTTCGAAATTGCAGCCCAACTCATCGCAAAAGGAGTAGATATTGAAAAGGCACAGCAACAGGTTTATAATAACTTTTCGGAGAGCAGAATGCGCTTATTGGGATTCTCTTTAAGCTCTAAAATGAAAGTATTCCCAGAACTTCGTTCAGCATACATATCATTAACCCGTAACGAGTTAAAACAATTTAACTATGCGATTGGAGATACCGAAGGTTTAGTGAATTACCCATTATCGATTAAAAACATAGTTTTTTCAGTGCTCTTTGTTGAAAACGAAGGATTTGTGAAAGTATCATTACGTTCTAGAGGAAATTTTCCTGTTAATCAGATTTCACAGAAGCACTATCAGGGAGGGGGGCATAAAAATGCTGCAGGAGGAAAATCGTTTTCCTCACTTCAGGAAACTGAAAAAAACTTTCTGAAAGTTCTTGAAGAATATAAAAACGAGCTTACACAATGATTTTTATTAGAAGCGCACTGTTAATTTTAGCTATAATTTCAGCTGTTTCTGGTTGTAGAAATCAGGCTGAAACAGAGAAGCGTATCCCTGCCGCTGAGGTGAAAAAAACGTTAAGGGAAGTAAACAAAGCGTTGGTTGATAAGGATAAAGAACAAATTGAGGCTTACATTGAAAGACACAACCTCGATGGGATGAGGAGCAACGGGGCAGGTTTGTACTACCTCGTTTGGGGCGATTCAACCGGTAAAAAAGTTGAAGAAGGCAGCATAGTAATTCTAAATTATAAAGTAAAATTACTCGATGGTACATTGTGCTACTCATCTGACGGTCAAGACGCTAAAGAGTTTGTTGTTGGGCAGGGAGGAGTGGAGGCAGGATTAGATATGGGAGTCAGGCTTCTAAGGAAAGGACAACGCGGAAAGTTTATACTTCCACCACATTTGGCGCACGGTTTAATAGGCGATAGTAATAAAATTCCTCCCCGTGCAATTATTGTTTACGATGTTCATTTGTTAAACGTGATTGATAAATAGTTCTTTTTAGCTACTTTTACACCCAAATTACTAAACAACCAAATTTAATTAAATGAGGTTTCGGCAGGTAATAGCAATTATTATTGCGGTTGTGCTGGTAGGCTGCACAAACTCATCGAAGGAATTTAAAGGGTATTCGGTTACCAAAACCGGTATCCATTACAAGCTTATTTCTCTAGGTGATGGGTATGCAAAAGCAAAACCTACTGACTATATAACTGTGAATATCGCATACAGAACCACCCTCGATTCACTTTTTTTTCAGGGTTATAGAAGGTTCCAGTTAACTGATTCTCAGTTTGAAGGGTCAATCGATGAATGCTTTGCTATGTTATCGCAGGGCGATAGCGCTTCATTCTACATTAGCGCTAGCAATTTTTTTGCTAAAACCATTGAGGCCGATTTGCCTGGGTTCTTTAAGGAGACTGATTACCTTAGAGTTGATATGCGTTTGCTTGAGATACAAACCGAGAAACAGTACCAGAATGAGAAGGAGGCTTTTTTGCATTGGATTGACGATTTTGGTGAGTACGAGAAAATTTTATTGAAGCAGTATATTGAGGAGGAGAAACTTGATTTTGAACCCACAGAATCAGGTTTATACTACATACCCGTACAAACAGGGTACGGTAATAAAATTCAGCAAGGCGATACCATAACCGTGCACTACGAGGGGCGATTCTTTAACGGTAAAATTTTTGATTCTACACGAAAAAGGAACGAACCATTCGTTTTTGTACTTGGCCAAAAATGGCAGGTTGTTGAGGGCCTTGAGGAGGCTATCGGAATGATGTATCCCGGTGAAAGAGCTCTTTTCATTATTCCTTCACGCTTAGGTTTTGGCGAGGGGGGGAGCTCTACTGGTATCGTTCCTCCATTCACCTCTGTGCTTTTCGATGTGGAAGTTGTTGACGTTAAACTTGGGCGGAGATGATGCATTGGGTCTCTAGGTTTTTCCTGCTTGTTATTGCTTCTTGCCTTTTCGTGCAATGTGATAAAGATCTTGAAGAGGAGATGCTTGTCGCAGAAAACAAGAGGATAGAAAGCTTCCTTTCCAGTTATGACTATAATTTTGAGAATGGTGTATTCCACGCAATTATTTCCCCTGGGTATAGCTATAAAATAGTTACAGGTGATACGGTTGCCTTCTGGTACAAAGGTTACACTCTCGATAACATCATTTTTGAAACAAATATTAAGTCAGAGGCAATAGCTGCTGGGCTTGATACAACAACTCGAAGTTTCGATTCGATTGTTTTCGTTGCAGGTTCGGGTGAGCTAATTGATGGGTTAAATCGTGGAATGTATCTCTGCTGTGAGTACGAGAAATCAAAAATTGTTTTTTCATCAATCTATGGTTTTGGCAGCCAGAATATTGGCCCTATTAGCCAATGGTCACCATTAGGCTATGATGTGGAAATAGTATACGTTACCAATAGTAAAATTAGAAACGAAAGAGCAATTATTCAGCAGCTGGTTAATAATGCAGGCTACAGGTTAACAATGCATAGCACTGGCTTATGGTATAGCATAGCATCATTTTCAGCATCGGGAACAAATGCTGAGGTGGGTGATACGGTTTATGGTTCGTATACCGGGTTAACACCTGATGGAAATATTTTTATTGAAACACAATATCCCAACCAACAAGTTGTTATTGGTGATGAAGGGATGCCATATGGCTTATCCGTTGGATTTTCGCTTTTAAGGCCAGGTGAGAGAGCTAGCCTGATAGTTCCTTCTCCTATTGGATATGGTGTTGATGGCAATAGTGAATACATGGTTGAACCGTATACACCTTTGCTTTATGAAATTCGATTAGATAGTTTAAAAACAAAGTAGGTAGTTTTATGAAAAGAATTTTTTGGATTTTTGCAGGAATGTTCGCAATGCTTTCATTCATGTCGTGTGAGGAGGAGGTTAATGATGGTGAAAAGGATGAGTTGATTCGCCTTCAGGCATATATGAGTATTCATTACCCAGATCTGGAGCCTAGTTCAACGGGTTTATACTCAATTATATACGAACAGGGCGAGGGTGTGTCACCCCAGGAAAATGACTATATTATTTATAACTATACCGCATCGAACCTCGATGGAGAAGTTTTTGAAACGAGTATATATAATGTTGCATACCTTAATAATATTTATTCGGCTTCCTCAAGGTATGTTCCTGACTATAAACCGTTCAATGAAATAACGTTTATTGCAGGATTGTACGAGGGTATTTCCCAACTTAAACCTTTCGCCAGAGCCCGATTTATAATACCTTCGAGTTTAGCATGGGGAAGTGGGTATCATAACGGTCAAGGCCCTTACGCATCGGTAATTATTGATATAGAACTTGAAGAAATTGTAACGGATACTGAGGCAAAGGAAACTGAAATAATTGAAGAATTCCTTGCAGATTATTTCCCTTTTGGTTGTCCCGATTCGGTTATGCGCGATAGCGTTTACTACCTCGAAGTTAACGAGGGGCTTGGAGAATACTTTGTAAAGGATGATATTGTTGATGTGAACTACGTTGGCCGTTATATCGATGGGAAGGTGTTTGATACTAACATTGAATCTGTTGCGAAAGAAAACGGAATTTACAAGTCAGGAACCTCCTACCTCCCCAAGGAGATGATTGTTGAAAGTGACGAAATAATTGAAGGTTTCTCTTTGGTGTTGAAACGGTTGCGCAGGGAAGGGTCGGCAACTGTTATTATTCGAAGTAATAGAGCGTACGGTGCTGCGGGTACCGGTAATATTCACCCCTATGAACCTCTTATATTCGAGATTACTGTTGTAACAGAGTATGATGAGGATGAAGATGGCGATAACAACGATGTAGATGAGTAGTTGAATCCAGATTCTTTAGGGATGAACAGCTGCTTATAAAATGAAGGAAACAATAGAGTAGATTGCAACTGCCTGTGAGTGTACATGTGTAAGTTCTTTTAAGGTAGGCACATCCAATAAATAATTCTTTTCTGGCTAGTTGTGCGAATAAATATTGAATTTTTCTAACAAGTTATTGCTTAAAGATTTACTCCTGTAACTTCTTCTCTAAAAGGTGTTGGAGCTCAATGCTCGAGATTCCAATTTTAATGTTTCCATCGGAAACAAGTGCAATTCTCCCGGTTTCTTCCGAAACAATAACAACAATGGCGTCGGTATTTTCTGATAACCCAATAGCTGCTTTGTGCCTAAGCCCATAGGAGGCAGGAAGATTTAACCTTTCGGTTAAAGGTAGTACACATCGGGCCGCAACAATTTTATCATTCTTAATTATTACTGCACCATCGTGTAGCGGACTGTTTTTAAAAAAAATGTTTTCGAGTAATCGGCTGGAAGTATCTGCATTTATTATGTCGCCAGTTTCTGCATATAGTTGAAGATCGGATCTGCGTGATAATACAATCAGTGCACCGGTCTTGGTTTCTGACATATTACGGCAAGCTTTTACAATTGCTTCCACGTTTATAGGAACTTCCATTCTCTTGTTTTTTGAAAAAAACAAATTTTCAATGGAGAAGCTATTTCTAGATAAGTACTTTGTTCCAATAAGTAGTAGGAACTTTCTTATTTCCTGTTGGAATACAATGATTAGTGCAATTACACCTACACCAATAATTTGCCCCAAAATGCTACTTAGCAGCTCCATGTTAAAAGCTCTAACAATAATCCAAAAGAGGTATAGAATGAAAATCCCCATAAAAATATTAATGGCTACGGTTCCTCTAATTAGCATATAGATTTGGTATAGGAGGAATGCAACCAACAAAATGTCGATAACATCGAGTATTCGAACCGAAATATATGTTAGAATGAATGAAGTAAACATTCGGTTTTGAGTTTTATTCTATGGTTTGTTGTTGCTGGGTTAGGCCAACCAGTTTTATTGCTTCACAAGCTTCATGCACATCATGAACTCTTAGAACTGATGCACCTTTTAGAAGTGCTATTGTGTTGAGAGAGGTTGTTCCATTAAGCGCATCTTCAGGGGTGGTTTCAAGGCTTTTGTATACCATCGATTTTCTTGATAAACCAGCAACAATTGGGATGTCAAAAATGCTAAATGCTTCAAGGTTTTTAAGTAGAGCGAAGTTATGATCAGAATTTTTACCAAAACCAAAACCGGGATCAATTAATATATCGTTAATACCCAGTGATTTGAGTTTGTCGATTTTTTCTGTGAAGTACTTTATTATGTTTTTAACTACATTCTCGTACACTGGATTATTCTGCATGGTTTGCGGCGTACCCCTCATGTGCATAATGATGTAGGGTACATTCAATTCGGCGATTGTTTCAAACATTGCAGGATCCATGTCTCCAGCTGAAATGTCGTTTATTATGTTAACGTTAAAGTTGCGAACAACCTGTTTCGCAACTTCTGCCCTAAATGTGTCAACAGAAATTACGGCTTCAGGTAAAACTTTTCTTATTGTTTCTAAGGCTTTTGATAATCGTTTTATTTCTTCGTCCACAGAAACAGGTATTGAGCCGGGTCGGGTAGAACAGGCTCCAATATCAATAATTGTTCCCCCTTGATTTATAATACTTTGAGCTCTTTGCTTAATGCGATATTTCATTCTAAATTGACTAGCACCATAGAACGAATCGGTAGTTACATTAATAATTCCCATTACAACAGGCATGCTGAGGTCAAGTATAGTGCCATTGCATGTGAGAGAATGTTTGCACTTAAAAAATGAGGTTGCCATTCCCATAGTAAACCAGTTTTTCTTTTCAAGGCTAAAAATACGAAACATTTATTTATATAGTCGAATTTACAATATAAAAAGTATCAACCTACGTGAGTTCCTTTACATTTGAGCGGTTAATGGCAGCACGCTTTATCTTGTCCTAACGCGTTTGGAAATAAGGAAAAAAAGTGACCGAGCACTGAATTTTTTGCTAAGGGCTGAACTTTAAAGTAGTACTTTTAAACGTGATAAACCTAATTCCTCCTCAAATAACCCTCATTATAAATTAAAAAAGTTGCAAATATTATTATTTATTGTATAGTGAATCAGTGGTTTAAGTTGTAGTGTATTTTGGCCTCCATCAAATTCACATTAAACAATGTTTAATTATATTATACAACACTCGTTTTTCATATAATTTTAAAAAGCAATAATTATCTTTACATCCTGAAAAGCATGTTTATGTTTGATTTATGTGTAATGTATTGGAAATAAAATCTATAATTTATTTATGAGTTTTATCGTAATCGAGGGATTAGACGGAGCTGGAAAGTCGACACAAATTGCAAACCTTGCAAATTTTTTTGAGGGGAAAGGAATAGAACATAAAACACTACATTTTCCAAGAACCGATTCTCCATTTTTTGGTGAATTGGTGGCACGTTTTCTCAGGGGCGAGTTCGGAAAAATCGATCAGGTTGACCCATACATTGTTGCCATGCTTTATGCGGGAGACCGGCATGATGCAGCTTCACAGATAGATGAATGGCTTAAGGATGGTTACGCAGTGTTGCTCGACAGATATGTATACTCCAATATTGCTTTCCAGTGTGCCAAACTGAAGGATGATGTAGCAAAACAGAAACTTAGAGATTGGATATTTGAACTGGAGTACAATCATTTCAAAATTCCAAAACCCGATTTAAGTATATTCCTTGATGTTCCATTTAAGTTCACCGTAGAGAAACTCACCAAGCACCGCATGGGAATCGATAGGGAATATCTTAAGGGTAGCGTTGATATTCATGAGGAGAGTCTCGATTTTCAGGAAAAAGTTAGGCAGGTTTACCTTAACCAGGAGAATTATGATTCTCGTTTTGTAGTAGTTCCATGCACTAACAATAAAGGAGAGATGGGTGATGCGGTTACCATATCGAAACGAATAATTAACCTTATTAATGAACGTTTGAAAATATAGTAAAATGCGAAATGTTTTTATGCAACAGCTAATACGTGGCTCAAGGTACATTCTTGCTGTTCTTTTTATTTTTTCTGGTTTTGTGAAGGGGGTTGACCCACTTGGTTCAACCTACAAGTTTATTGATTACTTCATGGCTTTTAATATGCAATTTCTTGTTGTTGCTGCAAAGCCTCTTGCTTTTTTCCTTTGTGCTGCTGAATTGTACCTTGGTCTACTGCTTCTCTTTAAAGCTAAAGTTAGGTTTGCAATTTGGGGTGTATTCTTATTTATGCTGGGTTTTACCCCATTAACATTCGTTTTGGCCATTTTTAATCCTGTATCTGATTGCGGATGCTTTGGCGATGCATTGATTCTGAGTAACTGGAATACTTTTTTTAAAAATTTATTCTTTATGGCAACCGCCACTTTCTTACTTATTAAAAGAAGAGAGGTTGAATCAACTCACTCAATAAAACTCGACTGGCTTATTGCCATTGTGTCGGCCATTCTTTCGTTTGCTCCCTCATTCTATGGATATAATAATTTACCATTAATTGATTTCCGCCCCTACTCAATAGGCACCAACATCCCCGATGCTATGTCCATTCCTTCCGATGCTCCGCTCGATGAGTATAAAACGTTACTTTTCTACGAAAAGGATGGGAATGTGGTTGAGTTTACCGAGGAGAATTTCCCCTGGCAGGATACAACCTGGAAGTTTGTCGACAGCCAGTCGGTTTTAGTGAAAAAAGGGTATTCACCTCCAATTCACGATTTTGTTTTAACTACAGTGGATGGATGGAATCAAACCGACAGTATTCTTCAGTATCCTGGGTACTTTATGCTTGCGGTTTCCTATCGAATTGACAGAGCAAATGAAGATGCCATTGATAAGCTGAACCAGTTGTACTATATTGCGAAGGATCATGGAGTTGGATTTGTTTGTGTTACGGCTTCACCTCAGCCCGAGATTGACGATTTTATTGGAAAAACGGGAGCTGCGTTCCCCTTCCTTCAAGCTGATGAGATTATGCTTAAAACGGTAGTTCGTGCGAATCCAGGGTTGGTTCTTTTAAAGGACGGAACCATTATAGGGAAATGGCATTTCAATAACTTCCCAGAACCCGATTTTTTTGAGGGAAATATTGATGCCAAGCTAGCACAGCAACGAACCGATGTTCACGATAATTTGTGGGCACTTAATATAACCTTTGGGATTTTTATCCTATACTTACTCGGTAGGCTTGCCAATCCTAAACGAAGAAGCCGAAAAGAAGAAAGCCGTTGATCTGGAATCAACGGCTAATAGTTGAATGCCCAATTTATAACTATACCTGAGGTCCTGCTGCAACCAGTTTCTTGCCAGCCTCGTTGTCGGTGAAGTTTTCAAAGTTTTTAATGAACTTTTCTGCTAAATTTATAGCAGCATCGTCCCAGCCTTGCTGGTTTGGCCAGCTATTGCGAGGATTAAGGAAATGGCTATCAACACCCTTAAGCGATTTTGGTATTTGAAGGTTGAAAATTGGAAGTACTTCAAATTCTGCATTCTCAATGCTCCCATCGAGGATGGAATTGATTATTGCTCGGGTTGAAGGTAGGTCGATTCGTTTTCCAACTCCGTATGCTCCTCCAATCCAACCAGTGTTAACCAGGTAAGCTGTCGATTGGTGTTCCACCATTTTTTTCACCAGCTCGCGAGAGTATACAGTTGGGTGCAGCAACAGGAATGCTTGTCCGAAACAGCTGCTGAATGTAGGTTGAGGCTCTGTTACACCGAGTTCAGTTCCAGCCAGCTTGGAGGTGAAGCCGCTAAGGAAATGGTACTGCATTTGGTTTGGAGTGAGCTTGGCAACTGGGGGTAAAACGCCAAAAGCATCGGCGGTTAGGAAAATAACATTCTTGGCATGGCCCGCTTTAGAAACGGGTTTTACAATATTCTTGATGTGATAAATTGGGTAGGAAACCCTTGTGTTTTCCGTTTTGGCTTTCGACTTAAAGTCGATAATTCCCTTTTCGTCAACAACCAGATTTTCAAGCAGAGCATCCCGGCGAATGGCGGCATAAATATCAGGCTCTTTTATTGGGTCAAGGTCGATGCATTTTGCGTAGCAACCTCCTTCGAAGTTGAAAACGCCCTCGTCGTCCCAGCCATGCTCATCGTCGCCTATAAGTGCCCTGTTAGGGTCGGCCGACAGGGTTGTTTTTCCGGTTCCCGAAAGGCCAAAGAAAATGGCTACATCGCCATCCTTCCCAACATTGGCGCTACAGTGCATGGCTGCAATTCCTTGGAGAGGAAGGAAGTAGTTCATTACTGAGAATATTCCCTTCTTCATTTCACCACCGTACCACGAACCGCCAATAACTGCCATTCGTTCACCAAGGTGGAAGGCAACATATACTTCGCTGTTAAGCTTTTGCTCTTCCCACTTTGGGTTTACCGTTTTCGAAGCTACCATTACAACAAAGTCGGGTTCAAAGCTATTTAGCTCTTCGTCTGATGGCCGAATAAACATATTTTTTACGAAGTGAGCCTGCCATGCAACCTCAACAATAAACCTTACTTTAAGTCGAGTTGCCTCGTTTGCGCCACAGTATGAATCAACTACGTACAGTTTTTTACCGCTAAGCTGCTCAGCGCTAATTTTTTTTAGGTGTTCCCAAACTTCAGGGCTAATGGGTTTGTTGTCGGAGCTCTTTTTACCTTTTTCTGCCCACCAAACATGCTGTTCGGAGCTTGGTTCGCGGACAATATACTTATCCTTTGGAGAACGTCCTGTAAAACGTCCAGTATCAACATTTACTGCACCTGTTGAGGTTACTTCTCCTCTTTCAAAACCCTCAAGATTTGAATTAGTTTCGTGCTCAAACAGCAGCTCGTAGGAAGGGTTATAGTACAGTTCTTTTGGGGTTAAAATGCCGTAGGTTTCTAGGTTAAGTGGTTTCATGCCAGTATTTGTTTAAAATAAATAGGGCGAACAGGTTTAACCGATTCGCCAAAAAGCAAATATACTAGCATTTTGCTAAAGTTGATTAATTGTTTCTATGTTTTAAATCAACAATTGGGATGATTCTATACAATTTTTTTGTCGATAAACTTCGAGTTCATTAGCCTGGCAACCGCCATGTACGATGGGGTAAACTTAACCCTGTCGCCAACTTTATATCTACATTGTTTGCCCTTAATTACGGGACCTAAATCGTAAACGCTCATATCGGATGTGGTTCCGGCAAAACGAATTTCCGGATCGGCAGGTGTAAGCTCGTTCACGTCTACATCGAGTAGCCCGAAATCGAGTATAGCCCGGTAGCTATGGTCGTAGTCAAGCTTTTCGGTATCGGCTGTATGGCCAATATTTCCTTCAGTTAGAAGACCATCAGGATTGGTTTCCTTGAGCTCGAGTTCTATTACATTCCCAAGATATTCAAAGGCATCGATGGAGAGATTTCGAAATTTTTTGTTATCGAAAGGAGTTGTTCCCAGGAATGCAGCTTCACCAATTCGAAGGTGGTTAATATTTTTTGGCATAGCCGTTTTGCCGGTTAGCGGCAAGGTTATTGAACTTCCTCCAGAAATAATGGGTAGCGTTGTGTTAAATTTTGCCTCAATTAGCTGCTTGTAAAGCGATAGTTGCAGCAATTTATCGTAGGTAGGTTGGATTCCGTACATGCAGCCCAAGTTGGTTCCAATTCCCTCAATACGAATATTTTCAAGTTCAAAAACCCGTTTGTAGAAGTCGATAACCTTTTCGCGCAGAATTCCTTCACGAAGTTCGCCAAGCTCAATCATAATAATTATGCGATGCTTTTTCCCCTGTATGCCGGCTTCACGATTTAGCGCTTCTATAGTTCGGAATGATGAGTTAAGAGAAATATCAGCATAGGAAACAATGGACTTAATACTGTCCATTGCCGGAGGTTTTGCGTACATTGTAACAATGTCGGGGTTAATCTCCTTAACTCGTTTTAACCCCGAGAGGCGCGAATCACCAACGCTGTGAAGTTTTTTTACAACCGGGTGGAATAGGAGTTTCTCAAGAAACTCCTTATGACCCGATAAAACCTTAACAATAAGGCTCCACTGAACGTTATGCTTTTCGAGAAATGTGTTTATTTTCTCAACGTTACCAATTATTTTTTCGGTTTTTACAATAAGCTGAGCCATGGTTACTTGGTTTTATGGTAACGCATTTCGGCATACTTGGTGGTGAAGCCAACCCTTTCGTAAAGTCTTTTAGCTGGGTTGTCGTACTCTACGTGTAACTTCACGTCTCCCTTTGAACGGCTTATGGCCTCCTTAATCATTTCACCACCAATACCTTTCCCGCGAAATTTCGCATCAACAGCAATGTAAACAAGTATGTTTTCAGGAATAAATCCTTCCATTCCTGTTTCATTCATAACAACAACCCCGGCAAGCTGGTTTTCGAAGTAACCGGTTAGAATAAAGCCACCCTTACCGTTATTCTTTGAAAAGGCGTACTCAATACATTTTCCTATCGCTTCTTTCGAATCGCCAAAGCGATCGAGATGGGTATGTAAAAAATCAATAATTTCCTGAATTGTCAGTTCGTTTAGTTCTTCTGGTGAGTTAATCTGATTAATTTTAAGCATAAAAAAATATTTAGTTGAACAATATGCTACTATGGAATGCTATTGAGAGCATACCGATGAGATATGTAAATAGTAGCGTGATGATTGATTATATGCAAATATAATGATTTTTCGGTACTTTACCAAATTAAATGAAACATATATACATATGTGTATATATGCATATATATTGTTTGAAGCAAAAAAGGAGAGCCCTATTTGGCTCTCCTTGTGTGGTTTATGTGAGTATGTGTATTACTGCTTTAGTCCACTGCGTTCAAGAAGTGCATCGATGGTTGGTTCCTGTCCTCTGAAACGTTTGTAAATAGTCATAGGATGCTCGCTTCCGCCCTTAGAAAGGATGTTTTCGCGGAAAGAGTTTGCTACATCGGTATTGAAAATGCCTTCCTTTTTGAAAACTGAGTAAGCATCAGCATCGAGAACTTCGGCCCATTTGTAGCTGTAATAACCAGCAGCGTAGCCGCCACCGAAAATGTGAGTAAAGGATGTGCTGGTAAGGGAGTTATCAACAGGAGGCATAACATCGGCTTTAGCCATATGCTTCTTCTCAAAAGCATTCACATCGCCGGTGAAAGGTTTCTCAATGCTGTACCAAGCCATATCAACCATTCCGAGGCTTAGCTGCCTAATGGAAAGCGAACCCGATATGAAGTTTTGGCTATTTACAATTGCCTGAACCATTTCCTCTGGAATTTTTTCGCCAGTTTGGTAATGAACGGCAAACATATCGAGGTACTCTTTCTCAACAGCCCAGTTTTCCATAACTTGGGAAGGAAGCTCAACAAAATCTCTGTAAACGCTGGTTCCCGATAATCCAGAGTAGTTTACTTTTGAGAAAATGCCGTGCAACGCATGGCCAAACTCGTGGAGGAATGTGTTGAACTCATCGAAAGTTAGGAGCGAGGGGGCATCCTCGGTGGGTTTTGTGAAATTTGTTACTATACTAACCAATGGTCTAATGTCTTTCCCGTCAATTACTTGTTGCTCACGGAAGTTAGTCATCCAAGCTCCGCTGCTTTTCCCTTCCCTTGGGAAGAAGTCGAGGTAAAGAATTGCCAGGAATGAGCCATCCTTGTCAATTACCTCGTAGGTTTCAACATCGGGGTGGTAAACCTGAATATTTTTAATGGGTTTGAAGGTAATACCGTAAAGTTTAGTTGCCAAAGCGAAAACCCCTTCCTTCACTTTTTCGAGCTGGAAGTAAGGCTTTAGCTCCTCCTCGTTGAAGTTGAACTTTTTATTTTTAAGTTTTTCGCTGTAGAAAGCCCAGTCCCACTTTTGTAATGGCTCGTTAAATCCCAGTGATTTAGCCATTTCGGTAACCTCTTCTAAATCTTTCTTTGCGAATGGTAACGAAGCGGTAAGCAGCTCATCGAGGAACGAGTTCACCTTCTCGGCTGATTCGGCCATGCGTTCCTCAAGAACGAAGTCGGCATAGGATTTATACCCAAGAATGTTAACCAGCTCGAGCTCCAGGTTCACGATTCGCTTAATTAGCTCGGTGTTGTTGTACTCATTGTTCTTTAGGCAGCGACTTCCGTAAGCACGGTACATCTTTTCACGGAGCTCACGACGTTCGGAGTACTTCATGAAAGGACCGAACATTGGATAATCGAGGGTAAAAACCCAGCCTTCCATACCTTTCTGCTTTGCTGTGAATGCAGCAGCATCGATTAAACTTTTTGGTAGACCTGCCAGATCCTCATCCTTAGTGATTTGAAGGGTAAACGCGTTGGTTTCGGCCAGAACATTCTCGCTGAATTGCAGAGAAAGCTGCGAAAGTTCGCGGGTAATTTCACGGTACTTCTCTTTTTGCTCCTCGTTTAGGTTGGCTCCGCTTCGTACAAAACCTTTGTAAGTTTTTTCCAGAAGAGTAGACTGCTCGGGAGTTAGCTGGTAATTTTCACGCTCGTTCCATACCGTTTTTACCCTTTCGAAGAGGATAGGGTTTAAGCGGATATCGTTGCTGTAATCGGTTAGCTTTGGAGCAACTTCACGAACTATTTTTTGAAGCGTACTGTCGGTTTCAGCATAGTTCAAGTTAAAAAGGATGGTTGAGATGGTTGTGAGCTTACTGCCAGCCCTATCCATAGCTTCAATTGTATTCTCGAAAGTAGGAGAGTCGGGATTGTTAATAATTGCATCCATCTCGGAGCGGGCATTTGTAATAGCAGAGTCGATAGCTGGAACATAATGCTCTCGCTTAATTTCCTCAAATGGAGGAGTTTGGTGAGGGGTGTTGAAGTCAGAAAGTAAAGGATTTCCCCCCTTCTTTTCTCCATTGCTACACGATACCAAAGAAAATGCAACAAATATTGCCATTGGGAATAATCTTATGTGATTCATTTTCGTTACTTTTATTAATTTAAAGTGTGCAAAATAAGTGAATAGTTTTCGAAAAATGGCAATTTTTGATATATTTTTAATTGAAGTTTAATATTGATTATGTATAGTTTTTTCGATAGCATTAAGCCCTTTATATTATCAATCGTAATAATTTTTCTTTGTAGTTCGGTCAAGGCTCAACAATCTACTGATGAGGTTAACCTTAAAAAACCAAACTTAAAACTTTTTGAACATATAGTAAAAGTTCGGATTGATAGTATTAGGAAAGAGAGTGGATTGATACCCTTTGTTAATGATACTATTCTTTACCTTTCTAGTAGAAATCATGCTAAGTATCTTACAAAAACTCAAAATTTAAGCCATTACCAATCGGGTAGCCGATCGAAACGTACATACCATGAACGAGCAGTAAAGTACGGGGCAGAGGATTACTATGTTTCTGAAAACCTGGCAAAAGTTAATATTATTAAAAGTAATAAGGGTGATGTGTGTATAAATTACACTTATGAAGAGTTAGCCGGACAGGTAATTAGCGATTGGGAGACCTCCTTAAGCAGCATGATAAATATTGTAACGCCTTCCCATGTGATTATTGGAGTTGCTTCGTGGCTTGATGAGGAGAATGCTGAGATTCGGCTGGCTGCAAGTTTTGCAGCAGTAACACGTGATTATAAAGCAAAACATTATGATGCGTATTTTCCGTATGCTGATGAGAATTTGGTTTTAGGTTATAGAAATTTAATACCTGAAACCAAACCACCTCGAAAGTACGACTGGGGGCTGGGGGCAAAACCTAACAAGGAAGCACTGGAGAACTATCGGCGAATTAGTAGAATGGTGAATACTCTGGAACTCCTTCATAGGAACGATTCGGTTTTTGTGGTTTTTACAAACCCCAGAATTATCGAAAAATTATTTGAGGATAGTAACGATGGCTTATGTCTTGAAGTGGTGTCAAAGAATAGTTACCCCTGTGGCACCAATATGAATGATTACATTCGTGAGGAGGAGGAGTATACAATTAAGGGAGAACTATTAATGCCATTGTATCGGAATTATTTCTTGACAGGAATAAACGATTCAAAAAAGAAACCAAAAGTTTGGGTGAAATTCCTTTCAAAAGTTCCCCAAAATTATTTATCGGTTCCACACAAAGTTAACCTGGTAATCATAAAAAGTAAGCGAATAGTTGATATAATCACATTTAATGAAGCGCCTGCCCAGATAAAGGATTTAGCATTACGCTTTACACCCGCAAACGATAGTTTGCCCGTTCCAGGGTATTTTATTCCGCATTTAAGGCGGGATACGCTAAAGTTAAGAGTTTACTTTGACCAAAATAAATCAGAAGTAATTGACGCAATTGGAGATAGTATTGAGAATTGGGTTAGAGATAAGGAGTTACAAAGGGCTGCGGTTTATGCATATGCAAGCATTGAGGGGACCGATGTAATAAATCGTGACCTTACGAACCGCAGAGCAAATGAAATGATGTCGTACTTTGATACGCGTGAGGGAAGTAAAGTGCCAACGGTTAGAGTAACTATGGAGAATTGGTTCTCTTTTTTCAATGATATTAGAAATTCAAAGCATGATTTTTTGCGGAACATGGATACAGCACAGGTTCGAAATTACGTGAATCAGAAGTTACAAAGCCGAGAACTTGAACCAATTCTGGCACGCCACAGGTATGCTGATTTAAAAATTTTAGCGTATAAAATTGTAAGCGATGTTAATATTGATGAGCTGGCAATGGCTGAGTACAACTTTTTGTTTGATGATTTAAAAAGACAGTTCATAAGCGATCCGAACAGCTTCAATATCTCGTTACCCGTAAAACAGCGGTTCGAGCTAGTTCAACTTTACCTGCTGCATCGTGTTACTGAATTTCGAGTTAAGTGGAGCGATGTTGACCGATTGCCAATAAGTATTTTTTCAGATAGAACGTTTGATGTTGCATCTGAACCATTGGCTCAGTTATACTATAACAAACTTCGTTTTAAGTTGACCAATCAGGGGCACACCTTCTCCCATAGAGATAGCTTGTTGGTTTTAAGGGAATTGAATAGATTTCCTTTTCCTGATCCGGCAGTGATATACAATTACCTTATAACCCTACTGAACGATAAGGAGAATGATAGTTTTGAACCATACTACAGAAGGAGTAAGTTGAACGAGATAAACACACTTATAATGAGGCTTGAAGGAACAGATATTGAAAGGGAAACCATTGAAAGATTTAAGTTGTATTATCATTTTCTGAATGCGGAGAGCGATTTATACGTAAATAAGTTGGGAAGAATGAGTAAAGAAGTGAAAGAATCGCTTGATTTCATATATAACTATTTAACAAAATATCCCCCGGCGGAGAAATCGGCGGTTGAGTTGTCACAGTTTTTTGCTGCATTCCATTGGTATGAAGAAGCTATGCAAATAATTGAACCGTACGCTTTTGGAGAAAAGAATAGTAAAGAAATTTTTATTGCATACTTAAAATATTTTTATGCGAATCCACGGGTAAAGCAGAATACCGATTTTTACCAGTTCCTAAAGGACGCAGCAGATTTGCTTGATGAGCATGAGTGGTGTAACCTGTTTGAGGGAGAATGGCCAGTAAACTTTCAGGTTCTTGACCATGAGCCACTTAGGTTGCTGTACTGCAAAATATGCAGGAATTAGCGTTGCAAGTTTGTATTCCTGTATTCTTGAGGAGTAAACCCGGTTATTTTTTTAAAGACTGTAAAAAAAGATGATTTGCTACTAAACCCACACTCGTATCCAATCGCTTCAATGGAGTATTGGTTCTTTGCATTTCGAAGCTGTTTCTTAACCTCTTCAACCCTAAACTCGTTTACAAAACGGAAAAAATTTTTTCCAATATCAACATTAAGCACTTCCGTAATCTGATACTTTGGGTATCCAATTGTATTGGATAGAGTTTCCATGTTAAAATCAGGGTTTAGGTATGGTTTTTTACTTTTAAAAAAATCGGTAATCTTACTCTTTATTAAATTCTTACGTTCTGCAGTAAGGACAGATTTGCTGTATCTTTCGTTGACTTGTGTGAAAGGAGCCTTTGGATATATAGCTTGTTGTTTTAGACCGTAAAATCCTAGGATATAAACTAGCAGAAGTAGAGCAGAATAGTTGTATATGGGGGAAAGAGGGAATTCAATTTTTAGCAATATTGAAAGTAACGAGGTTAATACTAACACCAAACAGTAAAGGTTGTAAAAAACAACAATAAATACCAACCAGGTTAGCTTTTTATTGCTTTCAATGGTTGAATACTCATTTAACAAACTGTTTCTATGCCTGAAAATAGTAACAGCAGAGGCATAGTTGTAAGCAATCCACGAAGCGATAGAAGCAACGGAAAATGCAGTTCGGAACCAGAACAACGAATCCATTTCCAGGAAAGTATTCATTGCGTAAGGTTCGTGCATCACGTAAGCAAAAACTTCAAAGAACAGGAATGGGATAAGGTGTGGAAGTTGAATCCATTTTGGGGAGTAGCTTTTATTTACAAGTGATGTAACGTAAAGGTAAAAGGCTGGGTTAAAGAGCAAGAACGAACTTGATAGGAGAGGATACCCAAATACACTGTAATCAATTCCACACGTTAAAAACTCAATAGCAAGTAATGAGAGCCAACCCGCAAGGATTTTATCGGGTATGCTCCTGCTTTTTTTTGAAATCATAATAATAGCGGCAAAGAGGCTTTGAGAGAATCCTAGCCATGCAATTGTTTCCATGCTCGATTTTTTCTATGACAAGTTTATTTAAAAAAAAATGAAAAGAAAAGAACAAAGCGAATAATTGCTTGCAAACGAGTGAAGATTGTTCATGATGATAGAGAAAAGCCAATAATCACATTGTTTTTTTGAGACAACATACAAACAGGAAATTTAAAGTGTATATTTACCAAGTTAAATCATCATTAATAAATCAATTTATATGCAAAAAATTGTTGAAAAGTATTGTGAAATGCCATCGGTAATTCGAAAACCTATGTGGCGAATTTGGCATAACCTGCTCCTAAAGTTCGATAAAAACAAGGAGGTTGTTTTCATGAACTACGGGTATGAGAGTTTAAATGGCGATCCTAAGTTGGATCTCCATAATCACGATGAGCATAACCGTTACTGTATTCAGTTATATCACCAGGTTGCAAGCCAGATAGATTTAACAGGGAAGGAAGTGTTAGAGGTTGGTTCGGGGCGAGGAGGAGGAGGTTCCTACATCACTCGTTACCTCAAACCTAAAAAATATATTGGAATGGATATTAGCGGGGGTGTGGTTGATTTTTGCAATATGAAGCACAGTAATGTTGAGGGATTATCCTTTGTGAAAGGGATAGCTGAAAATCCACCATTCGAAAGCCATTCCTTTGATGCAGTGGTGAATGTTGAATCAGCTCGATGCTATGCCGATATTTTTGGTTTTTTTAAGCAGGTTCATCGAATTCTCCGACCCGAAGGGCACTTCCTTTTTGCTGACATGGTAAAGCAGGGTGAAATAAGTCACATTCGAGATAATTTGAGTAAGGCCGGTTTTAAAATAATTCAGGAACGAAACATAACTCAAAACGTTGTTAAAGCCCTCGATTTAGATCATGAGCGTAGGCATACGTTAGTTAGTAATTTAATCCCTAAATTCTTTAAAGGAGGTTTCTTACAGTTTGCGGGTGCAAAGGGTACTGAAAGGTATAATTCGTTTGCAAATGGTAAAATGGAGTACTACGTGTACCTACTTGCAAAGAACTAACTTGAAATTGAATTCCATTTTTAGAGGGTGTCTCAAAAGTTAAAAAGGATTGGATTTACTTCTCAGTGGAACACTGTGATCCCCATTGTGATGCACTGTGGTATAATACATTATTAATTTCACAGAGTCCTTTATTAAGTCACACAGTGAACTTTTGATACACTCTCTTTTTTATTGCCCATAATCTTCTTCTGATTGCCTAATGGCTTGATAAATAATGTCCTGAATGTTCGTTCGAATATTTAAGTCCACCAACTTTGAATTATTGGCATCTGGGTAAATTCTATTGGATAGGAATATGTAAACTAAATCGTACTCAGGGTCAACCCAGGCAAGAACGCCAGTAAACCCTGAATGACCATAACTTAGCGCCGAGGCGCTACGGCTAACGGGCGATGGTTTTTCTGGATTTGGTTCGGGTTTATCAAATCCTAGGCCTCTTCGTGTTCCGTTGTGGCAGTTTACGCAGCTGGTGAAAAGTTCCAGAGTCGAATCAGGTATGAATACAACGCCCCCATAGGTTCCCTTGTTTAAGAACATTTGGAATAGTTTTGCCAAATCGTTTGCTGTTGAGAACAAACCAGCATGACCAGCAATTCCTCCCATCATGGCGGCAGCCGGGTCGTGAACATGTCCCCAGATTAGCTGCTTTCTGAAAAGTAAATCGTTTTCGGTAGGAACAATATCCAGTATGTCAAACTTTTTCAGCGGATTAAAGCAGGTACGATTCATTCCTAGGTTGTGGTAAAAATTTTTATAGAGGTACTCGATATGAGATTCCCGAATTATGTTACCAATACCACGGTGTAGCAGAATAAAGCCTAAATCGCTATAAGTATATTTCCCGATATTATTTATAGGGCTTCTCAGAATCCAGCTAAAGATTGTATCGGTAATTCCCTCCACTGCGAAAATATTGGATGCAACTTCTACCGGAAAGTTGAAGGAGTAATTTTTTTTATAATAATTGTCCGAGGGTTCAGTATTCTTGCTTAGGTACCAGTTTGGTGAAAGTTGGTATGCGTAGGTTGAAGAGTGATTTTTACTCGTTATTGGTTGGTTTGGAATAAGGCTGGAGATAGTATTAATGTAAAAAGGAATCCAAGGTTTCAATCCGGCCTGGTGAAGTAGTATGTCGCTAATAATAATATTTTTGTACTCTGAGGTGTCGGGTAAATACATATAGTTTCCCAGCTTTTCTGTAATATCAATCTGTTTTTTGGAGAAAAGATCCATTACTTCTGGGAGTGTGGCTGAGATTTTTGTTAGCGATGCAATATCATATAGTGAGTTACCGGTTACAGCGAGTTCGGAGTTTGTGTATGTGTAGTTTCCGAAGTTTTTATTGTAGAAAACTATTCCGTTTTTAGCTGCTAAAATTTGCATTCCCGGCGTTGCTTCATTATTTATGGCGTCGAGCGCAATGGAATCGATTTTCTGAAGGAAGCAAGAGCTAATATTTAACTCCTCTGGAATAGAGTACTTCAGTCGGATTTTTTCACCAGCATCAATGCCGTTTCCTCTTTTAAAATGAGAATTAATGGTCACGGGGAGTTTTCCACTTGTTTTTTCGAAGCCTCCAAAAATAAGCTGTGCAGTAAGGCTTTGGGTTGTTTCAGAATTATCGTAAGCAGCAATTAATCCGTTAACCGATTCTATATCATCTATTTTACTTAACGCGTACGGGCTTCCAAAAAGGGTTACGATGCAATTCTTGGTTTTAGAAAGAGTAGAGATTGCTTCTACAGCAATATTTGAAACGCCAAAATTTCTTGCTGAATAGCTAGAGAGATTATGGTATCCAATAATAATTGTATTGAAATCAATCAGTTGGGAAAGTTGAGAATTAAGGCTGTCCGATGGTTGGTTCTCATCGAGCGAGAAGTAGCTAACTGGTGCATACATTTCCAGCTGGTTAAAAAAAGTTTGCCCCATCCCATTCCCGATTTCAAGGTATGCAATTGAGAGGGAATCGAGCCTGCCTATTGGTATTACCCTGTCATTTTTGAGAACAGTTACTGCTTGTTCGGTTATCTGCCTGATTAACAGTTTATATGCGGGGGAATTTAAGTCGGAGATGAGATCTTTATTGTTAATTGGATAGAACCTGTTTAATCCAACCCTGTATTTAGCTTCAAGAATTTTTCTGCATCTTCTATCAATTTCTTCTTTTGGGAAATGTCCTTTTTTGACCTCTTTCTCAATTTTTGAAATCGATTTTTTAACATCGGAAGGGAATAGCAATATATCGTTTCCAGCCTGTAATGCAAGGTAGTTTAAATCTTTAGGTTCATAGTAGTTACTAACCCCCTTCATATTAAGGGCATCGGTAATAACTAAACCATTAAAACCAAGGGTTTTAGTTAGTAGCGAATCAACAATCCTATACGAAAGGCTTGAGGCTAATTTAGTTGTAGGTTCAAGGTTAGGAACCTCAATATGTGCAACCATTACGCTTGAAACATCATGTTGGATCAGCCTTTTAAAGGGATGTAATTCTACTGAATCGAGCCTGTTAGAGTTGTGTGTTATAACTGGCAAATCGTAGTGCGAGTCGGTGTTGGTATCACCGTGACCGGGAAAATGTTTGGCGCAAGCCAGAATACCGTTATCCTGAAGCCCAAGCATATATGCTAATCCTTTTTGGGCAACCAATTCACGCTCTTCCCCAAAAGCCCGAGTGTTAATAACCGGGTTATCGGGGTTGCTGTTTACATCAACAACCGGAGCAAAATTTAAGTGAACACCAATACGTTTAAGTTGTTTGGCGATATCGGCTCCCATTTGGTAAGCCAAACGTGAATCAGCTGCCGCACCAAGCATCATTTGTCTGGGGTATGAAATTGTACTATCGAGTCGCATTCCCAAGCCCCATTCTGCATCCATTGATATTAGGAGCGGAGTTTTTGCGATGCTTTGGTAATAGTTGGTTTGCTGAACTTGTCTTACGGGACCTCCTTGAAAGAAACAGAGGCCTCCAATGTTTTCTTCAAGAATTAATTCTGTAAGTTCCTCAACGTGATTTTCATCCCCGTTTGAGTATGCTGCAACCATGAAAAGCTGGGCAATTCTCTCGCGCAGTGAAAGGCTATTCAACACCGAATCGACCCATTGTTGGGCTTCGGGAGTTCCTGAGATATCATCGCCGAAGGTTAGATGGGTGTTGCAAAGTGAAAAAAGTAGGATAAGTATAATGGATTGAACTCTAGTTTTTTTGTGCAGTTTTTTTGAAAACATAAGTGAAAAATTTGATAGAAATACGGAGTTTTATCTCAGATTCATAAAACCGAACAAATATAGTATTTGGAATTATCTTCTGCAGATATTTCTTTGAATTTTGGATGAATACCCGAATGAAATTGAGGAACTAAATGTATTGTATTACCAAAAACTTAATCTCTTTTTGGGAGGTTACAATAGTCGCGAATTATTTCATCGAGTCCGTTTCTTCCTAACGATTTGGCGTAGTGGATGTCGTCGCAGCCGGGGTATGGCTTTCCGAATCGAATGAGAGCCATTCCACGGTAGTAGTACCCTTCAATTAATGTTGGATCGAAATGGAGAACAATGTCCAAATCGGCAATAACTCCACCAAAATCGTTTAGAGAGTACTTACAGATTGCTCGGTTGTAAAGTGCAGCTATATTGAGCGAGTCAAGCTCAATAACCGTGGAATAGTCGTTGATGGCTCCAAGGTAATCGAAAAGGGCCTGCTTAGAGATTCCTCTATTTAGGTAGCATTCGTGGTTATCAGGTTCAATAACAATAACTTTGGTGAAATCTTCGATTGCTTGCTTGTGATTGTTTATAGCTTGAAAAGAAATACCTCTCCGGTAGTATGCATCAAAGAATAGGGGCTTAATCTCGACTGCTTTGCTAAAGTCGCTAGTTGATTCTTTGAACTTTTTAGACTCAAAATAGGAAAGTCCACGGCAGTAGTACAGTATGCCTATTTCGGGTTTTTGAATAATTGCTTGTGTGAAATCGTTAATAGCTCCTGAATAATTTTTTTGCTTATGTTTTTCGATTCCATTATTGAATAAATACTCAATGTTTTGGGCGAATCCAAAATTGGCAGTTAGGAAGTGCAACGTTAATATGAATAGTAGCTGCTTTTGCACTAATAGCTTCTTGGTGGTTTAAAACCTTTACAGAACTCCTTTAGTAGGAAGTGAGTTTCGACATTGCCAAGTTCCTTGGCTTTTAGCAAATCCATGCATCCGCTCTGATTTTGACCCAGTAAAATTTTTGAGTAGCCTCTGGAGTGGTATGCATCGGCAAGTTTGGGGTCAATAATTATTGCTTGGTTAAAATCGAGGATTGCGTTGTTAATATCGTGAACATCAATTCGGGCATTGCCACGGTTTACGTATGCTCTTGCAAACTTCTTGTCGATATCGATGGCACGGTTAAAATCGGAGATTGCGCCCTTGTAGTCTTTAAGGATGGCTCGAGTAATACCTCGATTGTTGTAAGCCATGGAAAACAATGGAACAATTTTTACTAGATTGTTATAGTCAAGTAGAGCCCCCTCGTAGTCTTCCAACTTCGATTTTGCATTGGCTCTGTAGTAGTATGCAATTGCATACCGGTTGTCAATTTCTATTGCCTTTGAATAATCAGCAATGGCTCCATCAATATCGTTATTTTCAAACTTCGAGTCGCCACGGTATACATACGCATACTTATTTAAAGGGTCAACCTCAATGGCTTTGTTCAGTTCTTCAATGGCACCAAGGTAATCCTTGTTCTCATGTTTTAAATTGGCTCTAAGAATAAAGTCGTTGGTTTCCTGACTGAAAGCCCGGATAGAAATGGTAAATGAAAAAACTATGAAAATTATAGAAGCGAATTTCATTAATTTAAAAATTTGGTGTTCAGAGGTTTGGTTTGAAAAGTGTTGTTTTAGTATTGCTTTAATTTAACATTCAAATATATAAAACCTTATCTACATTACTATTCAATTATTTATAAAATTCATAATTTTATTGATAAAGGTAACCTTAATTTATAAATTGAAGTGAATTCTAAAAATCAAATTGTTGTTAAACTTTTATCTTCTAGTTTAATCAAAATGTTGTTTTAACTTTCTAACACATTACAATGATGAAATATTTCAAATTTTTAGTGTTTCTTGGTGTATCTGTATGTTTTTTTTATGATGCGAATGGCCAAGAATCAAGATTAATGCGTTTTCCGGCGGTTAATGAGAACCAGGTTGTTTTTACGTATGCTGGTGATTTGTATACTGTTCCATTACAGGGAGGAATTGCACGAAAGTTGACCTCACACGATGGGTACGAAATGTTTGCACGATTTTCACCCGATGGGAAAACCATTGCCTTCACAGGGCAGTACGATGGAAACACCGAGGTATTCACAATTCCCGCTGAGGGAGGTGAACCCCAGAGGCTTACTTATACTGCCACGCTTTCTCGTGATGATGTATCGGATAGGATGGGCCCAAACAACATTGTTATGACCTGGACTCCCGATGGGAAAAGCATTGTTTATCGTTCGCGTAAGCAAACGTTTAACTCATTCGTAGGGCATCTTTTCTCGGTGCCAGCTGATGGTGGTTTGTCAACTGAGTTACCGCTCTCAACCGGTGGATTCTGCTCCTATTCACCCGATGGTGAAAAATTGGCGTTTAACCGGGTTTTCAGAGAGTTCCGAACATGGAAGTACTACCAGGGCGGAATGGCCGATGACATTTGGATTTTCAACAGCACTTCGAAGGAGGTTGAAAAAGTAACCAATGCCGACTCGCAGGAGATATTTCCAATGTGGATTGGCAACGAAATTTTCTTCCTTTCCGATCGTGACAGAACCATGAACCTTTTCGCGTACAATACTGAAACCAAACAAACCGAGAAGGTTACCAGTTTTACCGATTACGATATAAAGTTCCCTTCGCATAGGGGTAATTCAATTGTTTTTGAAAAGGGTGGATACCTTTTCCATTTCGATGCCAAAACCCGCGAAGTGAACCAAATAAGCGTAACAATTGCCGATGATTATAAGTACTCGCGTTCTGAACTGGTTGATGCCTCAAAGGATATTTTTAGCGCCGATATTGCTCCCGACGGGGCAAGGGTTGTGTTTAGCGCCCGTGGCGATATATTCTCGGTTCCTGCTGAAAGCGGAATTACCAGAAATCTTACCCAAAGTTCAGGTGCTCACGATCGGCGTGCGGCTTGGTCGCCCGATGGGCGAAACATTGCCTACATTTCTGACATGAGCGGGGAATACGAAATTTATATTCAGAAACAGGATGGCTCTGCTGAACCAGCTGCGGTTACCAGCGGGAATAAAACGTACATATACAATATTCTTTGGTCGCCCGATAGCAAAAAAATTGCCTGGACCGATAGAACAGGATACTTGCAGTATGTTGATATAGAATCAAAGAAAGTGGTTAAAGTTCACAAGGGCGAGTATGGAATTAATTTCGATTACAACTGGTCGCCCGATAGCAAGTGGATTGCATTTTCCAACCAGGATCAGAATCGTTTCTCGGTTATACACCTATACAACATAGAAACATCCGCAAAACATTCAGTAACCGACAGCTGGTATACCTCTTCAAATCCTACATTTTCAACCGATGGGAAGTTCCTTCTTTTCCGTTCCGATCGCGATTTCAACCCAATTTACAGCCGAACCGAGTGGAACCATGCCTACCAGGCCATGAGCAGAATATACATGTTAATGCTTTCGAAGGATACTCCTTCGCCCTTTGCTCCGCAGAATAACGAGGTTTCGCTAAAAGAGGAAAATGTTGAAAGCAATGGAAAAAAGGATGAAAAAAAGGATGAAAAGGCCAAGGAAATTAAGGTGAAAGTTGACTTTGACGGAATTCAAAACAGGGTTATTTCGTTACCAGTTGATGTGGCATACTACGGAAATTTTGCCTGCATAGATGGTAAGGTTTACTTCACACAGTACGACCCACAAACTCGAAAGAGTTTACTTAAAATGTACGATCTGAAAAAGAAGAAGGATATTGAGCTGGGCGAGAGGATGAACTTCGCCATTTCTGCAAATGGAAAGAAAATGCTGGTAGCTAAAAATGGAAACTTCGCTGTAATTGACCTGCCTAGCTCTCCCATAAAGATGGATGAATCCGTGGATTTGAGCGACATGAAAGTTTGGGTTGATTACAGGCAGGAGTGGAAGCAGATTTATGATGAGAGCTGGCGCCAGATGCGCGATTTCTTCTACGTTGAAAATATGCACGGAGTCGATTGGGAGGCTATGCACAAAAAGTACGATGTGCTAATTCCATACGTGAAACATAGAGCCGATTTAACCTACATTATTGGCGAGTTAATTGGTGAGTTGAACGTTGGACATGCATACGTAAATAGTGGCGAAATGCCAAAACCCGAGAGAACAAACCTTGGTTTATTGGGCGCAAAAATTTCGAAGCATAGCAGCGGGTTCTTTAAAGTAGATGAGCTACTGAACGGTGCTCCATGGAGCAAAGAGTTACGTTCTCCGTTACTCGATATTGGTGTTAACGTGAACCAGGGCGACTACATTCTTGCGGTTGACGGAAGAGATTTGAAGACTGTTGGCGATATTTACCAAACCCTCATCGGCAAAGCCGACAGAATTGTAGAAATTACCGTAAACTCAAAACCCGAATTGGCTGGAAGCCGAAAAGTTCTTGTGAAACCAATTTCAGACGAATCGCAGCTTTACTACTACTCATGGGTGCAGAATAACATAAAAAAAGTAAACGAAGCTACCAATGGCGATGTTGGTTACATCCACATTCCCGACATGGGCGTTGAGGGTTTGAACGAGTTTGTGAAGTATTTCTACCCACAGCTAACCAAAAAAGGGTTGATTATTGACGATAGGGGAAATGGTGGTGGAAATGTTTCACCCATGATTCTTGAGCGGTTAAGCAGGGTTGCCTACCGTGCAAACATGCGCCGCGGTGTGAATCATCCAACTCCGGTGCCTGCACAAACCCATGTTGGGCCAAAGGTTCTGCTTATCGATCGCTACTCCGCATCCGACGGCGATTTGTTTCCCTACGGTTTCCGCGAGCTTGGCCTTGGGCCAATAATTGGGATTCGTTCGTGGGGCGGAATTGTTGGTATTAGCGGTTCGCTTCCGTTTGTTGACGGTGGTGATTTGCGTAAACCCGAATTCACCAGCTTCAGCACCGAAACGGGAGAGTGGATAATTGAGGGTCATGGAGTTGAACCCGATATTGTAATTGATAACGATCCGTACAGGGAGTACATGGGGATTGATGATCAACTCAATAAAGCCATTGAAGTGGTGAAGGAAGAACTAAAGGATTGGAAAGGTTTGCCTCCCATTCCACCAGCACCCGATAAATCGAAGTAGAATTTATTAAATAATGTGAAAAACCTGATGGCAATAACCGCTGTCAGGTTTTTTATTGATAATTTTAAAATTGGAACAGGAACAATAATAAAAATTCTAGCAGGTTATATTTGGCAGTATTTATTGATTTATTCTTTTATGGGTAAAACATACAGAAAACCATTTAATTCATCATTTTTATTTCTTTTTCTTGTTATAGCAAACTATTCCTTTTCGCAGGGAATAAAAGGGCAAATAGTAGATGAAGAGGGAGTTGGAATTCCCTACGCATCGGTTTTTGTAAAAGAACTATCGTTAGGAGTTGCATCGAATGAGGATGGGCGATTCGATATAAAAATTCCAGCCGGAGAGTACAATGTGTTTTTTCAGTCGCTGGGTTACCAAACCGAAACGGTTAAAGTTAGTTTGACCGACAAACCTGTCATTAAAAACGTTATCCTTAAAGTTCGGTACTATAACCTGAATGCAGTTAAAGTTTCGTCGAAAGCAGAGGATCCGGCGTATGCCATTATGCGTAAGGCAATTGCGCTGGCACCCTACCATCAGAACCAGGTGAAAAATTTTGAGGCGCTGGTTTACATGAAGGGTAAGGTTGACGTGGTGAAGCTTAGCCGGATGGTAAAGCGCATGTTGCGAAAGGAGGAGGATGCACCCAAGGAGGGAGAAGTTTACGTTTTTGAGTCGCAGAGCGAACTTGGATTTACTGCCCCCGATAAGTACGAGCAGAAGGTTCTTTCGGTACGAAATACTTTTCCGGGGGTTGACAACAATGAGCCCATGCAGTTTATTGCGCTGAACCTATACCAACCAAACTACCAGAACTGGATTTCGCCGTTGGCACCCAATGCGTTTACGCATTACAGGTTTAGGTACATGGGTAGTTCGGTTGAGTCGGACCGGATGATACACAAGATACAGGTTACCCCACGACGAAAAAATCAGCAGCTTCTTTCGGGTACAATTCACATTGTCGATAACCTTTACTGTCTTCAGAGCGTCGATTTAAAGGGCGATTTCACTGTTGGAAAATTCCATTTTGCATCGCAGTTTGCCGAATTTAACCGTAACCTGTGGATGCCGGTTAGCCATAATATCGACTTGAATATTAAGGTTATGGGGAATATGGCGGAGATTAACTATTTGGCCTCTATGAATTACAAGGATGTGATTCCATCCGACGAATTGGTTGCCCGAATTTCCAAGGAGGAGAAGGAGTTGAAACCACAAAAACCGGAAAAAAGTTTAACTCCAAAGGAGCAGAAAAAGCAGCAAAAAATTGAGGAGATAATGCAGAAGGATGAGCTAACTACCCGCGACATGCATAAGCTATCGAAGCTGTTGGAAGAAAAAAACGAACCTGACACAGTTAAATCCCTTGAGATTAAACGTAATACCAATGTTACGGTGGACAGCCTTGCCTCAAAGCGCGATTCAACATTCTGGGCGCAATTGCGCCCAATACCCCTCAAAGAGGATGAGCTGAAAAGTTTTCAGAAGAAGGATTCGCTCATTCGGTTGGCTGGTCCCGATTCTTTGAGAAAATCCCAAGATTCTTTTAACCTTCATCGACAATCATTTGCATCTGCTGCTCTAAGCGGAGGAAGGTATTTTCCGAAGAATAGCAAAAAATGGTCATTCTCATCGGATGGAATTAGTCCAAAATCGTTCGTATTCAATACCGTTGATGGATTTACACCAAACTATAAATTTACTATTGGTATAGGAATTTCAAAAAAGAGATTAGTTTTTTCGCAGAAATACGCATACGCATTTTCGCGAGAAAAATTTATGTACCACATTGGATTCAGTGCAAACTATTCGTCAGAAAAGCGAGCCAGCGCATCGGTGGGTTTTGGAAGTTACTCTAAGGATTTTAACGAGAAGGACGGGGTTGGTCCGTTTATCAACACCATCTACACATTGGCGTTTCGCAATAACCTCCAGCGGCTTTTCCATGAGCAGTGGGCAAATTTCACAAACAGAATCGACTTGGTGAATGGTTTGGTTCTAATCACGGGACTAAAAGCATTCCAACGCGATACGTTGGAAAACAACACCGATTTTTCATTTTTCTATAAGGATACCAAAAACTTTTCACCAAATATTCCCGAGAACAACAAGTACGCTCAAACAAGTAAGGTTGTTGATTTTGGTGCAATTGCTTCCGTAGGAATTGAGTACACGCCCGAGTACTACTACCGTATGTTTGGGAACACAAAGATAATGGTACGGAGCAGATTCCCTACATTCACTTTCAGGTACAATCTATACAGCTATTTTTCACCCGATGAAATTTTTGCGCATAAGGTTGAGGTTGGGTTGCATCAAAGAAAGGAACTGGGAGTTTTCCGCGATTTTTACTATTCTTTGAATATGGGAACATTCTTTAATTCTGAGAAAATCCATTTTGCCGATTTCAATCACTTCAACACTCAGCCTGTTTACGTTGTGGAGAACGAGAGCCCGAACTCATTCTGTAATCTTCCATTCTACATGCAGAGTACCAATAAACAGTGGGTTGAAGTGCATTCGCACTACAGGTCGGCATTTCTTGCGTTAAAATACTTGCCATTCTTCAGCAACATGGCGTGGAAGGAAGTTGTGTTCCTGAGCGCGCTCAGCACTCCCCAAACCCCATACTACATCGAAATTGGATACGGAACCAACGAAATTCTTCAAACAATAAGGGTTTCGGGTCACATTGGTTACATGCACAACGGAGAATTTTACTACGGTTTTCGGATTGGAATATCGGATAATTATATTGGACTGTAAATCGGTAATCGGTGATCGGTAACCAGTAATCAGTAAAAAAGTTAGTAGTCTTCAGTCTTCAGTCTTCAGTTAGCAGTCTTCAGTTAGCAGTTGGCAAACTTTCAACTCCAAACTTCCTACTTCTGACTTCG